>Ga0315286_10007269_pt1 | contig 10826 bp, 12 predicted proteins | sample YL17G10_0_MG_FD_205038 | JGI IMG/M metagenome (GOLD analysis project Ga0315286, IMG submission 205038) | Sediment microbial communities from Yellowstone Lake, YNP, Wyoming, USA - YL17G10_0 | ecosystem: Environmental > Aquatic > Freshwater > Lake > Sediment | place: USA: Wyoming | collected...
AAGCGTTTGCTGGATGCCGTTGATAATAGGTGCAAAATCGTTCGCTTTTTCCAAGGGAGTATTACCCCAACCGCCGGAATTAAAAATAATAACTACGTCGCTGTCAGAAGCCAGGCTTAAAATTTGTTGGGGAGGAAAATTCTCCGGAATCACATTAGGCCCAAAAAGAAAAATTAGCCCGAATATAAAAATCAAAAAAATTAATAAACTTTTTATCTTTTTCATTATTTTAGATTAACCTGCAAAAGGCTTTATGTCGATACCCAGTATCAGGCTTGCTCGTACTTTATCTTTTTAATTTTACAGGTATGTTCGATGTTGGCAGTCTTAATAACCACCGTTTCACCGGCTTTTCTGCCCAAAATGGACTTACCAATTGGAGATTCGTTGGAAATTTTATGACCCAAAGGATCGGCTTCTAAGGTTCCCACAATTTTAAATTCACCCTCCCTGCCGTCCAATTCAGCTAAAACCGTGGCTCCCAAAGCCACAATGTTTTGCTTATTTTTGGGAGGAAGCTTAATTATCTCTGCGTTTTTTAAAATATTTTCCAGTTCAAGCTTTCTTGTCTCTAAAAAGTTAATATCCTCCTGAAAGGCAAGATATTCCGGATTTAAATCTTCAGAATGCAAAATAGGAGGAGCCTCTCCGTTAGTTTTAGCTACTTTAAGCTCTTTTAAGGCTTCTTCCTCTTTTTTAATCTTTTCCAATCCTTGTTTGGTTAAATAGAATTTTCTTTCTTCTATCATGGATTTAAAAATCCCCTTAAGTCGAGGGGATTTAATTTTTTATCTGTTTTTTAAAAAATTACTTTTAATTTCCCCTCAACCGGTCGTGTTTCCAAATGACAATAAGCAAACATCCCAATTTAGAAAAAGTGGTGGCAGGGAAAAAGTATTTATTATTTTTTTGATTGTTTTCTCTAAACATTTTATTGCAAGTAAATTATAGTCCTTCAAGAAACCCTGTCAATAGCCCTGTTATTTATCGATTTTTATGGGTAATTCAATAATGACTGTGCTTCCTTTTCCTTTACCGGGTGATTCTGCCCAGATCCTTCCGCCCTGAATTTCAACAAAACGCCTGGCAATATGCAAGCCTAAACCAGCACCGTTAACGAAAAGCTCATTTCCAGCCGAGCCCCGAGAAAAACTCTTGAATAATTTGGCAATTTCTTCTTTACTCATTCCCTCTCCAGTATCGGAAACCTCAATCAACGCTTTTGAGTCCTTGGTTTTGGTTTTAATAATAATACCTCCTTTGTTGGTGTATTTTATGGCATTATCCACTACATTCATAATAACTTGCTTAGTCTTGTCTTTATCAATTAAAAGTTCAGGCAGGGAAGCTTTTGGTTTTTCTTTTTTCAGATAAAGCCCTCTTTCTTCTGCTTGAAGCTTTAATTCTTCCGTAACCGAATCGATTATTTCTTCCAAGTATGCCCGTTCAAAATTAATTTCTATTTTCCCCGCTTCAATCCTGGAAATATTTAAAAGTTCGTTGATTAATTTTATTAACCTCTCACTTGATTTGTAAATGTTTTCTATCGGCGGTCTATTCTTGTCTGTTAACTCCCCGTAGCTTCCGGCTAAAAGCAAGGAAACATATCCTTTTATAGCCGTCAGGGGCGTTCTTAGTTGATGAGAGGCAATAGAAACAAATTCTGATTTTGCTTCGTCAAGTTTTTGAAGTTCTTGGTAAGCATGTTGAAGTTGCTCCCGGTATTGCACCTCCTTTAAAATGCTTATAATTAAAATGTATCCAAATATAACAAAAAGTAAAAATAAAATCCCTTTCCAAACATATTCAAATATTGATTGAGAAAGAAAAAATTGAGTTAAAAGCAACATTGCGATAGCCGCAACTAAAATTTCGGTTAAAATAACTTTTACCCCGAAAAAATAATGCTTTATAATGGCATACGCGGTAATTCCTAAAAAAAATAAAATAAATAAAAATCCTAAAGGATAAAATTCGATTCCGTAATTAATAAAAAAGTCTGAGGCGGCAAAAATATAAAACACCAAAGCCCATAAAATATATTTGGTTTGATTATATTCCTTGGGTTGTGCTGTTTTTTGTTTTTTTAGCGAAGATAGTAAAAGATAAAGGGCGCGGACGGTCAATACGGTAAGCAATAAAAGATAAAAAGGATGAAGAAAACCAGCCCTGGGATAAAATCCCCAAAAATATCTATAAAATCCATTTATAAAATAATTAGTTGTTAATAAAAAAAACTCGAATATTAAAGATATTAAATATGAAAAATAAAGCAGATATCTGTCTAGTTTTGAAGCGTTTTGTAAAAAAGAAATAAAAAAATGAAAAAAGAAAACAGGAATAAATATTATTCCGATATAGCCAATTTTAACTAAATAACTGGCCGTTGCTTCATTTTTAGTGTTAAAAAGTATAAACCAAGAAAATTGCCACCAAACGGTGGCAAGACAAACAAGAATAAAGGTAATATTAACAATAGACTTCCGGTTGTTTAAATAAACAATCACTCCAAAAAAAAGAAACAAAATTAAGCTTAAAATGGGTGGCGTTGTATATAATGTAAAAAGTTCCATAGAAGTTTATCCCCGTCCATAATTCGCCCCATTATTATAGGGCGGACTGTGAGGGAGAAAGAGCGTCCATTAAAGCAGCTCTCAAATTATCGGGAATTTTTACCGGAGAACCCTTTAAATCTGTATATATAATTACCTGTTTTCCTGTTGCGCAAATTTCTTTAGTCCGAAAATTAATAAATTCCACTCCTAAATCAAAACTTGAATTTCCTACCCGAAGAACTCTTATTCTAACAATCATTATATCGCCAAATCGAAAATTTTTTTTGAAATCATATGAAGCATTGACGGTTTGAAGAAAGTATAAACGACCTATTTCGGCAGTAAATCCTGGAAGACAATCTATAGCAAATAGTTCTCTGGCCTTTCCAAAAAATGTAGCATAAAAATTATGACTAACGGTTCCTTCTATGTTAGTTTCTCCAAATGTAATCCTAATAAAATGATCGTAAAGCAATCCTTTTTCATCGCGACCCACTTTGTCTATTAAATTCATTTCTTTCGAATCAGACATAAAAATTAAATTTTTTAGATAAAATAAGGAATACCGACCTTTTATTTTGTTTTTTTATTAGCTTTTCGGTTCTTTATTTAATTTTACTAAATTATCGCACAAATAACAACATAATTTGATTTTGGGCTTTTTGGGGTTAAAATGGAAAAACATGATAGAAATTGACTGTTCAAATTATGAAGAAGGTGGACAGATTTTAAGAACAGCTTTTGCCCTTTCAGCAATCACTAAAAAAGATTGCCGTGTTTTTAATATGGGCAAAACTGGTTTAACGCCTCAAAATCTTCTCGTAATTCAATCCTTAGCTAAAATCTGCAAGGGAAAAATAGAAGGAGATAAACTGGGAAGCGAAGAAGTTAGATTTTTCCCCGAAGAACTAATCCAAAATCAACCCATCATTAATATAAAAATCGAAGCTGCCAACAGCATTACCCTGGCTTTACAAACACTGGTCTTGCCAGCTTTATTTATTTCCCATCCCCTAAAAATTATTTTTGAAGGGGGCGCAACAGATACCTTTTTCTCCCCAACTATTGATTATTTCCAACAGGTTTTATTAAAAATTCTGGAAATGATGAATCTTAAAACAGAAATCTGTGTTAAAAAACGGGGATATTATCCCGAAGGCGGAGGAGAGCTTGAAGCAACCATCCATCCTTCTAAATTAAAGGGTATGCACTTAATTGAAAGAGGCTCTCTTAAAAAAATTAAAGCACTTTCCGGCGCTTCAGAATCTTTAAAAGACAAAAAAGTGGCGGAAAGACAGTTGGCCGGCGTCAGGGAAGTTTTAGGAAAGTTAAAACTGCCTATCGAAGAAAAAATTGAATATTATAATACTCTTTGTCCGGGCAGCCAGATTTGTCTGGTTGCCGAATTTGAAAATACCGTGATTGGAACAGATAATTTGGGTAAATTGGGAAAAAGAGCTGAAGATATCGGGAAGGAAGCTGCCCTGGAATTATTAAAGGAATCAAAAACGAATGCCTGTTTGGACAAGCATTCAACCGAACAGATTCTGCCATATTTGGCCCTGGCTCCGGGTAAAAGCCAAATATCAGTTTCAGAGATTACCGATAGTTGCAGAATAAATGTCCAGGTAATTGAGAAATTTTTAAACGGTAAATTTAAAATTAAAGGAGATTTGATTACTTGGATTCCTTAACAGGTTAAATGGAACAAGCCGATAACTTGATTCTGTTTTCTTTTTTCTTCCGAATTTTTAGAAATTACATTAAAGTTTTTTACAGCTTCTTCAGTCTTATCAACTATTAACTTTATTCCTTTTTCCTTAATATACTCTTTGGCTTTTTCCGTTACTTTAGCCACACCCGATTCTCCAATACCAATAATTATCGTGTCGGGATTGAGATTGACGGAACTTTTAATATCTTCCACGTCAATAAGGTGCGATTCCTTTCTCCACCACTCTAAAGCCTCTCCTGTCCATAGAACTATTACATCATAATGGTAGGTTTTTCCGTTAATTTTGATTAAACCGAAACGGTATTCTTCTATCATTAAAATAAGGTTTTTTGTTTTATTATTTCTTTTTCTTCTCCCTTAGAAAAAATCCTTATCTTTCCGTAAACTCCGTCGTAGCCCGGTTCTTTAACAACCTTTCCCTCTCTTACTCTGATTATTCCTTCGGCAATTTCAGGCAGGGTAATATTTGTTAATTTTTCCTTAGAAGCGTCTAAAAGAATATTAAATTCCGACCCAAGCTTTTCAACCAGATTATTGTATTCTTTTTCAACCTGCTTTGTACCCGTACCCAGACCCAAAACATCGGCAACAATCTCTTCCAGGGGAACCAAGTTTTTAAAAGGTATTACTCCTTCCGGCTTAAATCCTTCTTCTTTGTCCGCTATCTGTTCAATCCTATTCAGCACGCCAACGGTCAAAGGCTTGCCGCAAACCGGGCAAATACCGTTGTATTTCTTGGTTTCCTGAGGCGACGAATTAACATTGCAATTCCTATGGCCGTCAAAATGATACTTCCCTTCCTCGGGATAAAACTCAATAGTATATAAAAACTTTTTGGGGTCTTTGTTTTTAATCGCATCGATAATAGCCTGGTAGCTGATTTCCGTATCAAAAACATTGGCCTCTCTCCCTATCTTGGCAGGAGAATGGGCATCACTGTTTGATATTAAAGCCACTCTCCGGCCGTCGGGAACCCTCCAAAGCATTGCCGGGTCGGCCGAAAGCCCGGTTTCTAAAGCATAAATGTATTTTGAATATTCTTCAAAACATTCCTCGATTGAATCAAATCCCGATTTGGAACCGAAGATAGCAAACCAAGGAGTCATGGCGTGAGCCGGGACAATTAAACAATTTTCCGAAGCATTTAAAACAATTTTTGCCAGTTCTTTAGCATCCAGCCCCAGAATCGGTCTGCCGTCTGATTTCAAATTGCCTATCCAGCCCAATTGAACGTTGATTTTTTCTACAACCTCAAAAGAAGGAGCAAAAACTATGATATGAATTTTACGAACCCGGTCTTTTTTAGTATAAATACAGCTTATTTCCGCCGTAAGAATAAATCTTGTTTCGGAATTATTCTTTTTTAATTTAAATAAACCTGCCTCAGCAGGTTCCAATTTTTCTTTTAGATTTTTAAACCACTCCGGGTGGGTGAAATCTCCCGTCCCCAGAATCTTAACTCCCTTAATCTTGGCCCACTTGTCCAGGTTTTCTAAATCCATATTCCTGGCAGTGGCCCTGGAATATTTTGAATGTAAATGAAAATCAGCAATAAACATCTTAGTATTGCCTTTGGGTTCAAGGCAAAAAAGACTTTGAAATATTAAATTAAAAAACTCTTAGACTTTGTAGACCTTGTAGTCTTCCCTGACTTTTTGATCCACCTTGAGGCCAACCGAATCTCCTTTCTTGGCTTCTTTTATCTTTTCATGCTCTACTTCCATTGATTGGGCCGTTTGGGTAAAATCCGTTTCTCCGCCAATAATTCTAATAGTATCTCCCTCTTTAAGTTTGTCCTTAAGGTCTATCACCGCCACCCCAAGATGTCCAAAATAATGGCTTATTCTGCCGATTAATTTACCTTCTTTTGAATTATTTTCTGGCATATTCTAAAGTTTTGTTTTTTTGGACGCGACCTTTTTTAATTGAATTGATTAATTTCTCTACTAATTTTTTAGGGTCTTTCTCATAAATAATCTTTTTCTTGTTTCTGGAGGGCATTTTTGTCAAACCCCTGATTATATCTGCTGTTCCGCCGCTTCCCTCCAAAACACCAATGGGTTTTTGGTCTTCAAAGGCAATGGTAAATTCATTTAAGGTCCCCATTCTGCCGCAAATGACGATAATGCCGTCAGCCGCCCTAGTCATTAAAAGATTCCTGCCCGCATAATCAAAACCGGTATAGACAATTACGTCAAAACAATCAGTAGGCAGCTTATATGCCTTAACGTGAGCTATTTTTGAAGCAGCTGGAGAAAACCCTATAGAAATACCACCAGCTTTCTTGGCTGCCTTGGCAGAAAGATAAGGAATGCCTGTAGTTGCTCCGGTAATTAAAACGCAACCCTGCCGGATAATTTCTTTTCCGACTTCTTCGGCTAACCTTGCCGCATCCTTAGAACAGGTGTCTAATTCGGCAGCTCCTGAAACAGCGATCTTTAAATTATTTTCCATCATATATATATTAGCAGGTATTTCAAAAAAATACATGGACGAATTTCTTCGCCCACGTATTGAGGGAGAAACAATTCTCAGCGAATTTGACATTATTACTCAAGTCCGGTCGGACATTTACCGAGCAGCTGCGTTAGCCTCCTTCACTAAAAATTGTTTGTCCATAGGGAATTACATCCCGCACCCCCTCGATTTTTAGTGTAGAAATAAGAAGGGTTATTGTCAACCTCCCCACAAAATTATTAATGATATTGCGATTATATACTTATCCCCAAATTATTCACAATAGAAAGGACGAGGTAAGAGTTTTTAGTTATTCTTTTACTTCTCAAAAAGCAAAAAGGTTTTTGCTTTACTCTCTAAACCAGGGTTAAGCCTTTCAAAAGTATCTTTCCATACGCTGTTTTCTTCCCAGTTTTTGAATATTTTAACAGTGAAAAACCCAATTTTGCTTGCAATTTTTTTGATAACGATGGGATCATAATAAATAATCTTGGTCGAGGCAAAAATCTTAGGTTTTAAAGATTTGTCACCCGGTTTTTGAAGAAAGTGAACCTCAATAATATCATTATTTTGGGGTTTATATCCTGATTTTATATTCTTCCCATTAATAGTATAAATTGCATTGTAACTCCTGTCTCTTATGCCTCTTTCATAAAAATGTAGATTGGCAATCGCTTTCCCATTTTTCTTTAAACCCTCGTATATTATTTTTATCCAATCTTTCAATGATTGAGAGATTAAATAATTAAAGCTGTATTTAAAAATAAGTCCATCAAAACTCTCTTTTCTTTTATTTAAGAAATCAACCATTTCTTCCTCCGTGTATTTAATTACCTCTTTAAATTTTTGAGGGGTGTTTTTTAACGCGTGGTTTAGCATGAGCGACGACTGATCAATCCAAAAAAGCTTACCACTATTTTCTTTCAAAAATTGTAAAAATCTTATATATCTTTTGGGATGTGCACCCGCCCCCAAATCAGCCAATTTTATATTTTTTCCATTTTTGAACTCTGTGATAAGTATTGATTCAAAAATTTTAGAGACCAGAGTATGTTCTTTATTATTTTCTCTTTCAATCATTTTCTTTGCCACTATTTTATCAAAATACATTTCTTGGCCTGATTTTTTTATTAAGTCTAGGTTGTTTTCTTTTTTCATAAAAAATAAATATTGTTGAATATTTTTATGCCCCCGACAGGAATTGAACCTATATTTCTTCCTCCGGAGGGAAGTGCTCTATCCGTTGAGCTACGGGGGCTTATTACTTTTTAGCAATTAAATAAATATTCTGGCGGTTTCCTTTTTCATTCTTAATAATTCCCTTTCTTTCAACTTTTAATCCTGCTTTTTTTACCAAATTCTCCAATTCTTTTTTGGAAAACCAATGATAATATCTTTCAATTTTTTTCCCCCAAGGTTCTAAAATATCTTTCCAGTCAAGCTTTGATATTCCTATTAATTTTAAAATTGTATATTTAAACAACAAGCATCGCTCTTTAATCTGATGAAAATTCCAAACTATTAAAATTAATGAGCCATTGGGTTTTAAAACCCTTCGCGCTTCTTTTAAAAACCTGAGGCGGAGCTCCTTTGAGGGAACATGATGCAAAACGGCTATGCTGAATATCTCATCGAAAAAATTGTCTGAAAATGGTAGATTTAAAGCATCTCCCGCTTGAAAACTCACTCCAGGATAGCGATTTTTTGCTAGAGCTATTAGTTTCTCCGAATTGTCTATGCCGAAATAGCCAACCATCCTGCCTTTAAATAATTCATATAATCTGCCATTGCCACAACCTAAATCCAGGATTGTTTCGTTGGGCCTTACGCCTTCCACTAAAAACCCCAGTTCTTCCCACGTCTTATTCCTTGTCCTTGAAAAATCATCGGCAATCAGGTTATAATCCTCCTTAGTCTTTTTAAGCAGATAAAGAGCGTATTCTTTTTTCATGAATTCTAATGAAATTATTATTCAGGAATTAATTAAAACCAAAGCGGAGTCTCCGGCTGATTTATCCGTGGCTAAAAGGAAAATAGCCAAAAAAAACAAGATTTCCTGTCCCAACAACATGGTTCTGCTTCAAACTTACCATGAACTTTTGAGAAATAAAAGAATAAAAGCTTCGGGAAAAATAGAAAATATCTTAAAAACCAGGCCTATCCGCTCTCTCTCCGGAATTGTTAATGTAGCGGTCTTAACCAAACCCTATCCTTGTCCGGGAAAATGCATCTACTGCCCAACAGAAAAAGGAATTCCCAAAAGTTACTTATCGGGTGAACCGGCGGTAGAAAGGGCAAAAAGACTGCATTTTGATCCCTATTTACAGGTTAAAAAAAGGATTGAAATGCTAGAACAAGAAGGGCATCCTACCGATAAGATTGAATTAAGAATAATAGGTGGCACCTGGTCTTTTTATCCTAAAAAATATCAGGATTGGTATATTAAAAAATGCTTTAACGCCTGTTTGGAAAAAAATGCTAAAAACCTGAAAGAAGTTCAACGACTTAACGAAAAAGCAAAACACAGGATTATCGGTATCTCAATTGAAACTAGGCCCGACTTTATTAATGAAAAAGAAATAAGACATTTAAGAGAATTGGGGATAACAATGGTAGAATTGGGAGTTCAGTCAATTTTTGATGATATTTTAAAATTAAACAGGCGCGGACACACAATAAAAGAAACCATCAAGGCCACTAAACTTCTAAAAGATGCTGGTTTCAAAATACTTTATCAGATGATGCTTAATTTACCTGGCTCCAATCCAAAAAGAGATGAAAAAATGTTTAAAGAATTATTTTCCAACCAGAGTTTTCAGCCGGATTTATTGAAAATTTATCCCTGTGCACTCTTAAAAGAAGCTCCTTTGTATAAACAATGGAAAAAAGGAAAATATCTACCCTATAAAGAAAAACAATTAATAGACTTGATTAAATCAATAAAAAATAAAATTCCATACTACGTCAGAATCCAAAGAATTACCCGGGATATACCATCTACCAGGATAGCTGCCGGACCCACAAAAATTTCCAACCTAAGACAACTTATTAGCGGACAAACGTCCTGTCGCTGTATAAGATGTAGGGAAATAAAAGGTAATTATGATAAAAAAGAAAGAATTTATCTTTTTAAAGAAAAATACCCTGCTTCTAACGGTAAAGAAATATTTTTAAGTTTTGAAAACAAAGAAAGAACTAAACTTTACAGCTTACTTCGCCTACGCCTCACTTCTCAAAATAGAGCTTTCATCCGCGAGCTTCATACCTACGGCCAGCTTCTTCCCATAGAAAGAAGCTCATCGTTAAAATCGCCTCAACATAAAGGACTGGGAAAGAAATTAATAAAGGAAGCGGAAAAAATAGTTAAAAAAGATTTTAAATTAAAAAAAATAGCCGTCATTTCCGGCATAGGAGCAAGAGATTATTACAGAAAATTAGGTTATAAGCTGGAAGATACCTATATGGTTAAAAACATTTAGGTATTTTTCCTTTTGCTTTTTGTTTGGCAATCCTTTGAGGCTGATAATTCAAAAATCTACTAGGAGTACGATAGGCAGCTTTTCCTCTTTTGGCTCTTTTCGAAGAATAATTCTTCATTTTACCCTTGAGAACCTTGTAAAACCAGAAAAAGAGATTGTTTCAATCCCTTGTTTTTCTAATTCATCAATAAATAAATTCATTCCTAAGGAATCAGTAGAAATGTGTCCAGCAATAACAACGTTAAGATTGGCTGCTTCGGCTTCCTTTTTGTGCTCCTCTGACATGTGCATTCCAATTATTGTACCAATACCAGCCTGAGCCATTTTTTCATAAAGCTTTGGTGATCCCGATGTACCTCCGGCTATTTCTGTTAAACTAGTTTTACCGCAGCGATTTTCTTCTGAACCAACGAAAATTTTAGGTCCAGCGCCAATTTTTATGGCCTCCTTGTATTCCGGAATCTTCCTTAATAAATCCATTATATCGACAATTCTTTCTGGTTTTTCTTTTTCAATTAAATCTTTTAAAAATTTGGCCGCTAAATTGTCAGCAGGAGTATGAATATTTATTAAGCTCATATTTAAAATCTTGGCTGCGTC
>Ga0315286_10007270_pt1 | contig 10826 bp, 10 predicted proteins | sample YL17G10_0_MG_FD_205038 | JGI IMG/M metagenome (GOLD analysis project Ga0315286, IMG submission 205038) | Sediment microbial communities from Yellowstone Lake, YNP, Wyoming, USA - YL17G10_0 | ecosystem: Environmental > Aquatic > Freshwater > Lake > Sediment | place: USA: Wyoming | collected...
TCTTTCCGCTGCAGGCCAAGGAGGGCGGCGTGCTCGCCAGGGCGGGGCAGACGGAGGCGGCGGTCGACCTGGCCGGCCTGGCCGGCCTGACGCCCGCGGGTGTCATCTGCGAGATCATGAACGAGGACGGGACCATGGCCCGCCTGCCCGAGCTCGAACGGATCGGCGCGGAGCACGGCCTCCCGCTCCTGACCATCGCCGACCTGATCAACTACCGGATGAAGCACGAATGCCTGGTCAAGAAGATCGAGGAAGCGGAGCTCCCGACGCAATTCGGCGATTTTCGGATCGTGGTTTATGAGGACATCATCACCCGTGAAAATCACGTGGCCCTGGTCAAAGGGGAGATCCGGGCCGACGAGCCGACGCTCGTCCGGGCTCATTCCCAATGCATGACCGGCGACACGTTCGGCTCCTCCCGCTGCGACTGCGGGGACCAGCTCCACACCGCCATGGAGACGATCGAGAAAGAAGGCCGGGGCGTCATCCTCTACATCCTCAACCACGAAGGCCGAGGCATCGGCCTGACCAACAAGATCAAGGCCTACGCCATCCAGGACCATGGCGTGGACACGGTCGAAGCCAACCGGCAGCTGGGGTTCAAGCCCGACCAGCGGGATTACGGCATCGGCGCCCAGATCCTCGTCTCCCTGGGGGTCAAAAAGCTGCGGCTGCTGACCAACAACCCCCGGAAATTCATCGGCCTGACCGGCTACGGCCTCGAGATCGTCGAGCGGGTCGCGATCGAGATCCCGCCGAACACGGTCAATCGCGAATATTTGAAGACCAAAAAAGAGAAAATGGGCCATATTCTCGAAATGGTTTGACGAGATTGGTCAAGTACCTCAGGCGTTCAGCGGGCGACGGCTCCCAAATCATCGATGAACAGACGCTGAATCTCCTGGAAGAACTGCGGCCGCCCGACTCCCAAGAGAGCGACGTCGAGGTCATCACTAAAGCGGTCCTCCGCAAGATCGGTATCCTCCAGAACAGGGACAAGAAGATCCGGCTTCTGAGAAGCCTGGCCCAGCTCTCTCATCCCTGGGTCTGCGCCGTTCTTCTGGAGCTCTTGGCCGATCCAAGCGAGGAGATCCGGGACCTGGCCGTGAGGGAGCTCTCCGGCCGGGACGACTGCCCCATCCTGACGATCTATCAGAAGCTGACCCAACCGCCGTGGTACGTCAAGAGCGCCATCCTCCGCATCCTCAGCAGCCGTAAGGATCCCCAGGCCGTCAAGCACATCCAGGGGGTCATCGACGACCCGAACGTCGAGGTCAAGAGGAGCGCGGCCCAGGCGCTGGGCGAGATCGGGGGGAAGGACGCGCGGACGCTGCTCGTCCGATTGACGAAGGACACGAACCCCTATGTGCGGCTGGCCGCCGCCGAGGCCCTCGAAAAGATCTGCGACTTCAAGTTCAGCTAAGATTTCGAATCAAGGATGAAGGTCACCGGGCCGTCGTTCTGGATATGGACGTCCATGGCTGCCTGAAAGACGCCCGTCTCGACCTTAAACCCGGCCGACCGGATCAGGCCCACGAAATGATCGAAAAGCCCGGCCGCCGGCTGAGGGTTCTCGGCCCCGTCGAAACTGGGCCGCCGGCCTTTTTTCACCGAAGCGGCCAGGGTGAACTGGGAAACGGCCAGGACCTCCCCTCCGACATCGGCCAGGGAGAGGTTCATCTTCCCTTCCGCGTCGGGGAAAATGCGCAGGTCCACGGCCTTCCGGGCCAGGAATTCCACGGCCTGGACCGTGTCCCCCTTTTCGATCCCGACGAGGAGGCAGATCCCCCGGCCGATCGCGCCGGCCAGGCGGCCGTCGACTTCGACCGAAGCCCTCTTGACCCGCTGCAGAACGATCTTCATGGCCGCCTTTTCTCCGCCCCTCCCGCCGTTGACTTTAGGAGCGATCTATTCTATTATATCGCCTCGTTACAGGAGATTTAAACATGGCTCAACATCCATCCGCGATCAGACAGCAGCGCCGGAGTGTCCGGAGGCAGGCCGTCAATAAAAAAAACAAATCCGCCCTCCGGACGCAGATCAAGAAGATCCGCGAGCTCATCGAGGCCAAGGACAAGGACAACGCCAAAAAGCTTCTTCCCGGGGTTTTTTCATCGATAGACAAGACCGTCAAGAAGGGCACGATCCACAAGAACAAAGGGTCCCGATTCAAATCGCGGCTCAGCCGCCAGGTGGAATCGGTCAACACCCCTCCCGCCAAGTGACTCCGGCTATTTCCGCGGGCGGCAATAGTCAAAGACAAACGATTCGAATAATGCCTGGGGCGAGGTGTCCGTCGTCTTGAGCTTGAGATCCAGCTGCTCCAGCCGGGTCACCCAGCGAACGAAGTCTTTATGAGCCAGTCTCTCGATCGCGCCAAACAAGGATCGAAATTTCCGCCGGTAGAGATCACCGTAGGTTTCAAGGATGCCGGGTCGGACCGCGCGGAAGACTTCCCGCTGGTCTTTTTTTTCCCGGAGCAGGCTTTTTGCCAGAAGAAGATCCCGGAAATGATTTGAGATTTGATTGAGCACGGCCAATTCCGGCTTATCTCCTTCCTGAAATCTTTTATGGATGATCTTCAGACATTCCTCATAATCGCCTAATTCGAGACTGTCCGAGAGCTCCCAGTTTTCAAATTCCCTGACGCCGACCGAAAGGAGATTGATGTCGGCGACGTCGATGAGCTTTTTATCGCCGACGTACGTCACGAGCTTCTCCAGTTCGCTGTCCAGCGGCTGCAGATTGTTTCCGGTTATCTCGATCAGGCGGTCGATCGCCTCGGAGCTGGCCCGTTTGCCGAGGGCGGACAGCTTTTTGTCCACCCAAGCGAAAAGGCTCTCGCCCTTGAGGACCTTCAGTTCCTTCATGTCCACCACCGATTTCGGCAGAGAGGAAAACAATCGATAAAGGGAGGACGTCTTCCGGATCTTCCCCATGAAAAGGACGATTAAAACCGTTTTTTGCGTCGGAGCCCCGAAGTACTCCTTGATGATCTGCTGCTCGGTTGCGGACAGATCCAACGGGTCCTCTTCGCTTTCTTTTTTGCTTTGTTGTTCGATCGCGACAACGAGCAGGCGCCAGGGCGAGAAAAAGAAAGCGATCGTCCGGGCAACATCAAGGATGTCCCGCCAGCCGGTCTCCGAGAGTTCGAACCTCTCCAGGCTGATCCCCTGCCCTTCGGGAGAGACCAGGGCCCGTTGGATATCACGGATGAATTGTTCGGCTTGAAACAGCTCCTCGCCGTAGAAGAAGTAGGCCGGCAGGAGATCGGCCTCCCGGATCTCCCGGCCAAGGAGCGCGCTGCGCACCCTCAGAACCCCTCGAGGATCGCCAGGACCAGGTTCCGGGCGAACTTGGGGGCGATCTTCTTGATCGCTTCGTTCTCCACGGACTCGAAGTCCTTGCCTTGAGGGACTTCGTAATCCTCGTTGAACGTGTACGAAGGATTGGAATAATAGACCTTCTGGGTCTTGGGATCGACCAGGGTGATGCTGGCCACCACATAGACGGTGTAGTGATCGGCCGAGCCCTGACTCGAAAATCCCGCGGGAACGGCGCTGAATCCGGTGATCGTTCCGGTCAGGACGGCGTCGGCCGTCTTCGCGTCCGACGTGATCTCGACTCTTCCGCGGGCGATGAACTCATCGAAGACCGCCTGGGTGAGCTTTTTATCGAGCTCGAACTTCGTCGTTTGGTTGATGAACAGCGGGACGCCGATCTTTTTGACGGTCGGAGGCAGGACGTCGCTGAGGTTCCCCGTGCCGCGCAGGCGGTAGCCGCACTGGACGAGCAGTCCCCAGAGAATCAAAATCATTAACAGCGGTATCCATGCCGCGAAACCACCGCTAGAAATTAGAACACGAGAAGAGTATTGTCGTTGCGAGCGACCGAAGGGAGCGCGGCAATCCGACCCGGAGGGTCGTCCTGAGCGGAGCGAAGGATCTCGTTCCCCTAATTCGAGCTTGTTTGAGATCCCTCGAAAGACTCGGGACGACTCTTCGAGTCGGATCGCCACGTCGCTTCGCTCCTCGCGACGACAATCTAGATCGACGATTGCGCGATATGCCGATTTCTTTGCTGATCCTTCGCTAAGCATAGCCAACGCCAATTATAGCACGATGTTGACGATCTTGTTCCGGATACAGACGACCTTGCGGACCGGCCGGTCGCCGACGAGCGCCCGGATGCGGGGAAGACCGAGGGCTTGCGCTTTCATCTCGTCCTCGGCAACACCGAGGTCGGCCTCGAACTTGTCCCGCATCTTGCCGTTGATCTCGACGACAATGGTCGCCTTCTCCTCCCGGGCCAGCAGCGGGTCGAAGCCGGGCCAGGGGGCATGGAAAACCAGCCCTTCGCCGCCCAGCGTCTTCCACATCTCCTCGCAGACGTGAGGCGTGAACGGGGAGAGCAGGAGAACCAGGCCGCCCGCCGCCTCCCGGAGCAAGGCCCGGCCTTCAGCCGAGCCTTTTAAGACGTCCTTCTCCCTGCGCAGCGTGTTCGTGAATTCCATGATCGAGCTGATGGCCGTGTTGAGATGGAACCGCTTCTCGATGTCCTCGCCGACCTTCTTGATCGTCTGGTGCAGCTTCTTGCGGAGCCTCGCGGCGCTGTCCGGATCGAGGACCGCCTCGCTCTCGCCGCTCGTTCGGCTCATCCCGCGGATCTCCTCGAACGTCTGCCGGACGCGCCCGATGAACCGGTAGGCGCCGTCGATCCCATCCTCGTTCCAGGCGAATTCCTTCTCGGGCGGGGCGGCGAACAGGATGAACAGCCGGAGCGCGTCCGCCCCGTAGGCGGCGATCATCTCGTCGGGGTCGACGACGTTGCCCCGCGACTTGGACATGGCCGAGCCGTCTTTGGTCACCATGCCCTGGGCGAGATAGTGAGGGAACGGCTCGTCCAGCGCGGTCAAACCCAGGTCGCGGAGGACTCTGGTGAAGAAGCGGGCGTAGATCAGGTGAAGGATGGCGTGTTCGACCCCGCCGATATAGAGATCGACGGGCATCCAGTAGTCGGCGGCCGCCCGGGCGAAGGGCAGCCTCTCTTCCTTGGGCGAGGCGTAGCGGAAGAAATACCAGGATGAATCGACGAACGTGTCCATCGTATCCGTCTCGCGCCGGGCCTTTCCCCCGCACTTCGGGCAGGTCGCGTCGACGAACGCGGCGACCTTCTCCAGCGGCGAACCGGCTTCGCCGGTGAACTCGGCGTCATGCGGGATCCGCACCGGCAGATCCTCGTAGGGCACGCCCTGAATGCCGCATTTGTCGCAGTATATGACCGGGATCGGAGTGCCCCAATAGCGCTGCCGGGAGATACCCCAGTCGCGGATGCGGAAGGTCGTGCTCGCCTCGCCGAATCCCTTGTCGTTAGCGAACGCGGCCATCCTCTCCATGGCTTCTTCGGACCGCAGGCCGCTCCACGGCCCGGAGTTCTTGACGAGCCCGTGGTCCACGAACAGCTGGCCGGTCCCGGCGACCGGATGTTCGGGCTCGATGACTTCCCGGATGTCGAGACCGTATTTTTTTGCGAATTCGAAATCGCGCTCGTCGTGGGCCGGCACGGCCATGATCGCGCCCGTTCCGTATTCCATCAGGACGTAGTTGGCGATCCAGATCGGAATCCGTTCACCGGTGAAGGGGTTGATCGCGGTCCTGCCCGTGTCGACGCCTTCTTTTTCCACATCTCCGAGGTCCCGCCTTAGGCGGGATTCGGCGATCGCCCCGGCCACCCACTCCTGGAGATGCGCTTCCGTGTCTCCGGCGATGAGATCGCGGTTCAAGGGATGCTCCGGCGAGAGGACCAGGAACGTCGCGCCGTAGATCGTGTCGATCCTCGTGGTGAAGACCCTGATCGAACGGCCGAGCTCGGGAACGGCGAAATCCACATAAGCGCCCCGGCTCTTCCCAATCCAGTTCTTCTGCATCAACAGGACATGTTCGGGCCACTTCCGGAGATGGGCGTGGCCGGACAGCAGCTCCTCGGCGTAGTCGGTGATCTTCAAGAACCAGTGGTCCATCTTCTTCTGCTCGACCGGGGAGGCGCAGCGCCAGCACTCGCCGCCGGCCGCCTGCTCGTTGGCCAGGACCGTCCGGCATTGGGGGCACCAGTTGACCCAGCTTTTTTTACGGTAAGCCATCCCGCGCTCGAACAGCTTCAGGAAGATCCACTGATTCCACTTGTAGTATTCGGGCAGGCAGGTGTTGACCTCGCGGGACCAGTCGTAGGCGATCCCCATCCGCTGGAGCTGGGCCTTCATGTGGGCGATATTGTCGAGCGTCCAGGTCTGGGGATGGATGCCGTGCTTGATGGCCGCGTTCTCGGCGGGCATGCCGAGGGCGTCCCAGCCGATGGGATGGAGGACGTTGAAGCCCCGCATCGTCTTGAACCGGCCGATCACGTCGCCGATGGAGTAATTGCGGACGTGGCCCATATGGATGCGGCCCGAGGGGTAAGGGTACATCTCCAGGAGGTAAAATTTCGGCTTGGCCGGATCTTCCCGGACCTCGAAAGCGCGCTTGTCGGCCCAGACCTTTTGCCACCTTTCCTCGATCTCGATAAAATCGTATTCGCCGTGGTCCATGCTCATGGTTCGATCGTTCCTCGTTGCGCCAAAACCCGCTGGGGATGCCATCGGACAGGCTGGAATAAGGCTAAAGTTTAGACGCGCACGGCCGAAAAGTCAAATCTGACAGACACTTACCCGGCATCCGTCCGTGAAATACCGCCCCTCTTCCGGCTTGGTTATAAGAGGCGGTAGAGCTTCGCCAGGAAGCTCGCGGCCGTCAGCGGCGCGCTCCCTTCAAAGTGGTTGTTGACATTGATATAAGTGACGATCTTTTTCCGGATGTTCTCGATTGTAATGTTCGCAGCGGCATCGATGGCCGCCGGCTTGGGGGCGACGATCCGGTCCCAGACCTCGCCCGTCTCCTTCTCGATCTCCCCGCGGTCCCCGCCATGGAGGCGGACGACCTGGAAAGACGCCGTCCGGGGCTTATGCTTCTTGAATACGTCCCCGATCGGCGGCATATAATATCCGTCGAGATAGACATAGCCGAGCCCGTGCAGCCGCAGAAAATCGAAGAAATCCGGAACGAGGTAGTTCGGGTTTCGGATCTCGACGGCGTAGTCCGGCCCCTTGGGCGCGGCCGAAATAAAGTCTCCGAGGCGCTCATAGAAAACGTCCCGAGAGGGCATTTTCTGCCGGTTCAGGTATTCGAACTGGAACATGATCGGCCCGAGCTTCCGGCCGAGAGGAGATAGCGTTTCGAGGAAACGGACGAGGAGCTCGCCGCTCAGAAAATGGGCGTTTTCCCGGCCGGCAGACTCCCCGTGGCCGCCGGCCTCCTTCTTGTAGAAATGGGTCAGGGTCAATGAGTTCGGGGCCTTGACCGAAAACACGAAATCGTCCGGGACGGCCGCGGCATATTCCCTGACCGTCCTTGTTTCCGGAAGGCGGACGCCGCCCGGAAAAAGGCTCCAGAACCACTGGTCCACTTCGACCGAATTGAAATGCCGGGCGTAGTCGGCGAGGTAATCGCCGTGCCGGTAGGTCTTGTCCCTGTCATAGACAAGGCCTTTCCAGGAATCGTACTTCCAGGAGCAGGTTCCAATCCGGAGATACGGCCTGGCGGCGGCCGGGATCTCGGGCAGGCGGAACGCCATCTCCTCTCCCTTGGATTTCATCTCATCTCCATGGCCTTGATGAAGTCAGCATAAACTTCGCGATAGCGTAAATCAACACATTCGACTTCCCGGGCTTTGCAGTCCTCATCCGCGAAGCAAATGAGGACAGCAAAGCCCGGGGCATGCTCAGTGTTGATGCTGAGCGGCGCTTTTTACTCCGATTTAAAAATCGGGGTTTGGCGCCGCGAACGTATCAATTGAAATTGCGCCGATCCTTACGTCTTTTCCGAGCCAAGGCGGACCAGCTTGGAGAAGCCCTTGGCGTGGGCGATCAGCTTGACGTCCGCGGATAGAAGAGGAAGGCCTCGGAGGTCGGCCAGGGCAAGGAAACAGGCATCATAGACCGTCGTGTTGAAGCGAACGGCAAGATCGACTGCCTGCCGGAGCATCTCCGAATCCGCCGGGACGAACTCGGGGCCGAGATCGATGACGGAACCGACGGCCGCCTTCACATCGTCGTTCGTGAAGCGAGGATTGAACCGCAAGGCATTGGCCAGCTCGTATAGGAGCAGATCGGGCGCCAGAATGGTGCACTCCCGTCGATAGAGTCTGTCACGAAGTTCGAGCGCGGCTTGGGTGTCCTCCTCCAGGCTGAACCACTTCACGGCTACCGATGTGTCGATCACATACTTTTTCATCGGCTTTTTTCGCGCCATTTACGGATTTCGCCGACCCCGTCCCATTCTCCGGTTTTTTCCCGCAATTTGTCCTGAACCTGGACGGCGGCCGCGAACTTGCGCTTTCGTTCCTCTTCGAGTTTTTTCGCTTCGTAGTCGCGGAGATATCGTTCACTCGCTTCCCGGATGAACAGGCTCCGGCTTTTTTTCATCTCCTTGGCCGTCCGGTCTATCTTTTTCAGCAATTCCTCGTCCAAAATCGAGTTAATTCTCATAGTTACACTATTATTATATGCATATCTATTACATATATATTATACACACTCAATACTCTTTGTCAAGCCCGAACCGCCAGCGCTTTGTCAGGATTAGATTTTCCCAACAGCCATGATCAGCCGAACTTTGGAATTGAGTTGTCCGTCACCGAAATTCACCGAAATTGCCGAAAAAAAGGGGACATAATGATGCCAAAAGGGGCATAAAGGGAAACGATGCCCGTCCCCTCTTGACGCCCCAGTCTGACGGGCGTATCTGCTTTAACTAAGGGGAAATTTAAGATGACCTTCGAAGTAATCAGAGAAAGGGACGGAGCGATTCCCCTTGGACCTGTCTCGAGCGAGGAGGGTAGATGAGAGGGGAAAAACAAGAAACAAAAACTTCAGCCAATGGCAGGGTGTCGTCGTTAAGTCAAGAGCGGCATCCTGGGGACGGAGACCAATGTAAAACAAGGAGAAAAGCATGAAAAAGTCTCTTGTGGTCGCGGCCATTCTGGTCGCTGCTCTGGCATTCTTGGCCCTGCCGAGTAGCCAGGCCAGTGCTGCAAAACCCATCAGGTGGAAGGCAACTATCGTGCCCATCGATGGCGCGAATTTGATCGGGCCTACTACAGATTTCGTTAGTGGCGTTGATAACGTGAATATCAATTATGGATTGGATACGGACTCTGAATCATGCGGTCCCACCGGAAACTCTCTCTCTTACCTTCTGCTACAGGTCTTCAATCCGAGTTCGCAGAGTTTTCAGATTATCAACATGAGTGGCTTTTCAGGTTATGCTACTCTTCCTCCTTCTTACGGATTTCCAAATACCACAACCAACATCTGGCCGGATTGCGTGGCAGATTTCTTAAGCTCTGGTCTTCATCCAACCGCAGACTATCCAGTTGTCTCCTTGAGATTCTCGACATGTGGATGTGGTAACACTACCACGGATTTCATGAAAATGGGTGTAGGCGTCACTATCCCGGTCCACTTTGAGCTCCTGTTCTTTTCTCATATCTGGAGTTGCCCGGCACCATCTGCCCAAAAAACGTTTCTTAATCTCCAGATGAATGCTCATGGGTATGTAAAGACTGTCGGCTCTCTTCCTGATATCTACATCACGAGAATTTCGCAAACGGAATGGACTGCCTATGTGGATACAAAATTCGATAACCGGGCCTTCCAGAAAACTGAAACTGATCTTGACTCCGCTTCAGCTGACTGGCCCGTGAGAGATAGTGATAATATCCTTGGACAATATGCCACATGCGACTGGATTAAAGCACCGAAGGGCAATAAAATGATCTGGACCACGACATATCATTATCCCTGTGCAAAAGCACCATTTAAGTTCCAGATCACATTTACGAAAAATAGACGCGAAGCGTACGGATCGAGTCCGGAGGCGCGGGCCCTCCGGACTCGGATGGCCTATCGGTCCTTCTATAGAATTCCCCATTTCTCATTTCCCTCTAGTGGAGGGGGGAGTTGGGTCCTCCCTCCCTTTTTTGTTTGAATTTTCCTGTAAAAAATCCTCGAGTTTCTCCACTCGGGTTTCTCCATGATTGACAGCCACGAGCGAGTTGACATACATTTGTCATCCAGCACCTTAGTAAGTCCCGAAAGCGGAAAAGGGAAATCGTCGACTTCAGACAAAGAGATCTTAGAGTCTTGGAAGGAGATCGGGGCCTATCTCCACCGTTCCCCAAAGACATGCCGTCGTTGGGCTCATGATCTCGGGCTCCCCGTTCATCGACTGGACGGGACCCCCAAAGCCCGCGTCTTCGCCTACTATGAGGAGCTCGATCGCTGGCGGGACGATAAGCTCCGGGAGGGGGAAAAACATTTCCAGACGGCAGACGAGCCGCCGGCCGACCTCGTGGCCGTTGAGAAGAGCCTTCCGGCAACCGCCGGACCTCTGCTAACAACACTCGTCCCCTCCCGCGAGATCACAGTAACCTTCGGCCTGAAGAAAATTGTGATTTCGGCCGTTGTCATAGTGGTTGCCGCTGCGGCCCTATTCCTCTGGAAGCCATGGGCCCGCGAGAAAATGCCGTTCACCGCCGCTGGAAAACCCAACCTCGCCGTCCTCTATTTTGAAAATATCTCCCAGGACCGGAGCCTGGACGACTGGATAACGGGAATACCCCAGTTGCTCATGACGGACCTCGGACAATCGAAGCTCATCTCGGTGCTGGGTTATGACGATGTATATGGAATTCTCCAGACTTTGGGCCTGAAGGACGCGAAAAAATATTCCAGC
>Ga0315286_10007274_pt1 | contig 10824 bp, 8 predicted proteins | sample YL17G10_0_MG_FD_205038 | JGI IMG/M metagenome (GOLD analysis project Ga0315286, IMG submission 205038) | Sediment microbial communities from Yellowstone Lake, YNP, Wyoming, USA - YL17G10_0 | ecosystem: Environmental > Aquatic > Freshwater > Lake > Sediment | place: USA: Wyoming | collected...
CCGCTTCGCTGACCGTGTCGATCACTTCGCTCGTGGCCTCGGATAATGTGGGGATCACGGGCTACCTGCTCAACGAATCCTCGACCAAGCCCGCGGCAAGCGCTGCAGGATGGACGGCCTCCTCTCCGTCAAGCTACACGTTCGGGAGCGGCGGGGCCAAGACGCTGTATGCGTGGGCCAAGGACGCGGCAGGCAACGTTTCGAACTCGATGAGTGCACCCACGACGATTACGATCACGCCCACTGGCGACACGGTCGCGCCGACGATCACGAGCTTCACCCTCCCGCCGACATCAACCTCGTTGACTGTCCCGATCACCTCGTTCTCGGCCTCGGACAATGTCGCAACTACGGGGTACCTGGTCACGGAATCTTCTGCCAAGCCAGGTGCCGATGGTGCGGGGTGGAAGGGCTCAGCCCCTGCCAGCTACGCCTTCGGGACCGCCGGATCGAAAATGCTTTACGGGTGGGCCAAAGACGCTGCGGGCAATATCTCGAACGCCAAGAGCGCGGCGACTACCATCACTACCCCGGATGATTCGTCCACGGACCTGTCCGTTTACGCGGGGACGTGGTTCAAGGTAAGGATCAACCGTGATGCCGGCAAGGAAAGCTGGAAGGAGTCGGATGATTCAGGTGACAAGAGCTCAGGAACCGGGGAGTCCGGCGAGATCGCATACCTGAAAATCCAATCATGGAACGAGACCTCAAGCGTCTTGGATGCCGCTATCTACTTCCAGAATGGCAAGAAGGGGCCTTGGACATCTGCTCCTCTGCCCTTCAATTATACCTCCGGTGATCCTGGCCGATTTCTCTTCTGGTTCGAGTATGCAGGGGAATACCAGTTCGCGGCGGGGATGATTGCCAAGATAGACGGCAATTTGGTCGTCAGGGCAAGGTTCAACGCGGCGGGCATCTATCTCTACAAGACCGAGGAGGAGATGAGCGCCGACGTCAACCTGGCGCTGACCATAGTGGCAGGCCTGGTTTCCGAGTCGAACGTCCCCCTGGAAGTTCTGGGGCTCGCTTCGGCGCAAACCAACTAGTTTCAAACGTCAGTAAGGAAACGGGGGCCGTAAATCGGCGGGAGCCGGTTTATGGCCCCTTTTGTCGTATGCTCCCGCTTCTCCAGGGTCTGCAAAGATCTGACTCCGGCTGTAATGCGGCTCCTCTCCACAGCCGTCATTCCAACCTGAAACCACGGCCTTTGGCCGTGCGACCCTGAAAGGCTCTGCCGTTCCGGCGAGTTGTAGATGACGCGAAACTTCGCGGTCAAGCGCGAAGAATCCTCGATGTCGGGGTCGGAATCGGGGCCGCAATCGGTATCGGCATTCGAAATCATGATTAGCCGACCGACCTCGGGATTGGGGTTAACTCCCGGTCGATAGCGATACCGAGCCCGATTCCAACCCCGACCCCGAGGGTAGCTTCGATTCGCTCCGCTGTGCGGTGCAGGCCAAAGCCACGCCTTATAGGCGTGGTCGATTACTTCTCTCGCATCATCTGAAGGAAGGTGACAAGCTGCCAGATCTGCTGATCCGGCAGGCGTGACCAGCCGGGCATGCCGGCCCGGCTGTTTCCGTTCCTGATATACCAGAACAACCGGCCTTCATTAGCCTCCCTCACCTTGTCGGAAGTCAGCGCGGGGATCCTTGCAGCGCCTCCGGCATCCTTGCCGTGGCAGGAGGAGCAGTAGCGTTGATAGAGTTTCTTTCCCGCCAGGCGGTGGTTCTCCGTGCCGGCATACGGGTTGCGGAGTTCGGCGGCGGAAGCCGGCGCCTTCCAATCAGCGGAACCACCCGCCGGAGTATCTTGTGCGGAAACGGGGGGCAACAGCGAGGCAAGAGCCAACGCTGACAACAATCCAAGCATTCTCGGCGGCATCATTTTCCCAGACTCCGCAGCCGGCTGCCGAAGTTCCCGATCTCGTACAGGATGCTGAACCGCATCATGAAGGGCACACTCCCGTCGGTGATCCCGAAGGATGGAGACAGGCGCAGCGACATGCTGTCGGCGAAACGCCACAGCAGTACCGGCGCCAGATACTGCGCGGTATCCCCAAATCCGAACCCATGGACGTCGCCCAGGCCGCCATACAATTCGGCGCCCGCACGGAAGTTTTCGCGGCAGAAGCGACAGGCATTGGGCGAAACAGCCAGTGCCAGGGGCCGGTTGAAACCAAGGGCATAGCCGAATTCCCAGGGCTTGTTGGAGAGATTCTTCTCCGAAATGAAATTGCCGGCGATATTCCAGCCTTTGTGATCGCGCGAGACAATCAGCTTAAGTTCCAGTTCGTTTTCGATCTCCTGTTTGAGCTCGTCGATCGGTTCCCCCAGTTCCTCCGGATCGCTGTGCCCGACGACGTCCCGGAACGAGCGGTCGGCCTCGTTGGTGTGCGCATATTCGACATACAGGACCGGGTTGATCCAGTGCTCGCTCTGAAGGGGCCGGAAGCGGTTTTCCCACCGCACGCCTGTAAAGGCCCCTCCTTGCCCCCAGGTGTACTGATGGGCCAGGTAGACCTCGGTGGTCCACCAGCTCTTGAGACCGTAGCCAACCTCGAACAGGCCGGAGTAGAACTTGCCGGCGTCCTTCGGAAACCCGATCGATGGGCTGTATGCGAACTCAATGGCCCGGGGCTCTTCCATGTGGTGGTCGTAGGTCACAAAGTATGGCTTCTCATCGCTGTGGGCCGGCGCAGCCGCCACAAGCAGGAGGAGAAATCCAACAGTTGAGTACGTGAAAATCTGAGACAGTTTTCTCATGCAATTCCTTTTGCCGGGTCGGCCCCCGAAGACAAGCTCCGCCACCGGAGGCCAAGAGGCGTGAAGCCTCCCCCTCGCGACGGAGCGAGGAAATCGTTTACCCGGCTCTGAAGAACCCACCCGTTTCCGGTCGCGGTCCGACCGTGCCGCATAAGCTTGCCTGAGCGGGGAGGCCTCTGCCACCTTTTTTAGATCCGTGCGCCAGTCGGGGTCTGACCCTGAAATTGCAGTATTTGTTTGCCTTCTTGGGGTCTGACCCCGGCACTCCACTCGCTTCCTCTGACGCATGCCCGAGACGGATTATTCGGGATTGTCTCCGGCCGCGTATGCCGGCTGCAGGCTCGGCACTCAGAAAACCGCGATGTGACCACGGTCACATATTCCTCCCGGTCTCCCGGATGACAATCGCGATCGTTTCGTGAGACCAACGGAGGAATCCAATGGCACAAGGTATGATTTCATACAACGAGGTCCGTGTTCCTTCCACCCTCGCGGTCAGGCCGATAGGTCATCGGTTCGAAATCCGGAATCGCCGGGAGTTGCAGCGCAGAAGGGTAGCGAGCCACCGGATGGCTGTTCCGCCCAGGCGGGTTCTGGTGCTTGGGACGGGCAATCCTCTGCGGACGGATGGGGGTGTCGGGGCCCGCACTATCGAAACACTCCAGGCCTTTCTTGCATTTTCAGACAATGTCACCTTTGTAGGTGACCGGGCGTTGTGTCTCGGTCTCCTGGATACGCTGATGGAGGCGGACGCGGTGATCGTGATCGACGCCGTGCGTACAGGTGGCCGGCCTGGAACGCTGCATACGTTGACGGGCGACCGCCTTCAGCGGACTCTGACTGACAGCGAATTCCCCCATCAGGTCAGGCTCGCAGACACCCTCGCGGTTGCCGATATTCTTGGAAGGCGGCCCGAAACCGTCATGGTCGCGATAGAACCCGAGGACATGAGCAGCTGGAACACGCAGTTGACGGAAACGGTCGAACTGCGCATCCCTGATCTCCTGGCCGCGGCATTGATCGAAATCGAACGGATGGGTGGAGAGGGCATGCCGAAGTGCGTCCACCCGCAGGCGGTCCTTGCCTGCGATCTTGTCTCTGCCTGAGTCTCGGCCTATCTGCTGCCCTCATACGACCTGCCCCTGTCCGGTCCCGTCATCATGAGAATGGGGAGCACAATCAACGTGGCCAGCGTCGAAGTGAACAGCCCGCCCACCACGACAATTGCCAGCGGCCGCTGCACCTCGGATCCGGGGCCGGTGGCGAACATCATGGGAATGAGGCTGAAAACAGTGATCGACGCCGTCATCAGAATCGGCCGGAGCCTCAGGGAGCACGCAGTCCGAACCGCCTCGTGGATGTCGGAACCCTCGGTGCGCAGCTGCAGGATGCAGGAGACGAGAACCAGTCCGTTCAACACGGCGACGCCCAGAAGGGTTATGAACCCCACCGAGGCCGGGACCGAAAGATACGTTCCCGAAATCCAGAGCGCGTATACGCCGCCCATGAGGGCAAAAGGCAGATTTAGAAACACCAGTGAGGCGGGCCAGGCGGATTTGAACGTAATGAACAGCAGCACGAAGATCAGGATGACGACCATCGGCGCAATGATGGCCAGCCGGCGCATGGCTCGCTGCTGATTCTCAAACTGGCCACCCCACTCGATGGAGTACCCGACCGGCAACGCGATCCTCTGCCTGATCTGACGCCGGGCTTCGGCGACGAAAGACCCGATGTCGCGTCCTACGATGTTCAGCTCGATTCCCACACGCCTCATGCCATTGTCGCGGCTGATCTGCACGGGGCCTTGCTGGAGAGAGATGTCGGCCAGCTGGCTCAGGGGAATTCCGATGCCGTCGCTCGTGCCGACCAGTGTGTTCGCGATCTTTTCGACCGAATCGCGCTGTTTCTCAGGAAAGCGGATCGTGAGATCGAAGGCTCGGTTCCCCTCGTAAACCTGCGTGGCTGCCTTCCCTCCAAGGGCGATCTCGATGATCGTGAGCACATCCCTGACATTCATGCCGTAACGTGCGATCCGAGCGCGGTCGACCCGAATGCCAATGTAGGGCTGCCCGGATACCTTCTCCACCACCATGTCCGCACATCCCGGGACCTGCGCCAGTACGCGTGCGACTTCGGCGGCCTTTAGCTTCAGAACCTCAAGGTCATCGCCAAACAGCCTGACAATCACCTGCGCCTTGGTGCCGGCCACGAGTTCATCGATGCGACACTGAATCGGCTGACTGAAACTGAAAGTGATGCCGGGGATGTCTGCCAGAGAGTCCCGCATCTTCCCTACGAGTTCGTCCTTTGTTCGCGCGCTTTGCCATTCCCATTTGGGCTTCAACACGCCCACGAATCCAGTTCTGTCGACTCCTTTCGCTTCCAGGGGGACTCCTGTCCTTCCGGTGCGGGAAACCACCGTGACCAGTTCAGGGAATCTCTTGAGACGCTCCTGGACGAGGCGAGCGATCTCGAGCGCCTTATCCAGCGAGGCCCCGGGGATAAGCTGGAAATCCATGTCAAACGCCCCCTCATCCATAACCGGGATGAACTCCGTCCCCAGACTCGGAAGCAGGAAAACGGCTGTGACGATCAGGACAAGAGAGAGAGCCAGGACAGGCAGTCGAGCGCGCAAGCCGAGTTCCAGTCCCCTGAGATACAGTCTTCTGGCCAGTTCCATCGGCCGGTTTCTCCTTTCCGCCCCCGGTTTGAGAAACACGGCGCACAAAACCGGAATGACGAAGATCGAAAGAAACAGGGAGGCAAATAGGGCGATGGAGACAGTGACGGCCAGAGGGGAGAACATCCTGCCCTCCATCCCCTCCAGTGTGATGACCGGGAGGAAGGTGAGCGCTATGATCAACTCGCCGAAGATGCTCGGCCGGCGTACTTCCAGCACGGCGTGGAGCACGGCGGAGTATTTGCGCGCCGGGTCCTTCAAGTCCGCAAGGTGCCGCTGAACATTCTCCACCTGGATGATCGTGGCGTCGATGATCATGCCAATTGAAATTGCCAGCCCGCCGAGCGACATCAGGTTGGCGTTAAGCCCCACCTGTTTCATCACGATGAACGTGAGAAGAAAGGCCAGCGGCAGGGCCATGACAACGACCAGTGCTCCCCGGATGTTTCGGATCATGAGATAGAGAACGATGATGACGAGCAGGGCCCCTTCGGCAAGCGTCCTCAGAATGGTGTTTACGCTTTGTTTTACAATCCCGGAGCGGTCGTAGAAAGGCTGTAGCTTCAATCCGTGCGGCAGAATGTTACCCCGGTTGATCTCCTGTGCCTTCTCCTCGACCCGGCGGACAACTTCGAGGCTGTTTTCCCCCCTGAGCATCATCACGATGCCCCCGACGACCTCCTCCCGGACATCTCTGAGCGCGGCTCCCTGCCTGGGCGCGAAGCTGGTTTCAATCTCCGCCACGTCACTCACATAGATGGGGATCGCGTGGTAAGTCTTGATGACGATCCTGCCTATTTCGGGCAGTGAGCCGATCAAGCCCACGCCCCGAATGATGTATTGCTCGGACGCACGTTCTATAAAACCGCCTCCGACGTTTTCGTTGTTGTTTCTGATTGCCTCAAAAACGTCCGCAACGGACAGTTTGTATTTCAGCAGTTTGTTCCCGTCGACCACCACCTGAAATTCCTTGAGATAGCCTCCGAACGAATTGACTTCATTGACACCGGGCACGCTTTTCAGCAAGGGGGCGATCACCCAGTCCTGCAAGGTGCGGAGCTCGGTCAAGTAGCGGACTTGTTGGGCAGGATTTGCTGGAGGAAGACCCTCCACCGTGTATTGGTAGATCTCCCCCATCGCGGTAGCGATTGGCCCCATCTCGGTCTTGACCCCCGCCGGCAGCCTGTCGGCTGTCGCCGACAGGCGCTCATGCACAAGCTGGCGGGCGAAATAGATGTCCGTGTCATCACGAAAAACCACAGTGATCACGGCGAGTCCATACTTCGTTACCGATCGCATGGTCACCAGGCCCGGCAATCCCCGCATGGCCGTTTCAACCGGGTAAGTGACGAACCTTTCGATCTCCAGCGGCGCCAGTCCCGGCGCTCCGCACATCACTTCCACCTGCACATTGGTGACGTCAGGAAACGCATCCACGGCCGTGGCCCTGATCGAAATCACACCCGCAGCAACGATGATGGCCACCAGGACGAGAACCAGCACGCGGTTGCCAAGAGCGGCGCCCATCAGTTTTTCGATCATGCGTCCTTCCTTTGCCGCTGCCGAACAGTAACCATGTTCTGCCCGCATCCCTCACTCGCCTCAGGAGACGGCCGAGCCGGGATCCCCCCGTGTGACCGGAGCAGCGCACGGCACAATTCGAGGCTTCAGTTTTTTGCTTCCGGTTTTTCCAGCTCCGATTTCAGTGTAAAAGCTCCCCGGCTGACAAACATCTGCCCCGGTTTCAGTCCCTGCAAGATTTCAGTGAAAGCGCCATCGGTCCGGCCGGTGGTTACTCTTTGGAGCCTGAAGCCGTCTTCCCCGCCAATGAAGAGGCACATGTTCCCATCTACCAACAGGAGGGCCTCATTCGGAACCAGCACGGGCACGCGGATGTCTTCCACGGAAATCCTTCCGGTCACGAACAACCCCGGACGGTACCGCCCATCGGCGTTGGGGATGACAACCCGCGCGTGGATTGTACGATTGGTTTCGGTCGCAAGCGGATCGAGAAACACCACGCGCCCAACGGCATCCGGGATCCCGCTGCCCACGCTTATCACGGCTTTCTGGCCCGTGCGAATCAATGGCAGGTCCTTCTGGTGCACATCGAGGTTCACCCAGACCGAGCTCAAGTCGGCGATCACAAAGGCGGGTGATTCGTCCTTCAATAACTCCCCGAGGCTGACATGCTTCTCGGTTATCGTTCCATCGAAGGGTGCCACGATTTGATAGAGCATCGCGGCTCTATCCTGACGGGTGGATAACTGCGCGATGTACTCTTCCGAAAAGCCCAGCGCTCTCAGTTTTTGCTCGGCCGTCCGCAGTGCGATGCCGGCTTCCGCCAGGCTGTTTTTCGCCTGAATGTAGTCCTGTTCAGGAGAGATCTTCTTTAACCACAGGCGTTCTTCTCTGGTGAAGTTGCTCTGGGCCAATATCAGGTGCTCGCGCGCCGACAGCAGTTCCCCTGTGCTGTCGGCCAGCTCCCGGCTCTCGAGAACCGCCATGATCTCGCCCCGCCGGACGGTGTCGCCCAGGTTCTTGCGGACTTCGCGCGCGACCCCGGGAACGCGCGGCACTACGTGGGCAACCCGATCGGCGTTCAAAGCCACCTCCCCGGGCAGGGTTACCTCGATAAGGAGCCTGCCGGGGCCGGCCGGACTTGTTACGATGCCGGACTGTTTCGCCTGTGGATCCGTCAGGCGGACGATTCCCTCTCCTCTTGAGAGTTCGCGCGTCGTGGCTTCTGCGCGAGCAGGTTCGTTGCGTCGTTGTGTGTCTGCCTGTCCGCATCCCACCGGCATCACCGTCACCACAAGCGCTGCGATGAACGAAAGCCACCTGATGGGCGTCCTGAGCCTACTCCTCATGGGTTGTCTCCTTCGTGTCCCGGGCCTGGGCTGAAGGGTCCGCCGGCGAACCACATCCGGCGAGCCGCTCAATTTCGATTGCCGCCTTGAGGCCGGAGGCCACCGCTTCTATGTATTGCCTCTGAAGTTCAGCGTGGGTCCGCTGAGCATCGAGCACGTTCAGGAAATCGAACTTGCCAAAACGGTATCCTTCCTCGACTGCAGCCAGGGCCTCCCTGGCGGCGGGAAGGGCAGTCCGGGTCAAAATGTTTGCCTCCAGCAGTGCGATCTCACGGTCCTGCCTGGCCTGGTTGAGGCCGCTGTGCAGACGCCATTCGACGGCCTTCTTCTCTGAGAGGGATTTGTCCACGCGGATCCTTGCTTCCGCGATCGCGCCCTGGCGTTTGTCGAAAACAGGGAGCGGTATCGAAACGCTCGCCACCCAGGCGCTGACATCTTCCAGGTTCAGATGACGGAAGCCGGCGCTGACGGTCACATCCGGTTTCCTGGCGGCCTGTTCGAGGTCCAGGATTGCTCTGTTGAAATCGACGGTCGCGGCAGCCAGCTTCAGGTTAGCATTGCTGTCGGAACATGGTTCTGCCAGGCCGGAGGGGACGAGAGGGATTTCAAACCGGCCCGCAACCCGGTCAAAGTCCCTGCCGGCGCCGCCCCAAAGGGCAGCGAGCCTGTCCTTGGCGGCAAGCAGCCCTCTCAGCTGCTTCTCTTCGGCCAGTTCCGAGGAAGCCAGGGCAACAGTAGCCCGTGTCTGCTCGACCGGCGACACCTTGCCGGCCGCCACGCGCTCGACGACAGTGGAGTGAGCCTGGCGGGCCAATTGATTCAACTCCCGCTGATTGGCCAGTCGCTCCTGTCCGGCAAGCACGTCGACGAAGGCATGGGAGATTGCAGCGGTAAGTTCAGCTTTCTTTACCTCTCTGGCCCGGCTTGCGATGCCCATCTCCTTCTCGGCGGCGGCGATGCGTTTCTGCCGCTTCCCGCCGAGCTCGAGACGCTGGCTGACCTCGACAGTGCTTTCGGTGTAGCTGGACAGCCCTGTGCCGCCCATGGCCGCAAAGTCCTCCGCTTTGGCAGAGAATTCGGGATTCGGTTTGAGGCCGGCCTGAAGCACCCGCGCGGAGGCTGCCTGGATTTCGAGCTCCGAGACGGCCATCTCCGGATTGCTTTGGAACACGCGGGAAAGAGCCTCGGGTAGCGTCAGCGGGCTGCCTTCCCTGGACGCCCCGTCTCCTGACGGCCCGTTTCCGGAAGCCGCCAGGGCTTGAGGGAGGCCGGCACAGCCGACCGATAGAAGGAAGAATGAGATGATCGCCATTTGCCAGTTCATGACGGCTCCAGAAAGTGCGGGCCAATTCGAGCGTAGAAACATGAGATCGCACGCCCGACCAGCCAGGGTTGCGACTGACCAGGACTTGACCGCCGGAAGGAGGTGGCGGTGGAAGATGAGAGGGAATCAGATCCGGAGGACAGGAGGGAAAAAAGCGGTGAAACCGTCCAGCACGACGGGCTCCAGCTCAGGGCCGCGTATACCTGCTCCCTGAACAGGCTGGGCGCCATGATCGCGCGGGTGCGCTGCCTTGTCGCGCGCTTGCGGCGCCGGTATCAGGAGATCTGCGCAGATCGATGTGTCGTAGTAACTGTCAAGGATCAAGTCTGCGCATGGATCGGTCTCTCCGTCTGCGGCCGTGATGGCCGCCGCGTTGAACTCAGGCTCAGAGGGCGGTCGGATCCGTTCATGGTGGGGATGGCAAGGATCCTGTCCCAGTATTTCGACAAGATACTGCCCATCGGGCGGGATGCATTCGACCAGGAGCGGTGCAGTCAGCAGGGCATGGAGGAAAACCAGGCTGGTCAGGATGGATCTCAGGTATCTCATGTTTCAGGGCGGCTGGCAGCCTTGCCCGCCACGGGAGGAGACGCTCTGCTTCTGTCTGACGCGTTGCCTGCGGATCCCGCAGCGGATCGGACTGGCAAAGCCTATTCAGCCCGGCCGCAGGAGTCAAGAAGCAAGTAGCCTCGGCCGTATCCCGCCGGAAGCTGTGACAAGAATCGCTGTGTATAAGCCTGCCCGCCTGATTCCTGTGCCGCGCCTTCGGCGCTCGGTTCGTGGACGTGGATCTTTCCCCGGCCTGAAGGCCGGGAAGAAATCACGCATATGAGTCGAGGCCTGGAAGGCCGGCACAATGGAACCGAACGATTCATTCAGACGTTCTCAGTTATGGATGGCCCCAATCCGATATTTCTGCAACTGCGGCATCGGTCGGCGACGCCGTCGCGCTTGTTTTCGTCTATACTGAAGAAGCACATGCGAGGGAGATTCCAATGCAACGAACGGTTTCATTCACTCTGAATGGCAGGCCGAAGCGCCTGACGGTTGATGAAGAGCGCATGCTGCTGTGGGTTCTGCGCTCCGATCTCGGGCTTACCGGCACCAAGTTCGGCTGCGGCGCCGCGCTTTGCGGCGCTTGCACGGTTATCGTGGACAAGGAGGCCGTCAGGTCCTGCTCGA
>Ga0315286_10007275_pt1 | contig 10822 bp, 3 predicted proteins | sample YL17G10_0_MG_FD_205038 | JGI IMG/M metagenome (GOLD analysis project Ga0315286, IMG submission 205038) | Sediment microbial communities from Yellowstone Lake, YNP, Wyoming, USA - YL17G10_0 | ecosystem: Environmental > Aquatic > Freshwater > Lake > Sediment | place: USA: Wyoming | collected...
GCCGACAACGTGGGCTACAGCTTCGCCCGGCCCTCCACCGCGCATAAGGTGCTGCTGGTGAGCCCGGGCAATCTGTTCCTCGAGCAGGTGCTTGTGGTCATGCCCGAGGTTGAGGTCTTCAAGGCTGTGTCGCTCTCGGCAGATGACGCGGCGGCCGCCTACCGCGGCTACGATGTGGTGATCTTCGACCGCGTGGCGCCGCCATCAGAGCCACAGGCGGGAGCAATCATGCTCATCGGCGCGGGGATGGCGGGTGTTGCGACGCTGGGCACTGAGGTCACTGCACCCGCGATCACGAGTTGGGAGGATCAGCATCCCGCCCTCCGCTATGCCAATCTTGGCGTGATCCAGCTTGCCAAGGCCCGTCGGCTCTCCCCCGGCCCGGGTGCGGCGGTGCTCGCCCGTGCGGGACAGGCGCCGGTGATCGTGGCGCGTCAGGCTCCTGGCTTCCGGGGCATCGCCTTCGGATGGGATTTCCTGGACTCCGATCTGCCGCTGCGCGTCACCTTCCCGGTGCTGTTGAGCAATACCATCCAGTGGCTGGCGCAGAGCAGCGGGGGCGCAGCCGCGCAGCGCCAGCGGCCGGGGACCGTCCTTCGCTTTCCCGCTCCCCCGGGCATCCAGGCGGCGCAGCTCCGCCTGCCCGATGGGAGCGCACGGCGCCTCCCGGCTGCAGACGGCGGCTTCACCATCGCTGGCTGCACCGAGGTCGGCGCCTACAGCCTGCGCGCCGGCGATCGCGTCTGGCGCTGGGCGATGGACGTGCGAAGCGAGGCCGAGTCCAACATCGCGCCGGCGAGCCGGGTCAGCCTTGGCCGGCGCGAGGTGAAGGCCGGCGCCGGCCCGCCCAAGGTCGAGCAACAACTATGGCCGCTGCTCGTGGCGGTAGCACTGGTCGTGCTGCTGGCCGAGTGGCATCTCTACCATCGGCGGATGTGAGCGATGTGGGTCTCCTTCTCCAGGCCGCTCTACCTGCTTCTGATCCCAGCCGCCGGGGTGCTGCTGTGGTGGTCGGGCAGGGCCACCTATGCCGACCTCACCGGCGGCCGGAAGTGGGCCGCCTGGGTGCTGCGCTCGACGATCGTTCTCGCGCTGCTGCTGGCTCTCGCAGGGGCGCAGCTCGTGAAGCAGAGCAAGGAGCTGCTGGTCGTCTTTGCGGTGGATGGCTCGGTGAGCGTTCCGCCCGAGGAGCGCTCTCGGGGGATCGAGTTCGTGAGGTCGGCGCTGTCCAGCAGGCGCGCCGACCAGCGAGGGGCGCTGGTGGTCTTCGCCCGCGAGGCAGCCGTGGAATCGGAGAACCTGCCTCGTGACGGGAAGCTGGAAGTGGCATCGAGGCCGAATACCGGTCACACCGATATTGCAGGTGCGCTCCGGCTAGCGCTTGGTCTCATCCCGCCGGAAGCCGCCGGCCGCGTGGTTCTACTCTCTGACGGCAACGAGAACGTTGGCTCTGCGGCAGATGAGGGGTTGCTCGCCCAGGCGAACCGCGTCCCTGTGGACGTGGTGCCACTGGGCACCCGGCGCGCCCGCGATGTGCTCGTGCGCGAAGTGAGAGTCCCCTCGCACGCTCGCATTGGCGAGCCCGTTCCGGTCAGCGTCACGGTGGAGGCGACGGAACCGGCCCAGGCGACTCTCACCGTGCTTGTTGACGACCGGCCGGTGGAGAAGCGATCGGTGACCGTCGCCGCCGGTTCAGCGGCGCTGAAGGTCCCCGTCACGCTCGCCGACTCGGGCTTCCACGAGGTGGAGGTGCTGCTCGACAGCCCGGGCGAGGAGTGTCGCGAGAACGACCGGGGAGCCGCCTTCGTACGCGTGAAGGGCGAGCCGCGCTTGCTGCTGCTGGATTCCGATCCGGCGGGCGCTAAGCTGCTGGCCGATCGGCTGCGGACACAGGAGATCGCGGTAGACGCTGCCGGCCTCGCCGCCATCCCGACCAACCCGGCCGACCTGGAGCGCTACGACGCGGTCTATCTCTCCGATGTGCCCGCTTACGCGATGGGCGACTACCAGATGGCAATGATGCGCGATGCCACCAGAGACCGCGGCATCGGGCTGGGGATGATCGGGGGCGAGTACTCTTTCGGCGCCGGCGGCTACTACCGCACGCCGATCGAGGAGGCGCTGCCGGTGGACATGGACGCGACGAAGGACCGCATGCTCCCCGGCGCCTCGGTGCTGCTCGTGATAGACACCTCCGGCAGCATGGGCGAGATAGAGGACGGCCGGGAGAAGATCGAGCTGGCGGCGGAAGCTGCCTGCGCGGTGGTGGACCTGCTCCAGCCCTACGACAAGGTGGGCGTCATCGCCAGCGATCCCCGGCCGACGTCGGTGTGCGACCTTCGGGCGCTGGACAACAAGAACTCGGTCAAGCGCGATACCCGCTCCGTTCGCGCGGGAGGGGGAGGCATCGCCTGCTTCCCCTCTTTGAGCGCGGCCTACCAAGAGCTGCAGGATGCCAAGACCCCGATCCGCCACATCATCATGCTGGCGGACGGCAGTGACTGCGACGAGCAGGCGGGCTGCGTTCCGCTGGCGGCGCAGATGGCGAGGGAGAAGATCACCCTCACCACCATCGCCTTCGGCGACGGGCCGCACGTGCCGTTTCTGAAGGAAGTGGCGCAGGCCGGGCGCGGGAAGTTCTACCTGACCGAGGCGGCGCGGGACCTGAAGAAGATCTTCACCCGTGAGACGCTGACTATCGCCAAGTCGGTCCTCATCGAGGAGCCCTTCCGGATATCCGTTGCCGAGAGCACGACGCCGATAACGGGCATAGATTGGTCGAGCGCGCCGCCGCTGCTGGGGTATGTCGCCACCAGCCCCAAGTCGCTCGCCAACGTCCCCCTCGTCTCACACAAGGACGACCCGGTCTTCGCCCATTGGCAGTACGGCCTGGGCCGGAGCATCTCCTTCACTTCCGACGCGAAGGCGCGTTGGGCCGCGCCCTGGCTGGGGTGGGAGGGCTTCTCGCAGTTCTGGGGCCAGACGGTACGGTGGAGCCTGCGCGACCTGACCTCCGATGTGCTCTATCCAAAGATCGAAGGAAACGGCGACAGGGCGCGGGTGGTCGTCGACGCGGTGGCGGCCGATGGGTCGCTGATCAACGGCCTGGCGATGCGCGCCGCGGTAAGCGGCCCGGATGGCCGGCGCGAGGAGATCGAGATCCCGCAGACCGCGCCGGGGCGCTACGAGGGTGAGTTCGAGGCGAGCGACAGCGGCGCTTATGTGCTTGGCATCAGCGCCACTGGCCCAGGGCGCTTCAGCGCGCATCAGACCGCCGGGTTCTCGGTAGGCTATCCCCCCGACTTCGCGGAGACAGAGCCCCAGGAGGCGCTGCTGAAGGGCCTTGCCGAGCAGACGGGAGGCCGCGTGCTCGCCCGTCCGGAGGATGCGTTCGCGCCGCCCGCGGTGACGCCGCGGGTGCCGCTGGATATCTGGCGGAGCCTGCTGTGGCTCGCCGCCGTGCTGCTTCCATTCGACGTCGCGGTAAGGCGGCTGGTGATACGTCGGGAGGACCTCTCCGCCTTCGGCGGATTCACTCATCCCCTCGCCAACGCGCTGGCCCGCCTCCGGCGGCGGAGCCCGCGCGAGCTGGCGCGAGAGGAGCATATCGAGCGGCTGCTGGAGCGGAAGAAGCGCCTGCGCCTGGGCCACGGCGCAGCCGTGGCCGCCTCGCCAGGAACGATGCGACCGCCGCGCCGAGCGCCCGTTCAGGACCCCGATGGGGCCCTTCAGGGTCCCGAGGGGCAGGCGAGGCGGGGCGCATCTTCCGAGAGAGGTTCGCCGGGCAGCGAGCCGCCGCCCGTGACCGCCCCGGAACCTGCTCAGGAGCAAGCGCCGGCCGCTCCCTCGGCCAGCACGACCGACCATCTACTGCGACTCAAGCGCCGACGGAAGAAGGACTGATCCGGCCGAGGCCTACGCTCCCGGTCGTTTGTCATCACACCGGCCAAACTCGCGCGACCATGCTGGGTCTAATGCGTGACTCCGCGCCGAATAAGACGATGGCGAGCATTCCTGGCAAGAAGGCGTAGATGCCCTGCCGGCTGGGCGTGAACCCGGTTGGTGCAGCGGAGTGCGATCCGCCGGCATCGGAGGGGAAGGACGATGGTCTGGTTCTGGTCGTGGATGTTGGTGCTTGGTGCTATCACCGTGGTTGGCGGAGTAGCGGCAAGCCGCCTCCGCCGCCTGCCCGAGGCCGTGCCTCCGCCGCCGATCTCGCGGCTCCTGTTCGGCCTGCTTCTCGCCGCCGTCGCCTTCGCGTTCTGCCTGCCGAGCCGCTTCCCGTTCACGGCCGGGCTGGGGCTGGGATATGGCGTGCTGCTCGGCGCCGCCGCGGCAGTCGTCGCGGTGGCAGCGGTCCGGCTGGCGCGGCCCAGCGGGGAGTACGCCTCGCGGGTGGCCTGCGCTGCTGCGGCCGGCGGCGCGGCGGTGAGCTGGGTGGCGGTGACGGAGATCCTGTTCCGCGGCGATCCTGGCTACGCGCTGCTCGGCGGCATGGCGGGCGGTCTGCTAACCATTCTGCCCATCGCCTGGGAGCGGGACGAGCTGGAGACAAAGGCCTTCGCTTCCGCTCTTCTGCTGGCCGGCCTGGGCGCGCTGCTTGCAGTCGCACGCTATCAGCTCGCGCCCCAGCGGTCGTACTGGGGCCTGCCCACACTGCCGCTCGCATCGGGGGCGCTTGCTCTCGTGGTCGGCGCGCTGCTCTTCGGCCGAGCGCGCTCCAGTCGCTGGGCGAGCGTCGCGCTGGTGATCGTGCTCGAGCTGGCGGCATGTCTGGGCGGCCGAGCGCTGCTCTACCGACAGGACCACCTGAGCTTGCCGCCGCAGTTCACGGCGCTGCTGCTCCTCGCCTGGGTAGCCTTCGTCCTGGTTGGCGTCAGCTCCATGATGAGCGAGAGCCGCGCTGCCACGCGGGTGGCGCCGGCGCTGCTCGCGCCGACCGCGCTCATCATCGCCTTCAACATCGCCGGCGGCTACGGCGCCGCGCTCGTACTCGCGGCGGGCCTGCCATTGGCCGTTGCCCTCTGGCGGCCGGGTCGCGATAGCGCTCCCTTCTGGATGCTCACGATCGGTGTCCTTTTCCTGGCATACCGGCTCTACCTCGCCGACTTCGACGGCAGTATGCGCTTCGGCGATGCGCTGGACTTCGGACGGCACTACGTCTTCCTCGGGCTGGTCGCCGGGCTGCTCTGGATCGGAAGTGCCCGCAGGATTCGACGCTCGACCGGCGGCGCGTCTGCCATGCTCGCCGCGCTCGCCATCCTGCCAGTTGTGATGTTCGTGGGCTTCGGCTACGAAGCCCTGCTTGGCCTGATCCTGGGCCTCTGGGTCGGTGGGTTCATCTTGCCCGTGTTGACGGACCAGGAGTGGGACTGGCCCGGCCTCCCCGGCGCCTTCGTCGCGCTGGTGGCAGTCTGGGTGCTGATCATCCCGAACTGGGCCGAGTTCGTCCTCGACCAGCAGCGCTGGATCCGTGGGGTCGCAGTGGGCGCAACCGCGGCCTTAGTGCTGATCGTACTCACACTCATGCGGGAGCGCACGACCGGACCGCCCGCCGAAGCCGCCTCCGCCGGAGAAGGGTAGGCCGGCCATGCTCGCGCGCGCTGGAGTCGGAGGTCGCGGGTGGGCCATCCTGCTCGGGATGGTCAGCGCGGTCGCGATCGGCTTTGGGCTCTATATGTGCGTGCTGGCCGAGCCCGCGCTCGGCACGCTCGACGGCGTCCTCACCGCCCGCGACTCCGGCCGGCCGGTGGCGCTCGCACAGGTGACGATCTACGGGCCGCAGCAGTTCTCGACGCGCAGCGACCGGCAGGGGCGCTTTCAGTTGGCTGGCGTGCCGGCCGGCTTCTACCGCCTCGACGCCACCAGCCCGGGGCACGCCATCGTGATGCACTGGGTGGAGATCCCCGAGGGGCCAGGCCGCCTCCAGCACTTCGAGTTGTCGCGCCGGCCGTCATGGGTGCAGCTCGTGCTCCACCTTGCCGTCCTCTACCCCGGCGAGCCGGTCAGCATCGCGGTCTCCGGACTCACGCTAGAGCCTGCCTATCGGCTCGACATCTACCGCGTGCAGAGCTGGCGTCACGTTCGGGAATATGAGGCGGTCGAGTACGCCAAGGCGCTGAAGAAGGCGGTGGAGCTGGGCGAGGTGGTAGCCATCTCGTCCGAGCGAAAACGTCCGGCCCGCGTGGACGAGGAAGGGATGTTCTACGACCGGCCGCGAATGGCAGCGCTCCCGAGCGGTCGCTATCTGTTCGTGGCCACCGGTGAGACCGGCTCGCGCTCCGCCGCCGTGCTGTCGGTCTCGCTCCTCGCGCTGCTGGTGAAGTCCGATCGAGACTCGGCCGTCGCCTACGTCACCGATCTCAAGAGCGGCCAGCCGATCACTGGCGCGCGGGTCTCGACGGGCCGGTCCTCCGCGGTGACCGATGGCTCCGGATTGGCCCGCCTCGCGCTACCCGCCGGGCAGTCCGGCGCTGCCCGCTATACGGCCGCGACCGGCACCGACGTCGTCAGCCTGGAGAGCTATCGCAGCTCCTGGGGTGGTGAGCCCTACCGGCTCTATGGGTTCACCGACAGGCCGATCTACCGCCCCGGTGACCGCGTCTTCTTCAAGGGCGTGCTCCGCCGCCTGGTTGGGGCGGCGACCTATCAGCTTCCCGGCCGCGTCGAGGCGAAGATCACCGTCACCGATCCCGATGGGGCTGAGGTCCATCGCGCCAAGGTGATGGCGAACGATCAGGGCTCCTTCTCCGGCGCCTTCGACCTGCCGAGGCTCGGCCGGACCGGGCTCTACACGCTGACGACGCAGATCGGTGGATACGGGGACACGATGCACGTCCGCGTTGCCAGCTACCTGAAGCCCGAGGTCCAGCTCACCGCGCGGCCTGACAAGCCCCACTACAGCCGCGGGCAACTAGCTTCTGTTGACATCGAAGCCAGCTACTACTTCGGCGCGCCGGCGGGCGGGCTCGAGTTGCGCTGGACCCTTACCCGCGATGTCTACTACCCGCGCACGGATTCCGAGTTCGACGACGGCGAGTACGAAGACGAAGGGTATGGGGGCGAGTTGGTCGCGGAGGGGGAGGGCCGAACCGATGACGCCGGCCGGCTGCGACTGACACTGCCATCGCGCCTCCCGAAGGGGGCGCGGGCAGAGGGGGAATCGCCATACTGGGACCACGTGTTCACGCTGTTTGTGTATAGCGTATCGGAGGCCGGCGGCTCGGCGGAGGCGACCACTCACTATCTCGTCACACGAGGGAGCTTCTACCTCGTCGCCTCACCGGACAGGTACGTGCTGACGCCGGGCACGCCTGCGGGCGTCAAGCTCGAGGCGCGGAACTTCGAGGGCGACCCTGTCCCTGACCAGCAGGTAACGCTCTCGTTGGTCACTGAGACACGCCCGAGTTCCAGGGGCCGGGTCGAGCGCAAGACGCTGAAGAGGTGGACCGCCCGGACAGGGCGCGACGGCTCCGTCCAGACAACGGTTACGGCTCCGGGGCCGGGCGAGTTCGTGTTGGAGGCGGAGGCAAAGGACGCCGAGGATCACCCGATCGCGGTTCGGCACTACCTCTGGGCCGCCAGTGGTGAGGGCTGGGTGTTCGGCGAGGGGCAGGGCGAGATCACCATCATCAGCGACCGCAAGCAATACCGCGAGGGTGACCGAGTCAAGCTTCTCGTCACCGCCCAGCGCGAAGGCCCGGGTCTGCTCTGTCTGGAGGGCGAGAGACTATACGATGTGAGGCCGGTTCAGCTCCGGCGCGGCGCGAACCTGATCGAGTTCGACCTGGCGCCCGAGCATGTGCCGAACCTCTTCGTCTGGGTCGGTCAGATCTACGGCAAGGAACTCCACCAGGCGGAGAAGGAGATCGCCGTCAGCCGCGAGGTGCGGCGGCTCACCGTTGCGGTCTCGCCGGGCCGCAAGGACTACCGGCCGGGGGAGACCGCAACCTGTCGCGTGGAGGTGAAGGACTCGCACGGAAGGCCGGCGCAGGCCGAGGTCGCCATCGGCGTGGTTGACGAGGCGATCTACGCGCTCGCGTCCGATACCCTGGAGGACCCGGCCGACTTCTTCTACCAACACAGATGGAACCAGGTGAACACTTCGTTCGCGCCGACCGCCGGGTATATGGGCGGCGGCGACAAGGCCCCGACCGAGGTCGCAGTCAGGCGGAAGTTCGTAGACACCGCTTTCTGGGCGCCCCAGGTGATGACTGACGGGAACGGCCGCGCCGAGGTCACCTTCAAACTCCCCGACAACCTGACTTCGTGGCGGGTGACTGCCCGCGCCGTCTCGGCGGACACCCGAGGCGGACAGGCCCGCGCCAACTTCGAGGTGAACAAGCCACTCATGGTGCGGCTCGACCTGCCGCGCTTCGCCACCGAGGGCGACCGCTTCCGCGTCTCGGCGTATGTCCACAACGAAACCGACCGCGAGCTTGCGGTAACCCTCGACACATGGGCCCGTGGGCTAACGCTGGATGCCAGCAAAGAACGGCTCACCGTGGAGCCGCGCAAGGTGATCCGACGCGACTGGTGGGCGACCGCCGCCTCGGGCGAGCGAGCGATCATCGGTGCGTCCGCCATCGCGCAAGAGCGAGTTGCCGCTGCACGAAGCTCCCTCAACGACGCGGTTGAGCTGGTGCTGCCGGTCAACCCCTTCACCAAAACACAGTTCGACTCGTGGGCGGGGCAGACGGAGGATAAGGCCGCCGTCATCGCCTCGGTGCGGGACGACTCTGTGCTCGACCGGACGCAGCTGACCGTGGCCATCGCGCCATCGGTGGCGAGCAGCCTGTTCTCCAGTCTCGACTACCTGGTCCATTATCCCTACGGGTGTGTCGAGCAGACGGTCAGCACATTCCTGCCCGACCTTTACGTGCTTCAGTTGCTGGAGGCTCGGGGGCTTGGCGGGAGCGAACTGGCGAAGCGCATACCGCCGATAGTGAGAGACGGCCTGGCGCGACTCTCCAGTCTGAGGCGCGAGGAAGGCGGCTGGGGGTGGGGGCGCTGGGGCGAGCTCGACATCTGGATGACCTCCTATGCGCTCCTCGCCTTGCAGGAGGCGCGGGCGGCCGGATACCAGACCATCAACCCGCACGAGGCCGTGCCCATGCTGGAGGAGGCGCTGCGAACCAGCCGCTCCGAGCCGACGGATTACCTGGGCTATAGCACGTACCCGACGGAGTATCCCGATGACCTCGCGTTTGCGGCCTACCTGCTGGCTAGGTACAAGTCGGAGTTGGCGCTGCCGACACTCACCGAGGCGCTCGGCAACGGCAAGCTCTCAGGGCGGGGCCGCGCGCTGTGTGCCCTCGCCCTCTTCGAGCTGGGTAACGAGGTCGAGGCGCACAAGCTGGTCGCCGAGATCTGGCGCACCGCCAAGCGCGAGGGCAGGTGGATCTACTGGACCGGCCTCCAGTACGAGGACTGCCGCTGGTGGGATGGCGGCGCGAATGTTGAAGCGACCGCCTGGTCGCTCAAGGCGGTGTTGCGGGCCGACCGGAAGGATCCCCGCGCCGCCGCAATCGCAGGCTGGCTGCTGGAGAAGAGGAATGGCGATCGGTGGGTCTCGACCCGCGACACCGCCATTGCGCTGATGTCGCTGAGCGAGTATCTGAGCGGGCTGCACGAGCCAAACCCGAACTGCACCGCGGTCATCAGCGTCAACGGGAAGGAGGTGCTGAGGCAAGCGTTCACCAGCGATCCAAAGACGTGGCGAGAGGTGTCCGTGGCCGTGCCATCTTCGGCGCTCCACGGGGGTGCGAATACGATCGCGATCAGCCGCGGCGCCGGCGCCGGCCGACTCTACTACCGCGCCGATCTTCGCCAGCAAGTCAGGATGCGTGAAGGCGAAGCAACCGCCCGCGGGGATGTCTTCCAGGTGAAGCGAGAGTACTTCAAGCTGGGCCGTGGGAAATCGGGCGGCCGACTTGCCTACGGGCCGGCAAGCCGCGCCACCGACACCTTCTCGGCGGCCGAAAGAGGGCGCGTTGGGCTCACAATCAGCTCGAATCAGCGCCACCGCGAATCGCTGTTCGAGGAGCCGCATCCGGCGGGGGTGGGGCCCAGCGCTCGCGGCGATGTCGGGTTCATGGACTGGCGCTCCTGGTGGGTTGACAATGACGTACGAGACGACAAGGTGACCTTCTACGTTGACTGGCTGCCGGTCGGCGAGAGCACGATCGAGTACGTCGTCACCGCGCGCACACCCGGTCAGTTCAGCGCGCTGCCACCGAGTGGTTTCGCCATGTACCAGCCGGAGGTCAACGCGCTCGGCGATGTGAGCCGGGTGGAGGTAAAGGAGTGAGTGCTAGGGCAGGAGCGAGCCGCCTTCGCCGAGGCTTTGGCGCCCAAGGCTGCTGCCGAGCGGAGGACGGGCGGCTGCTTCCTATCGCGCTGGCAGCGGCGCTGCTCGCCACCGCGGCCGCGGGCGCATTGGTGGCGATGGGGAGCGCAGCTCCGCAGGAACGGGTCATCGCCGCTTACACCACGAGCCTCGAGGACCGGAGCGCGGGACAGATTGAGAACGCGCTGCTCGCGGCGCGGGCCCTCGATGGCGCGGTTGTCCGGCCCGGCGATGTCTTTTCCTTCAACCACCGGGTCGGCCCATGGACGGCCGACCGCGGCTATCGGCGCGCGCCCGTGAGCTACGACGGCGAACTCATTCTCGCCACCGGGGGCGGGGTGTGCCAGCTCTCGACCACGCTCTACGGAGCGATGCTGCTCGCGGGCATGGGAATCGTGGAGCGGCACCGGCACTTCTGGCCGGTGAACTACGCCCGGCCAGGTCTTGACGCGGCCGTTGCCCAGCCGGAGATAG
>Ga0315286_10007277_pt1 | contig 10820 bp, 4 predicted proteins | sample YL17G10_0_MG_FD_205038 | JGI IMG/M metagenome (GOLD analysis project Ga0315286, IMG submission 205038) | Sediment microbial communities from Yellowstone Lake, YNP, Wyoming, USA - YL17G10_0 | ecosystem: Environmental > Aquatic > Freshwater > Lake > Sediment | place: USA: Wyoming | collected...
ATCCTGCGGACACGCCCAGTTCACGTGCCGACTGCAGCACGTACGGCGCCTCGATCACCCACTTCGATCCGCCGGACGGGACGAAGATTCCGAGCAGCGCAGAGTAGGTCACGATCATCGCCGGGTACAGCGTGGCGCTGGCCACATGCACGAACACGCCGGCGATCGCGGCCGAGAGCGCCGTGCCGGTCATGATCCCGAAGATGCCGCCGTAGAACGGGAACTGGAGCAGCACGCCCCATGTCGCGGGCGTGGCCTCGCGCACCGCGCGCATGAGCGACGCCGGCGACCCGTGCAGCGCGGCGCCCGCGGTCAGCAACAACAGGTTGATCGTGTTCAGATCGAGCGCGTTGAGCGCGTCCGATACCGTCGCACTTCGCGCCAGCACGGAACGCGCCACGTAGACGGTACCCAGCAGCACAACGGGCATGAGCAGCCAGCGGCTCTGCTCGAGGCGTTCGCCAGGGCCAGACGGCGGCGGGAGCGCCGGTGGGCCGGCGGGGCCGAGGCTGACCCCGAGGTCGGCCGCCGATCGGCCGCGGCCCTCGCCCGGCGCATAGAGCCACGCCAGCGCGGAGACGACGAGGATCTCGATGCCGACCGCGACGAGGCTCTGCCACCTGAAGATCGTTTCCGTGAGCGGGATGGGACCGCCCACCATCTCCGCGAGGCGGGCGGGCATGGACGACGTGCGCGCCATCTGCAGCGCCGCCGAACCGCTCAGGCCCTGCGCCCACACCGTCCCCAATCCAAGGAACGCGCTCGCGGCCAGCGCACGGTAGTCGGCCGCCGGCACGCGTCTGGCGACCTCGCGCGCGAGAATCGCGCTCACGATGAGGCTGAACCCCCAGTTCAGCAGCGACGTCAGCATGGCCACGGCCGCCACGAGTACGACGGCGCCCTTTGCGGACCGCGGCCGTGAAGCGAGCCGCGCGATCACGCGGAAAACGGGCGGCGCGGTGGCCAGCACGTAGCCCCCGATGATGATCATGGTCATCTGGAGCGTGAAGGGGATGAGCGTCCAGAATCCCTCGCCCCACGCGTCGATGATCCGCAGGGGAGCGGCCCGCATGGCGGGGTCTACGAGCAACGCGCCAGCGAGCGCCGCCACCGTGGCCGCGAGGGCAAACACGAAGGCGTCGGGCATCCACCGCTCTGCGATGGCGGTGGTGCGCCCGGCAAACCGTTCGAAGGCGTTGACCCGGCTGCGGATGACGGCCTCCTGTATGGGGACGGTTTCACAACCTGCGTGGGCGACCTGTTCGTGGCCGCAAGAGCGGGTGTTGAAACCGGACATCTCATTCCGATGCCAGGGCATTCTACCCGGAGGATCGTTGGGATACACTCCGAAGTTCCGGGAGGTGTGCGTGAGGGGCGGCGTTGCGTTGTGGCGTCGTGTTGCGTGTGCGGCTGCACTCGTCGGCCTCTTCCTGTCGGCGTGCGCCAGGACGGCCCCGGATGCGAAGCCCGCGCAGTTACCGCCGGATGTCGTGCTGATCACCGTTGACACGTTGCGAGCGGACCGGGTTGGCGGGGCTCTCACGCCGGCGATCAACGCGATTGGCGCTCGCGGCGCCCGTTTCCTCTCCGCCAGAACGACCGTCCCGCTGACGCTGCCTGCGCATGTCAGCTTGATGACGGGCGTCATCCCTCCCGCAACAGGCGTCAGGCTGAATGGCGCGCACCGCTTCGACGGATCACATCCCACGCTCGCGCGGCTGTTCAAGGACGCCGGCCGCAACACGGCGGCCTTCATCGGTGCATTCGTGCTCGACCGCCAGTTCGGCCTCGGCGCGGGATTCGATACATACGACGACCAGATTGCGAGATCGCCAGGCGCCCCGCTTCGGCTCGAAGCCGAGCGCACAGCCTCCGTCGTCGCGGACCGGGCGATCGCGTGGCTGAAGAGCCGGCAGCAACCCGGCGGACGGCCCCGGCAGCCTTTCTTCCTGTGGGCGCACTTCTATGACCCGCATGCGCCCTACACGCCGCCGGCCGACGCCCTCGCACGGGCGGACGGCAACGCGTACGACGGGGAAGTGACGTATGCCGACGCGGAGATCGGCCGACTCCTCCGGGCGATCACGGATCGCGGCGACAGTGGGCGGACGCTTGTCGTCATCGTGGGAGACCATGGCGAGAGCCTGGGCGAGCACGGGGAGCGCACCCACGGCATGCTGCTGTACGACGGCGCCCTGCGCATTCCCCTCGTAATCGCCGGTCCCGGCGTGGCTGCGGGCGCCCACCGCCGGCCCGTCAGCATCGTCGACATGGCGCCCACCGTGCTGCGGCTGGCGGGGCTCGGCGTGCCCGCCGGGATGCAGGGCCGCGACCTCTTCGCGGGACCCGCCGACGCCCACGAAATTTATGCGGAAACGCTGTACCCCCAGACACTGGGCTGGTCGCCCCTCTCTGCGCTCGTGGAGGACCGGTGGAAGGTCATCGCGCCGGACGGCGGCGTGGGCGAACTGTATGATCTCGCGCGCGACCCGGGAGAGCGCGACAACGTGTCCGCGCAAAGACCGGAAGTCGTTCAGGCTGCGGCCGCGCGGCTCTCGGCCATCAGGAAAAGCGAGGCGGCAGCATCGGCATCCGCGCCAAGCGCCGAGGCCCAGGACAGGCTGCGCGCTCTGGGATATGTCGGCTCCGGACCCGCCCAACCCTCGGCTGAGGGTGCGCCCAATCCAGCCACGCAGATCGCCACGTGGGTGGCGTTTGAAGACGTGCTCGACCGGCTGAACAGCGGCCGGCCGGCTGAAGCGCTGACGAAGCTCGCCGTGTTGAGCGCGGCGAACCCGCGCGCCCAGGTGATCACGGCGACGTATGCTCGAACACTCTCGGAACTCGGCCGGCACCGGGAGGCGCTGGCCGTCTACCGGAATGCGGTGCGCGCGTGGCCGAACGACAGCATGATCTTCCACGATCTGGCCGTGGCCGCGCAGCGCGCCGGACGCCGCGACGAGGCCATCAGGGCCGAACAGGCGTCGATTGCGCTGGACCCGCGGAACGGAGCCGCGCACAACGGTTTGGGCCTGTTGCTGGCCGAGGACAACCGCCTCGACGACGCGAGGCAGGCCTTCGAGCGTGCGGTGGTGGCCGACGCATCGAGCGCCGAGTACGTGGTCAACCTCGGCAACGCGAAGCGCGCGTCCGGCGACCGGGCCGCGGCGGAGACAGCCTACCGCTCCGCGCTGTCGCTCGACCCCGGCTCAGTGGACGCCCTGAACGGCCTCGGCGTGCTGCTCATCGAAGGCGGTCGTCCACTCGATGCCATACCCTACCTGAAGAAGGCCGCCCAGTCCGACCCCGGACTGTGGGAAGCCCGGCTGAACCTCGGCATCGCCCACCAGACGGCCGGGCAACTCGATGCCGCCGCCGCAGCCTACCGCGCCGTGCTGGCGGCACCCGCCCGCTACGCCAGAGAACGACGCGCTGCCACAGAACTTCTGGCGTCATTGGCTCGTAACAGATAACAGCCCAGCCGGACCAATCCGGATTCTTGGATTCATTTCTTGGCTGGATTGGATCTACGCCAATAAATGTCGCCATTTGGAGTACTTTGGCGGACTTTATGCGGCGCTGTTACTCCTTTGACCGGGCACGTCGCTTGCAGTTGGTGAACTTCACACATGCAACCTAGCTCTCTGTCCGGAGTTACATGGTCCCGCAAATAGGAGGGCAACTCGATGCGTAGGTATCTGTTCACTTCTCTCATCGTCGTGTTTTGCGCAATCCTCGCCGTGCCTGCCCTCGCGCAGCAGACCACGGGGAACATCACGGGCCGCGTCACCGACCAGCAGGGCGGGGCGCTCCCGGGAGTGTCCATCACGGCTACCCAGGCCACGATCGGGTTCAGCCGGACGACGACGACCGACGGGGAGGGCCTGTTCCGCCTGACCGGGGTGCCCATCGGCAACATCAACCTCACGATGGAGATGTCCGGGTTCGCCACCCTGGAGCGGAAAGACCTCGTCGTCAACGTGTCCTCGACGCTGAACCTCGACGTGCAGTTGAAGATCTCCTCGGTGTCGGAAACGGTCACAGTGTCCGGTGAGACACCGCTCCTCGAAACCACCTCCTCGTCGGTCGGTGGTGTCGTCGATGTGAACAAGATCGAGCAGATGCCGCTCAACGGCCGGCAGTTCGCGAACCTCGCGATGACGGTCGCCGGCGTCGCGATGGGCTACCACTCGGACCCGACCAAGAGCTCGCAGTACTCGCCGCAAATCGCGGGCGGCAACGGCCGCAACGTGAACTACCAGATTGACGGCGGCGACAACAACGACGACACGGTCGGCGGGCTGCTCCAGTTGTTCCCGCTCGAAGCCATCCAGGAGTTCAACTTCATCACGCAGCGCTACAAGGCCGAGTACGGCCGCAGTAACGGCGGCGTGATGAACATCGTCACGAAGAGCGGGACGAACAACTACAAGGGCAGCTTCTTCAGCTTGTTCCGCGACAAGTCGATGAACGCCAGGACCGAGACCCAGATCCTGAACAACGTGGCGAAGCAGGACTACCGACGCTACCAGTACGGCGGGTCCTTCGGCGGCCCGATCATCCAGAATCGTGTGCACTTCTTCGCGGCGGTCGAGCGCACCCAGCAGGACACCAAGCAGACGGTGTCCACCCTGGGGCTGTTCCCCAGTATGGACGGGACGTTTCCGACGCCCATCCGCGAGAACCTGTTCACGGTGAAGTCGTCGGTGACGATCAACCCCTCGCAGTTCCTCACCGTGCGCTACGGCCGCAACACCAACTCGCAGGTGTACGGCGTCGGCACGCGGAATGTGGAGGAGAACTGGGGCGACAGCACGAACACGTTCAACTCGATCAACGTCAACCACAACTGGGTCCTGGGAGGGTCGAAGCTGAACGAGTTCATCTTCCAGTACGCGGACTTCGCGAACTACATCACCTCGCGCACCGGCGATCCCCAGGAGACGTTCGCGAACGGCGTGATCATCGGGTACAACGTCAACACCCCCCAGACGACGATCCAGCACAAGTATCAGTTCCGCGACGACTTCTCGTGGCACATGAGCGGCATGGGCGGCCTGGGCCACGATTTCAAGGTCGGCCTGAACTTCATCAACGAGCCGAAGCTGTACGTGACCTTCAACTCGGGCAGCACGGACTACGCCTACGGGCATCTCGACAACAACCTCGCCGGGCCGATTTCGGGGGTGACGAGGAGCAAGAGCGGCTCGGGCGCGAACCTGCCGATGAAGCAGTACGGCATGTACTTCCAGGACGACTGGCGTGTCTCGAGCCGGATCACGATCAATGCCGGGCTCCGGTACGACCTCGTTACGGGGTTCGCCATTAATCAGACCGGGGTGACGAACTTCGACAAGTTGCAGGCCGCGGGCCAGTCAGGGCTCTTCAACGGCGTGGTGGGCTTCCAGGAGTGGGGGCCGTCGTCGCGGGAGGACTACAACAACATCCAGCCGCGTATCGGCATGGCCTGGGATGTCCGTGGCAACGGCAAGGACCTCTTCCGCGTCGGGTGGGGCATCTATTACGACTTCGGTTACACCAACGCCAACATCCTGTTCCCCGGCCTGAGCGCCCAGGGCGGATCGGGCTCGGTTTTTACGGTGACGAACACCGCCGGGATCAAGAACCCGGACGGCAGCTTCTTCAAGGTCGGGGATCCGATCTCGAACATCTCGTCACAGAACCAGGTCAACCCCGCCGGGCCGTTCTTCAGCACGAACGTGGCGGTGCCGCGGGTCAAGCAGCCGTTTACCAACCAGTACTCCGTGGGCTGGTCGCACGAGTTCACGGCCTCGACGGTCGTTGACGCCGACTACGTCCACCTGGACGGCCACGACCTTGGCGTCAGGTGGGCGCTCAACACCATCACGCCAGCCGGCACGCGCCGCTACGCGTCGCTCGGGCTCAGCCCGGCGAACCCGTCGCTGAACATGAGCATCGGCGCCAGCAAGTTCGACGGCGTGAATATCGGGATCCGGCGCCGCATGGACAAGAACTTCCAGCTGAACGCCTGGTACCAGTGGTCCAACGCGAGGGGCCTCGGAGGCCTGGGCCTCGACGAGTTGACGACGAACCTGGTGCAGGATGCGACCAGCCCGCTGGCTGATGTGCAGTGGGGGCCCTCGGCGCGGACGGACGCGCGCCACAAGGTGTCCGTGAGCGCCGTCATCCAGTTGCCGTGGGGCATCTACGCCTCGCCGATCTTCCGTTATCGCTCGGCGCTGCCGCTCCACATCTGGACCGGGTACGACGTGAACGCCGACGGCACGAACAACGACAAATACACGACTGCGTACGAGTTCACCGGGATCGACTCGGCGGGCAACCCGTCGTACAAGGACCTCGGCGCGTGTGAGAACATCAACTGCGGTCGCGGCGCGGCGCTCACGCAGTTCAACCTGCGCGTGTCGAAGGTCTTCAAGCTCGCGCACGGGATCAACATTGAAGCCATCGGGGAGATCTTCAATCTCTTCAACGCCATGAACCCGAACTTCGGGGTAGGGTCAGCGTCCAGCTCGCGCTTCTACACCGGCACCGCGGCGAGCCACGCCGCGAACCCGGTGTTCATGAAGCCCACGGCGTACGCGGGCGACGCCGGCCAGCCCGAGCAGCGGGTCGGCCAGATCGGCTTCCGCTTCACGTTCTAGGGAAAAGGGGCTAGGGACCAGACGCTGGGCGCTAGTCAGGAACGGACGCGAGGCCCCTTCTCACGGGGGCGAAGTCTCATCAGCGGGGGCTCCGGGGGATCGTGCCCGGGGCCCCCGTTGTGATGTACCCGCCCCTGCGGCGTGTAGGATAGCGTCATGGTTGGCGTGACTCGCGGACGCGTCGCCGGTATCGCGATCGGCCTCGCCGTTGTGGCGGCCGGCGTAGCCGTTGTCCTCTTGACCCTGCGCAGCGGCCGACCGGATGCCCCGACGGTCTCGCACACTGCGGCTCGCAGCCTCGTCCTTGTCACGGTCGACACGTTGCGCGCCGATCGCGTCGGCGCGTACGGCTGGAAGGCCGCGCGGACGCCGGCGATGGACGGCATCGCCGGGCGCGGGGTCCGGTTCCTACACGCCTTCGCGCCGGCGCCCATTACCCTGACGTCGCACGCAAGCCTGCTGACCGGCTTGTACCCGCCAGGGCACGGATCCCGCCACAACGGCATGCGCGTGCGTGGAGACGTGGCAACCCTGGCGACCGTGCTTCATGACCAGGGCTGGGCGACTGGCGCCTTCGTCGGGGCGTTCCCTCTCGATCGCCGGTTCGGACTCGATCGCGGGTTCGAGCGATACGGCGATCGGATGCCGCGGAGCAGCGAGGGCCGGTTATTGAACGAGCGGTCCGGGCGGGTGGTCGTCGACGAGGCGCTCGACTGGCTGAAGGGCATCGGTGCTCGCAGGTTCTTCCTGTGGGTACACCTGTTCGAACCGCACGCGCCGTACGAGCCGGATGCCGCCCGCGGGCCGGACGGCGGCACGCTGCCGCCGGGTCTTCGCTACGATGATGAGATCGCGAGAGCAGACGTCGAGATCGGACGACTCCTGGCCGGGCTGGGAGAGCGGATATCGACGACGCTCGTCGTCGTGGCCGGCGATCACGGCGAAGCGTTCGGCGAGCACGGCGAAATTACGCACAGCATCTTCTTGTACGACACGACCCTCCGCGTGCCGCTGATCATGGCGGGGCCGGGCATGGGCGCAGGCCCGTCCGCTCCGAAGAGCGATGTGTCGCTGGTGGACGTGTGTCCTACCGTGCTTGACGCGCTGGGCCTTCCGCGGCGTGACGTGGACGGTGTCAGCCTGCTGCCCCTCGTGCGCGGCGAGGCGATCAGCGCACGCGACCTCTACGCCGAGACGTTCGCGCCGCTTCTCGATTTCGGTTGGAGTTCCCTACGCAGCGTGCGATCCGGCGCGTGGAAGTATGTGGCAGCGCCGTCGCCGGAGCTCTACGACCTGTCGTCGGATCCCGGCGAAGACCACAGCGTGGGGCAAGGGCAGGAGAGCCGGGTGGGCAACATGGCCGCGCGCGTGGCGAAGTACTCGGGCCCCGAGCTACCCGCAGCCCCCGCAGGGGAACAGCCCGATTCGGAGGCACGCAGCCGGCTCGGCGCCCTCGGGTACGTCTCCGCCGGCGCGTCCGGCGCACGTACCGCGGACAGGCCGGACCCGAAAGACCGGCGTGAACTCGCCGCCCGGATCGCGCAGGTTGCGGCCGGGGAACTGCAGGGCGCGGCGCTGCGCACGACACTCGAGGCCATCATCGCGGAAGATCCCCGCAACGGCCAGGCTCAGATGCGGTTGGGCTATGCCGTGATCGAGAGCGGCGACCTCCGGCGCGCCGAGTCACACTTCCGCGCGGCTGTTGCCGCGGGCATGCCCACGGCCGACGTGCATCTCGGGCTCGCGTTGTGCCTGGCATCAACGGGACGACGAGACGAGGCCGTGCGCGTACTGCTCGACGCGCGGCGGATCGAGCCGGGTAACGCTGTCGTAGAAGCGAATCTCGGGAGCCTCGCGCTTGACGGCGGCGACAACGCCCGCGCGATCGAGTCACTGAGGTCGGCGCTCGAATTCGATCCCGATCTGCACCAGGCGCGCTTCAACCTTGCCCGGGCGCTGGCGCGCATGGGGCGGCGCGACGAGGCCCGGAAAGAGGCGCAGACGCTGCTGGACCGCCTGCCCGCGCAGGCGCCGCAACGAGCCGAGGTGCAGCGGCTGATCAGTGCCTTGCGCTGACCCCGGCATGGCAATGGCAGCCGGGCTGTTCGGCGGGACTGAAGTCCCGCCCTCCATCTGTAATCAGACCGGCTCCAACCCCGAACCCCGAATCCCTAGCCCCTAGCGCCTAGCCCCTGTCGCTAGAACCTGCTCCACAAGTACTGGTTTGTCACTTCGTGGTGGAACTGCACCTCGGAGGTCTTGATGACCGAGCCGAGGGCCTTCGGGCACCGGTCGGCCGAAAGCTGTTTCACTTCGGCGTACTTGGTCTGCACGTCCGCGCCGAGCAACTCGCCGACGAAGTCGCTCGACTTGAAGTGGCGAATCGCGTCGTAGATGTTGTCGGGGAGGAAACGCGTGCGGGCGCGCCGGATCTCCGTCTCGGCATCTTCCGGCATCGGACCTTCGAGGCCCGTGCGCAACAGCGTGTAGAGGGCCAGGTACGGGTTCGCGTCGGGAGCGATAGAGCGCACCTCGACCCGTGCGGACGTCTCGTTGCCGAGAGGAATCCGCACCATGGCGCCACGGTTGATGGCCGACGCCTTAATCTGGTTCGGTGCCTCGAAGTGGGGGTCGAGCCGTCGGTACGCGTTCACGCTCGAGTTCAGGATCAGGCAGATGTCGTTGGCGTTGGCCAGCACGCGGTCGATAAAGGTCCAGCCGAGCGCGGAAAGGCCGTCCTCGCCCTTCGCGTCGTGGAACACGTTCTTGCCGTCACGCGTCAGCGACAGGTTCGTGTGCATGCCGCTGCCGTTCACACCCGTGACCGGCTTGGGCAAGAAGGACGCCGTCATGTCGAGTTGCTGGGCCACCTGGCGGCAGATGAGCTTGTAGAGCTGCACCTGGTCCGCGGCAATGCACGCCTCGGTGTACGTGTAGTTCATCTCGAACTGCGACGGCGCCACCTCGGGGTGGTCCTTCTCGTTGCCGAACCCGAGTGCGCGCTGGGCTTCCGCCGAGTTGTCGATGAACTTGCGCAGCGCATCGCCGGGCAGTGAATGGTAGTAGCCGCCCGTGGAAATGAACTCGAAGGCCCCCGTGAGGTGGTACTGCCGCTCCACGTCGCGGCCCTTGAACAGGAAGCCCTCAATCTCGTTGGACGCGTTGGCGATGGTGCCGTCCTTCGCGAACAGCGCCTCGGCGAACACCTTCAGCCGGCTGCGCATGTCGGCCGCGTAACGCGAGCCGTCCCGTTCCTTCACCTCGCCGAACGCGAGCACCTTGCCCGGCCCGAAGATGTCCGCCGGCAGCCAGTAGAACGCCGGCCAATCCACCGCGAGCCGGAGATCCGACTCGGCCTGCTGAGAAAACCCGCGGATCGACGACCCGTCGAACGTCAGGTTGTCGGCCGCCTTCAGCAGAAACTTCTTGTCATAGTCCAACATGTGGAACCGGCCCTCGAGGTCGGTAAAGCACACGGTGATGGCCTTGATTTGCTTCTCGTCCGTCAGGTACTTCATCCGCTCCTCACGGATCCGGTCGGGGGAGACGCGATCCATTCGCTGCTGCTTGGCTCCAAGGTTCATCTCCTCGAGACGGTCGTAGGGAATCTCCAGAAAGTCGCGCAGCGGTGTGTGGTCCATTTCAAGCCTCCCTCGTTGTTGCAGTCATAACGACAAAGACGCCACATACTAGCATATCTTTATGTAAAGACATGTTAATAATGAAGTTTTTTACGTTATTAATAGTGTATTAGAGGCTATGTTAACCTGGCGAGGGTGATGTCGACCGTCCGCCTCCGGTTCGAGGCATGATCCCACTGGACCAGGATTGGGCTCTGGTAGGTGCCCTGGACGATGGCGCCGTGGCCGGGGGTCTGCCCGTCGGAAACCAGCAGGTTGACCGCGCGCTTCAGCCGGAGGAATCGCTCGGCCGGCACGGCCATCGCTCTGGCCATCGTCCGCTCGATCAGGCTCTCGTTCAGACCCAGCGCGTCCACGAGCTTGTTCAACGCCCGGACCATGTCGTACTTGGCGTAGTCCAGCGTTTTCGCAGGAATAGACCGGGGGTCGGCCCAGGCGTGGCGGCCTTTTTCGGCCATGAACTTGAGGGGGTTGCGCAGCACCTCGATGAGGTCGTGGCGCATCAGCAGGGTCTCGTACTCGTTGACCGTCA
>Ga0315286_10007280_pt1 | contig 10817 bp, 8 predicted proteins | sample YL17G10_0_MG_FD_205038 | JGI IMG/M metagenome (GOLD analysis project Ga0315286, IMG submission 205038) | Sediment microbial communities from Yellowstone Lake, YNP, Wyoming, USA - YL17G10_0 | ecosystem: Environmental > Aquatic > Freshwater > Lake > Sediment | place: USA: Wyoming | collected...
TACAACCTGGCGGTGGTAAAGGCCCAGCGCGATTTCATCAGCGCCCGCGTCCCCGACGCCAACATCTACGTCCACCCCCACGCCGGCGAGAGCGGCGCCCTGGGAGCTGCCCTGGAGGCCGTTCGCGTCATGAGTGGCCGGGAGAGCCGCTTCATCGGCTTCGACCGGGTGGCCCAGCTCTCCTTCACCGCCACCCGCGACGAGTCGACGCGCTGCGTGTTCTGCAAGAACAAGTGCCTCCGCACCTTCGTGGACATCGAGACGACGCCCGGCCAGGGCAATCGCTTCATCGCCGCCACCTGCGAGCGGGGGACGGTGGAGAGCATCGAGGAGGTGCGGGCGTTCAACGCGCGCGAGGCGCAGGTCAAGAAGGCCAACCCCAACTTCGTGGAGATCGCCACCCGGGAGGCGTTTCGTAGCTACGCGCCGCCGCTGGTGAGAGAGTCCGGCAACGGCCAGCGTCCCTCGCCGTGGCGCCTTGGGTTCGACAGGCTCACCACAGGGCTCCGCCGGCACAAGACAGCGGCGCCCGACCACGAGGGCGACGGGCTGCGCATCGGCATGCCGCGGGTGCTGAGCATGTACTCCTACGCTCCGTTCTTCACGGCCTACCTGGAGAGCCTGGGTATGAAGCCCCAGAACATCGTCTGGTCCGACTACACAGACGACCAGATGTACCGCGAGGGCTCGCGGCGGGGCTCCATCGACCCCTGCTTCCCGGTGAAGGTCGCCATCTCCCACGTCCACAACCTGATCCACAAGAAGCGGGTCGATATCATCTTCTTCCCCCAGATCATGAACGTGCCCTCGGAGGTCTACAACTCGCAGAACAGCTGGACCTGCCCCACGGTGGAGGGCATCCCCGACGTGGTGAAGGCGGCCTTTACCACCGAGCGCGACGTCTTCGCCGAGAAGGGCGTCGGGTATCACGACCCCATCCTCCACATGGCCGAACCCAACCTCTTCGAGCGGCAGATGTTCCTCATGTTCCGTCGCTTTCTGGGGATGAGCCGCGAGGAGAACCGGAAGGCGATGGAGCAGGGGTACAGGGCGCAGAAGACCTATTTCAGCGTCCTGCGGCAGCGCGGGCGGGAAGTGCTGGACCGGCTGGAGCAGGAGGGGCGCATCGGCGTGGTGCTGCTGGGGCGGCCCTACCACAACGACCCGGGCATCCACCACGAGATCCCGATGGAGATCCAGAAGCTGGGCTATCCTGTCTTCACTGTCGATTCCCTTCCCACGGACGCCGACATCCTCGATCGCCTCTTCGGCGAGGAGATCCGGCGCGGCGATATCGCCGACCCCTTCGACATCCAGGATGTCTGGAAGCACTCCTTCAGCGAGAACACGAGCCGCAAAGTGTGGGGGGCCAAGTACGTGGCCCGTCACCCCAACCTGGTGGGCATCGATGTCTCCAGCTTCAAGTGCGGCCTGGACTCGCCCATCTATCACGTCGTCGAGGGGGCGCTGGAGGCCACCGGCACGCCCTACTGCACCTTCCACGACCTCGATGAGAACCGGCCGGCGGGCTCCATCAAACTGCGAGTGGAGACCATCGCCTACTTCCTGCGCCGCTATCACGAGGAGATGTGCCGCCGCCGCGGGCTGGAGGAGGAAGTGGAGCAGCGGGTGGCGGTCTATCGAGAGGAACTGCAACGGGAGCTGACGGCGACACAGCCGGCGGAACGGTAGGCATCCCATGGCGATATCGCAGAAAGAGCAGGACATCGAGGAGAGGGTCGAGGCCTATCGCCAGACCCTACGGCAAGAGGTCGGCTTGGGGTCGGAGGACGTACAGCACTTCCGCCGCCCCTACGAGCGCGGCTGGCCCCTCGTCGACCGCACGACGACCACCATCATCTACTGCGGCCTCACCGCCGCTCACGAGGACATCTCCTTGGGGGTGCTGGAAGGGATGGGCTACAAGGCGCAGCGGCTCCCCATCGCCGACTACGAGGCCCTGGCCCTCGGCAAGGAGTTCTGCAACCGCGGTCAGTGTAACCCCACCTACTACACGGTGGGCAACCTGCTGAAGTTCCTCCTCGACCTGCGCCGCCAGGGAATGCCGAACCACGAGATCGAAGACAGCTACGCCCTGTTCTGGAGCACCGACTGCGGCCCCTGCCGCATGGGCATGTACGAGGCCGACCTGCGCAAGGCCCTGAAGGCGGCCGGCTTCCCCAACTTCCGCATCATCATGCTGGACATCGCCCACGGCCTGGATGTCGATCAGGAGTCGGTGGGCCTCCGGATGACGCCCTACGTCTTCGTGCGGTTGGGCAAGGCCATCATGTCCGGCGACCTGGTGTTCGACTTGGCCTGCCAGGTTCGACCCTACGAGGTGAACCCCGGACAGACCGATGAGGTGTTGCGAGAGGCCTCCCAGATCCTGCGCCGCGCTGTGGCCAAGAGTTCGTCCATGGCGGCGGCGCTGCGGCGTGTCGGGAAGCTCTTCGCGGGAATCGAGGTGGACTACCTGCGGGTGAAGCCGCGGGTGAAGATCACCGGCGAGTTCTTCTTGAAACACGCCGAGGGCGACGCGAACCACCGGCTGCTCCGCTGGCTGGAGGACGAGGGAGTGGAGATCATGCCGGACCTGGTGGGCGCCTGGTTCGAGTACATGATCTGGCTGAACGAGCTCAAGGTGAAGGATCGCCTCTGGGTGAAGAAGGACGCGCTGGGGATGGGGACGGCCAACCCGTGGCTGGTGTGGGCTGGGCTGCGCCTAGGGAAAGCGACCTTCGAGGTCGTGTTCAGCTTCTACCGCTGGATGCTGAACTTCCGGCCGCAGGCGCTGCCACCCATGGGCAAGCTGGACCGCTACTCCGAGGGCTATTACGAGAAGCGTCTCATCGCCGGTGAGGGCCATCTCGAGGTCACCAAGCACATCTGGATGACCCTACACGCCAAGGCCCACATGATGATCAGCGTCAAGCCCTTCGGCTGTATGCCCAGCACCATCAGCGATGGCGTCCAGTCCAAGGTAGTCACCGACCTGGCCGACGCGGTGTTCGTGTCCATCGAGACCACCGGCGACGGCGAGGTGCTGGTGAAGAGCCGGGTGCAGATGAAGCTCCAGGAGGCCAAGGACAAGACCCGCGAGGAGATGGCGCGCGTCCTCGACCGCTACGGTGTGACTCTGGAGGAGCTGCGGGCCTACTCCCGGAAGCACCCCGAGCTCAGTAACGCCATGCGCCGCGTGCCTCACGAGCCGGATATGGTGAGCACGGCCGCCAACTTTGCGGCGTACGTGGCCCGTCGCATGGGCCGCCGCCGCCGTCGCAATCCGTAGCCGGTAAGTCCTGAGCGCCCTCAGGCGCCGCGTGGGTAGTTTCTAGGGCGCACCTCTCGAAGACCCGCCGCCGCCTCGCCGGCGATGGCGTCCAGCTCCATCCAGCCCTGGTTCAACGCCTGCATTACGGCTTCCGTTCGCGAGCCGACGCCCATCTTGTTGAAGATGTTCACCAGGTGGGCCTTGACGGTGGGGACGCTGAGCACGAGCTGGCCGGCGATCTCCTTGTTGCTGAGGCCCTTGGCGGCGCAGCGGAGGACCTCGACCTCGCGCTCCGTCAGCAGCTCGTTGCTGTGGACGAGGGCGACGCGCGTCGTCGGACGAGCGGCCCGCGTCAGGAGCCGGCCGGCGATGGCGGGATGAAGCACGGCTTCTCCCGCATGCACCGCTCGGATGGCGTGGATCACCTCCTGGGCGGTGGCGCTCTTGAGCAGGTAGCCGGCGGCGCCTGCCTCCAGGAGGCCCAGCACATAGCGATCATCGTCGTGGGCGCTGAGGACCAGCACTGCGGTGGCGGGGTTAGACTGCTTGATCTGCTTGGTGGCCTCGAGGCCGTTCAGCCGGGGCATCACCACATCCATCAGCACCAGGTCTGGCGCCAGCGCCCGGGTCACGGCAATGGCCTCGAGGCCGTTGGCCGCCTCGCCCACCACTTCGATGTCCGGCTCGTCCTCCAGCAGACGCCGCAGGCCCTGGCGGAGGACGGCGTGGTCGTCCACCAGGACGACCCTGATCAGCTCGGTGGTCTTCATCGAAGGTTCCCCCTCGCCAGTCTCGACAAGCGCATTATACCCTGTTGTGTGAGCTTCCACTAGTACTTTTGGCATCAAAGAATCGAAAGACTTAGCAGACCTAGTGCCTCTGACCGGCGTCTATGGTGGGCCAATAATGTGAAATGAGTCACGAAGCGGTAGGAGGTTGGCCATGAAAGACAAGTGCTTCATCTACTACGGCAATCCTTGCGTCATCTGCCTCGCCGATCCGGCCATCCAGAGCTTCGAGGATGCGGAGAGAAGCGCGGGGAAGCCCTGCGACTTCTACCCCGAGCGGCGCGAGTGCTCGGCCCCATCCTTCGGCTGTGTCCAGGTGGCCGGGACAGCTATGGCGCGCCACGTTGTCCAGTTCTATAGTGAGGCCACGGAAGAGACGCTGGCTATGGAGCGCGAGGAGTTCCGCCGCCGGGCGCCCCTCCCTCCGGAGCAGGTAGAGGCCTATGTCGACACTGCGGAGCGCGGCCACCAGCGGATCATCGACCCGGAGCAGGTAGTGCAGCGGGTGTGGGAGTACGCCCGAGCGGTGCTGGACCTGAAACCGGGCGAGCGGGTCTTCCGCAGCGCCGAGGAGACGTGGACGCCGCCGCTCAGCGCTCAGTCCGAGAAGGCGAGCGAACAGGGCGCGCCGCCAGCACCTCGCGCGGGCTGAGGACACCCCGACGATGCCCGAGCATACCCAGCAGTCACGCGAGACCCGGCACGACGGCAACGGCCGTCGGCCGGTGCAGGGCTTCATGTTCCAGGGGGCGGCCGCGTATCCTCCCGTCGCCCGTGGGCGGGCGCCGGGCGTAGCGCGGCCGGCGCATCCGCTGATCGGGGCGTCCCGCCTGGCCGGGACGCTGGAGCTGGCCACCAGCGTCAGCGGGGTGGCCCTGGCCGCTTTCATGCTCATGCACATGAGCCTGCTCTCCACCGTGCTCATCGGTGCGCAGACCATGGACGACCTGGCCTCCTTCCTGGAGCGGTACTACCTGGTGCAGATCGGGGCCGGGCCGCTGATCCTCCTGGCCATCGCCCACGTTTTCCTGGCGTTGCGCAAGGTGCCGACCACTTTCCAGCAGCAGTGGCTCCTGGCGCGCCAGATGCGGCGCCTGAACCACCTGGACACCTGGACCTGGGCCTTCCAGGTGCTTAGCGGCGCCGCTCTCCTGGCCTTCGTTTCTATCCACCTGTGGGTCATGCTCACCGACCTGCCCATCGAGGCGGCCAAGAGCGGCGACCACGTGTCGGGCGTCTACCTCTGGTTCGACGCCCCCTTCGTGCTCCTGGTGCAAGGACACATCTTCGTGGGCCTCTACCGCATCGCCGTGAAGTGGGGGCTCCTGGCGCGGAGCTGGGCCTACAGGGCCCTGGCGGCCTACACACTGGCGGCCCTCGCCCTGGAGTTCACCATCATGGCGACCTTCTTCGGCCTCGGAGGCAACGCGTGAGCACCATCGTGACCGACGTGCTGGTGATCGGCGCCGGGCTCGCCGGCGAACGGACGGCGGCGGAGGCGGCAGCGCGTGGCTTTCGGGTCACGATGCTTTCGCTGGTTCCGCCGCGGCGTTCCCACTCGACCGCTGCTCAGGGCGGCATGCAGGCGGCCCTGGGCAATATGGCGAGGGGCCAGGGCGACTCGGCCGATGTCCACTTTGAGGACACTGTGAAGGGAGCCGACTGGGGGTGCGACCAGGATGTGGCCCGCCTGTTCGTCAGCCTGGCGCCGGTGGCCGTCCGCCAGATGGCCTATTGGGGCGTGCCCTGGAATCGAGTGATCGCCGGGCCGCGGACGCTGCCGGACGGCGACATCGTTGAGGAGGCGGCCGAGAAGGAGGGCCTCATCGCTGCCCGCAACTTCGGCGGCACCAAGAAGTGGCGGGCCTGCTTCTGCTCCGATGGCACCGGCCACTCCCTGGTGTACACCATGGACAACGTGGTCCTGGAGCTGGGGGTGGAGGTCCACGACCGGACGGAGGCGCTGGTCCTCATCCACGACGGCCAGCGCTGCTACGGCGCCATCGTTCGCGACCTGCGGACGGGGGAGCTGCGGGCATACGTGGCGCGGGCGACGGTCATCGCCACCGGCGGCCACGGCCGCATCTACGGCCAATCCACCAACGCCGTCATCAATGAAGGCAGCGGCATGGCCATCGCGCTGGACACCGGCGTGGTGCCGCTGGGGAACATGGAGGCGGTCCAGTTCCACCCCACCGGCGTCGTGCCCGGCGACATCCTGGTCACCGAGGGCTGCCGGGGCGACGGCGGTTACCTCCTGGACAAGAACGAGCATCGATTCATGCCCGACTACGAGCCGGAGAAGAAGGAGCTCGCCTCCCGCGACGTGGTCAGCCGGCGCATGGTCCACCACATGCGTCAGGGCTACGCCGTCGACACGCCCTACGGGCCGCACCTCTGGCTGGACATCCGCCACCTGGGCCGCGCCCACATCGAGAAGAACCTGCGGGACGTCCAGGAGATCTGTCGCGACTTTCTGGGCCTCGACCCGGTGGATTCGCTCATCCCCGTGCGGCCCACCCAGCACTACAGCATGGGCGGCGTTCGCACCGACATCGGCGGACGCGCCCAGGGGCTCACCGGCCTCTACGCGGTGGGCGAGGCCGGCTGCTGGGACCTGCACGGCTTCAACCGGCTGGGCGGCAACTCCCTGGCGGAGACCATCGTCATGGGCATGGTAGTCGGCAAGACCGTTGCCGAAGACCTGGCCGGCTCGGAGTTCTCCTTCTCCGAAAGCCTGGTCCGCTCCGCCCGCGCGCTGGTGGAGGAGCGGCTCGGCCGCCTGGCTTCGTACGGCCACGAGTACGTGTATGACCTGCGCCAGCAGATGTCGGACGTTCTCATGGAGAAGGTGGGTGTCTTCCGCAACGGCGGCCAGCTGGCCGAGGCGGTGGAAGAGCTGCAGCAGCTCTATCTGCGGTCCCAGCGCCTGGGCCTGCGCTCCAGCGGCCGCGGCCCGAACCCTGAGGCGGCGGCGGCCCTACGGCTTCCGGGAATGCTCCGGCTGGCCATCACCATCGCCTATGGGGCGCTGCAACGCACCGAGAGCCGCGGCAGCCACTACCGAGAGGACTACCCGGCGCGGGACGACAAGAACTGGCTCGAGCGGACGCTGGCGTTCTGGCCCGACGGCGCTGATCTGCCCCGCCTCGCCTACGAGCCGGTGCGGATCACGGAGCTACCCCCCGGCGAGCGCGGCTACGGTGAGACGCAGGCGGCGGCACGAAAGGAGGACGCCCGTGTCCAGCCGTAGACTCACGTTCTCCGTCTTTCGCCACAACCCCTACGACCCGGAGTGCCTTCCCCGGATGCAGGACTATCTCCTGGAAGAGACGCCTCGCATGACCCTCTTCACCGCCCTGACCTGGATCCGGGAGAACCTAGACCCCTCTCTCCAGTTCGACTTCGTCTGCCGGTCCGCCATCTGCGGCTCGTGCGCCCTGCTGGTGAACGGCCGCCCTCGCCTGGCCTGCCATACCCGAACGGAAGACCTGCCCGATAAGATCACACTCCTGCCGCTGCCCTTCTTCCGACTGATCGGCGACCTCTCGGTGGACACCGGAACCTGGTTCGCGGCCATGGGCGAGCGGGTCGAATCCTGGATCCACACCGTGAGCCCGTTCGACCCCGAGGCCGAGGAAGGGCGGATGTCCAATGAGCAGGCGCTGGCCATCTACGAGCTGGACCGCTGCATCGAGTGCGGCTGCTGTCTGGCGGCGTGCGGCACTGCTCAGATGCGGCCGGACTTCATCGGCGCGGCGGGGATGCTGCGCATCGCCCGCTTTCTGGTCGATCCGCGCGACCAGCGCGCCGACGCCGACTTCTTCGAGGTGGTAGGCACGGACGAAGGCGTCTTCGGCTGCATTGGCCTATTGGGGTGCGAGGACTACTGCCCCAAGAAGCTGCCTAACATGACGCAGATCGCCTACCTGCGCCGCAAGATGACGCTGGCCGCCCTGCGGGGCAAACGATCTAACGGAAAGCGCAGGAACGCGCTCCCCAAAGTCACCTAAGAAGCGGGGTGCGGTGCTCTGGGGCGAGGAGGGTCGCACCCTCCTCGCCCCTTTTTCTTGGCGTTCGAACTACTTCTTGATGATGCCCAAGGGCAGGATGTACTGGCCCCAGGTCTCGTTGATCACCTGAGCCGCCGAGGTGTAGAGCGCTGAGCAAGCGCAGAAGATGCCTTCCCAGCCGGCGATCGTGTGCACCGTTTCGTTGCGCTCGCCCCAGGCCAGCAGGAAGAACAGGATGACCAGCGTGCCAAATATCACCTGTAAGGCGCGCGAGATCTTCAGAGTACCGACGAACATGTAGGCGGTGAACAAGCCCCAGCCGGCCAGGAAGACGCTCATCCCGTTCAGGGGCACCGGCTCGATCACCTCCGTGTCTTTGAGGATGATCATGGTGCCCAGGGCCAACCAGAAGGCGCCGAAGGAGGAGAAGGCGGTGAAGCCGAAGGTGTTGTTCTTCTTCGCCTCCCACATGCCGGCCGCGAACTGGGCTATGCCCCCGTAGAAGAGACCCACCGGCAGGACCATGCCGATGCTTTCCCTCTCGATGATGTCGGCGTTGACGAAGTTGAGGAGAAGGGTAGTCAAGCCGAAACCGGCCAGGCCTAAGGGGGCGGGGTTGCAGAGCTTTTCCCTAACCTCGATGCTGGCGGCAGTCCTCAGCTGCTCGAGTTCCCTCCGCATGTCGTCGAGACGCTGGCGGAGGTCGTCGGGACCAATGCTCATGCAGGTCGCTCCTTTCTTTTTGTGAACACCGTACCGAATTATACCGGCGATCTGCCCTTGGTGGGAGGGGGAGAAGAAGGTAAAATGTGACAAGAATCACAAATCTATCGGAGCGGGGCCAAACGCTATGCCGTACGAGCTGCCTCCCATGCGGCCTCCCAGCGAGGCGTACTCGCTCCTGCTTCGCGTTATGCGGGGCTGTCCCTGGAACTACTGCACCTTCTGCTTCGCCTACAAGGAGCTGTCTCGCAAGGACTGCCTGCGGCCCGTGGAAGACGTGCTCCAGGACATCGACGAGCTGCGCTACAGCGTCGACCACTGGAAGGGGCTGGGCTACGACAGCGAGCCGCGGACGGCGTTCCTGGCCGATTCGAACGCCATCATCATCCGAACCGACGACCTGGTGCGCATCGTCGAGCATCTGCGGCGAGCCTTCCCGTCGCTCCAGCGGGTCACGTCCTACGCGCGGGCGAAAACCGTCCTCGCCAAGCCGCGGGAGGACCTCGTCCGACTGCGGGAGGCGGGCCTCACCCGGCTGCACCTGGGGCTGGAGAGCGGCGACGACGAGGTGCTGCGACGGGTGCGGAAGGGCGCCACCGCCCAGGAGATGATCGACGCCGGCCTAAGGGTGAAGGAGGCGGGATTCGAGCTCTCGCAGTACGTGATGCCCGGCCTGGGCGGTGGCGCCGCCTCCCGACAGCACGCGCTGAATACGGCCCGCGTCCTCAACGCCATCGACCCGCACTACACCCGCGTGCGCACCCTGATGCTGGTGCCGGGCACACCCCTGTGCGATGAGTACCAGCGGGGCGAGTTCGAACCGCTGTCCCGCCGGGAGATCCTCGAGGAGATCGAGGTGATGGTCGAGGCGCTGGAGGTCAGCGGGCGCCTGTGTTTCGACCACATGGCCAACCCGCCCATCTTCCGTCAGGACTGGGAGGGCTACAAGCTGCCCGAGGAGAAGGAAGCCGTCCTCACACCCATCCGCGAGGCCCTGCGGACAGCGCAGCGCTGAGGTCAGCGGCTAATGTTAGCCCTTAGCAGCTAGACAGACGCCATCACGGACGCGGTAGCCCCCGCGCCCTACGTGCATGTCTCGCCGATCATCCCCCTGTACATCAGCACATCGCCGACGACGCTGAGCTGCCCATCGCCGTTGAAGTTCAGGCGCTGCGACCAGTTGGGGCTGCCGGGCGTGGCCCCGATGCGGCCGCGGAAGTTCAGGACGTCGGCGACGACGCTGACCTGGCGGTCCACGTTGAGGTCGAGCGGCCAGGCGTCATCGCCGTCGCAAGTTGGGCCGGGACAGAGGCGGATGGGGAGCTGTGTGCCGACCCAGTCGGGGCAGGCGTCGTCGGGGTCGGTGGCGAGGTAGCATTCGATGTCGTTGTCGAAGCTATCGCTGTCCGTATCGACGCCGGGGTCGCAGTTCGGCGTAGGCGTAGGCGTGGGTGTAGGTGTGGCGGTGGCCGTGGCCGTGGGAGTGGGCGTCAGGGGTATCATGATAGTGAGCGGCGCTTCGCCTGGCCAGTTATCGTACTGCTGCGGGTGCTGGGGTTCTGACACGGGGTAAGCAAGCACCCGCGGATAGAGATACGCGAAGGCTTCCTCCATCGAGGCCGTATCATCACCGTTACCCTCGGTATCCGCTGGACCATACAGGCCCTCAACGAAGTAGTAGGTGAACAGCCCGTTCTGGAGCGCTGCCATCTCGAAAGAAAGTTCATCTTCGTCGCTGGCAGTGAGAACGACGCCGTCTACGACGTCATCGAGGTCCTTGGCAAAGCCATCGCCTGGAGCCGGTATGCCTACCCCGGACAAGCCCCTGCTCTGTCCTTGATCTGTTTTTATCATCCCCCCGCTATAGCAGGTATCAATCGCCACCAACTGCGGGGAACCTGGCAGCGCGGCGAGCCAATTCCCTAGCTCGTCATCCCTTATGGAACCTACTGTTCCGGCGTCGTACTGGTACAAGGCTTCATCATAACCGTCGGCCTCATCTAGGGGAGCTTGGTCGCT
>Ga0315286_10007283_pt1 | contig 10815 bp, 6 predicted proteins | sample YL17G10_0_MG_FD_205038 | JGI IMG/M metagenome (GOLD analysis project Ga0315286, IMG submission 205038) | Sediment microbial communities from Yellowstone Lake, YNP, Wyoming, USA - YL17G10_0 | ecosystem: Environmental > Aquatic > Freshwater > Lake > Sediment | place: USA: Wyoming | collected...
GTTAGCCAGACACGATTTAAGAAACGGGAAGCACTCTGCATCAAAAAGGAGACGTCACATGGCATCGATCACAAGTGTCGCCGAAACGTTCTTTGCCGCCTGCGAGACGGGTAAAGGATGGGACGGGTGCAGCGCCTATTGCACGCCCAACGCCACTTTTTGCGCTCAGTCCGAGCCGTTGCTCGAAGTAAAGACGCTCGCGCAGTACACAGACTGGATGAAGGGGATGATGACCGTTCTGCCGGACGGGCACTACGAGGTGAAGTCGTTCGCCACCGACGTAGCCCGAAATAACGTTGCCGCCTACGGCGTGTTCCACGGCACGCATACCGGGCCGGGCGGCCCGGTTCCGCCGACGGGGCGTCGTACAAGCACCGACTACGTCTATGTCATGCAGTTTGAGGGCGACAAGATCGTCCACATGACCAAGATATGGCATGCGGGCCTGGCGATGAAGGAGCTCGGCTGGTCATAGCGGCGGTGATGGGCGAACGCCCCGGAGCGGCGACCGCTCGAATGCGTCAGGTACCCGCACGTTCGGTGCAGAGCGATTGCTGTCGTTCAAAACGAAAAGCTGGCAACAGGGCGCTGCAGCCGACGAGCCGCGCGAAACAGAAATCAGAATCGACAGTGCCTTCACGCGCGGCTCGCGGCTGAGCGCCAATGCGTTAGCCCGCCGAGACCCATGCGCGTGCGCCTGAAAGCACCACCGGTTGCTGACATCGGATCTGTGTGGCGCCAATCGCCGGCGCGTGCGCTCATGATGACAATGGAGACAACTGACTAGTGGACCAAGCAACGCACAACAACATCGTCTCCTTCATCTGGGGCATTGCCGACGACGTGCTCCGCGACCTGTTCAGGCGCGGCAAGTACCCGGACGTGATCCTGCCGATGTGTGTCATCCGGCGCATGGACGCGGTGCTTGAGCCGACCAAGCCGAAGGTGCTTGCGACCAAGAAGATGCTTGACGAGGCGCGAATCACCGAGCAACGCGCTGCGCTCTGCGATGCCGCAGGCCAGGCCTTCTACAACACCTCGAAGTTCACCCTGCGCGACCTCAAGTCGCGCGGCAGCCAGCAGCAGCTGCTCGCCGACTTCGAGGACTATCTCAACGGCTTCTCACCGAATGTTCAGGACATCCTTGAGAACTTCAAGTTCCGCAACCAACTCCAAACGCTTTCCAAGGCCGACGCCATCGGCACGCTGATCAACAAGTTTCTCGACCCGGACATCGACCTCTCGCCGGCAGGCATCGACAACCACTCGATGGGCACGGTCTTCGAAGAGCTGGTCCGCAAGTTCAACGAGGAGAACAACGAGGAGGCCGGCGAGCACTGGACGCCGCGTGACGCCGTGCGGCTGATGGCGAACCTCGTGTTCCTGCCCATCGAGAACCAGCTCAAGTCCGGCACCTACCTGCTCTACGACTGTGCCTGTGGCACAGGCGGCATGCTCACCGTGGGGGAGGAGACGCTCACCGCAATCGGCGCGAAGCGCGCCCAGCAAGTCAAGTGCCTGCTCTACGGCCAGGAGATCAACCCCGAGACCTACGCCGTCTGCAAGGCGGACATGCTGCTCAAAGGCGAGGGCGAGAGCGCCGACCACATCGTCGGCGGCGCGGAATGGTCCACGCTTTCGCACGACGCCTTCCCCGCCCAAGAGTTCGACTTCATGCTCGCCAATCCGCCCTACGGAAAGAGCTGGAAGAAGGACCTGGAATCGATGGGCGGCAAGGACGGCATGCGCGACCCGCGCTTCAAGGTGATGCACCAGGGCGAGGAGCTCTCGCTCGTCACCCGCTCCAGCGACGGGCAGATGCTCTTCCTCGCCAACATGGCGTCGAAGATGAACGACACCTCGGTGCTGGGCAGCCGCATCGCCGAGGTGCACAACGGTAGCTCGCTCTTCACGGGCGACGCGGGGCAGGGCGAGAGCAACATCCGCCGCTGGCTGATCGAGAACGACTGGCTCGAGGCCATCGTCGCGCTGCCGCTCAACCTCTTCTACAACACCGGCATCGCCACCTACATCTGGGTGCTGTCCAACAAGAAGCCCGCGCACCGCAAGGGCCAGGTGCAGCTCATCGACGCCAGCCAGTGGTTCAAGCCGCTGCGCAAAAACCTTGGCAAGAAGAACTGCGAGCTCTCACCCGAGGACATCGAGCGCATCAGCCGCACCTTCCTCGACTTCAAGGAGACGCATGAGTCGAAGATCTTCCCCAACGCCGCCTTCGGGTACTGGAAGGTCACGGTCGAGCGCCCGCTGCGCCTGCACAGCCAACTCACCCTCAAGGCCATCGAGACCTTGCGCTTCACCTCCGGTGACGAAGACCTGCGCGCCGCGCTCTACGAGGAGCTTGGCGACGATCTCTTCACCAAGTTCACCAAGATCTCCGACGCGTTGGAGAAGCGCCTCGCCGACTGGGGCAGCGACGAGGACGAAGGCGATGAAGACGAGGGTGGCAGCACGAAGAAGGGTTTGCCCGAGAAGAAGAGAAAGAAGCTGCTCGACCCCAAGACCTGGGAGCGCGACGGCCGCCTTGTCGAAGTTGCTACGAAGCTGCGCGCGGCGCTGGGCGACACGCTCTTCGAGGACCACAACATCTTCCGTGACCGGCTGGATGCTGCGCTCAGGAAGGCCGACGTCAAGCTCGCCGCCGCCGACCTCAAGCAGATTCTCAAAGCCGTGAGCTGGCGCGTCAACACCGCGCCGCCGGTCATCGCCAAGGTGCACAAGCTCGCCAAGACGAAGGCCGACCCGCTACGCGGCCTGTTCGCGGCGCCGGTGGACGGCAAACCTGCCATCGTCGAGTACGAGCCCGACTCCGACCTGCGCGACACCGAGCAGGTGCCGCTGCTCGAGGAAGGTGGAGTTGGAGCCTTCATCCAGCGCGAGGTGCTGCCCTACACGCCAGACGCGTGGATCAAGGAGGATGCCACCAAGATCGGCTACGAGGTCAGCTTCACCCGGCACTTCTACAAGCCGCAGCCGCTGCGCACGCTCGAGGAGATCAGCGCCGACATCCTCGCCATCGAGAAGGAGGCCGAGGGGCTGCTGGATGGCTTGTTGAAGGTGGGGGCCAAGCCATGAAGAAGAAGGCCGACCCGAAAGCCACGACGGTTCGTTCGAAGGCCATCTCGAAGGCCACGGTGGTGTCGCCGGTCGAGGGTGCCTTCGACGAAATCGTCGAGCTGATCCGGGCCGCTCGCCAGCAGGCCGTCCGGGCGGTGAACACCGAGCTGATCGAGCTCTACTGGCGGATCGGCGACTACCTCCACCGCAAGATCGAGTCCGACGGCTGGGCCAAGGGCACGGTCGTTCAACTGGCCGCCTACATCGCGCAGCGCGAGCCCGGACTGCGTGGCTTCTCGCCGCAAAATCTCTGGCGCATGCGCCAGTTCTTCGTGAGCTACCGGGACGATCCAAAACTCTCACCACTGTTGAGAGAATTGCCGTGGTCCTCCCATCTTCACATCCTGAGCCGCACAAAACGGCCTGAAGAACGCGAGTTCTACCTGCGCCTGGCGACGCAGAATCGCTGGCCGGTCAGGGAGGTAGCGCGACAGATCGACCGTGCCCTGTTCGAGAGGGCGGTGCTCAGCCCGCCAAAACTCTCAACAGCGTTGAGAGAATTGCATCCTGCGGCCGCCAGCCATTTCAAGGACGCCTACCTCCTCGAGTTCCTGGCTCTGCCCAGCGAGCATTCCGAAGCGGACCTGCACCACTCGCTGTTACGGCATCTTGGCCGATTTCTCACCGAACTGGGACGCGACTTCTGTTACATCGGCTCCGAATACCCGGTGCAAGTCGGCGGTCAGGACTTTGCGCTCGATTTGCTGTTCTTCCATCGCGGCCTCAACTGTCTCCTGGCGATTGAGTTGAAGGTCACCGCCTTTCAGCCCGAGCACCTCGGCAAACTCAACTTCTACCTCGAAGCCCTCGACCGCGACGCGCGCAAGCCGCACGAGAACCCCGCGATCGGTTTGCTGCTCTGCGCCTCGAAGGACAGCGAGGTGGTTGAATATGCCCTCAGCCGCACGCTCTCTCCCGCGCTGATTGCCGAGTACCAGACCCAACTGCCTGACAAGAAACTGCTCGCGGCCAAGCTGCACGAGTTCTACGCCCTGAACGCGCCGGAGCAGGCCCGGGCCAAGCCTGCGAAGCGGGCGAAGAAGCGAGGCCAGGCATGATCGCCGACCTCAAGCCGTATGCGGACTACAAGGAGTCGGGGCTGCCGTGGCTCGGGCAGGTGCCGGGGCATTGGGAGACGCGGCCTGCATTTGGTGCCTTTCTGCCCAACCACGAGCGCAACCGCGGCATGAAGGAGAAAACGATTCTCTCGCTCAGCTATGGGCGAATAATCATCAAGCCGCCAGAAAAGCTGCACGGACTCGTTCCAGAGTCCTTTGAGACATATCAGATCGTAAACCCAGGTGACATCATTCTCCGCACGGTCGATCTCCAGAATGATCACACGAGCCTGCGTGTCGGGATGGTGCGGAACCGCGGGATCATCACCTCGGCGTATCTGGCTCTACGAGTGAATGCAGGAGTGAATGCGGACTTTGGTTTCCAGTTCCTCAATGTCTGGGATAGCAGCAAGGCTATCTATGGCTACGGATCCGGACTTCGCCAGAACCTCGACTTCGCGCACTTCAAGAGAATGCCTGTCGCCCTCCCCCCGCCCGCCGAGCAGGCGGCGATTGTGCGGTTTCTGGACTGGGCGAACGGGCGGCTGGAGCGGGCGATCCGGGCGAAGCGGAAGGTGATCGCGCTGCTCAACGAGCAGAAGCAGGCCATCATCCACCGCGCCGTCACCCGCGGTTTACCCGCCGAAGCCTCGGCGAAGGCGGACGTCCCCCTCAAACCCTCCGGCATCCCCTGGCTCGGCGACATTCCGCAGCATTGGGAGGTGCGTCGGGTAAAGCAGGCGACTCGTATTCTTCGCGGCAAGTTCTCTCATAGGCCGCGCAACGACGCGTCTCTCTACGACGGCCGCTATCCGTTCATCCAAACTGGGGTGGTGGCCCAAGCTTCTAAGTTCATCACGAGTTACAGCCAGACCCTCAATGAAAAGGGACTGGCCGTCAGCAAGCTGTTTCCAAGCGGAACGCTGGTCATGACAATCGCGGCGAACATAGGTGAAGTGGCCGTTCTGACATTCGATGCATGTTTTCCGGATTCCATCGTTGGGTTCGTCCCCTCGGCCAATGCTGACCGTGACTACCTCTACATGGTCTTCCTGTGCATGAAACCTGAACTGTTGCGCGAAGCCCCAGTGAACACGCAGGGCAACCTGAACGTGGAAAGAATTGGCGCGATGGGAATGCCTTTCCCCCCACTTGACGAGCAGGGGCAAATTGCCAAGCGTGCTGAGGCCGAGACGGCGGCGTTCGACTCAGGCATAGGCCGTCTCGAACGCGAGATCGACCTCCTCCGCGAATACCGCACCCGCCTCGTCGCCGATGTGGTGACCGGCAAGCTCGATGTGCGCGAGGCGGCGGCGCGGGTTCCGGATGAAGTCGCACCCGACACCACCGAGGACGACACCGACCTGAGTATCGAGCCCGAAGACGCTGACGACGAGGCCGTCGTATGACCACCGATCGCAACGCCGCGTACATCGCGGGGTTGGTCCGTGAGTTGTGCAAGCTGCCGCGCGAAACCGAGTGGGTGGAGTTCAAAGTCAACAACTCCGACCCGCAGGAGATCGGCGAGTACCTGTCGGCGTTGGCCAATGCGGCGGCACTCAACGGCAAGGCCTTCGCGTACCTGGTATGGGGCGTCGACGACCAGACCCACCACATCGTCGGCACCAGCTTTTCTCCCGCAGCCACCAGAAAAGGCAATGAGCCGCTAGAGACCTGGCTGCTCCGCTTGCTCACGCCGAAGATCCACTTTCGCTTTCACGAACTGACCATGGATGGCCTGCCAGTGGTGCTGCTGGAAATCGGCCGTGCCTTTCGCCATCCGCTGCGATTCCAGACAGATGAGTTCATCCGCATCGGAGCAGCGAAGAAGCCGCTGAAGGAGGCACCCGACCGCGAACGTGCTCTGTGGCGCATCTTCGACCAGACACCCTTCGAGGATCTGATCGCCGTTGAACGCGCAACTGCGGATGATGTGCTGCGCTTGCTGGACTATCCGGCCTACTTCGACCTGCTTGAGCAATCCCTGCCGACTGATCGAGACGGCATCTTGAAGGCGTTAACCGATGATGGGCTGATTCAACCGTGTGAGGCAGGCGGCCGGAACATCACCCACTTGGGCGCCATCCTGTTCGCCAAGCGGCTGGACGACTTCCGCACTCTGCGCCGCAAAACCGTGCGGGTGATCCAGTACCGCGGCACGGGACGCACCGAGACCCTGCGGGAACAGGAATTCCACAAAGGCTACGCCTGCGGCTTCGCTGGGCTGATCGATTCAATCAACAGCCTGGTGCCCGCCAACGAGGTCATCGGGCAGGCCTTGCGCAAGACCGTGCCGATGTTCCCGGAGTTGGCGGTGCGCGAACTGGTCGCGAACACCCTTATCCACCAGGACTTCTTCGTCACCGGCGCCGGACCCATGGTGGAGATTTTCGACGACCGTATGGAGTTCACGAATCCCGGGGAGCCGCTGGTGGACACCCAGCGTTTCGTTGATACGCCGCCGAAATCACGCAACGAGGTGTTGGCTTCGTTGCAGCGCCGATTCAACATCTGCGAGGAACGTGGCAGCGGGATAGACAAGGTGATTCGGCTCGTCGAGGCGTTCCAGTTGCCCGCTCCGATCTTCGAGGTGCCGGATGGATTCACGCGATCCGTCCTGTTTGCACCCCGGCAGCTTGCCAGGATGGACAAGGCGGACCGTGTTCGCGCTATCTATCAACATGCCTGCTTGCGCTACGTCAGCCGGGAGCAGTTGACGAATGCTTCGGTACGCGTGCGCTTTGGCATTGAGCCGGGCAACAAGGCGGTAGCGTCACGTCTGATCCGGGAGGCTGTGGACGTTGGGGTGATTCGCTTGGTCAACAAAGAGGTGGGCGACAAACTCCGTGCTTACGTGCCTTTCTGGGCGTGAGCTTGGTTGACGGGTGGTTGATTGACAAAGCGTATCTGGCTGGCTGACGTCGCAGTGTGCGATAGAAAACAGGGACTTAGTCGAGATCTCTTTGGTTGATGGGTAGTTGATGGAGAAGTGCCCCACGCGCTGACCTGCTGCAGGAGCTCCGGCGCTCCGCCACGATCGTCAACCGTGGTACTAGGTCGCAGCCCGAGTGGGTTTTGGTGGAGATGGTTCGTGATTAAGCAAAGAAACTCGCCCGAGAGACCAGGGGCGAATGGAGGCAACGTACAGAAACCCTCGTCCGGACAAGCATTTCGACGTTTGTTAAACCTCACCGCAGGCGATTGCTCTAGCAAAGGATTTAGCAAAGCCTCATGCCGCACCTCCGACCCCAAAGGAGTTCCCGGTGACCTCTGACACCAGCGAGAAGGGCCTAGAAACGCTCATCATGCGGCACATGACCGGCACGGATGGTCTCGCCGTCACGCCGAACGTGGTCGCAGAGCGACCGCCGCCGTACGGCGGCACCGGCTACACCGCAGGCAGCGCCAAGGACTACGACCGCGCCCACGCGCTCGATGTGCCGCAGCTCTTCGCCTTCCTGCGCGCTACCCAGCCCGAGGCGTTTAAGAAGCTGGCGCTGGCCGACCCGGGCGACGCCAAGGACATCAACCGCCTCAAGTTCCTTGCCCGCCTCTCGGCCGAGATTGGCAAGCGCGGCGTCATTGATGTGCTGCGCAAGGGCGTGGAGCACGGGCCGGTGCACTTCGATCTCTTCTACGGCACGCCGTCGCCGGGCAACGCCAAGGCGCAGGCGCTGCACGCGGAGAACCGCTTTTCGATCACACGCCAGCTTGCCTACAGCATGGACGAGACGCGCCGCGCGCTCGACCTGGGCCTGTTCATCAATGGCCTGCCCATCGCCACCTTCGAGCTGAAGAACAGTCTCACCAAGCAGACCGTCGAGGATGCCGTCGAGCAGTACAAGCGCGATCGCGACCCGCGCGAGCGCCTGTTCGAGTTCGGCCGCTGCGTAGTGCACTTCGCCGTGGACGACGCTGAGGTGCAGATGTGCACCGAGCTCAGGGGCAAGGGCTCATGGTTTCTGCCCTTCAACAAGGGCTACCACGACGGCGCGGGCAACCCGCCCAACCCGCACGGCCTCAAGACCGACTACCTCTGGAAAGAGGTGCTCACCCCGGCGGGGCTGACGAACATCCTCGAAAACTACGCGCAGATCGTCGAGGAGAAGGACCCGCGCACCGGCAGGAAGAAGCGCAAGCAGGTGTGGCCGCGCTACCACCAGCTCGGCGTGGTGCGGCAAGCGCTGGCCGATGTGCGCGCCCACGGCGCGGGCACGCGTTACCTGATCCAGCACTCGGCGGGCAGCGGCAAGTCGAACTCCATCGCCTGGCTCGCGCACCAGCTGATCGGCTTGAAGCGCGACGACAAGGAGGTCTTCAACTCGGTCATCGTGGTCACCGACCGGCGCCTGCTCGACGACCAGATCCAGACGACGATCAAGCAGTTCATGCAGGTGAGCGCCACCGTGGGTCACGCCGAGCGCTCCGGCGACCTGCGCAGGTTCATCGAGGAGGGGAAGAAGATCATCGTCTCGACGGTGCAGAAGTTCCCGCACATACTCGACGAGATTGCCACCGAGGGCGGCAAGACCTTCGCCATCGTCATCGACGAGGCGCATTCGAGCCAGGGCGGTAAGACCTCGGTGGCGATGAGCCAGGCGCTTGGCGCTCCGGCGGAGGACGAAGACGCGGGTCCCGACCCCGAGGACACGGTGAACGAGGCGCTCGCCAAGCGCATGGCGGCGCGCAAGATGCTGACCAACGCCAGCTACTTCGCCTTCACCGCTACGCCCAAGAACAAGACGCTGGAGATGTTCGGCGAGCCGCTGCCGCCCGACGCTGAGGGCAAGGTCAAGCACCGGCCCTTCCACAGCTACACCATGAAGCAGGCGGTCGAGGAAGGCTTCATCCTCGATGTACTCAGGAGCTACACACCGGTGGACAGCTACTACAAGCTGGTCAAGAAGATCGAAGGCGACCCGGAGTTCGACACCAAGAAGGCGAAGAAGAAGCTGCGCCGGTATGTGGAGAGCCACGACCACGCGATCCGGCTCAAGGCCGAGATCATGGTGGACCACTTCCATGAGCAGGTGATGGCCGCCGGCAAGATCGGCGGGCAGGCACGCGCGATGGTAGTGACGAGCGGCATCGAGCGGGCCATCCAGTACTTCCACGCCTTCAAGACGTATCTCGTCGAGCGCAAGAGCCCGTATCAGGCGATCGTCGCCTTCTCGGGCGAGCACGACTACGGCGGCGCGAGGGTCAGCGAGGTATCTCTCAACGGCTTTTCAAGCGGCGAGATCGCCGCCAAGATCCAGACCGACCCCTACCGCTTCCTGATCTGCGCCGACAAGTTCCAGACCGGCTACGACGAGCCGCTGCTGCACACGATGTACGTGGACAAGCCGCTCGCGGGCATCAAGGCGGTGCAGACGCTGTCGCGGCTCAACCGCGCGCACCCGCAGAAGCACGACTGCTTCGTGCTCGATTTCCAGAACAACAGCGAGGCGATCACCTTCGCCTTCCAGGACTACTACCGCACCACGCTGCTCACCGAGGAGACCGACCCGAACAAGCTACACGACCTGAAGACGGCGTTGGATGCGGCGCAGGTGTATTCGCCGGCGCAGGTGCAGCAGGTGGTGGAATTGTTCCTCGGCGGCGCCGACCGCGACCAGCTCGACCCGATCCTCGATGCGTGCGTGGCGATCTATATGGACCGGCTCGACGAGAACGGCCAGGTGGACTTCAAGGGAAAGGCCAAGGTGTTCTGCCGCACCTACAGCTTCCTCTCGTCGGTGATTTCCTACTGCAACGCGGAATGGGAGCAGCTCTCGATCCTGCTCAATCTGCTGACGCCCAAGTTGCCGGCGCCTCAGGAGGAGGATCTCGCCAAGGGCATCCTCGAAGCCATCGACATGGACAGCTACCGCGTCGAGAAGAAGGCGGCGATGAAGATCGCGCTAGCGGACGATGACGCGGAGATCGAGCCCGTGCCGACCGAGGCGGGCGGCCGCAAGCCCGAGCCCGAGCTAGATCGCTTGAGCAACATCCTCAAGACGTTCAATGAGCAATTCGGTACGCTGTTCACCGACACTGACCGGGTCGCGAAGCGCATCCGCGACGACATCGCGCCGCAGGTCGCTGCCGACAAGGCCTACCAGAACGCCAAGGAGAACACGCCACACACCGCGCGCATGGCCCACGACCAGGCGCTCGGCAAGGTGATGCAGCACCTCTTGAAGGACGACACGCAGGTCTACAAGCAGTTCGTCGAGAACGAGTCGTTCAAGCGCTTCGTCGGCGACATGGTGTATGCGCTCACGAGTCAGTGACGCAGCGTGTCCGACGCGGGCTAACAACAGCATGCAGCGGACGGCGCTGCGCGCCGCCGCTGATGCTGGGCGTTGAACTAAACCGCTGCGCGGTGGGCCCGCCTCGCGCCGCGTCGTGCTGATTTCAGCGGCCCTCTTCCCATCATGTTTTGAGTGAGTTCGCCGCACCGCTGAAGGACAATGGCCTCCACTACACCGGCGAGTGGGACCGGCCCGGTCGTGCTCGCCAAAGGAGGTCATTATGGGCGAACTACGGGACCGGATGGTCCGGGACATGGACGTGCGCAACTTCTCCCCGCGCACGATCGAGGCGTACCTGGCTGGCGTGAAGGGCTTGGCGAAGCATT
>Ga0315286_10007286_pt1 | contig 10810 bp, 10 predicted proteins | sample YL17G10_0_MG_FD_205038 | JGI IMG/M metagenome (GOLD analysis project Ga0315286, IMG submission 205038) | Sediment microbial communities from Yellowstone Lake, YNP, Wyoming, USA - YL17G10_0 | ecosystem: Environmental > Aquatic > Freshwater > Lake > Sediment | place: USA: Wyoming | collected...
CATGGAAATCGTGGCGCCCCTCATCTCGCTGCACAAGCATGAGATCGTGAAGAAGGGGATTGAACTGGGCGCGCCTCTTCAATTAAGCTGGTCCTGCTATCAAAGCAGCGAAAGGGCCTGCGGAGTCTGCGATAGCTGCGCGCTTCGCTTACGTGCATTTGAGCAGGCCGGGGTGGAAGATCCGATTTCATACCTGTAGGGGCGGCCTGTGTGGTTGCCCGTCGATGAGCGGCCACCGAGCCCAGGCGGGCGGACCTAGGGGCCGACCCTGCATCCCGGACATGGAGGAAACATGTTGAGACGGGCATTTTTGCTAATTGCCGCGCTGGTTGTCGCGGCCTTCCTGGCGGCGGTTCCGGCGCGCGCCCAGTTCGGTTCCATTGAAGGCGACGTGAAGGATCCGGAGGGCAACCCCATGGTCGGTGCACAGATCCTGATTGAGCGCATCGACATCAAGGGGAACTACAAGTGCAAGTCAGACAGAAAGGGCCATTATTTCCACGGCGGTCTGCCGCTGGGCAACTACACCGTGACGCTCGCCGACGCCAGCGGCAAGACGCTGGATCTGGTAAAGGGCGTGCGCACGCGGCTGGGCGACAGCCAGATGGTGAATTTCGACCTGCAAGCCAGGCAGCAGCGCGCCGCGGCCCAGCAGGCTGGCATCAAGACGAAGCAGCAGGCGTTCGGCGTCGGCGGCGGGCAGGAGCTGACCAAGGAACAGCGCGCCCAGATTGAGGCGGCCATGAAGCAGCGCGAGGCCGTGCGCCAAAAGATGGAGAAACTGCAGAAGAGCTACGGCGCGGGCATGGAGGCCATGAAGACGGTCGGCGACCAGGGGCTGCTGGCTGCCGCGCTCAGCATCCCCGCCGGCACTCCGCTGACCCCCGAGATCCGCACCAAGATGGACGACAAGAAGTTCGAGCTGTGCAGCTCGGCGGCCACCGACTTCGAAGCGGCGGCCGAGGCGGCCAAGACCGACTCCAACGAGCACATCGTGCTGGCGCAATTGGCGGAAGCCCGCGTCTGCCAGGCCAAGGCCAAGCGCGGCCAGGAGGCCACCGACCTGTACAACAAGTCCATCGAAGCCTACCAGAAGGCCATCGCCCTGAAAGCCGATGACCCCTCCTACCACAATAACTACGCGCTGGCGCTGGTCAACGTGGGCAAGATGCCGCAGGCCCTGGAGGAACTGGGCAAGGCCGCGCAACTGGATCCGCCCGGCGCCGGCCGGTACTTCTACAACCTGGGCGCCGTGCTCACCAATTCCGGCCGCGCCAAGGAAGCCACCGATGCCTTCAAGAAGGCGACCGAAGCCGACCCCAAGTACGCCGATGCCTGGTACCAGCTTGGAGTCTCGCTACTGGCCGACGTCAAGCTCGACCCGGTTACCGGCAAGAGCACCCCGGCGCCCGGAACACTGGAGGCGCTGCAGAAATACCTCGATCTGCAGCCCGACGGCGCGCACGCCGCGGAAGCCAAGGGCATGATCGAGGCCCTCGCCGGCACCGTGCAGACCCGGATCAAGTCCGAAAAGGCGGCTCCGGCAAAGAAGAAGAAGTGATATCGACGGTAGGCTGTAGGCTGCGAGCTGTGGGGCACAGCCTGCAGCCTGCGGCCTGCGGCCTGTAGCCTGTTATGGTGCTTCTCCTCCGGGTCTTTCTCCTCGTCCTGCTGCTGTTCCTGCTGCGCTACCTCTTCCAGAGCTTGGTTACCCGGGCCAAGATTGCGCTGTTTGGCCGGCCAGCGGCCTCCGATCCGCCGCACAACGTAATTACCGGCCGGGCGCATAAGGACCCGCTCTGCGGCACCTACGTGGCCGAGGAACTGGCGATCAAAGCGACGGCGGCGGGGCAGGTGCACTATTTCTGCTCGCCGGAATGCCGCGACCGCTTTTTGAACGGACCTGGGACCTGAGACTTGGGACCGGCAGGCGATGCATTTGCTCCCAGTTCCCAAGTCTCAGGTCCCAGGTCTCAAGTCCCAAGTCTCAAGCCGCAGGTTGCAGGCGGCGGGAGCAGGTGGTAGCTTTTAGTTTGCACATGGCAGGAAGGGAAGCAGGCCCCACCTGTGACCTGCAACCTGTGCCCTGCAACCTGACCATGGCGGCGATTCCCGACAAGCTGTACTTCCGCATCGGCGAGGTCAGCGAGCTGACCGGCCTCGAGGCCTACGTGCTGCGCTTCTGGGAGAAGGAATTCCCGATGCTGCGGCCGGTGAAAAGCTCCACCGGGCACCGCATGTACCGCCGCAAAGACGTGGAGTTGCTGCTGGAGATCAAGCGGCTGCTCTATGGCGAAGGCTTCACCATCGAGGGGGCGCGCAAGAAGTTGCGAACCGAGACCGGCCAGCAGCGGCTGGCCTTCCCGAGCGCCAACCGCGAGAAGTTTTTGGCAGTTCGCCGCGAGCTCAGTGAGCTGCTGGACCTGCTGAAGAGGGGCAGCGCCGCTGCCAAGCGAGGCAGCGTCAACAAGGGATGAGGGCCGGCCCCGTGCCAACAATCCTGGTGACCAACGACGACGGCATCCACGCCGCCGGCATCGCTCCGCTGGAGGAGGCGCTGGCCGGCCTGGCCGATGTCTACACGGTGGCGCCCATGTGCGAGATGAGCGCCACCAGCCATTCCATCTCGCTGCGGCGTCCGGTACGCTTCGAGGAGGCGGGCCAGCGGCGCTGGGCCGTCGACGGCACGCCCGTCGATTGCGTCATCCTGGCCATTCACCGCCTGCTGCCGTTTCTGCCCGACCTGCTCATCTCCGGCATCAATTCCGGCGGGAATCTCGGCCGCAATGTGTATTACTCAGGAACTGTGGCGGCGGCCGTGGAGGGCACGCTGCACGGCGTGGACAGCATGGCCGTCTCGCTGTGCGGGCCTCCTTTCGATTTCGCCCTGGCGGCCTCTGTGGCCGCCCGGCTGGCCGGCGGCGTTCTGGAGAATCGCCTCCCCGAAGGCATTACGCTGAACGTCAACATTCCCGCCCGGTGGGCGGGCGGCATCCGCCTGTCGCGCATGGGCCGCAGCGCGGCCGAAGATCCGAGCCGCCATCGCGGCAACGGCGGCCAGGTGGTCGATCCCGCGCAACTGGGCTCACCCGCCGACCACCGCCTGACCACGCACGGCGCCGCCTGGCGCCCCCTGATCCTGCCCGGCAGCGATTACCAGGCGGTCCGGGACGGCTGCGTGGCCGTGACCCCGCTGGCCATCGACCGCAACGACGGCAACGCCCTGGAGTCGATTGCCGCCTGGCTGGTCCCTTAGCCGCAGATTGCGCAGATTCCGCAGATTTCATCTGTGCGATCTGCGGAATCTGCGGCTAAAAACTGCCCGCCCGCGCCTATACTGTCTGGCATGAGAACAACGACGAAAGCAGCCCTGGCCGCTCTTCTGGCCGGCGTTTTGTTCTGGGTTTCCCCGGCGCCCTTCCACGCGCAAAGCGCCGCCGGGGCGGCCGACGACGTCCAGGTGATCGAGGCCATGGTCCCGATGCGTGACGGCGTTCGCCTGCACACCGTGGTCTTTACCCTGAAAAGCGCGGCCGAGCCGCTGCCCGTCCTGCTCACCCGCACGCCCTACGGCGCCCCGGACGTGTCGCGGGCCGGCGCGGAACTGAAGCAACGCTATCAAAAGCGGCTGGAGGAAGAGGGCCTGATGCTCGCCTTTCAGGACATCCGCGGGCGCTACAAGTCGGAGGGCCAGTTCGTGATGATCCGGCCGCCGCGGGAAGCGGGCGACCCGCGGGCCATCGATGAAGGCACCGATGCCTACGACACCATCGAATGGCTGGTGAAGAACGTTCCGAATAACAACGGGCGGGTGGGCATGGCCGGTGTCTCCTACGGCGGCTGGCTGACCGTCATGGCCCTGCTGGACCCGCACCCGGCGCTGAAGGCCGCCTCTCCGCAGGCCTCGCCCGCCGACATGTTCCTGGGCGACGACTTCTTCCATAACGGCGCGTTCCGCCTCAGCTACGGCTTCGAATACGTGGCCATGATGGAGACCTCGAACGAGAGTTTCTCATTTCAGTTCGACCGCGCCGACACCTTCCAATGGTATCTGCGCCTGGGCGCCCTGTCGAACGTCAACGCCAAGTACTTCCAGGAGAAGCGGCCGACCTGGAACGATTTCGTGGCCCACCCGAACTACGACGAGTTCTGGAAGGGAAGGGCGGCGGCGCGGCGCCTGGGCCAGCCGCGCGTGCCCACTCTCAACGTCGCCGGCTGGTGGGACCAGGAGGACTTTTACGGCCCGCTCAAAATCTACGAAGCCTTCGAGGCCAAGGACACCAACCACCTCAACTATTTGGTCGTCGGGCCCTGGAACCATGGCGGATGGCAGGGCGAGGGCAACCGGCTCGGCAATATCGATTTTGAAACCGCCACCGGCCGCTATTTCCGCGATTACATTCAGCGCCCGTTTTTTGCCTGGTTCCTGAAGGGCAAAGGCAAGCTCGACCAGGCCGAGGCCATCACCTTCCAAACCGGCGCGAACAAGTGGGAGACCTACGAGCAGTGGCCTCCGCGCAAGAACATCTCCGAGCGCAATCTGTTTTTCCGCGAAGGCGGCCGGCTGTCTTTTGATGCGCCGCAAACCAGCAGCGGCAAGGATTTCGACAGCTACGTGTCCGACCCTGCGCATCCGGTTCCCTATCGCCACCGCCCGGTCTCGCCGACTTACCCGACTCCGCCGTGGCGGGAATGGCTGGTCGAGGACCAGCGCTTCGTGCATGAGCGCCCGGACGTGCTGAGCTGGGAAGGTGAGACGCTGACCCAGGATGTGGCCGTGGTGGGCGACATCGTCGCTCACCTGTTTGCCTCCACCTCCGGCACCGACAGCGACTGGATCGTGAAGCTGATCGACGTCTACCCGGAGGAGTACCCCAAGGACCCCAAGATGGCGGGATACCAGTTGATGGTCGCCAACGAGGTGTTCCGGGGCCGCTTCCGGAACAGCTTCGAGAAGCCGGAGCCGCTGCGCGCCAACCAGGCGCTGGAATACGCGATCGATCTGCACACCAACAACCACCGCTTTCTGAAGGGCCACAAGATCATGGCGCAGGTGCAAAGCACCTGGTTCCCGCTGATCGACCGCAATCCGCAGAAATTCGTGCCCAACATTTTCCGGGCCCGGGAATCGGACTACCAGCGGGCGACGCAGCGTGTCTACCGCTCGCGGCAGTATCCCACGCACATCCGCCTGCCGGTTGCCACGCAGCCGGACAAGTAGCGCCGGCATACTGACGGAGCTCTAATGGCTGAGGATTCGCTTCCCTCCATGACCATCCGCGAACTGGCGCCGCTGCTGCGCGCAGGGAAGCTTTCGCCGGTGGAGCTGGCCGAAGCGACGCTGGCCCGCATCGAGCGCGAGAATCCCCGGCTCAACGCCTACCTGGCGGTGTTCCACGATGAGGCCCTGGAAGAAGCTCGGGAAGCCGAGCGTGAAATCCGGGCCGGCCGGTATCGCGGCCCGCTGCACGGCATTCCGGTTTCGCTGAAAGACCTGTTCCACATGCGCGGCCGGCGCACCACCGCCGGATCGAAAATCTTCGCCGAGTTCATCCCCGCTGGCGATGCGGCCGCCGTGGAGCGCCTGCGCGCGGCGGGCGCGGTGATTGTGGGCAAGACCAACCTGCACGAGCTGGCCTACGGCATCACCAACAACAACCCGCATTACGGCCCGACGCGCAATCCGCACGACACTGCGCGCATCCCCGGCGGCTCCAGCGGCGGCAGCGGGGCGGCGGTGGCGGCCGGCCTGTGCGCCGCTTCCCTGGGCACCGACACCGGCGGCTCGATCCGCATCCCGGCGTCGTTCTGCGGCGTCGTTGGGCTGAAGCCGGCCTTCGGCCGCGTCAGCCGCCGGGGAGTGTTTCCGCTGGGGCGGAGCCTGGACCATGTTGGCCCGCTGGCCCGCAGCGCCTGGGATACGGCCGCCGTGCTGCAGGCCATCGCCGGACACGATCCGGCCGACCAGGCCAGCGCCGACCAGCCGGTCCCGGACTTCCTGTCCGAAATCGAACTCGGAATCCAAGGCTTGGTCATCGGCGTCCCGGACAATTATTTCTTCGACCGCCTGGACCCGGAGGTGGAGGCGGCGGTGCGCTCGGCGATTGCCGCCGTGGAGCGGGCCGGAGCGCGCCTCGAGCCCATCACCCTGGCGCGTATCGCCGAGGCCACCGAGGCCGTCCGCTCGATTCTGCTGGCCGAAGCCGCCGCGCTGTACGAAAAGGAGCTGCGCGACCGCCCCCAGGATTTCGGTTCCGACGTCCGCGCGCTTCTGGAGCAGGGGCGGCAGGCGCCGGCGACCGATTACGCGAAAGCGCTCCTGGAGCGCCGGGAATTCCAGCGGGAACTGAACGGAGTGTTTCAGAAAGTGGACCTGATCGTGACGCCGGCCGCGCCCGTCACCGCCCCGCTGATCGGGGAGGCGGAGGTCCGCATCCAGGACCACAGCGAAGACGCGCGCCTGGCCAGCACGCGGCTGGTCCGGGCCTTCAACATGGCCGGCGTGCCGGCCCTGTGCCTGACCTGCGGCTGGGACGCGCGCGGCCTGCCGGTGGGGCTGCAAATCATCGGGCGCCCGTTCGACGAAGCCACCGTGCTGCGCGCCGCCCACGCCTGCGAGGCGGTCTGCTCCGAACGCTGACTCGGCATCCGCACTTGCTTGGCTGCTCTATACTGGGGCCATGGCTACATCACGGCCGGCCTCAGCCAAACCGAGCAGGAGCCGGGCGTCTCACGTCAGGGCTCGCATGAAAAGGCAGACAAACGTCAACATAGACGCTCCGGCCAATCGAAGATACACGGTCGTCCTCGAGCAGGAACCGGACGGCGGTTATTCGGTGCACGTTCCGGCATTGCCTGGGTGTGCCTCCCAAGGGGATACGCTGGAAGAGGCGCTGGCAAACATACGCGGAGCCGCTGAACTCTATTTGTGGAGCCTGATGGATGATGGCCTGCCGGCCCCCAAGGGCCACGGCCACGTCGTCGTGCGTGAAATCGCACTCGAAGCGTGACGAAGCTGCCACAGATTTCCGGCCGCCGCCAGGGTGTGAATCGGCGATAAGATAACGGCGTGTCGCTTCGGGAACAACTGGCGCGTCTGGCCGCCCGGCCGTCGAACTGGCTGGCCGGCCGCCCGCCCCTGCGCTGGGAAGTCCCCGGGCGCCTGACTATCCGGGCGACGCTGCTGGCCGGCTTCGGCCTGATCTTCATCCTTTGGCTGGCGTCCGGCTACACCATCGCCCGCCGCCTGGCCGAGCTGGAGTTCCGGGCCGCGGCCATACGGAGCAGTGTGGCGCAAAGCGAGGGATCGCTGTTTACGGTGCGCACCCAGGTGCTGCTCGGCGCCGTCTACCTGCGCGATGCCCTGCTCGATCCCAGCCCCGAGGCCCTGAACCACTATCGAGACCAGCTTGTGGAGACACGAAAAAAGATCGAGCAGGCGCTCGAGGACTACACGCCGGTGATCGACTCGCCCGCCGAGCGCGAGGACTGGGACAAGCTGCGGGACGAGATGGACGACTACTGGGACATCGTGATGCCGGTGCTGGCCTGGGAGCCGGACCGCAGGGCCGCCGAGGCCCGCACCTACCTGCGGGAGCGGGTGCTGCCCAAGCGCGAAATCGTGATCCGCATTTCCGAGCGCATTCAGGCCTTGAACCGCGAGGCCTTCGACGAACGGCAGGACGAGATCGCCCGCATGCACCGGTCCATGCGCCAGCGCCTGCGATGGACCAGCAGCTTGGCCGGACTGCTGGGCCTGGTGATCGCGCTGGTGGTGGTGCGCTATGCGGGCCGGCTGGAGGACCGCATCCACAGCCAGCACCTGCGGGCCCTGGAAAACCAGCGCGACCTGCGCCGCCTCTCCGCCCGCCTGGTGCACGCCCAGGAAGAAGAGCGGCGCAGCATCTCCCGCGAGCTGCACGACGAGATCGGGCAGGCGCTGACGGCCATCAAGATGGAGTTGGCATTGGCGGCGCGCCGCCCGGAAAGCCGGCAGGCCATCGAGGAAGCGCGGGCCATCGCCGACCGCACCCTCCAGGCCGTGCGCGACCTCTCGCACCTCCTGCACCCTTCCATGCTGGACGACCTGGGTCTGCCCTCCACCCTGGAGTGGTATTTGAAGAGCTTCTCCAGGCGCACCGGCATCCGCGCCGAGCTGTTCCAGGACCGCATGGAAAGCCGGCTGGCCCTGGAGCTGGAGCTCTCCGCGTACCGCATCATCCAGGAAGCACTGACCAATGCCGCGCGGCACTCCGGGGCTTCCTTGTGCCGCGTCTACGTGCAGCGGCTGGCGCACACGCTTCTGATCACGGTGGAAGACGACGGCAAAGGTTTCGATCCCCGGAGCGCCGAAACCCTGGAGCGGCGCGGGCTGGGACTGGTGGGCATCCGCGAGCGGGTCTCGGACCTGGGCGGCATCCTGCGCCTGGAAAGCAATCCGGGCCGCGGCACGCGCCTGTCGGCGGAGTTGCCCGCGGTTCCGGCCGGCCCCGAGGAACCGCAGCCGGCGCCGGAACCCCAGCCGGCCGAGCGCAGCCCGCAAGGAGGCCCGCACGATGGCTAGGATGCGCATTCTGTTGGCCGACGACCACACCCTGATGCGTCACGGCCTGCGCAAGATCATCGAGGAACAGCCCGATTGGGAAGTGGTGGCGGAAACCGGCGACGGGCGCGAGGCCGTCCGCCTGGCGCTTGAACTGAAGCCGGACGTCGCCATCCTGGACATTGCCATGCCTCTGCTCAATGGCATCGAGGCCACGCGCCAGATAGCGCGCCGCGCCCCGCCGGTTCGCATCCTGATTCTCAGCATGTATTCCGACGAGAGTTACATCGTGCAGGCCCTGCGGGCGGGCGCCCACGGCTACCTGCTGAAGGACTCGGCCGACGTCGATCTGATCCGGGCGGTGACGGCCGTCAGGCAGGGCAAATCGTTTTTCAGCCCCGTCGTCGCCAAGGTCATGCTGGATGATTACGTGCGCCGCCTGGCCGACAAGGGGATCACCGACCGCTTCGATTCGCTGTCGGAACGGGAGCGGGAGATTTTTCAGCTCATCGCCGAAGGCCACAGCAACAAGGAGATCGCCGATCTGATCAACCTCAGCGTCAGCACCGTGGAAACCCACCGCGCCCACATCATGGAAAAGCTGGACGTGCACAACACCGCCGAAATCGTGTTGTACGCCGTGCGCAAGGGCGTGATTTCGTAGGCTGTGGGCTGTAGGCTGTGGGCCTACAGCCTACGGCCTACAGCCTACAGCCTAGTCGTGGCGCAGGGCCCGGGCCGGATCGATGCGCGCGGCGCGCCCGGCCGGATACAGCCCGGAGGCCACGCTGACACCCAGCGCAAAGGCCATGGCGGCGGCCACCAGCCAGAACGGAATGTGGAACAGGGTCTCGGCGCGGAACCCCTGGCGCTCGATGTAGATATTGGCGCCGAAATTCATGGCCCGGCCCAGCAACCAGGCCAGCAGCAGGCCGGCCAGGCCGCCGGCCACGCCGATCAGCGCGCTTTCGGTAAGGAAGATGTGGCGGATGTCGCCGTCCTCGGCGCCCACCGCCTTCATCACCCCGATCTCGCGCGTCCGCTCCAGCACCGCCATCACCATGGTATTGATGATGCCCAGCGAGGCCACCACCAGCGCCATGCTGCCGATCAGCGCCAGCAGCATATCCACCACGATGAATGCCCTCCGCATGTTGGAGATGATGCTGGACACCGAGATGGTGCGGAATCCCAGCCCCTTGATTTCCTTTTCCACCCGGTCCACGTCGCGGGCGTCGTTCAAGCGCACCTGCAGGGGCGCCCAGTTGGTGACCATGGCCATGATCATGGGCACCCGGGTCTGGAAAAACTGCACCTGCTCCTCGATGACTGCTTGCGGCGCGTAAACCAGGCGGGCATTCATATCGCCGAACAGCGCGCGTTCCCGCTCCACTACCCCCACCACCTTCAGCTCGAACGGCTCCGGCACCGGAATCTCGGGAACCGGAAAGCCGAAGCCGGCGCCCGGCCGGTCGACGCGCACCCGCACCCGGATCATTTGCCCGACGGCGGCGGCCGGGTCGATGAAGCCCAGGGTCTTGGCGGTCTGGCTGCTCAGGATGATCTCGCGGGCCTCGCTGGAGGTGATGAAACGGCCCTGCTTGATCTCCGTGAAAACCGCTTCGTCGGCGTCATCGAGGATGATCCCGGTCATTTGGGTGTTCACCGTTTTCTCGCCCGCCTGCAGCCGCACCGGGATGCGCGCCTCGCGGGTGATCAACTTGACGCCGGGAATCTGGCGGATGGCCAGGATGGCGTTCTCGTCGATCTGGCGCGGCGGTTGCTGCTGCTCGCCGCGCCCGCCCGCCCCCTGCGCCCAGACCGTGATGCGGCGGAAAAAGCCGGTCCTCAGAAGCTGCGAGTAAAGATTGTCCTGCAGGCCGATAGCCACCGCCAGCATGCCCACGATGGAGCCCACGCCGATGGCCACGCCCAGCGTGGTCAGGAAGGTGCGCAGGCGCGCCTGCCGCAGATTGTCGAGGCTCACGTCGATGGCGTCGCGAAGGATCATGTGGCCGCCGCCTCCGACACGATCTTTCCGTCGCTCAGGTAGAGGCGCCGCTGGGCCACCGCAGCGATGCGCTCATCGTGTGTCACCATGAGCATCGATTTGCCCGTCTCGCGGTGCAGGCCGCGGAGCAGGGCCAGGATTTCGGCGGCCGTGCGGCTGTCCAGATTGCCGGTGAGCTCGTCGGCCAGCAGCAATTCGGGCTGGTTGGCCAGGGCCCGGGCGATGGCCACGCGCTGCTGCTCGCCGCCGGAAAGCTC
>Ga0315286_10007287_pt1 | contig 10810 bp, 7 predicted proteins | sample YL17G10_0_MG_FD_205038 | JGI IMG/M metagenome (GOLD analysis project Ga0315286, IMG submission 205038) | Sediment microbial communities from Yellowstone Lake, YNP, Wyoming, USA - YL17G10_0 | ecosystem: Environmental > Aquatic > Freshwater > Lake > Sediment | place: USA: Wyoming | collected...
ATGATTTTTTGCATTCCAACACGGTTCCGGCTACGGCCACAAAATTCGTTCTCGCCTCCCTGGCATTAGGCGGGCTCGTTTTTGTTGGAGCATTAGCACCAGCGATACTTTCTGCTACAAAAAAATATGAACACCGCAAAAGATACTCTCCCAAACAGCTGAATAATACGATTTATCTACTGAAAAGCCGGAAGTTAATTGAGATTATCGAGGAAGGTGACGAAAAATACAAAGTTCAGCTGACTAACAAGGGGCGCAAAAGAATAAAAGAATTTTGTTTTGAAGCACTGGAAATTCAAAAACCAAAAGTCTGGGACAAAAAATGGCGGGTTTTAGTTTTTGACATCCCCTTTGGACCAAAAATATACCACCAAGCACGGGAAGCCCTGCGCCATAAGATAAAGGAGTTGGGATTTTATCAAATGCAAAAAAGCACCTGGGTTTTCCCTTATGAATGTGAAGACGAAATCCTCTTCATCGCCGAATTATTCCAAGTTCAAAAACACATTGAAATCCTCACCGTCGAAAAACTTTTGCATGAAGAAAAATTAAAGAAAAAATTCAATTTATCGTAAACTCTCCCCCTAAATACAGCGTGTGTAAGTACTGACTATGACAATTTCACGCATATGCAAGAGATTGACATAATCTTACTTAATATAAAAATAGCTATACGAAACTTAAACTTCAAGATAAATGAGTATTGTACACCCACTTGACCATTTCTGGATAGCCTGCTAAACTATCTTTACAACTTAGAAAGCCCATGATTCTCTCGCTCGCCTCCTCGGCGAGATAAGAGGATAATAATCCGCAAGGAAAGGCTTTCTTTGGCGGATTCTTAATTTATTAACTATCTAAAAATCATCATGCTTTACGAATTATTTTATCTGGTCGGCGTTTCCAAGGAAGCGGAACTGCCCAAAATCAAATCGGAAATCCAAAAAATCATCACTGCTGAAGAGGGAATTTTTGAAGAAAAGGAAGTCACCGAAAAAAGAAAGCTGGCCTACAAAGTCGGGCGGGAAACCCACGGCTTTTATGTCGCCCATCGGTTCAATTTGGAAGAAACCGAAAAACTTGGCGCGATTAATAAAAAGCTCGGACTTTATCCCGGAATTTTACGCTTCATCATCAGCCGCACTGAAGATCTGCCGGAATTGACTACGCGCGAAGAACGGAAAGAAAAAGAAGCGGCTAAAATCAAATTTGTTCCCAAGAAAAAAGAAGTTGAAGCCCCAGCGGCTAAAGCCGAAACCAAAGTTAAGGAAGAAAAAGCCGCCCCAGCCGAAGTTAAAAAAGAAACCACAAAAACTGAAGTTTCGCAGGAAGATATTGATAAAAAATTAGAAGAACTGTTAAATATATAATCTCATAACTCGCAACTTGAAACCTGAAACAATACTAGCTACAAGTTTCACGCTTCAAGTTTCAAGAAATTTATGAATGTAAACAAAGTCTTCTTAGTCGGACGCCTGACCCGCGATCCGGAAGTCCGGACTACGCCTAGCGGCCAATCTGTCGCTTCGATCAGCCTCGCCACCAACCGTTTTTGGAAGGACAAAAACGGCCAGCGGCAGGATCAGACCGAATTTCATAATGTCGTTCTATGGGGACGGCTCGCGGAAATCACCGGCCAATACCTAACAAAGGGACAGGAAGCTTTCATTGAGGGCCGGATGCAAACCAGAAAATATACCGGCAAAGACGGACTTGAGCGCCGAACTACAGAGGTAGTCGCGGAAAATATGCAGCTCGGATCACGCCCGCAAGGCGGAGGATCATATTCCCCGCAGGCTCCGCGAGCTCCCCAGCCAACTCAACAGCAGCAGCAGGAAGCTCCGGCCGAAGAAATTCCGACTATCAATCTGGATGAAGAACAAGACGAGGTTAAAATTGAAGATGTCCCGTTTTAAATAAATTATAAATATGTATAATAACCAAGATTCACAAAAAATCGAAAAGAAGTCCTGCTTTTTCTGCGATAACAAGATGGAAAAAATCGACTTCAAGGATGCCTATCTTATCCGCCGCTTCATGAATTCACAGGGCAAAATTTATCCGCCTAAAAGGCACGGCACCTGCGCCCGGCACCAAAGGACGTTGACCAACGCTATTAAAAAAGCCCGCGTTATGGCGCTGGTTCCCTTTGTGGTTAAATAGATGCTTAATATCAGTGAAATAAAAACTGGAAAAAACATCGTTCTGGACGGCGCACCTTACGCCGTTCTTTATCATGAGCATTCCAAAACCGGCCGGGCCGGAGCAGTGCTGCGCACGCGGCTCAAAAACCTGGCCACCGGAGCGGTGCTGGAAAAAACTTTCCAAGGCGCCGACCAGATTTCCGAAGCGGACGTAGCCAAAGGCAAAGCCCAATTTTTATATAAAGAAGGAGGAAGTTATGCTTTTATGGACAATGTTTCCTATGAACAATTTTCTCTTTCAAAGGAGGCTCTGGGAAATGCCGTGGACTATTTAATCGAAGGCACAGAAATTACCGTTTTATATTTCAATAGCAACCCAATCAACATCGAGCTTCCGATCAAGATGAAACTCCGCGTAATCGAAGCCCCGCCAGGCATCCGCGGCAATACTGTTTCCACCGGCGGAAAAGTCGTGATACTGGAAACCGGGCTTAAAATTTCCACTCCTCTTTTTGTAAACGCCGGCGATGAAATTATCATCAACACGGAAAAAGGCGAATATGTTTCCCGGGCATAAAGCATGGAACGGATAGGGATAAAAAAATAACAAAAACCACTGACGGGTGTCGGTGGTTTTTTTGTTTCATGTTTTATGTTTCATGCTACATGAGACCTATATCAGCCCCATATTGCTGAAAAGAGTGATGGATAAGAGCGGCATCAGGGCGACCAAGATGGCCATCCCTATTTCATCCGCTGCCTTAGCTTCCTCATCTCTTTTGGCGCATTCCGGGCAATCCGGTCCAACGCAAGGTTCCGGTGTTTGTGTCGGCTCCTGCGTCGGTGTTTGTGTTTCGTCCATATTTTTGTTTTCCCCTCCGCCTCGTGTCGACAAGTGTCTCACGAGTCGAGACGGGCCATTTCTAAGGGTTTTTTAATTATTAAGACGCAAAAAACGGGCAATTTCACCCGCTTTTTTACTCTGTATATCCATTATACACCATCTAAAACAAAAAGTCAAGTACTGCCAGCATGCTATTCTTTTATTTTGGCTTTGATGGCCTTGACGATTTCATTGGAAACTTTCTGGTTTTCCTTGAGAAAGGCCTTGGCTGTTTCCCGGCCCACGCCTAATTTTACCTCTTCGAAGGCATAAGAGTTGCCGGATTTTTTGACCACTTCATATTTCACGCCCGTATCCAGCAAATCTCCGGATTGGGAAATTCCTTCATTATACATAATATCAAATTCAGTTGTTTTGAAAGGCGGAGCCACTTTGTTTTTGACTATTTTCGCTTTGACGCGGTTGCCCACCACTTCTTCGCCTTTTTTGATTTGCGCCGCCCGCCTCACTTCAATGCGCACCGAGGAATAAAACTTGAGCGCCTGCCCGCCAGTGGTCGTTTCGGGATTACCAAACATCACTCCGATTTTCATTCTGAGCTGGTTGATAAAAATAACTATCGTATTTGATCTGGCAATAATGGCCGTGAGTTTGCGCAGAGCCTGGCTCATCAGCCTCGCCTGCCGACCCATATGCGTATCACCCATCTCGCCTTCAATTTCCGCCTTTGGCACCAAGGCCGCCACGCTGTCAATGACAATCACATCGATTGCGTTGGAACGCACCAAGGTTTCCACAATGTCCAACGCCTGTTCGCCGTTATCCGGCTGGGAAATCAACAGGTCATTAATCTTCACTCCAATTTTTTTGGCATATTCCGGATCCAGCGCGTGTTCGGCATCAATGAAGGCCGCCGTGCCGCCGACTTTTTGCGCGTTGGCGATAATATGCAAACTCAAAGTAGTTTTGCCGGAAGATTCCGGACCGTAAATTTCAATCACTCGGCCGCGTGGCACTCCGCCGATGCCCAAAGCTAAATCCAAAGAAATCGAGCCGGTAGAAATAGCTTCCACATCAACTTTCTTGATGTCTCCCAGTTTCATTAGCATTCCCTCGCCGAATTTTTCCTTTATCTCTCCGACTACCTGGTCAACACTGGCCTGATGATTTGTTGCGTCTTTTTCATTTGCCATAAATTTTTTAAAACTTTTGGATTTATTTTTATTATACTCCATTTTTCAAAAGCTTCTTAGTGATATTATATCACTATAAGAAAAGTCTGCAAGGCTTGAGTTATCCACACCCGGTAGTAGAAATTCGGCAATTTTATTTTGGGCGTAGCCCAGCCGAATTTTCACTACCGGGCACAGCCCCTGCTACTTAGTGTCTTTGTTAAATTCTCTCTTCCTCACCGCTCCCGAGCTGTCACTCAATGCCCCGATATCCTTGCCGTTGAATTTGATAAAGGTGGCTTTTCCCTTGCCGGAATTGACGACGATTTTGTTTTCCGCCTGAAAAGTCTGCGTTGTCCCGCTCAGCATAGTCCCGCTAAAAACCAGATTGCCGTCCGTTTCCACGCTTACCCAGACCGGACCCGGATCGACCTGGATTTCCATTTCCAATTTTTGGGAATTTTCCGTTTGCGCCGGCTGATCATCTTCCGGATTATCCCCGGCAGATGGATTTTCCCGAGGTTCTGCGTAGGTTGATTGAATGGTCAGCGTTTCTACGGCGACTTTTTCAAATCTATTCACCGCGCGGATCGTGACCGTATTTGTTCCTGATTGCACGGTCAGATTTTCACGAAATTTTCCCTCGTCGTTTACCAGGACCGGCTGTTCATTTATAAAAATTTTTGCATCCCGGTCGGTTATGCCGGAAACTTCCACGGAATTTCCGTCGGTGGAATAATTTTTGTCCGGGCTGAGAATGACCAAACGGGGAGCGCTGGCAAAAGATCCGACTTCCCGATACAAATAAAAAAATCCCCCGAAGATAAGCAGGAGAACAACCGTTGTGGCAATGACTCGCGGAGTAATGACGAATGGAGAAATATTAATTTTTTCCTTGCCGGCCGGCAAGCTTCCTTTCTCCGCTTTTTTGCCTCTTTCCAGATTGTCTTTTATGCCCCTTTCTTTTTCATAAAGTTTCACGAGAATTTTTTCATCAATCCCCAAAAATTCGGAATAATTGCGCAAGAATCCTTTCACATAAACATCGGCTGGCATTTTTTCATACGCCCCGGCCTCCAGATATTCCAGATATTTAACCTGGATTTTTGTGGCCCGGGAGGCTTCCGAAAGGCTGATTCTTCGGTCGCTCCTGAGTTTGCCCAGCTTCTCGCCCAGCGTGAGCGTGCCGACGCTTTTTTTAGTAAAACCGTTCACCCCGTTAGAAATTTTACAAGTTTATCATTAATAAAGATAAAGCTTGAAAAACTATTAATATTTACTATCGCCCCCACTAGAATTGTAAAATTTCTAACGGGGTTCATAACTATGTTTGCCATTTATCTCTTTCCGCCTGGTTTTCAATCGGACTTTCATAGTTAGTGGCGCCTCCGAGATTATCCTGTGCGGTATAGACTTCCCGCGGTTTAGCGCCATCTCCTGGCCCGATAATTCCTTTGTCCTCTAAAACATCCAGCAGCCTCGCTGCGCGCGCATAGCCGATGCGCAGGCGCCGCTGCAGAAGCGTGGCCGAAGCTTTGCCGGCGCGCGCCACTTCAACTTTCGCCGCTTCATACAATTCATCCTCATCCTTATTTTCTTCCGCGTTTTTGAACTCCAGCGCGCCTCCCTGGACCGGACTGGTAATATCTTCGCCGATCTTTTCTTCGCCTCTCTTTTTTTTCTGGTCCTTAATAAATTTTACCACCCGCTTAACTTCCGATTCGCTCACAAAAATTCCCTGAATTCTTTTCGGCTTGGATGAATTAGTGGACATAAAAAGCATATCGCCATTGCCCAGCAATTTTTCCGCTCCGGCCATATCCAGAATTGTCCGGGAATCAATCTGGGTTGCCACCTGAAAAGCAATGCGTGTCGTAATATTGGCTTTAATAAGCCCCGTTATCACTTTCACTTCCGGCCTCTGGGTGGATATGATCAGGTGGATGCCGACTGCCCGCGCCATCTGGGCAATGCGGACAATCATTCCCTCCACTTCTTTGCCGTGGCTCATCATCAGCTCAGCCAATTCGTCAATGACCACCACTATAAATGGCATCTTCTCGATCTCTTGTTCTTCAACTGCCCCGGTTTCCGGATTCGTATATTTCCGCTTCTGCCCTTTTTCAAATTTTTCGTTATATGAATTTATATTCTGCGCTCCCATATCCTGCAACAAGCGATATCTTCTTTCCATTTCCCCTACCACCCAGCGCAGAGCGCTGATAACTTTTCCGTTTTCCGTGATTACATCCGTCAAGAGATGCGGTATGCCGTTATATAAAGACAGCTCGACGCGCTTGGGATCAACCATAATAAATCCAAGATCCTTGGGAGAATTTTGGTAAAGCAGGGTGGTGATGATGCTGTTGATCGCCACTGATTTTCCTTTACCCGTGGATCCCGCGATGAGCAGATGCGGCATTATCTCCAAATTGGAAAAAATAAAATTACCGGCGACATCTTCCCCGACAGAAAGAGTCAGGCTTGACTGGCGATTTACAAATTCAGGATCCTCAATAAAATTACGCAACCTTACCAGAGCCGTCACTTTATTGGGAACCTCAATGCCAACTAAAGCTTTCCCGGGAATCGGGGCTTCAATTCGGAGTGGATGCGCCGCCAGCGCCAGTGAAATGTCATTTTGCAATGCCAGAATACTTGCCACTTTGACGCCCACAGCCGGCCGGAAACGGTATTGCGTTACCGACGGACCGGTTTTTATTTCATCCTTTTCCACTTCAATGCCGAAGTTATGCAAAGTTTTCTGGATAATTTCCGCGTTGCGATCAGTATCTCCTCCCAATCCCTTGCCGGAACATCCCTCCAGAAGATCCAGGGGCGGCAGGATCCATTGGGAATTTTTACCGCCGGCAGCCGCGAGGTTTTTTCTTTTTTTAGCAAAAACTTTTTCTTCCAAACTGTTTTTTACGTCAAAAGATTTATGCTGGAGCCCCGAAAGAAATTTTTCATCCACAAATTGGTCCGGGCCTTCCACAAATTCAATTTTCCCAATATTGGAATCTTGGTCCGCCGCCGGCTTAGATGCGCCAGGATCAAGCTCGGCTGCGGCAGGCGCCGGCAATTCTTCTTTTTTGTCCGCTTCCGTGCTTGGAACCTCTCCCACAAATTCAACTTTCTTTTCCGCGTCATCCGCAAGATCTGCTTTATCCGCAAATATCTTCGCAAAAAGATTGGCCAGCGAAACATTGAAGGCAATCGTAAATCCAATGAGAAACAGCGCCAGAATCAAAACCAGCCCGCCGGCATTGCCCAAAAATTTCACTGCGAGATACGCGACCGCGTAGCCGACATAGCCTCCGCCCGAGCCGGCCTTGGCGGCCGCGATCATTTTTCCGGTTTCAAAAAACCAATGAAAAAATCCGGCCACACCGATGAGCGCCACTGAAAGCCCCGTAAGCTTGGCCACATAAAAAGAAGTTTTATGGCGCAAAAGCAAAACTATGCCGGCCAAAAGCAGAAAGAGCGGAAAAATAATTTTCGCCCAGCCGATTAATTTTCCCAATGTTTCATCTAAAAATATTCCCACGACTCCGGCTTTGCCAAAAAATCCCAGCGCGATTACCAGCGCCAAGGCAAACAAAAAAATCGCCGCTGCGCTGCGCTTCACGTCCGAAGCAATGTCGAATTTGAAAAATGTTTTCTCTTTTGCTTCTTCTTCTTTATTTTTTTTATTGCGTCCCATAACATTATTATTTTAGCACAAATTTTGAAATAAGAAAAAAGCCCTCTCTCGACAAGCTCGGGATAAACCGATTTTGCATCAAGGGCTTTTTTCTATATTCTATGTTTTATTGCTACTTGATGTTGCGATATCCGGTTCCAGCCGGGATCAATTTGCCAATAATGACATTTTCCTTGAGTCCGCGCAGACGGTCTTCTTTGCCGGCCACGGCCGCGTTGATGAGCACGCGCGCGGTTTCCTGGAAGGATGCCGCTGAAAGAAAAGATTCGGTCGAAAGCGCCACCTTGGTAATGCCCAAAAGCAGTTTCTCGCCCTGGCTTGGTTCGCCTCCGCCCGCTTTGGCTTTCGCGTTAGTTTCCAAAAATTCATCCTTTTCGACAATATCGCCCACCAAAAGATCGGTGCTCCCTGATTCGGTCACCAAGACCCGGCTGAACATCTGGCGGATAATAACTTCGATATGCTTGTCGTTGATGCCTTCGCCCTGGGAAGCATAAATTTCCTGAATTTCCCGGACGATATAGCGGTGCACATCTTCCCAGCTCATGGTTTTATACAGTTTTTTGAGATCGATGTTGCCTTCATTGAGTTTGGAGCCTTTGCCAACCAAGTCGCCTTCGGCCACTTTCAGCGTACTGCCGGCCGATATTTCATATTCTTCAACTTTTTTAGCCTTGTCCTGGGTTTCAATTTTAATAAGAATGGTTTTTTCGCCGGCGGAAATTTCCACGACTTTGCCGTCGATATTAGAAATTACCGATTCGCCTTTCGGCGGCCGGGCTTCAAAAATTTCTTCCACGCGAGGCAACCCCTGGGTAATATCCGATCCGGCCACGCCTCCGATATGGAAAGTTCTCATTGTCAGCTGCGTTCCCGGTTCGCCAATAGCTTGCGCCGCCACAATTCCCACTGCCTGGCCCAGTTCCACCAGATTTCCCCGGCCCAGATCCACGCCGTAACATTTCTGGCAGACTCCGCGGGGAGTTTTGCAGGTGATAACCGAGCGGATTTTCAATTTAGCAATGCCGGCTTTTTCAATTTTTTGTCCCTGCTCTTTGGAAACAATAATTCCTTTTTCTGCAATAACGGTTCCGGTCTTAGGATCTATCGCGTCTTCGGTGAGCACCCGGCCAATCACCCGGCTCGCGAAACTAAGTCCCAAGCGGTCTGAATCTTCGCGATAAATATAAGCGCCGGTCTTGTCTTTGCAGTCCGCTTCGCGCACAATCACATCCTGCGCCACATCTACTAAGCGGCGGGTTAGATAACCGGCCGTCGCGGTCCGCAGAGCGGTGTCCGCCATGCCCTTTCTGGCGCCATGAGTGGAAATAAAATATTCCAAAACATTTAGGCCTTCTTTGTAACAGCTTTTAATCGGCAGTTCGATCGTTTCTCCGGTCGGACCCGCCATGAGGCCTTTCATACCAGCCATCTGAACCACAACTGATTCGCTGCCGCGAGCTTTCGAATAAACCATGGCATAAACCGGACCTTCCTTGTCGATTGAGTCGCGTACCGCGTCCGTAATTTTATTTTTCGCGCCGTTCCAAATTTCAATCACCTGGCTTTTTCTTTCTTCTTCCGTGAGCAGGCCCAAATTATATTGCTGTTTGATAACTTTTACTTTTTCTTCCGCTTGCTCCATATATTCTTTCTTTTCTTTCGGCACTACCAAATCGCTCATCCCCCAACTGATACCGGAGCGCGTCACTGATTCAAAGCCCAGATCTTTAATGCGGTCAACAAAGAGCGCGGTTTCCGCCTGTCCGCAAACTTCCAGCACTTTGCCCACCAAAGATTTCAGTTCCTTCTTGGTCATTTCTTCATTGATAAAGCGCAATTTTTCCGGAATAATTTCATTCAGTTTTATCCGGCCGATGGAAGTTTCCAGAACTTTCCCATTGTGGAGAACTTTTATTAAAGCGTGGATATTTACGAGCCCGGCGTCATACGCCATAATCGCTTCATCAGTCGAGCTGAACATTTTTCCTTCACCTTTAACGCCGGCGGTTATGTGCGTGATGTAATAACAACCCAAAACCATATCCAAAGTCGGCGTGGTAATCGGTTCGCCGCTCGCCGGTTTTAAAAGATTCTTAGTGGAAAGCATCAGGTTCGCGCTTTCTTCGCGCGCCCGGTCCGTAAGCGGAACATGCACCGCCATTTGGTCGCCGTCAAAGTCAGCATTGAAAGCCGAGCAAACCATCGGATGGATTTGGATGGCTTTGCCTTCGATTAATACCGGCTGGAAAGCCTGGATACTCAAACGATGGAGGGTCGGAGCGCGGTTGAGCATTACATAGTGATGCGAAATAATTTCGTCCAGAATTTCATATGATTCTTCGGATTCCGCTTCCACCATTTTACCGGCGTTGCGCACATTATATGCCAGTTCCCGCTCGATTAATTTATTGATAATAAAAGGTTTGAAAAGTTCCAGCGCCATTTTTTTCGGCAGTCCGCACTGGTGCAATTTGAGTTTCGGCCCGACGACAATTACTGAACGGCCGGAATAATCCACGCGCTTGCCCAAAAGATTTTGGCGGAACCGTCCTTGCTTGCCTTTCAAAGTATCAGCTAAAGATCGCAGGGCTCTGCGCTGTCCGGTCGAAGCCGTAACGCTTACTTGTCCGCGCCGCGCGCTATTGTCAAACAAAGCATCCACCGCTTCCTGCAGCATTCTTTTTTCATTGCGCGCGATAACTTCCGGCGCGCCGATTTCAATCAGTTTTTTCAATCGATTGTTGCGATTGATAATCCGGCGATATAGGTCGTTGAGATCAGATGTGGCAAAACGGCCGCCATCGAGCGCTACCATCGGGCGCAAATCCGGCGGAATAACCGGGATGATAACCGGCAGCATCCATTCAAGCTTGAGCCCTGATTTGATAAATCCTTGCAGGAGCTTGATTCTTTTGACGCCTTTCCTGGAATCCGCGGTTTCATT
>Ga0315286_10007288_pt1 | contig 10809 bp, 5 predicted proteins | sample YL17G10_0_MG_FD_205038 | JGI IMG/M metagenome (GOLD analysis project Ga0315286, IMG submission 205038) | Sediment microbial communities from Yellowstone Lake, YNP, Wyoming, USA - YL17G10_0 | ecosystem: Environmental > Aquatic > Freshwater > Lake > Sediment | place: USA: Wyoming | collected...
AGCCACGTGGTCGAGCGCGCGGTAGACTCACGCAGGGACGGAGCCACAGTACGGTACTGAGGAGCGATCGCCTCATGGACATGACACAGCACGTTTCTCTCTTGCCGCAGCCCGGGTCCGCAGGGCTCTCCTTCGTCCACGGGCTGGCTGCGTGCCTGATACCCGGGTTGCTGGTGGTGGGGATGTTGGCCCAGCCGGCCGCGCTCCGGCAGGCGCCAGAGATCCGACTGTTCGACCGCGTGCTCCTGCTCGAGACGACGAGCGAAACGTCGGCCGGCGTGAGTCTGGGTGACATCTATGGCGACGGCCACCTCGATATCGTGCTCGCCAAGGGACGGCACTGGCCGCTCAATAACCTCGTCCTCCGCAACGACGGCAAGGGTCGCTTCACCACCGCGGTCCTCGGTGACGCTCCCGATCGCACCTACACGGCCGCGCTCGCGGATCTCGACGGCGACGGCCACCTCGACATCGTCGTGAGCAACGACCGGCCCGACAGAAAGCTTCTCTACCTGAACGACGGTCAGGGACGCTTTCGCGTGGCGGGGACGTTCGGCCAGCCCGAGTGGTCGACGCGCTACGTGACGGTCGCCGATCTGAACGGCGACAAGCGGCCCGATCTCATCGTGGCCAACCGAAGCTCGAACCCGGCTAATCCTCGCCCGAGTTTCGTGTGCCTCAACGACGGCAAGGGCGGCTTTCCATCATGCGCGCCGCTCGGGACCCAGTCGGCGACGATTATCGTCGCGGCGGACCTGGACGGCGACCGACACGTCGACCTGTTCGTGCCACATCGGGACGCCGGGCAAAGCCTGATCTTCTGGAACGACGGCACTGGGCGATTCGCCGCGGCACCGTCGATGGTCGGTCCAGAGCACTCTTCGATTCGTGCGGCCGCCGCTGCCGACATCAACGGCGACGGCATTCCCGACCTCATCGTCGGTGATGAACGGACGGGGATGTTTCTCTACCTCGGCGCCGGCCACCGCACCTTTGAGGCGGCGGCCGCCCTTGGTGCCGGCTCGGGCGCGCCGTATGCGATCGCCGTGGCCGATCTCAATCGCGATGGCAGGCCAGACATCGTGGTAGGGCGGCAAGAGGCTCGCGGCTCGATCTTCGTCAACCAGGGTGGCGCCAAGTTGCCCCGCTTCGAAGAAACGCTCTGGAACGATGGCAAGGGCTCCGTCTACGGCGTGGCGATTGGCGACCTCGATGGCGACGGATGGCCAGACGTTGTCGCGGCCCGGTCGGACGCGCCCAACGCTGTCTGGTTCAACGGACCCGCGGTGCGGAAGTAATGGACGCCCGGCGCGCACTCTCCGTTGATGCACGATACTGGACGGCCGTTCCTTTCGTATCAGAAGGTCCGTCTCCTCACGTGGGTCACAGTGGCAGCCAGGTGCCCACGCCTTCCTTCAGAGCGCGCGCGTAGACCAGCGGTGCCGTGGCGATGTCGTCCAGGGCCAGACCCAGATTGCACGCCATCGTGCGCTCCTGCGGCGTCTCTCGACCCGGCTTGCGGCCGGACACCAACTCCCCGAGGTCGGCGTGAATCGGAGGGATGTGCTGGAAGTAGCCGATGTGGCGATAGTGTTCGAGTTGCGGCACGTCGTCGGTGCAGAACTTGTCGACCTCGCCGAGCGCGTCTGGGTGCCAATAGGAATCGAAGTCCACCAGCGACGCAAACGCGCCCTCGGCAAACCAGCCACGGGGAATGGTCGCGTGCGGCTGACGCAGAATGGGGCCTGCCGTGACGACGATGTCACAACCCACGACGGCGTCTCTTGGGTCAGCGACCGGAACGACGTCGAGCCCGCACTGGGCGCTCATCTCGTCGGCGTACGATTCGCGCGTCGCACGGTCCACGTCGAATGCCCGGACGGTGCGCAGTTCGAAGATAACCGTCAGCGCTTCCAGATTGCTGCGGCCCTGCACGCCGCAGCCGAGCATGCCGACCGTGCGCGACTCCGGACGCGCCAGGTATCTGGCGGCAACTGCGGTTGCCGCGCCGGTGCGCTTGGCGGTGATCCACGTACAGTCCATCACCGCGATCGGCATGCCAGTCTCGACGTCGTTGAGGACGATCAGGCCGGAGATATACGGCAGTTGCCGCCGATGGTTCTCCGGATAGCCGCCAACCCATTTCATCCCGACGGCATTCTGGGCGGGAATGTAGGCCGGCATGGCATGAATAAAGGCGTCCGGCCTCGTGTGGACGCCGGGCTTGGGAGGCATCTCGACGCGTCCGGCGGCCTTCTCGTGGAACATGCTCTCCAGCGCCGCGATGATGTCCGCCATCGGGAGCCCAACTCCGGCCACGTCGGCTTGCGAGAGGTAGAGCAACTCGCGTCCCAGTCGATTGTTCATGGTTGACCTCCTTGATCACGCTGCGAGAGGATCTCGCGCAGCGCGTCGAGTTCGGCGTTCGTCCAAGAAGGTAGCATAGGTGTGTCGCAGGTCGTTGTCGGCTGGCCGTACGATGGTGCCGGCGGTGACGCGGAAACCGCGCACGCCCGCTGGAAGGTTCTTGCACGAGGGGTCTACCCTCGCTATCCTGTGAAACAAAGTCTCCCGACACAATCAACCGTGAGGTCCCCAATGAGGCGACGTGTGTTCGTCACTATCGTGTCGCTGGTCGTGGCGTTGGTCGCTGGTGGCGCGATGGCGTATGCGCAGGACATGAACGCCGCCGCCCAGACCATTTTCAACAACGGCAATGTAGACGCGGTGCAGAATCAGCCCACTCGCGCCACGGTGGTCACGCTGAACCGGGCCACGCGGATCACAAAGATCACGACGTATCACTACAACGGCGGAAGGGGCGCACCGGCGGGCACGATCGCGCTGCGAAGCCGCACGGGGGGCGTCTACGGTCCCTGGCAGGCTCGCGTGGACAACCGGATGTACTGGGTTGCCACGCCGGGCGCCACGCTCCCCGCGGGGGTCTATACGGTGGAGGATTCCAGTCCTGCCACCTGGGCGCAGAACGCCGCATCCGGTGGATCTGGCATGGCCTGGATGGAGGGATTCGCCGCCGGCGACACGAAGGCGGACGTGGTCCCGCTCTCGCCGGACGTCGTCCCGGTGACGTCCCCGTCCACGTCGAAGACCGAGCCCATTTCCACCAGACGCGTGCTCTTCGACGGGACGCTCGACCCGCGATGGGTTCGGCACGCGGCGGCAGGCGGCAACTTCGATCGCGACGCGCGCCTCGAACCCGGACGGGGCCTCGTGGTGCGGGTGCCGCAGAACAATGGCGCCGGCAACGTGGGTCTGCTGTCGCCGCAACCGCTCGTGTGGCTCGACGATTTCGGGCCCGCGGCGAGCGCTGCTGTTACGTTCCGATTCGATCCCGACCAGACGACGGGGTTTGCCGTCTCGCTCGCGGTGCCCACCTACGGCGGCGTCGCAGGCAATCCGCCCAGCTCGCCAAACGTCTTGCTGGCCTGGTCGCGTGCCCTCGACGGCGCATCCGCCAAGCTGGAACTGCACGTCAATCCCCACCGGGACGGAGCGTTTCGCACCATCAAACTCCCGCCCAACGCGCCACGCGAGGTGACGCTGACGCTGCGCCCCCGCGAAATCAGTTGCCGCATCGATGGCGGGGAGCCGGTCGTCGACGTCTTCCCGGAAGCTCGCGCGAATCAGGGCTTCAACGTCTACGTGTATTCGGCCGCGCCCGCATGGCAGGCGCCGGTCTCCATGGCGCTCCAGGAGGTCGTCCTGAATCAGCGTCGCGACACGGCGCAGTCCCCTCGTCCCGAATCGCTCGGGACGACCGTGCTCTTCGAGGGCCGCGCCGACCCCCGCTGGGAGCCCATCGGCGTCGCCGGCGGCGATTTTGCGCGGTTCGCCCGCTACGAAAACGGCACGCTCGTGGTGGACGTCCCGAAAGGCAGTACCTGGGGCAAGACCGGCCTGCTCTCGGTCAAGCCGGCGCTGCACGTCGAAACGCAAACCGACATCGCACCGTATCGCTTCGTCGTTCGCGCCGACCCCGCGCGCACCAGCGGGTTCGTCGTCGCCTTCGCCACGACGCGGGCGCCAGATGCGTGGGCCAGCCATCTTGCATGGGTAAGCCTGATCCAGAACGAACGCGGCCAGTACGAGCTCGGCCTGCACCTGTCCCCGTATCTGGTCTGGAATAGGACGCTGACCGGACGCTGGAATGGCGAACTGTCCATCCTGCTATCAACAGATGGCGTGTCGGTCTCGATTCCCGGAGGGCCGACGATCCGGGCGCCGCTGAGCCTGCGTGAAGGCGCGGACTACTACGCACAGGTGATCGCGCACCCAAGACAATCCGGCGCTCCGGCCAGCCTGGCGCTGCAGACGTTTGTCCGGGATCGGGTCATCCCTGCCGACCTGCCGAGCGCGCAGCGCTGGAATGTGATTGCGCCCGAGGACTTCGACCCACGCGCCTTTCTCCGCGATCTCCAGAACGATGCTGCGTTGCAGCCAAAGAGGAATGTTCTGATTGCGTCCGGCCAGCGGGCTGTGCCGAACGATCCGAAAGAGGCGGCAGCGATGACTGATCACCTCGCGGGACGCTTGTCGAATCTGAGCTATGCCAAGCTGAAGATGTTCTTCGACTCCGCGCGGGTGAATCAGGCGGACGCGTTCTATGGCTGCCTGTGCTCGCGATTGCCCGGTGTCGGAATCGGCAAGGAGTACAAGCCGAACGGCGCGCCCTGCCACCTTCGCGGCTACGGCGAATGGTGGGATCCGTTTCCGACCGATCCCAAGGCGTGGACGTCGTGCCTCGCTTTGACGGCGGTCGGCGATCAGAGCTTTGCGAATCAGGTGGCCAATCGCATTGCTGAGGGAACTCCAGATCTCTTGGCGCCATCGTCGTCTTCGACCTTAACCCCGCCCCGCAGCAAGGCCGACGTGGTGTCTGACGCGGTCAGCGACCACATCGACAGTTTCAAAGACCGCTGTTTCGGCGGCGCACCGAATCTGTCACTTGGGAGTAGAGAAAAGTACCTCCCGGCGCTCCACGCTCCGGATCTCGTGTTCGAGGACGACACACCGGCCGCGCGTGAGACGCTCGGCGCGCGGGGGGCGGGCGGAGCGACCGTGGCCGACCGGACCGGCTGGGGGGGCACCCTTTTGCCGGACCAGATGCTCCTGCCGTTCAAGATCCCGACATCGTCAGGCGCTCGCGGGATCTCCAAGAGCAACAAGTCCACGATCTGGCATGAGGCCACGCATTACATCGAGGTGCAGCACGGCGACCGCCACACGGCCAATTACGAGAAACACCTCGCCTACCGGGAGCGCAATACCGCGTACCTCGATGCTGCCTACCAGGCCTTGCAGGACATTGGCGACGCCGAGAGAATCATCCGGAACAAGCCCGACGGCGAGTCGGACAAGGACTGGGAAGACAACAAGCGCGCGAACGGCTGGCCTGTACTGGCCAGAATGGCGGGCCGGTTTCGTGACCTCGAGGCGGGCATCGCGACCAAAGAGGCACTCCAGGGCAAATTCAAGCCGGGCGACATTCAAGTGTGGCCACCTGACCTGCGCGAGCTCCAAGGGTGGACCGGCGTCAGGATCCGGTTCGACGACATTCTCGACCACTTCGCGAGCGGCGCCTGCGGGGAGGAGTTGAAGGCGTTCGCGCTGAACGAACGGGCGAAGAAGGGGGGCTAAGCCTTCCCGGGGATGCAGGTCTCGCTCGATCTGCTCGACAGGTCGACAAGAGGTTCTTCGTCGTTGAGGACGGTCGTGCTATCGTTCGCCGCATGCGATCATTCCTGGCGTTGTGCAACCTCGCCCTGCTTCTGACCGTCGGTGTAGCCGGGCTGGGTGTCCCGCCGCCAGCCGCCGACGACTGGCCACAGTGGCGCGGGCCGAACGGCGCGGGCATCGGTAACGGCACCTATCCCGACCGCTGGTCGCCGACTGAACACGTCGCGTGGAAAACAGAGATTCCCGGCAAGGGCCACTCATCGCCGGTGGTGTGGGGTGACCGCATCTTCGTCACGACCGCGATTGAGGGCACCGAAATCCCAGGCTGGAAGGCGCCGGTCCACCTCGGCTTCGACAGAAAGCCGGGGTACGTCAACGCAGACAGCACCGGCGTAGGCCACATGCTGACGCTGAAGGTCTACGCGGTTCAGGCGACGACAGGCAAGATCTTGTGGGAGCGCACGTCGTTCGAGGGTCCGCCGCAAGACGACCGCCACAGGTCCAACACATACGCCTCGTCTACCGTCGCCACCGACGGCACGCGAATCTACGCCTTTTTCGAATGGGCCGGTCTGTACGTCTACGACCTGGGCGGCACCTTGAAGTGGAAACTCGACCTGGGCACCATGCTGAAAGCGGGGCTCGGCCCTGGCACGTCACCCATCGTCTACGAGAATCTCGTCATTCTCCAGTGCGATCAGGAGATGGGTGAAGGGTCGTTCATCGCGGCGTTCGACCGCACCAATGGCAAGGAAGTGTGGCGCGTGGCGCGCACCACACGCCGCAGTTGGGCGACGCCGATCATCGTCGGCGCGGCCGGGCGCGACGAACTCATTGCCTCCGGTGCCGAGGCCGTCGTCGCCTACGATCCGCGGACGGGCAAGGAGTTGTGGACGGCGCCGGGCACGGTGAGCCATCCGATCCCGAGCACCGTGACGGGGCGGGGCCTCTTGTTCGCCAGCGCGGGTAGTCAGTCCAAGGTGTTGCTGGCGCTGCGTCCGGGGGTTCAGGAGGAGGCCGCGAATCGGGTCGCATGGAAGTACAACAAGGGCACCGCCTACGTCGCGTCGCCGATTTTCTACGGCGACTATCTCTATCTCATCAGTGACGCCGGCATCATGACATGCCTGGATCCGGTCACAGGCGCCTTGCAGTACGAGGGCGGCCGGGTGCCGGTGCCCGCGACCATCCGGTCCTCGCCTGTCGCGTTCGGCGGCAAGATCCTCGTCACGAGCGAGGACGGCGACACGTTCGTGATCAAGGCGGGGCCGAAATTCGAAGTGCTCGCGACCAACTCGATTGCCGAGCCCGTGTGGGCATCGCTCGCGCTGGCCCGCGGCATGGTCTTTATTCGCGGCGAACGCCATCTGTTCGGGATTCGGTAGAACGACCGGGAGCGATAGGCCGGCGTGCACATTGAGAACCCGTTCAGATCGACGCGGTGACGCGCGCGCCTGCACACGGCCGCGAGTTTCTCGGCTTCGCGATAGAGCCTGCGCGATTCCGGACGTTGTCGCGCCTATGGGGATTTCGTCGGCGGCTTGGTGACGGTCGCGGCCTTGGCCGCGTCGAGCCGCTTGATGATGTCGCCCGTCAGGTCAAGGGCCGGGTCCGCCCACGCGAGCGCGCCACTATCGAGTCGAAATAGCATGTGGACACCTTTGTCGAGGGCGACCCGCTCGACGATCGGCCCGAGCGCGCGATTGAAGTTGGCGTTCAGTTGCTGCTGGAGTTCCTGCAACGCAGCGTCAGCGTCCTGCTGCGCGCGTTGGATCTCGACCTGGAGCCGATCGACGCTCTTCTGCACTGCCGTCCTGGCATCCACACTCAGAGGGCTTCCACCCGTCAGCTTCTGCTGGGCCGTCTCGAGTTCCTTGTTCTTGGCAGTCAGTTCGGCGAGTTTCCGTGCGCGGAGCGTGGCCATTTTCGCCGTCGACTCCTTGCCGAGCACCGACTCAGCCAGAATGCGTCCGGGGTCCATGAAGGCGATTCTCGATCCTTCCGGAAACGGCTTCGGTGTTGCTCGGGGAGCGGTTGGCGGCGTCCCCGCCTGCGGCGTGGCTGGCGGGGTTTGAGCCAGCGTGGAGGCCGGCGCGGCTCCGAGCACCGCGCTGAGCGCAACGGCAACGACAAGGCATCTCATGGGTGCGGTCCCTTTCATCGGTGGCTACCGGATCGTGAAGTTCGTTGAGCGCGAAACGACGACCTCGCCCTGAACCTTCGCCCGAATGGCTTCCGGAAGTGTACCGCGGACGGGCCGAACTCAGCACCTCAGGGTAGTGGACGGGGGGGTGTTGGGTCGGGTCGAGAGCGGTGGTTCCGTGCACCGATGATCATACGTCGATGTTGACACAACCCCTTACCCGAGGTCGCCTCACGGCTTCGGCGGCGTGAGTCGGATGCAACGCCGTGTTCTGGGTGTAGAATCCACGCGTCCGCGTTTCACCCCATCCCCTTGAACCGAAGGGAATTGCCATGCGTTTGACTCGCCTTTGCCTCGTCGCTGCGGCGCTCGTCCTCGGCGTTGCGGCTTCTGCCACGCTCTTCTCGCGCCAGGCCGCCGTTGACCCGGCCGGCGCCATGCACTGGCGCCAGATCGGACCCAACCGCGCGGGCCGCGCACGCCCCCTCGCTGGCGTGCCGAGCCAGCCGAACGTCTTCTACGTCGGGTTCGACAACGGCGGCGTCTGGCGATCCACCGATTACGGCTCGAACTGGTCACCGATCTTCGATCGCGAATCCACAGGCTCGATCGGCGCGATCGCTGTTGCGCTGTCCGATCCAACGATCATCTACGTGGGCACGGGCGCCGCCATCATTCGCCCGGATCTGTCGACCGGCAACGGCGTGTACAAGTCCGTCGATGCCGGCAAGACGTGGACGCATCTGGGGCTCTTCGACAGCCAGATGATTGCCCAGATCGACGTGGATCCGCGCGATCCCAACCGGCTCTTCGTCGCGGCGCTTGGGCATCCATACAGGCCAAGCGCCGAGCGCGGCGTGTTTCGCTCGACCGACGGGGGCAAGACCTTCCAGAAGGTGCTCTACAAGGACGAGTACACCAGCGCGAATGACGTCCGCATCGATCCTGCCGATCCAAACACGGTGTATGCCGCGCTCTGGGTGCAGCAGCAAAGCTACATCGAAGGCGGCGCGTTCGGCAGCACAGGGGGCGGCATCTTCAAGTCCACCGATGGCGGGACGACGTGGAAGCAGTTGACGGCGGGTTTGCCCGATGTCATCCAGGCCAACCTCGGCATCTCGCAGAGCTATTCGAAGGTGCTCTTCGCAACCATCGCCGGCAACGCGCCATCGCCCGGGGCTTCGGCGGGGCAAGGCGTGGCGCCCGCGGCGGGCAATGCCGGAGCGGCAAGTGGCGCGGCAGCGGGCGTCCCGCCTTCGCCTGGCGCTTCGGCGGGGCAAGGCGGGCGGGGCGGTGGCCGTGGAGGTGGCGGCGGAGGTGGTGTCGGACTGTACAAGTCTGTTGACGGCGGCGAGCACTGGTTCCTCGCGGTACGCGGGCCACACGGCTCGGGCACGCGTGCGGCCGACCCGCGGCCGCTCGGGCGAATCGGCGGCGGCGATCTTCCACCCGTCATCGTGGACCCGAAGAACCCCGACATTCTCTACAGTTGTTCGACCGTGCTGTGGCGATCGGAAGATGGCGGCTTGACGTGGAGCGCGGTCCGCGGGGCGCCCGGCGGCGACGACTATCAGGGCCTCTGGATCAACCCGAACAACACCGACATCGTCTTCGCCGTGGCCGACCAGGGCGCCGTCGTGTCTGGCAATCGTGGCGCAAGCTGGAGCAACTGGTACACGCAGCCGACAGCGGCGATGTATCACGTGACGACGGACAACGCGTTTCCGTATCGCGTGTGCGGCGGCCAGCAGGATTCCGGGTCCGCGTGCGTCAACAGCCGCGGAAACGACGGCGAGATCACATTCCGCGACTGGAGCCCGGTGGGCATCCAGGAGTACGGCGAAGCCGCGCCCGATCCGAAGAACCCGGACCTCGTGTACGGCAGTTCGCGCAGTAACGTCACGCTCTTCAACCGCAAGACCGGCCAGATCAAGAACGTCGGCCCCAGCCTCTCCGTGGCTGACGCGAAAGGAATGACGTACACCCGCAACGTGCGGACGATGCCGCTCGAGTGGTCGCCGGTGAACCCGAACCTGCTCTATTACGCGCAGAACGCGGTGTTCATGACGCCGGATGGCGGCACGAACTGGACGCGCATCAGCGGTGACCTCACGAGGCAGGCGTGGGCCGTGCCGGCCAACACCGGGAAGTATGGGAGCGGCGTCACGCCGGCTCCGACCGGTTCGATCACTGCGCTTTCGCCGTCGCCGATCGATGTAAACGTGCTGTGGGCGGGCACCGACGACGGGCACATCCAGGTGATGGCGGGGCCTGCGCGCACGTGGACCAACGTCACGCCGCCGGCGATCAAGCCCTGGACGCGCATCTTCAACATCGAGGCAGGCCACTTCAGCGCGCTCACCGCGTACGCCGCTGCGAACACGATGCGCCTCGACGACATGAATCCGCACTTCTGGCGAACGCACGACGGCGGCAAGACGTGGACGGAGATCAACACCGGGTTGCCCTCCGGGGCCGTTGCCAACTCGATCCGCGAGGATCCGCGTCAGCAGGGACTCCTGTACGCGGCGACCGAGACACAGGTCTGGGTGTCGTTCGATGACGGCGACCATTGGCAGTCGCTGCGCCGCGATATGCCTGCGGTTTCCGTGCGCGATATCGCCGTCAAGGATGACGCGACGTGCATGTGCGCCGACCTGGTGGCGGGCACGCACGGTCGAGGGTATTGGATTCTCGATGATGTGACGCCGCTCAGGCAGGCGGCAGCCCTGCGCGCGGCGGAAGGCGCCCGCGCGGCGTATCTGGCAAAGCCAGTGACCGCGGTGCGTGTGCGCTTCGCAATGAACCCGCCGACACCGTGGCCGCCCGAAGTGCCGGCCGGCGAGAACCCGCCGCCGGGCGCCATCCTCAACTACTACCTCGCTGCCGACACGGCGGAGCCGGTCAAGCTCGAGATTCTCGACACGGCCGGAGGCGTGGTGCGGACGTATTCGAGCACCGATCCGGCG
>Ga0315286_10007291_pt1 | contig 10807 bp, 8 predicted proteins | sample YL17G10_0_MG_FD_205038 | JGI IMG/M metagenome (GOLD analysis project Ga0315286, IMG submission 205038) | Sediment microbial communities from Yellowstone Lake, YNP, Wyoming, USA - YL17G10_0 | ecosystem: Environmental > Aquatic > Freshwater > Lake > Sediment | place: USA: Wyoming | collected...
CAGAAGCTCGTGCGCGATGAACGGGGCGTCCTCGCGCACGGCTTCGGGAAGGGCCGCCGCGGCCGGCGAGCCGAGGAACCGCTCCGCCACCTCGTGGACCCGGCGCTCGTTGTCGTCGGCGTCATCCTCGTCATCGAAGCTCTCGCCGTCATCGGCGTCCATCTCGGCGTCGGACTCGTCGTACTCGTCCTCCGGAGAAAACGGGTCGCCGGACGCCGCGCCTCCGGAATCGCGCTCGGCATACCACTGGCGCAGCTCCTCCCAGTCTTCCTGAAGGACCTCCTTGAGCGGCAGCTCCCAGCACGGCTTCGGCAGTTCCTCCGCGCGGCCGTCCAAGGCGGCCAGGGCGTCCCCCACATCAATGTCTTTGGTGCGGTCGTACAGCCGCGCGATAAGGGGGCGGGCCTCCGCGTGTTTGAGCGCGGCCAGCGTCCAGGCCGCCCCGGCGGCGCCGTAGACATCGGCCTGACCGTGCTCGGCCATCCGCAAGACCCTCAAGCACGTCTCGACGACGCGGGGGCGCAGCGCGGCGCACTCGTCCCGGGCCGCCAGCGCCATCAGGTTCCATTGGCTGGCGGCGACGTCGCCCGGCCGGAAACCCGTCGGTATCGAGTCGAGAATCCCGGCCAGGACCTCCGGACCGACGGCGCCGCACGCGGCATCGAGCAAGTCGAGTTGGAGGTCATTCTCGTCGTCTTCGGCGTCCAGGACGGCCTCGACGAGCCAGTCCGCGGCCCGCCGGCGCGTGGGGCCGTCCATCCGCGGCGCGGCCATCGCCAGGATCGCCGGGATGTAAAGGCACTCGTAGCACCTGCGGGCCTCAGGATCGGTCATGAACTCGTCGTACCGGTCCGTCAGGCGGTCCAGAAGCATCGGGTCGGCGGCGAGCGCGTCGGCCGACGCCTCCAGCGCCGGCCACGGAATGTCGCCCTCCGTGTGGGCGAGGGCTTCCCACGGAATCTCCGGGGATTCGGGAGCGGTCATGGCCGGGACTCCTGTGCAGGATAATCATACATGTGACGAACTCAACCTCGTGCGCGGCGGGTCTCCCCACCTGCCGCGCGACATGGTTCGAAAGGGCGCCACTCGCATCCCTGGGCGTGGTGGTCGGCGCTGTGCGCACACTATAGCGCCCCCGCCCGCGCGTCAAGCGCTGAGGCGCAATCGGCTGTTGCTCCGGCCCGTTCCGGCGGGTAACCTGTGGCGGCGCGGGGTGGGGGCGAAGTGGAACCGGAAACGTTGTCTCTCTCGGAGGAGCGAATCATGATTCGGAGCCTGACGCGTCGCGAGGTGCTGAAGGCGGCGGCCGTGGTCGGGGCGGCGGCGGCCTTGGCGGGGGCGAGGCCGGCGGCCGCCGGCGAGGCGCCGGAGGCGGCGGGGCGGCGGCAGGTGGCCTTCGTCGGCACGGCCCATGTCCACACGCCCGGCTTCGTCAACACCGTCAAGCAGCGGAAGGACCTCAAGACCAAGTACGTGTGGGACCACGATGCCGCGCGGGCGAAGAAGAACGCTGAGTTGCTTGGGGCGAAGGTGGCCGCCGACCGCCGGCAGATCTGGTCGGACCCCGACGTGGCGGCCGTCGTCATCTGCTCCGAGACGAACCGGCACGAGGAGCTTGTGCTCGAGGCCGCCGCGGCCGGGAAACCCCTGTACGTCGAGAAGCCCCTCGGCATGGGCGCCCGCGACGCCGGCGCGATGGCGGCCGCCGTCGAGAAGGCCGGCGTCCTCTTCCAGACCGGCTACGCGAGCCGCGGCGACCCCGTGAACCTCTTTCTGCGCGAACATATCCAGAAGGGCACCTTCGGCACGATCACGCGCGTCCGCAAGAGCGTCTGCCACTCGGGCAGCCTCGGCGGGTGGTTCGACACCGACTGGCGCTGGATGGCCGACCTGAAGCAGGCGGGCGTGGGCGGCTACGGCGACCTCGGCACCCACGGCCTCGACATCCTCCTGTGGTTCTTCGGCGACCCCGCGCGGGTGACCGCCGCCATCCACGCCGTGACCCACCGCTACGCCGACTGCGACGAGTTCGGCGAGGGGATCCTGGAGTTCAAGAACGGCACGGTCGCCACCCTGGCGGCGGGATGGCTGGACCTGGCCGACCCCATGCCGGTCCTCGTCAGCGGCACCGAGGGGTGCGCGTACCAGGTCAATGGCAAGCTGTACTTCCAGTGCAAGAAGGTCGAGGGGGCCGACGGCAAGGAACCCTGGACGAAGCTGCCGCCGCGCCTGCCGCACGCGCTGGAGATGTTTCTCGACGCCGTCGGCGGCAAGCGCGATCAGCCGCTCGTCACGGTCCGCGAGGCGGCCGCCCGAAGCGCGGTCATGGAGGCGCTGTACCAGGCGTCGGCCGGGCGCACGTGGGTCGAGATGAAGTAGGCCGGCGGCGCGACGGCGAGGAGCGTCAGGAACCGGAACATGGCTGTCTATCTGATCATCGAAATCACTGTCAAGAACCCCGAGCTCTACTCGACATACGTGGAGCGGGTGCCCGAGGTCGTCGAGAAGCACGGGGGACGCTACCTGGTGCGGGGCGGCCCGGTGACCCCCATCTCCGAGACCTGGCACCCGGAGCGGATCATCGTGGTGGAGTTCCCCGGCGTCGAGGACGTCCGGCGGTGCTTCGCCTCGCCCGAGTACCGCGAGCTGGCGCCCCTCCGGGAGCAGGCCACCGTGTCGAAGGCCATCGTGGTTGAGGGGTGCGGGGGCTAGTCCATCTTCGACAGCACGCCGCGCATGAAGTCGAACGACGCCTTGATGCCCGGCAGGGGCGCGTCGGCGTCGGCCTCGTATTCCAGGGCGACGTGGTAGGGGAATTTCGCGGCCACGAGCACCTTGAGGACGCCCGGGATGTCGATGACGCCCTTGCCCACCACGGCCGCCCCGCCCTTCGCCGTGGCGGCCGTCACATCTTTCATGTGGAAATCATTCATGCGGCCGACGCACTGCTTGAGCACGGCCACCGCGTCTTCGCCGAGGCGCACGCTGTGGCCCACGTCCATGCAGAGGCCCAGGCGGGCGTCGCGGTCCTTCACCAGGCGCAGCACGTCGAGCGGCGACGGGTACCGCTTGTCGCCCGGCCCGTGGTTGTGGATGGCGATGCGGATGTCGTACTGCCTGGCCATCTTCTCGATCGTGTCGAGCGCAGCCGGGTCGGGGCTGCACACAATGGTGGGCATGCCGGCGTCCTTGGCGTACTCGAACACGCCGCGCACCGCCTCCTCCTTGTCGGCGATGCTGATGACGCCGCCGCCCATCAGCACCAGGCCGGCGTCCTCGATCTTCTTGCGGGCCTCCTTCCGCTCGGCCGGGGTGCTTTTCATGGCCAAATGCACATCTTTCAGCGTGATGTACCTGACGCCCGCCTCCCTGGTCATGGCGATGGCCTGGTCCAGGTTGAACTTGCGCAGCGAATAGGAGGCGATGCCCACCTTCAGGCCGTGGAAGGGGTCGCGCGCGGCCTCCGCCGCCTCCGCGAAAGACGCCCCGGCGAGCGCGCCGGCGGCCAGGGCCGCCGAACCCGCGAGGCCCGCCTGCAAGAACCGGCGCCGACTGATGCCATCCGTGCTCTTCATGGTTCCGTCTCCGTTCAAGACCAGCGGCCCATTTCCATTCCCGCGAAAGCTCATCCGACGCTTTGCCGGGCCATTCTACCGCCCTGCCGCCGCCGGTTGCCAGCCCTTTTGCGTGGGGGGGGGGCCCAGTTACGGGTGGCACGGCCACTCGCCGGTACGTGTTTGGCGTGGGTGGCACGGTCACGCGCTTTTGCGTGGCCGTGCACGCTCCCCCACGTGACCATGCACGGCCACGCAACGGCGCGTGACCGTGCCACCCGGGTTGTCAAAACCAAGCACCTGTAACCGAGGGTGCACAACTCCGCGCAAAGGCGCTGGTGGAGCGCGCGCGGCGGGGGTACAATCTCCTCCCGGCCGCACAGGGCCCCGGCTTACGTCCCGGCCCGAAGGAGCGAGCGCGCGTGATCCGCAAGTTTCGCATGTCCGACATGGAGCGGCTGAAGGAGATCACCGTCCTCGGCTTCGAGGGCGTCTCCATCGACTACGGCATGGAGAAGCGCTTCGGGCTCATCGGCGGCAAAGACTGGAAGTGGCGCAAGGCCCGGACCATCCAGTGGGACGCCGACGCCCACGCCGACGGCCTCTTCGTGTACGAGGCCGGGGGCGCCGCCGTCGGCTACATCACCACCCGCCTCGACCCGGAGTCGAAGATCGGGTGGATTCCGAACCTGGCCATCCACCCGGACTTCCAGGGCCAGGAGATCGGCAAGGCCCTGATGCAGGCGGCGCTCGATTACCTGCGGGCCTCCGGCATGCTCTACGCCAAGATCGAGACGCTCGAGCAGAACGCGAAAGGCCGCAAGTTCTACCCGAGCGTCGGCTTCGAGGAAGTGGCCAGGCAGATACATTTCTTGATGAAGCTGTGAGTAGCCCCGCAGGGGGCAGTGCGAACACGGTTTGGCGCGGGCGGCACGGCCACGCGTTGTTGCGTGGCCATGAGCCCTGAAGCTCGGAGGAACATGGCCACGCAACGGCGCGTGGCCATGCCACCCGGCAATAGGGTGCCGCGCTAAACACGTACGGGTCGGCAGGCCCGCCGCGCGAAGTGGCGTTGTATTGCTAACGGCCGGCGGCGGCGGCCGTGGCTTGAAACACGCGGCGCACCTCGGACCCGTCGGCATTGGGGAAGTTCGACCGCTGGACCATCAGCACGTAGATCATCCCTTTCACGGGGTCGATCCACGCCTGCGTGCCGTAGGCGCCGCCGTGGCCGCACGTGCCCGGCGAGAGCATGGCCGTAACGCCCTGCGGCTGCCGGACGACGATCCACCCGAGGCCCCAGCCGCAGCCCTCGGTGAACCCGGTCTTCAGGTCGCCGGTCTGAAGGCTGGTCATCAGCTTGACGGACTCGGGCTTGAGGTACTGCCTGCCGTCGAGCGAGCCCTGGTTCAGGATCATCTGGCAGAAGCGGGCGTAATCCGGGGCCGTGGAATACAGGCCCCCGTTGGCGGCGGGAAAACGGTTGCGGCGTCTGAAATCATAGTCGCCCATGACCGAAGTCTCCTCCAGTTTCCCGTCGGCGACCTTGTAGGACTTGGCGACGCGGCCAGCCTGCTCCGCGGTCGGGTAGAAGCCGGTGTCCTTCATGCCCAGCGGATCGAAAAGCCGTTTCTGGAGGAACTCGGGGAACGACTGCCCTGAGACCACCTCGACGATGCGCCCGAGCGAGTTGATGGCCGACTGGCAGTACTGCCACTTGCTGCCCGGCTCGAACCTGAGGGGCTTCGCGGCGTAGGCCGGGATCAGGTCGGCCAGCGTGCGGGCCGCCTGGCTCTCCTGGGCCGTGGCCTCGGCCATGCCCGACGTATGGGTCAACAGATGTCGAAGCGTAAGGTTCCCGGGCTTGCCGTCGGGGGTCTTGAGATCGGCCAGCGGCGGCAGGTACTTGGCCACCGGATCGTCGACCGAGAGCTTTCCCTCGTCTTGGAGCATCAGCACCGCGGCGGCGGTCACGGGCTTGGTCATCGAGGCGATCCAGAAGAGCGTGTCGGGGCGCATGGGGACGGCGGCAGCGATGTCGGCCTGACCGACGGCGCTTAGGTGGAGGACCTTGTCGCGCGTGGCCACCAGGGTGACCGCGCCGGCGATCTCCTTCCGGGCGACGAACTCCCGCATGGCGCCCGAGACCGCGGGGAACTCCGGGAAATCCCCCTGCGGCCGCGCGGCCGGGCCGGCGGCCGGCGGTGGGGCGGCAGAGAGAGCGCACCCGGCGAGCGCGGCACACAACAGGGCTCCCGCGAGGAGCGGCCAACGATGCGGCAAGCGTTCGAGAATGGATACGAATGTCATAGTTGCTCTCCCCATTCGCCTGCCGCTGGTGGACAGGCTGCGCCTGGTCAAAGGGCTCCCGTTGACGGCTTCGCGATCCGCACGAAGACATTCTCGACGTCGCCGTCGCAGTCAATGGTGTACTCGCCCGGGGCCTTCATCTCCACAGTTTTCTCGATCGTCTTGTCGCCGACCCGGTAGCCGTGGGTCAGGGCGACCGCCGGGTCATGCTTCTCGCCGGGCAGCACGTGGAGGCACGCACGCAGAACGCTCACGCCGGGCTTGCCGGTGTACCGGACGTAGACGATCTCGGCCGGTTTCTCGAGCCGCACGTCGGTGTCGTAGTTGTACCGCCAGTGGTTGACCCAGGCGGGGACCTCGGCCTTGTACACCTCTGTGAACTCTTTCGGCTCGCCGACGGCATAGGCGATCCGGTTGTCCGTGTTCCTTGCCCCCGCTCCCTGGTGCGTATTGAACGTGCCGCCGACGCTGAACCAGGAGACCTTCGTGCCCGGGGGCGCGGCCATCCGGATCACCACGCCGCCATGGATGCGATCCAGGTTGCGCCTGGGGTCGTAGTTCTCCGGCATGCGGTCGACGTATTTCTTCAGGTCGTCGGGGTCGGCGGCGTTCGGCAGGACCAGGACGGGCCGGGTGACCCCGCCGTAGCGGTCGCCGGCGTCGTACCGCAGGTGGTTGGCGCCCTTCTTGAGGCGCGGGAGCGAGATCGGGGCCACCTGTACCCATGTGTCGATAGCCATCGAGCGAAGGACCGCCGTCCCCTTCGCGCCCGCCGCCGAGAGCTTGACCAGGTACCCGTACGTGCCCTTGACGTGGCGCGTGAGGTCGAGGGCGCTCGTGCCCGGCGCCGGCGTGCCCACGTCTTTCCACGAGAGGCCGCCATCGAGCGAGAGTTGCGCCTTGACGGGCGCCGCCGCCTCCAGGCTGACGACCGACGCCTCGCCATCATCGTCCACGTTGTCCAGGTCATTGACCTTGGGCACGATGACGAAAGGCGTGAAGACCTCGAAGACCGCCTCGCCCGCGTCTGCCGCCAGTTCCAGCCCGTTCTTGCCGGGCGTAAGGCCGCGGAGCGAGTACGCGCCCAGGGCCGCGTCGCGGCTGGCGCTCGTCAGGTCGGGGGTGTAGTGGAACAGGCCGTTGCCGTGGTTCCACCGGGTGAACTCGCGGTGGTTGGGCTTCATGCCGACCGGCGGCGTGAGGAGGAGTTTCCTCACCCACTCTTCCTTGGTGTAACCGGGGCGGTGGTTCCAGCGGCCGCCCTGCGGCTGCCACCAGCGCGTCAGGGTCTCGCCCGGGCGCAGGACGTAGTCCGCCGTGTGGCTGCCCTGGAACCAGCGGTACTGGTAGTCCACGGGGCTCTTGGCGTAGATGTCGGCCACCTTGGCGGCCTCTTGCGGCGTCGCGTGGTGCGGGAAGAACGGCTTGAGGCGTCCTATGGAATCCAGCCACAACTGCTTGTCGGTCCTGGCCTCCTGGAGGCTGGCGACGGTGCCGTCGGCCTTGGCGAGGGCGCCGCGGACGTCGACGTCGAAATAGTGCCACGCGCCTGAGTAGAAGATTTCCGTGGCGCAGTGGCTCCAGCCCGGCAGGGCGAAACTCCGCCCCGTCGCGAAGCCGCACCCGGCGTAGATCCCCTCGACGGTCGGACCGAAGATGCCGCAGTAGCCCATGTTGTAGACATTCAGCATCTTCAATGGCTCGCGCATCGTGGCGTATTCCGCGAAAGGGTCCGGGCCGTCGAGCACCTCGTAGAAATGGTACAGGCCGGTCTCGTAGTCGCAGAGATACCGCCAGATCGCGATCGCGAGGTCGTTGTCCTGCTTGTCCTTCCAGGCGTGGAACCGGCGGAACCGCGCCAGGTCGGTCGTATCGGCGTTGTGCTCGCTGGTGACGCGCGGGCCGTACACCTGCCCCAGAACCGGGACCGACAGCACCGCCAGGACGAGCACGCTCAGGCCGCATCGCATCGGCGTCCTCCCAGGGGGCGCGGCCCCCGTGCGCTTGCCGCTCCGCTTACTCGTGCCGCAGGGCTTCGATGGGATCGAGGCGTGCCGCCTTGATGGCCGGGAACGTGCCGAAGACGATCCCGGTGGCGGCCGAGAAGCCGAACGCCAGGGCGACCGCCCACATGGGGATGTAGGCGCGGCCGAGTTCGGCCCCCGGGATGGCCGCCAGGGCACTGGTCAGCCCCTGGCCGGCGAGCAGTCCGAACAGCCCGCCCACCAGGCACAGCATCACCGCCTCGACGAGGAACTGGAGCAGGATAGCCGACGGGCGGGCGCCGACGGACTTGCGCAGTCCAATCTCCCGCGTCCGCTCCGAAACCGACACCAGCATGATGTTCATGATGCCCACCCCTCCGACGAGGAGGGAAATGCCGACAACCCCCGCGGCCACGAGGGTGACGACTTCCGTGATGGTCTGGAACTTGCGGATGTACTCCTCGACGGCCTCGCAGCGGAAATTGTCGGGCTGGTCGACCGTCAGACGCCGGGTCTTGCGGAGGAAGTAGCGGATCTCCGCCCGCGCCTCTTCCGACAGTTCGGGCGTGCGCGAAGAGGCAATCGCCACGTGCATCTGGCGCGTGATGCGGTAGACGGTGTTGAACGGCACGAGAATCTCGTGGCCGCGCCCCTGGCCGCCGAAGAGCGTGCTGCTCGCCCGCGGCTCCAGCAGGCCCACGATGAGGAAGGACCGGTTGCCCACCAGGAGGGTCTGGCCCACACATTCCTTGTCCAGTTGCAGTTTCTCCTGAAGCGCCGAATCGATCAGGCAGACGTTGGTTCCCTGGACCGCGTCCACGTGAAGGAAGGGCCGGCCCTGCACGACCCACCGGTTCTCGATCCTGTGCCAGGCCGGGTCAATGCCGGTGACCTGCGCGCCCTCCACGGATTTGTCGCCGGCCTTGACGGTTCCGCCCCAGGAGCACAGCCGGGTAAAATCTTCGACCGACGGACACTGCGCCATCAGGTCCTCGAACTGCTCGGGCACGAACTGGATCGTCTGCCAGGACGCGTGCTTCTGGGAGCCGGTCTCGGGCGGCCACGGCATGATGAAGATCTTCTTGGCGCCGATGGACTCGAACTCCTGGAGGATGGTGGTCCGCAGGCCCGTCAGCGCGGCGATGACGGCCGTCACGCTCGCGACGCCGATGATGATGCCCGTCATGGTCAGAATGGAGCGGACCTTGTTGGCCCAGATCTGGCCCAGGGCCAGGCCCGCGCTCTGGAGGATCAGGCGCAGGACGCCGAGCGGCCACAAGACCAGCGCGATCATGGGGCGGCCCTCTCACGCGGCGCCTCGGCCGCTCCGGTCGAGGACGGCACGGCCGACAGGCCCGGGTCGGCGGCCCGCGGCAGGTCGGAGCACACCTTGCCGTCCTTCATGCGAATGATGCGTGCGGCGTGGCTTGCCACATCGGCCTCGTGCGTGACCATGATGATCGTCTGGCCCTCGCGGTGGAGCTGGTCGAACAGGCCCAGGATCTCCGCGCTGGTCCGGCTGTCGAGGTTGCCGGTGGGCTCATCGGCCAGCAGGATGCTGGGACGCGCCACGAGGGCCCGGGCAATCGCGACGCGCTGGCGTTCGCCGCCGGACAACTGGTTGGGCCGGTGCCGAACGCGGTCGCCCAGCCCCACGCGATCCAGGGCCTCTCGGGCCAGTTGGCGCGAGCCCCACCAGCCGCCGGGGGCGTAGATCAGCGGCAAGGAGACGTTCTTGAGGGCGTTCAGCCGCGGCAGCAGCTCGAACGACTGGAACACGAAGCCGATCCGCTGATTGCGGATCCCGGCCAGGGTGCCGCTGCTCATCTGCGTGACCCGCTTGCCGTCCAGCTCATACGTGCCGCTGGTGGGGCGGTCCAGGCAACCCAGGATGTTCATCAGCGTGCTCTTGCCCGAGCCCGACGCCCCCATGACGGCGACATACTCGTTGGGGCCGACCTCCAGGGTGATCCCGTCGAGGGCGACGATCGTCTCGACGCCCATCTTGTAGATCTTTCGGATGTCGCTAAGCCTGATCATCTGCCGCCGCGGTCCTTGGCGCCGTGCCTGTTTAGCGTGCCAACGTCCGTTTGCAGGGTGGCATGCCCAGGCCGCCTTTGCCTGGGCATGTTCCCGGATGTCCGGCATGCATGCCCGCGCCAGCGGCGGCCCGCCGCGGCGGGCAGGCTGTGGGCATGCCACCCGGCTATCCGGAATGACGCGCCAAACACGTCCTTGGCGCCGGTCACGGACGGCCCGCCGTGCCGGTGGCCGTGTGGGTGGGGGCCGGGGTCGTCGGGGGCGTGGCCGGCGGGGTCTTCGCCTTCGCCCGATCGTCCTGGACTCGCTGGTCGTGGCGGAGGGTTTCGAGCACCTTGTAGGGGCCGACAATGACCCGGGCGTCGTCGGCCAGGCCCGCGACGATCTCGGTGCACGTGGCGTCGGCCGCGCCGATCTTCACGGGCGTGACGACGGCCTTGCCGTCGATGAAGCGATACACCACCGGGATCTCGGCCTTGCCCGTCAGGACGGTGGGGTTCTCGTCGCGGACCGCGGCCGGCAGGTCGTCCACGCGGCGCCCCAGCACCGCCTGGATGGGCACCTTCAGCGCGCCGGCGTGGCACTGCGTCTCGATGTCCACGTCGGCCGTCAGGCCCGACAGGGTGCGCTGCCCGTCGGTGCTGACCAGGATGCGGGCCTCGAAATACTTGCTCCCGGTCCGGGCCGCCACCGACTGCACCAGGGCGACGGAATCCACCGTGCCCTCGAAGGTCCGGCCGGGGTAGGCCTGAATCCGGACCTTGGCCTTCTGGCCCGCGTGGACGGCGCCAATGAAGGCCTCGTCCACCTCGGCCAGCAGCAGCATCTTCGACAGGTCGGCCACTTGCAGGATTTCCGTGCCGGGGTTGTTCATGGTGCCCATCATCGCCATCTCGCCCACTTCGGCCCTGACGCGGG
>Ga0315286_10007292_pt1 | contig 10806 bp, 8 predicted proteins | sample YL17G10_0_MG_FD_205038 | JGI IMG/M metagenome (GOLD analysis project Ga0315286, IMG submission 205038) | Sediment microbial communities from Yellowstone Lake, YNP, Wyoming, USA - YL17G10_0 | ecosystem: Environmental > Aquatic > Freshwater > Lake > Sediment | place: USA: Wyoming | collected...
CTGCACGAGGCTCCGGTATTTCTCCTCCGATTCCCGCAGCGCTTCCTCCGCCCGCTTGCGCTCGGTGACGTCTAGGAATGAACCCATCATACAGATTGGCTTACCAGCCTCATCCGTGACTGTGCTGGCCGACATGTCGACATCGAACGCTGAGCCATCTCTTCTGATAGCCACCAGTTCACCCGCCCAGCTCCCCTTATCGCGCAGCGCTTCTCCCACCTCCAAAGCTTTCTCTCTCGCCTGCCAGAAGCGGTGAATAGGCCTTCCCAACATCTCCTTTTCATCATCGTATCCCCACATCTTGAGGGTGGACGGGTTTACGTAGGTCAGATTGCCGTCAAGGTCAGCCAGGGCAATGGCACTAATGGACGATGCTATGGCGCTATCCTTTGTCCTCAACGTCTCCTCAGCCCGCTTGCGCTCGCTGATGTCGCGGGTGACGCCCAGGATACCGATAGGCTTGCCTTCTGCGTCGCGCAGGAAGGTCGTATTCATCTCGGTCCAGATCGTGGAACCATCTTTGCAGCACATCTCGAGCTCAATCTTCCGCGAGCGCGACGGAGCCGCCTGCCCCGTTCTTTCTAGGGCCAGCTCTTCTGCCAAGGCCTTCCTGGCGGTTTCAAGAGAGGCGGGCGTCATGGTTTCTTGAATCGTGGTGCCTACGATCTCCTCAACGCTGTAGCCGCGCATCCGGGTGACGGCGGGGCTCATGTAGGTGTATCTCAGGCCAAGATCCATAGTCCAGATGAGGTCTGATGTGTTCTCGGCAAGCAGACGGTAGCGACCCTCGCTCTCGCATAGCGCCTCCTCCGCCTGCTTGCGCTCGGTGATGTCTACGTACATTGCCCGCGTGCCAAGAACGCGGCCGTCGGGACCGATCTCAGGCACGGCGCGTATCACCGTCTCCACAATGCGGCCATCCTTCGTCACGAGTTGCCGCTCCTCGGCAACGAATTGGCCCGCCAGTGCCCGTTGGAAGCCACCGCCTTCCAGCAACTGAGCGCGCGATTCGGGCGTGTAGAAGTCGGCCACCGGCCGTCCCACCACCTCATCGCGGCCATAACCCAAAGTAGTCACGAACAGTTCGTTGCAGTCGGCGACGAAGGGAGCACCATCCTTATTGCGGCAGAGGACATACATCGCTGGCGCGTCCTCGAACAGCGCTCGATACCGCTGTTCCGCCTGCCGAAGGGCTTCCTCCGCCTTCTTGCGCTGGGTGATGTCACGCCCAGTCATCTGAATTCCAGCGTACTCCCCGTGCTCACCGAACAGGGGATGGGCGTTCCATTCCACCACCCTGGTTCCCGCATGGGTGATCATGCGGTTCACAAAACCCTTTACCGGCTCCTTTGTCGCTCGCGCCTCCTCCAAAGTTTGGGCAGTCCGCTCTGCGTCCTCCGCCCGCACAACCGCCAGGGACGCCATACCCAGCAGCCTCTCTCTCGGCTTTCCGAAGAATGCGCAGGCCGCATCGTTCAGGAACGTCCACCTGTCCTGGGCATCGATCTTCGCGATGATATCGCCGGTCAGGTTAGTGGTGGTTATGTACTCTTTCGTCTTCACCGCTAGGGCATCCGTCATCTGGTTGAAGTCACGCGCCAGGGAGGCCACTTCCTCCGGCCCGAACACTTTGGCCCGGGCTTGTAGGTTGCCCGCCGCGATTGCCCTGGCGCTTAGCCGCACCGAAGACAGAGGACGCAGCACCGACAGCAGGAACACCGTTGCGATGCCGGCGGTTGATACGAAGCCAACAGCGCTAAGCGCGACGACGAGCCAGAAGGTGATGTCTGCTTCGTAGTCGATGGCCGCTCGCTCGGCCGCCAAATCCGCGCGCCCACTCTGAGCCAACTGGTCGAGATCGACGAACATGGCGTCAATGGAATCCCGCACACTGGGCAGATAACTGGCCGCCAGCTCCCTTGCGACCGCCGGCTCCATCTCCAGCAAGAGGGGAATCGCCACGTCGGCTGCGGACTCGAACTCAACCATCCTCGCAGTGAGATCGTCCAGCAACGCCAGCTGGGTTTCGTCTCCTCTGTCCGTGGCGTCGGCTCTGACCCGGATGAGGTCTTGCTCCAGCTCCGCTTGAGCCTGGTGGTACTTGTCGGCAAAGCTGGCGTCCGGCGAGAACGCCAGGCCGGAGAGCAGGCTCATCTGCAGGTATAGCTGTGCGCGGGCGTGCTCCAGCGCGGTAGCCGCATCGGATGCCTGAGCCAGCTTGTCTAGCTGGCGGTTGTTGTATTCATTGCGACCGACGGTAAGGGCGACGACGCAGACCAGGAACAGGGTCAGCGCCACGCCGGCGAGTATCGCTCGGCCCTGTGCCGACCTGAAACCGAACATCGCGCGCTTGTCCTCTTCCGAGATACGATGCTGCGCCGACTAGCCCCGCACCGGCGATGCAGCCGGGATGCGCTGCGCGAAGGCTGGCGGCCAGTCGACCAACCGGTGACCCCTGGCTAACGACAAGGCTATCTCGCGTCTTAGCCCTGTCACTTAAGACGCGGCGGCAACGAATCGGTTACAAATCTGACCGCCGGTTGGAGACGCAGATGAGAGCACGGACTGTGCGACGAGAGGTATGGCGTATATCAGAAGGCGCGGCGTCGCCCGCCGAGCGCCTCCAGGTACTCCCTGACCCCTTCCGCCCGCTTGTCCGGCGACGTGCGGTCGATCAGGTCGATGATGGCGCTGCCGATTACGGCGGCGTCAGCGCCCAAGCTGGCCACCGCCTCGACGTGCTCGGACTGCGAGATGCCGAAGCCCACGGCCAGCGGCAGCGAGGTGTGGCGTCGTACGCGCGCCAGGAACTCGCCCAGACCGCTGGAGAGAGCCCGGCGGGCGCCGGTCACGCCCGTCAGGCTGACGCAATACACGAAGCCGCTGGCCTGCTTCGCCACGCGCGCGATGCGCCCGTCGCTCGAGGTGGGGGCGAGGAGATAGACCAGGTCCAGCCCGCAGCCGGCGCAGGCGGTCTGCGCCGCCGCCGCCTCTTCCGGCGGCAGGTCCACCACGATGAGCCCGTCGGCCCCGGCGTCGGCGGCGTCGCGGGCGAACGCCTCTACCCCGTAGGCGAGGATGGGATTGTAGTACCCCATGAGCAACAGCGGTATCGCGAGCCCATCCCGCCGGAGCTGCCTGACCACGTCCAGGCAAACGGCCACCGTCACGCCCTGGCCCAGGGCATGATGACTGGCGCGCTGGATAGTGGCGCCGTCAGCGAGGGGGTCGCTGAAGGGGATGCCCAACTCCACCATGTCGGCGCCGCCCGCGGCCAGGGCCGGCACCAGCCGCAGCGTCGATTCCACGTCGGGGTAGCCGACCGTGAGGTAGGCGATGAGGCCCAGGCGCCCCTCGGCCCGCAGCCCCGCCATGCTCTCGCTGATGCGACTCACTGACGGGCGCCCGGAAGGGAAAGCCCGAGGGCCTGAGCCACCACTCCCATGTCTTTGTCCCCTCGGCCGGAGAGACAGATGAGAACAATGGCCTCCGGCGGCAGCGTCGGCGCCAGCTTGGCGGCGTAGGCTATGGCGTGGGCCGGCTCCAGCGCCGGCAGAATGCCCTCGGTCTCGGCCAGCAGGCGGAAGCCGGCCAGCGCCTCTTCGTCCGTGACCGCTACGTACTGGGCACGGCCCGTCTCTTTGTAGTAGCTGTGCTCCGGCCCCACGCCCGGGTAGTCCAGCCCAGCCGATATGCTGTGCGTCTCCCGCACCTGGCCCCCTTCGTCCTGGAGCAGGTACGAGAGCGAGCCGTGCAGCACGCCCGGCCGGCCGCGGCCCAGGCTGGCTGCGTGGCGATCGCCGTCGAGCCCCTGGCCACCGGCCTCCACTCCCACCAGGCGCACGTCGGCGTCAGCGTAGAAGGGGTGGAAGAGGCCCAAAGAGTTGGAGCCGCCGCCCACACAGGCGATGGCGTAGTCCGGCAGGCGGCCCGCCGCCGCCATGATCTGCTCCCGCGCCTCCCGCCCGATGACCGACTGAAAGTCGCGCACCATCATTGGGTAGGGGTGGGGGCCCACGGTGCTCCCCAGCAGGTAGTGCGTAGTCTCGACGTTGGTCACCCAGTCGCGGATGGCCTCGTTGATGGCGTCCTTGAGGGTGCGGCTGCCGCTGGCCACCGGCACCACTTCCGCGCCCAGCAGCTTCATCCGGAAGACGTTGAGCGCCTGGCGGCGCACGTCCTCTTCACCCATGTAGACCAGGCACTCCTGACCCAGCATGGCGCAGACGGTGGCCGTGGCCACGCCGTGCTGGCCGGCGCCGGTCTCGGCGATGACCCGCCGCTTGCCCATGCGCTGGGCGAGAAGCCCCTGGCCGAGGGCGTTGTTGATCTTGTGGGAGCCGGTGTGGGCCAGGTCCTCCCGCTTGAGGTAGATGCGAGCGCCGCCCAGCCGCCGCGAGAGGTTCTCGGCGAAGTAGAGGGGCGTGGGCCGGCCGGCGTAGTCGCGCAGGAGAGACGATAGCCGGCGCTGGAAGAGATCGTCCTGCTGGGCCTGGCGATAGGCCTCCTCCAGCTCGGCCAGGGCCGTCATCAGCGTCTCGGGGACGAACTGCCCGCCGAAAGGCCCGAAGTGGCCGCTGGCGTCAGGAAGAGCTTCGGCTTTCGTCATGGACTCACCTCCCTCACCGCCGCGATGAAGGCGCGGATCTTCTCCACGTCCTTCACGCCGTCCGTCTCCACGCCGCTCGATACGTCCACAGCCCAGGGGTGCACCCGGCGGGCGGCCTCGCCCACGTTCTCCGGCGTGAGGCCGCCCGCCAGGACGATGGGGAAGCTGCGTGCTACTTTCGCGGCGACGGCCCAGTCGAACGCCCGGCCGGTGCCACCCAGGGCGCCCTCGGCGTGCGTGTCCAGCAGGGGGACGGCGCCCGGCCGGACCGCGGCGACGATCTCCTCGGCGGACGTGCCGTCCCTCACCTTCACCGCCTTGAGCACCGGCCGCGAGAGCTTGTCGCAGATGTCCGGCGGCTCGTCCCCACTGAGCTGCACCAGGTCGAGGCCCACGGCCTCGGCGGTGCGGTTGATGGCCTCCGCATCGGCGCCGGCGAAGACGCCCACCAGGAGCGGGCGCTTTCGCCGCAGCAGCGTCTCGACGTGCGGGGCGCCGCCACCGGCCGCCGCCAGCAGCGGCTCGCCCAGGGCGCGAGCGATGGCCCGCGCCTGCTCGACGCTCACCCGCCGCCGGCTCTCGGCGAACACCAGCCCGACGAAGTCGGCCCCGGCTTCAGCCGCCGCCAGGGCGTGCGCGGGCTCGCGCAGGCCGCAGATCTTGACGAGCGTCACCCGAATAGCTCCCGTATCTTGGCGGCCGCGTCGTCCGCCAGCACCAGCGCCTCGCCGATGAGCACGCCGTGCACGCCCAGCGCGGCGAGGCGCTGGACGTCCGCCCGCGTGTGCACGCCGCTCTCGGCCACCACCGTCACCTCGGGCGGGACCAGCGGCCGCAGGCGCTCCGTCGTCGCCAGATCGACCTCGAACGTGCGCAGGTCGCGGTTGTTTATGCCGATGATCTCGGCGCCGGCCATCAGCGCTCGCTCCAGCTCCGCCTCGTCGTGCACCTCCACCAAGCACTCCAGGCCCAGCGAGCGCGACAGGGCGAGGAGCGAGGTCAGCAGGCCGGGGTTGAGGATGGCGGCGATGAGCAGCACGGCGTCGGCGCCGTAGGCCCGCGCCTCGAACACCTGGTACATGTCGAAGATGAAGTCCTTGCGCAGCACGGGCGGCCCGTCCAGGGCCTGGCTCACGGCCTTGAGGTCGGCCAGGCTCCCCCGGAAGTAGCGCTCTTCGGTGAGGACAGAGACGGCGGCGGCGCCACCCTCGGCGTAGCTGCGGGCCAGGGCGACGGCGTCCAGGTCGGGGCGCAGCAGGCCCCGCGAGGGCGAAGCGCGCTTGACCTCGGCGATGAGCCCCGGCGCACGAGTCCGCAGGGCGGCGGCCAACGACCGCGGCGGCGGCGTTCGTCCCGCCAGCCGCCGCAGCGTCTCGAAGGGCTGCTCCCGCTGACGGCGGGCCAGCTCTTCCCGCTTGTCGGCCACGATGCGGTCGAGGATGGTGGACGTTTCGCTGGTCATGTTACGGTTCCGCGGGCCAATGTAGCGGAGGCCTTTAGGCCTCCATGTGGCATCTAAAGGCCATTGAGAAAATAGACCGACATATGCACGCAATCATCGCAATGTAGGGGAGGCCTTTAGGCCTCCAGCGGGCGACCTAAAGGTCGCCCCTACATCCCACATCACATTCGAGGCCATCAGCCTCCGCGCTCCTTCATTCCCCAAAACTGTTGCTCACCTCCACGAAGCGCTCCAGGGCGCGGGCGGCCGCGCCGTTGTCGATGGCGGCGGCAGCCAGCGATACGCCCTCGGCTAGCCCGGCGGCGATGTCCGCCGCCGCCAGGGCCGCCGCCGAGTTCAGGAGGACGATGTCACGCAGGGCGCCTCCCTTGCCGGCGAGCACGCCTCGCAGAGCGGCAGCGTTCTCCTCGGGGCAGCCGCCCTTCACTGCGCGGCCCTTGGCGCGGGCCAGGCCCACGTCTTCGGGCACCACCCGGAAGGAGCTCAGGGCGCCGTCCTTCAGCTCGTACACCAGGGTCGGGCCGGTCAGCGTCATCTCGTCCAGGCCGTCCTTGCCGTGCACCACCAGGGCGTGGTGGCAGCCCAGGCGCTCCAGCACCTGCGCCATCTTCTCCGCCAGGGCGGCACTGGCCACGCCCAGCACCTGCGCCTGCGCGCCGGCGGGGTTGGTCAGCGGGCCGAGGACGTTGAACACCGTCCGCACGCCGATCTCCCGCCGCGGGCCGGCGGCGAAGCGCATCGCCGGATGGAAGGCGGGAGCGAACATGAAGCCGACGCCCGCCTCGCGCAGGCAGTGGGCCACCTGCTCCGGCGAGAGGTCGATCTTCGCGCCCAGCGCCTCCAGGACGTCGGCGGAGCCGCACTGGCTGGTCATGGCGCGATTGCCGTGCTTGGCCACGACGGCGCCCGCGCCGGCCGCGACGAACGCGGCGGCGGTGGAGACGTTGAACGAACCGCTCCCGTCGCCGCCGGTGCCGCAGGTGTCGAGCAGCGACGGCCCCTCGTAGGGGACGCGCAGGGCTTTGGCCCGCATCACGCGGGCCATGCCGGCGATCTCGTCCACGGTCTCGCCCTTGAGGCGCAGGGCCACGACGAAGGCGGCGAGCTGGGCTGGGGTGGCCTCGCCGGTCATGATCTCCTCCATGACCGCGGCCGCCTCCTCCTCGGCCAGGGACTTGCCGTCAACCAGCTTGACAATGGCTTCGCGGATCATGTTGTAGCTCCGTAGCCTTTCTCCCCATCGGAGGTGATCACTCCTGCTCCGGCCAGTTCAGCCCGGCGTGGCCCCGGAACCAAAGGACGTCGAGAAGCACAGGCTTGTCGGGGCAGATGGCGCGGAAGCAAGCCTGCCAGGCAAGATACTTCTCGCGGTCTACCAAGCTCAATCGTGTCGACGGCGCGTCTCCTCCGTAGGCCAGCCTGCCTATCTCATCGCATTCCTCGCGGAAGAGGTCCTTGACCTGTCGCATAAGGATGCTGTCCAGAGGCACGTGTAGAAGGGGCCTGATTCTGCCGGCGACCTCCTGATTGGGAAGAGAGGCCCAATCTACGAAGACCTTCAAAAAGACATTCAGCGGCTTCTGGGCCTGGCCATAGACGACGGGTTCGCCCTTAGCCGTCTTCTTGACCTTGCCCATGAATTCCTCAAGGAAGTCGCGGTGAAACCTGTCAAAATCTCCTTGGCAAGCGATGCCCGCAAGGTCGGAGAGGCGCTCGCCAAGCATTTTCGCAAAGGTTTCGCCGCTCCCTGCCTTGAGGACCCTTCCAATGGAGGGGTTGAAAGACATGAACGCCAGGGTATGAAGACGAGCACGCGGCTCCTCTTCTTCGAGCTTGCGCAGCAAGTCGGCCCGCATTACCCGCGTCCTCCCATCTCCAGGAAGTTTCGCAGGATGTCTTTGCCCACCTCGGTCAGGATGGACTCCGGGTGGAACTGCACGCCCTCCACCGCCAGCTCCTTGTGGCGCACGGCCATGATGACGCCGCGGTCGGTCCAGGCCGTCACCTCCAGGCTGTCCGGGAAGCCCTCCCGCTGGATGGCCAGCGAGTGGTAGCGGACGGCGGGGAAGGGGTTGGGCAGGCCGGCCAGCACGCCCTTCCCCTCGTGGTGGATGAGCGACAGCTTGCCGTGCACGATCTCGCCGGCGCCGGCCACAACGCCACCGAAGACCTCGCCGATGCACTGGTGGCCCAGGCAGACCCCCAGTATCGGGACCTTGCCGGCGAAGTGGCGGATGACGTCGTTGCTGATGCCGGCCTGGCGCGGGGTGCAGGGGCCGGGCGAGACAACGATGCGCTCAGGGCCCATCGCCTCCATCTCGGCGATGCTGGCCGCGTCGTTGCGGACGACGCGCACCTCGGCGCCCAGCTCGCAGAGGTACTGGTAGAGGTTGTAGGTGAAGCTGTCGTAGTTATCGATAAGAAGCAGCATGGCTCACGTCCATCCTGTCATTCCGAGCGCAGCGAGGAATCTGGGGTGGGGCCAATGACAGGCCGCCTTTCTGTCATCCTGAGCGGAGCGAAGGATCTGGAGGAGGCGGGGCGTCGCCCCCCCCCACCCCAGATTCTTCATCCGCCTCCGGCGGATTCAGAATGACAGAATCGCTCCGACGAAGATGGTAAGCCATCTTCATCCGTCCATGGCGCGCCGCAGGCCCATGACCGCTCAGGGTGACAACATCCACACTAGTACCCCCCCGACGCGCGTCGCGGCGCCTGCGCCTCGGCCAGCTCCGCGTGGTCGATGGCCGTGAGCAGGGCCTTGGCCTTGTTCACCGCCTCCTGCCGCTCGCGCTCGGGCACGCTGTCGTAGACGATGCCGCCGCCGGCCTGGACGTGGGCCACGCCGTCCTTCATAACGATGGTGCGGATGGTGATGGCGGTGTCCAGGTTCCCGGAGAAGCTGAAGTAGCCCACCGCCCCCGCGTAGGGGCCGCGCCGGTCGCGTTCCAACTCGGCGATGATCTCCATCGCGCGGATCTTGGGCGCGCCGGAGACGGTGCCCGCCGGGAAGCAGGCGCGCAGGGCGTCGTAGTGGCTCAGGCCGTCGCGCAGGCGGCCGGAGACGTGCGACACGATGTGCATGACGTGCGAATAGCGCTCGACCTCCATGAGCTCGCTGGCCTGCACCGTTCCCGGCTCGCTCACGCGGCCGATATCGTTGCGGCCCAGGTCCAGGAGCATCAGGTGCTCCGCCAGCTCCTTCTCATCCCGACGCAGGTCTTCCTCCAGGGCCTGGTCTTCGACCGCGTCCCGACCGCGGGGGCGGGTGCCAGCGATGGGGTGGGTCGACACGACCCCATCCTCGACCCGCACCAGCATCTCCGGAGAGGCGCCGATGATGTGGCAGTCGCCGAGCTGGAGATAGTACATGTAGGGCGAGGGGTTGATGGCCCGCAGCGCCCGGTAGATGCTGAGGGGGTGGGCCGTGGTGGGGCGAGAGAAGCGCTGGGACAGCACCACCTGGAAGATGTCGCCGGCGACGATGTACTCGCGGCAACGCTCCACCTTCAGCATGTACTCCTCGGGGCTCATGTTGGAGGACACCCCCTGATCCACCAGCGGCGCCGGCTCCAGGGCGTAGGGCTGGCCGGGCAGAGGCTGGGCCAGGCGCTCCACCAGCTCGTCGATACGCCAGGTGGCCTGGCGGTAGGCGGCCTCGATGTCGCCGTCCAGGCGGCAGTGGGTGACCACCTTGATGGTATGGCGCAGGTGGTCGAACACCAGCATGGTGTTCACGAACATGAAGATGGCCTCGGGTAGGCCGAGCACGTCGGCCTCCGCCTGGGGCACCCGCGGCTCGAAGTGGCGGATAGCCTCGTAGGACAGATAGCCGACGGCGCCGCCTGTGAAGCGAGGCAGGCCGTCGACGCCCGCCAGCCGGAAGCGTCCCAGCTCCTCCTCCACGGTCCGCAAGGGGTCACAACCCTCGTCGGGACGGGCGTAGGGCCCCAGGCGCGCCACGCGATAGGGTTCGGTGGCGATAAAGCTGTAGCGGGCCAGCCGCTCTCCCCCTTCCACGCTCTCCAGGAGGAAGGAGTGGTCGCCGCGGGCCACCTTCAGGTAAGCGGACACGGGCGTCTCCAGGTCGCCCGTCACCTCGCGGTAGACGGGGAGCAGGTTGCCCTGCGCCGCCAGCGCCTTGGCCTGAGCCAGAGTCGGATAGTACATGATCTCGATCGATTCCCCGCGCGGGTGGGCCGAAACAAGAACCCCTCGCCCAAAAGGGGCGAGGGGTACACAGGCCCATCTCGCGGTGCCACCCTTGTTCTCCGCCTCAGGCGGAGACCTCGTTGCGGGTACGGCCCCGACGCTTCGGGGCGATACCCTGGGCTCCGATAACGCTGCCCCTGCGGCCAAGCCTACGTGAGTCCTTCCACGGAAGAACCCCTTCGGTTGGCGGCTCCCAGGCCCATTCGGCTACTGCGCTGGCGCCGGGCTCTCACCTGCCCCCGGCTCTCTTGGCCCCGCTTCGCGGCCTACTAGCCCTGTTCGCAGCCGATACGATATGAACTTAGCGCGACTATACCACCCAAGGATGGGGATGTCAACTTGGACGCCGACGACGTAGGTGGTTTGCCGTTGGTGGCTAGAGCATCGAAGACATCCCGCCGGTTGTCTGACGTCGGGCATGGTCGGCATTCAGGACCCGCGAAGTCGCGCGTCTGCCCCTTGTGACCGCGGCTCCGGCTCGTGTTACAATCCTGACGAAAGCTGAAGGAGGGACACAATGGGA
>Ga0315286_10007293_pt1 | contig 10805 bp, 11 predicted proteins | sample YL17G10_0_MG_FD_205038 | JGI IMG/M metagenome (GOLD analysis project Ga0315286, IMG submission 205038) | Sediment microbial communities from Yellowstone Lake, YNP, Wyoming, USA - YL17G10_0 | ecosystem: Environmental > Aquatic > Freshwater > Lake > Sediment | place: USA: Wyoming | collected...
GATTCGGTTCTTTGAAAAGAAGAACGGCGGCCCTGCATCGGCGCGGAATGTTGGATTGCGCCATGCCCGCGGTGAATACATTGCTTATTGTGATGATGACGATATGATGTTTCCTCATCACCTTGAAGTTTTAGCGAATTATTTAGATCGTCATCCTGAGATTGATATGGTAAGGGGATTTGCATTAACTTTTTCAGGGCGCACAGGATATTTGAAATTAGGTTTTTTATGGGGCATTATGCACAGACATAGAAATTTACTAGAGAAAATATATTTTGATGCGAAACTTTTAGCGGGAGAGGATTCCGAGTTTATACTACGTTTTAGCGATTATTATAGAATAGGTATTTTACACTTTATAGTTACAAAATATTTAATACACGATAAACACTATACACAGGCCATAAAAAAAGACTTAAGTAAATTTGATGATAAGCGGTATGTCAAGCGCATAAGATTAGTTTGCTCTAGCGGATGTTTAAAGAGGTGGCAATATATCGCTATAGGGCATTTTTTGATTAAACTTGGTTCCGTTGAGGGGTTTTTAGAATTGGCGCACTCTTTTCAGAAACAGTTTAATTGTGGTGAGTCTTTATATATGTTGGGTATAGCGTATTACAGAAAAAATAGATTCCAACATGCTAAAAAGGCACTTCTCATGGCTCTGCGAAAGTGTAGTAACAATCAAGGAAAAAGTATTATTTCTCGTCATATGCTAAAGGAATATACGTATGGCCTTTTAGCGTGGTTATGCGCTCAATATTTCCCCTCATTTGGTTCAGCACTAAATTATGCACAGACAGGTTTGAAAGTATGCCCAGACAGTATCTTATTAGCCTTAGAGGCATTCCACGCATATTTGAATGCAGACCAAAAAAGCGCGGCTTTAAAAGTGGCCCATGTAAGCACTCGACCGTATTTAAAAAGTTATTATAGAATGGTTATTAATTTGATTAGCAATAATTCAGGAGCATTAGAAGAAAAGTTTTTAGCTATCATTAGGAAATTGCCTACTTGGATGTATTATAGAGCATACGATACGCTTTCAAGATTCTGCAAAAAGCAGAAAAGTGATGATGTTGCGGCGCGTTATCTACTTATTTCACGAGCCTCTTCTGTTGAAACATTCATGCATCCCTTTACACGATATCTTTTTTTAAAATGGACACACAGTGAGTCATTTAATAAAATCTTAGAGCGAATTTTTTTAGTTGATACTTCTTCTGACGAGCCGATTATGTTATCACCTAACATAGGACTCGATACATTAAAAATATAGTTTTTTTATCAAGCGTATCTTTACCATTTAATCCGGATAATAAGTTTATAAACGACTATTCTTGGTTAGAGGAGAGTTCTGTATAATGAAGAAGCTAAAAATTCTCTCTGCAGCGATGTGGCTTTATCCTCTCTTGGGCGGCGCAGAAAGGTGTAACATGGTTTTGTTGCAGCATCTTTCTTCTAAATTTGAATGTTTTATCCTTACCAATGGTGATAAAGCGGACAGCATTGAAGCAGAAAAAATTAAAGTGTTTTTTGTTTCAAAGACTGAACAGATGCGCAAAGTCATCATACGAATCAATCCGGATATAGTCATAACCCAGGGATTTTTAGCTCCTTTTATTACCGAAGTTGCTGTAACTATGAGAAAACCTGTAATCTTATTTGTGCGCGATTACAGTAATTTTTGTTATTTGCCGACACCTATTTTTAATTGTAACCATCAGTGTTATAGATGTAAAGGATACAGGCGAGTAGCAAAATTTTTTAGTCGCATAGATCACCAAGAAATGTTTAGAAAGGTCAGTAAGATTATTTATGTCTCCGAGTTTATGCGTAAGATAGGCGTTGAGGAGTATGGCGTAGATGGAGAAGTTGTGTACCCATTTATTCGAGAAAAAGACTTTTTTTGTGGTAAGGCAAAGCGAGAGCTTAATTATATAGGGATGATGGGTCATGCATCTCATAAGGGAATCCATATTTTTGTTAGGGGCGCTAAAAAAATTTCAGAGGAAAATTTTCTTGTGGTGGGGAATTTTAGCGAAAAAATTTCTTTCAAAGGTATACCCAATTTATTTTATAAAGGGATTTTACCAGCAGTGGAATTTTATAAACAGATCAAAATACTTTTAGTCCCTTCAATCTGGCCAGAGCCAGCCGGAAGGGTTATCCTGGAGGCAATGGGCAATGGAATTCCTGTGATAGCCAGTGCGGTTGGCGGAATTCCTGAGATGATGTGTGGGGCGGGTATTCAGATTAGAGATTTTCGGAATCCGGATAGCTGGGTGAAAGAGATTAAGCATTTGTTAAACAATAGAGAATTTTATGATAGAATAAGCAAACGAGAATTAGCAAGATATAAAAAATATAGCCTCAAGAAAGAATTGTGTAAGGTTGAGAAAATCATCAAATATTTGCTTTAGGCAGCTGCAAATTATTTTTAAGAAGGGATTCTGCTATGATTAGTGCTGTTATTGCATACGCTGACAGGATGCCCTTAGAAGGGAAATGCCGTTATTATAAATTGGCGGATCCTTTCGGGCCTCCTATTTTATACGGCCATCATTTTCGTAAGCTTTTACATTTGTCTGTCCGTTCCTTGTTAAAAGCAGGGGTCAAAGAAGTTGTGGTAGTCAATTATAACAATCATTTTTATAGCACTATCTCTGTACCAGGGGCCAAAGTAATTAATTATTCCGACGGGGGAGGGTTCTCGGAGTGGGATGCTAAATATTTGGGTATCCAAAAAGTAGCTAATCCTTTAATTATAACTAGCAATGCCGATATTTACCATAATAAGAGGTTAGTGCTTAAGTGTAAAAAGTTTCTATTGAGAAATAAAAAATATATCTTTCAAGGGACAAAATGCTGGCTTTCTAAAAGACAGACCCTAAAGCTAATACGTAGAGGTATACTTGAATATTATAGGGGTGAGGTAAAGTCAGTCTATGGGTGGCCTGTTTGCGGGGTCGAGCCTCTTTCTTGGGGACCCTTTTTTAAAAATGCGAGGCACCAACAGAAATATTATGGAATTGATACATGGAAGAATTCTGGTGATTTCCAAGCTTTTCATAAAGATGCCTTGAAGAAAATACAATATCCACTTGGGACAAGCGGTTGGGGACACGGTGATATTGAATTTAGAATAAGAGCGAAATACGCTGGCTATCGAGAATGCTGGAATAGAGAATTTTTTGTATTACATATGTTTCATCCCGTACTTTATGGTAAAATTCGTTTTAAACAATTGGATATAAATAGAATGATACTTGTGAGGCAACGATTGGGTTTATTAAATAGAAAACGTAAACATTAATTACCGGATTAAGTTCTGCGGCTTTAGCCAAAATGATAGAGCCACTTAGGTCGCGATTTCTTATAGGTTAATCGTGCGTATTGTCTACTTGACAGATTCGCGACAAGCCCCAATGCAAGACAATTGGGGAATCAGAGTGTGTGGCGAAGAGTTCAGACTTTCTTGACAAGTCTTATTTTATATATATAATAAGATTTTGAAAAAGTCGGTTTCTACCCTATCATCATTATATAGACCCAAAAGAGGTCAAAAAGAAATGAAAAATAATTCTGAACGCTTCAAAAAAATAAAATTTATTTTGAGACTTTTTGGATATTGCCGATCTTATAAGAGCTATATTATAATTATTTTTGTGCTCACTGGATTGGCTACATTACTGTCTCTTGTGCCTACCTATATGATGAAACCGTTGACTGATAGAGTTTTTGCTCCTCCTGAACCGATACCCATCGAAGACAGATTGTGGACGTTACATTTGCTGGTTATTTTATTTGTGCTAGTTCATGTAGTGGGGACTACCGTTAGCTCTATCTCAGGATATTATAAAGAATGGTTAGGCGAGAAAATCGGTATAAATTTACGCCATGCGGTGTATGGCCACTTACAAAAATTATCTCTGAAATTTTTTAATCTGGAAAAAGTAGGGGAACTCCATTCACGAGTCTGTTACGATACAATGTCTCTCCAATACTTTATTGTTTTTGAACTTATGGAACTATTTATGGATTTAATAATGTTTGTAGGGATTGGGATTATTCTGTGTTATTTTAACTGGAGAATTACTATACTCTTACTTATGCCCGTACCCTTAATTATATTATTATCAAATACCTTTGGTGAAAAACTTATTTTTACTTATCGCAGGTTATACCAAAAAATTGCCAATATGGATTCGGTAGTATTTAATGCGATTAAAGGGATTATTGTGGTAAAAACAAATGTGGCCGAGGAAAGAGAACTAGTTAGATTTGACCAGTCAGATATGGCTTCTGCTACAGAGAAACTGCATTGCACAAAATTAAGCTCCTTATTTATGCCCTCCATAGGCTTTATCATATACTTATGTGGGATTTTGGTCTATTGGCTTGGCGGCTATAAGGTAGTCAGAGGAGAACTAACTTTAGGCGAAATGATGGTCTTTATTGGCTATATGTGGCAGTTTTACGGTCCTGTTAGTGGCATAAATTCCATATATGCAAGATATCAAAATACTGCTGCGGCTGCGGAAAGAGTCTTTAAATTATTGGATACCGAGCCAGAGATTCAAAATGCTCAAGATGCAATAGATTTAGCTCGCCTACAAGGTAATGTAAGATTTGATAATGTTAAATTCGCTTACGGAGACCAGAAGAATGTGCTGGAAGGTATTAATTTGGAGGTCAAACCTGGAGAGATATTGGGAGTAACTGGACCAAGTGGAGCAGGTAAAAGCACCTTAGCTTACCTTATATGTCGACTATACGATGCATCTGCTGGTTCAGTATCTGTTGATGGATATGATGTTCGAAGTCTAAAAATAGAATCCTTACTAAACCAGATTGGCCTGGTATTACAGGAAACCATATTGTTCTATGGAACAGTTGCAGAGAACATTGCCTATGGTAAACCCGAAGCCTCAAAGATGGAAATTATTTCTGCTGCCAAGGCTGCCGGCGCTCACGATTTCATTATGCGGCTTTCCGATGCCTATGACACTCTGCTTGGAGAAGGTGGAGTTGGTTTATCTGGCGGAGAAAGACAGCGTATATCTATAGCCAGGGTTTTATTAAAAGACCCCAAGATTATTATATTTGATGAAGCAACCGCTTCAGTGGATTTAGCTACTCAGACGATTATTCAAGCGACAATTAAGAGGCTCTCAAAAGGCCGCACTATCTTTGTAATATCTCATCATTCAGACATGCTCAAGATAACTGATAGAGTTCTTATTTTGGACAGAGGTAAAATCATAGAGTCTGGCACTTATGACGACCTTAGTAAATCCGGCGGACTATCTACCCATCTTCTTAAAGAAAATAATTCAGAGGAGATTTGAGGAGGAGTTTATTTCAATGTTGACTGGAGAGAAAATAAGTATATACAGAGATACCTCTGGCATTTTGAAGGCAAAGATTGAAGGCGGAGAAGAGTATCCGGTAAGGCCTATAAGGTGCTTTCCTTTTACCGGAGCCGGCCAATATTTAGGTTTATTCAAGATAGAGTCTGATGGAACAATAAATGAGGAGATAGCCCTTATTTCGGATTTAAAAAAGTTAGATGAAAACTCCCAAAAATTAATTGCGGAAGAGCTGAATAAGACTTATCCTTTAACTCAGATAACCAAAATCCATTCTATAAAGCAGACCACTAAAGCAATAAAGTGGCATGTAGATACAGATAAAGGTGAGCGAAGGTTTGAGGTAAAGGAACAGCGAGATATTTGTGTCATCCAGCCCAACCTCATTGTTATAAAAGATAGCGAAGGAATTCGTTACCAGATAAATTCCGCCAAACTTGACCCCAAGAGCCTCGCCCTGCTTGAGATATACACTTAAATAAGGCCACCCCATAAAAAATCTTGATTTTATGTTTAGAATATGGTATCTTAAATATAGGAAGAGGAGAGAAAATGGGAAGATTAAAATTTCAGAAAGTGGCTTTAAATGTAACATTTTATCGAGAAGGGAATAAATTTATTGCCCATAGCCCAGCATTAGATCTTTCTACGTGCGGCGATACTCAAGATCAGGCTAAAAGAAGGTTCGAGGAAATGTTGCAGCTGTTTCTTGAAGAGACCGATAAAATGGGGACTCTTGAGGATGTTCTTCTAGGATGTGGTTGGAAAAAAGCTGGGCATCCTCTGAAATATTGGCAACCACCAGTATTTGTTGGCCAAACTCAGGAAGAAGTCCGCTTACCGTGTCCCGCTTAACCCCCATAGATTATAAAAGATTTGATAAGTTTTTAAGATATATTGGCTGTGAATTTGTCAGGCAAAAAGGCGATCATCGCGTTTATAGGAAGGCAAATCTAAAACGTCCTATTGTTATCCCAGCTATTAAAGACATCCCCATTTTCATCATTCTGAATAACCTACGAATCTTAGGAATTAGCAAAGAAGAATACCTATCAATACTTAATAACCTATAAATTTTACAGAGTCCCCCCGTTGATAAAGGATACTTATTGAGGTTTGATATAAAAGATAACGAAGGAAACCGATTCCGGATAAATTCCGTCAAACTCGACCCCAAAAGTCTCGCCCTGCTTTTAGATATACACTTAAGGCCTTTGCGTTAACGTAACCGCCTATTAAAAATAGTTGACATGCCTGATTCAATTCTGTATAATTAGTTTGGATAAAAAAAGCGCCAAATGGCGATAAAAATAGCACAGAAGAAAGGGTATCCACAAATGAGGTTTACTAATGTGTTAGAAGATATTCTGGGTCATAAATCAAAAATAAAGTTGTTGCGTTACCTTCTAAATAGTAAGTTAGAATTGACTGGCAGGCAGCTTTCAAGAGCGACAGGAATTCATCATCGCACAGCTCATAATGCCTTAAAGGAGTTAGCTTCTTTTGGTATAGTAGTTATGCATCAAACAGGTAAGGCAATCATCTATAAAATAAACGATAAAAACCTGCTTTTGGAAAGAATCTTAAGGCCAATTTTTGCATTGGAAAAAAGTCTATTATCTCAAACCATAGTGATGATATTAAGGAGGACCAGGGTTCGCGTCATCTCAGCAATTGTATTTGGTAGTGTTGCTTCTTCATCCGAAAGAGGCACAAGCGACATTGATGTTTTGTTTTTAGTATCCTCTAAGAGAGAACAACATAAACTTATAGAAGGCCTTGAGAAAATAGAGTATGATTTCCTCTTGAAATATGGGAATATGCTTTCGCCTTTAGTGCTTAGTATAGACGAATTCGTTAAACGATTAAGACAAAAGGATAGATTAATTCTAAACATTATTCAAAAAGGTAAATCTGTATACGGTAAGACAATACAGGAGGTTCTTGTAGAATGCCAGCGAAGAAAATAGTTCACCAGAGCGTATCCAAATCTGAGTATAAAGATTACCTTAAAAAAGCAAAAGAGTTTTATTCCACTATGCAGGATTGTTTCGTTAATTGTAGATGGACTTCTGCCGCTTTAGAAGCAATACATGCGGCTATTTGTGCTAATGACGCCTTAACTATTTTTACCAAGGGAATTAAATGCTCAAGTCCGCGCCATGAGGATGCGGTTACGCTTCTACAAGGCCTCACAGAGTTAGATGGAGCAAAAACTCACTCTACACATCTCTTACGGATTATAAAAAAGAAAAACACAGTTGAGTATTACGGAGGGAGTTTTACCCAAAAAGAAGCAGAAGAAATAACTAAACAAACAGAGAGGTTCTTTAATTGGGTCAAGTCGATATTACCAAAAGAATAAATAATCAACTCGCAACCCCATTGTTGTAAAAGATAGCAAGGAAACCGATTCCAGATAAATTCCGCCAAACTCGACCTCAAAAGCCTAAGCCTTGCTTTTAGGTATACACTTAGCCTTTCCGTTGACTCAATTAATCAGGCAATTTAAGATATTTGTGGACATTCCCCAAAATTTATCCCTGCCTCGGGACTGTAGCGCAGGTTTAAACCTGCGCTACAGTCTATGGAAGACTCTGAAAAAATGGGGAAACTCCACAAGATATTTGCCTTGACAAATAGACTATTTAATGTTAATAATAATTACCATATGTTAAATATAATTACCAAGAGAGGAGCATTACTTTGTTATTAAATAATCCATTAGATGAAATTTTAGGCCAGGTTTCAAAGATTAGAATATCACGCTTTTTGGTAAATAGCCAGGCCCAACTAAATGGTCGGGAGATTGCTAAAAACGTAGGTCTTTCGCATGTAACGGTGCATACCGCCTTAAAGGACCTTTCGCGGCACGGAATAGTAAATATCCGCTCTGTGGGTAAGTCTCTTATCTATTGGCTTAACGAAGAGCATCTCTTGGTTAAAGAGGTCTTGAGGCCTATATTTGAGAAAGAGTCAATTTTTTTTCAATTGATAGTAAAAACTATCTTAAAAGAAAGTAAAAGACCCCGACCGTTAACTATAATTCTCTTTGGCAGTTTTGCCAAAGGCAATGCTTCACCCAACAGCGATATAGATATCCTTTTAGTTTACCCCAATCATAAAAGCCGAGTCTTAATCACGAAAGAATTGGCTGAGGCAGAGAAGAAGATAACCTTGCTTTTCGGGAATCACTTAGCTAGCATTTTTATGAAAATAGCCGAGTTCAAAAGCAGATTTAAGAAAAAAGATAGGTTCATAAAGGAAATTGCCGGGACAGGTAAAATTATCTTTGGTAAAGGCATAGGAGAGTTAGCCAGTTATGAAACCAAAAGGCATCAGAACCACCAATATCCCTAAATCAGATTATTTAAATTATCTAAAGAAAGCAGAAGAATTTTTATCTACTATGCAGGATAGTTTGATAAAAGGCAGGTGGAATTCTGCTGGCCTAAACGCTATCCATTCAGTTATCTCCGCAGCCGATGCAGTATTAGTTTGTTTTCACGGAATAAGGAGCACCAGCCCTAAGCACGATGATATAATTAAGCTCTTTTCTATTTTAATAAAGCATAAAGATATCGATCGGAATATAGAACATCTACGTAAGCTAATTGCCATGAAGAATGTGGTTGAATATGAACAGAGACTGATTGCTCAGGCCGAAGCTATATCCTTATCTAAACATGCCGAGAGATTCTTTGAATGGGCAAAGCTAATTCTGCCCAAAGGAGTTACCTAAACTCGTGGTCATAAAAGATAGCGAAGGAAACCGATTCCGGATAAATCCTGCCAAACTTGACCCCAAAAGCCTCGCCCTGCTTGAAATATACACTTAGCCTTTCCGTTGACTCAATTAATCAGGCAATTTAAGATATTTGTGGACATTCCCCAAAATTTATCCCTGTCTCGGGACTGTAGCGCAGGTTTAAACCTGCGCTACAGTCTATGGAAGGCGCCTGAAAAAATGGGAAAACACCTAAAGATATTTGTCTTGACATAGATAGCTTGGGATGTTAGACTTTGTTTAGTTTTGTAAACACCTGTTTAGCAAAGTAAACAATAAAAAGATAAGCGCGGTTATGAAGATAAATAATCCTTTAGACACAATTTTAGATAGTGAAGTGAAGGTTAAAATCTTACGATTTCTATTTAGAACAAATGCAGAATGGAACGGGCGTCAGATTGCAAAAGAAATAAAGGTAACTCCCGTCACAGCGCATAAGGCGTTACGGAGCTTGCATAGAGAAGGAGTGCTTTTATTGCGCAATGTGGGGAAGACACACATTTATTCCCTAAGTCAAAATAACTTTATAATCTTAAATATGCTAAAACCTTTATTCGTTAAGGAAAGCAAGATAATGGATTCTATTTTTAATGTAATCAGGAGAAAAATATCTAATTCAGATATAAAAAAATATATTATTAGTGTTAGCTTATTTGGAAGTGTCGGTTCACACAAAGACCATCCTGCAAGCGATATAGACATAATTGTTATTGTAAGAAATTTAAATGTTAAACCTAAGGCAGAGATACTTTTTGACGAGATTGACAAAAAAATTTCTAAAGAATTTGGTAGTATCCTGTCGCCATATATAAATACTGAATTAGAGCTTAAAGCTAAATATAAAAAAGGTCTTAATGTGATAGCGAATATATTAAAATCAAATGAACTTATTTATGGTACTCAACTTGGGAGGATAATATGAGTCCTAAAAAATTAAAGACTAAGGCTGTGGAGAAAAGTGATTATAAGATTTATCTCAATAAAGCCAAAGATTTCTATGATACTATGCTTAAAGCCAGAGATGCAGGTAAATGGACCGCAGTTGGCTTAAATGCTGTGCATTGTGTGATATCTTGCTGTGATGCTATGCTGGTTTTCCATTTGGGAATACGCTCTATAGGCGAAGACCATCTGCAAGCAGTAGATTTGCTTATGCGCCTTCCTCAAAAGGGATTAGACGATGAGATTAATACATTCAAGAGAATTATTGCCAAGAAGAATATCATAGCTTACGAAAATAGAGACTTTCATCAAACAGAGGCTATTGAGATTTTAAAATCATCAGAAAGATTCTATAATTGGGTATTGTCGAATCTTCCAACATAACTATAAAATTTTGCATACTACTTTTAATTCTCGCCGGTTAACAAAAACCCATTCCATAAAGCAGACCACTAAAGCAATAAGGTGGTATGTAGATACAGAAAAAGGTGAGCGAAGGTTTGAGGTAAAAGAGCAGAGAGATATCTGCGTCATCCAGCCTAACCTCATTGTTATAAAAGATAGCGAAGGAATCCGCTTCCAGATAAATTCCGTCAAACTCGACCCCAAAAGTCTCGCCCTGCTTTTAGATATACACTTAAGGCCTTTGCGTTAACGTAACCGCCTATTAAAAATAGTTGACATGCCTGATTCAATTCTGTATA
>Ga0315286_10007294_pt1 | contig 10805 bp, 8 predicted proteins | sample YL17G10_0_MG_FD_205038 | JGI IMG/M metagenome (GOLD analysis project Ga0315286, IMG submission 205038) | Sediment microbial communities from Yellowstone Lake, YNP, Wyoming, USA - YL17G10_0 | ecosystem: Environmental > Aquatic > Freshwater > Lake > Sediment | place: USA: Wyoming | collected...
CGAGACGATCTCGCTTCTGTCCTTCCCTCGTGACCTCCGGGCCGAGATCGTGTGTCCCGGGAAGGCGGCGTACACCACCAAGATCAACGCCGCCTATGCGGCCTGCGGCGCTCAGGGTACGCTCGAGACGGTACGCAAGCTGACGGGCGCGCCCGTCAACTACCTGATCACGGTCAACTTCCGGGGCTTCACGCAGGTCGTCGACAAGCTCGGCGGGATGTGGATGGACATCGACCGCCGCTACCTGAACACGCGCAGCGGCCCGTCCGGGTACGCGACGATCAACCTGCAGCCCGGCTACCAGAAGCTCAACGGCTATCAGGCGCTCGACTTCGTCCGGTTCCGCCACACGGACAGCGATCTGTACCGGAACGCCCGCCAGCAGAGCTTCGTCCGCTCCCTCAAGGACCAGGTTCGCACGAGCTTCTCGCTGAGGAAGTTGCCGAAGGTGATCAAGGTGCTGACGAGCAACATCGAGGTCGGCCAGGGCGGCGGCCAGAATGTCAGCGCCAAGACGGTGCTCTCGTACGCCGTGCTCGCGTACTCGCTGCCGCCCGGTCACGTCTTCCAGTCGCGGATCGAGGGGCTCGAGGGCTACTCCGATCTGACGACGTCGTCCGACAACATCTCCTCGGCGGTGCGGCAGTGGGCGAATCCCGACGTCGAATCGCCGAAGAAGGCAACCGCGGTGGCGCTCGGCGAGAAGGTGAAGACGACGGCTCCGCCCCCCAAGGAGACGCCTGTGACGGTGCTGAACGGCAACGGTGTCACGGGCTCCGCGTCGAATGCCAGCTACCTGCTCGGGCAGCGCGGCTATCCGATCCTGACGCCGCCGAACGGCATCCCCGCCAACGCCCCCAACTTCGCGTACTTCCGAACTACCGTCTACTTCGACCCGAAGCAGAAGGGAGCGAAGGAGGCCGCGCGCAAGGTCGCGAACCTGTTCGGCTCCGCCGACGTCCAGAAGGCCACCCCCGCAATCCGCGCACTTGCGAACGATGCGATGCTGACCACCGTCGTGGGGCAGACGTTCCACGGCACGCTCGCCTCGGCGCCGGTCGACCAGACGCCGAAGCGCGAGCCCGCAAATGTGGTTCCCGGCGCCGAGGCATCGCTCGATCTCCTCCGGCAGCGCCAGTCGAAGGTCGACTTCCCGCTGATGGTGCCGACGGTGCTCGAACGGTCATCCTGGATCGACCGTGAGCGACCGGTGCGGTTGTACCGGTTCGACGAGAAGGACAAGCACAAGACCGTGCGGCTCACCTACAAGATGGGCTCGAACGACTACTGGGCCGTGCAGCAAACGGACTGGGAGGACGCACCGGTGCTCGGCAGCCGCAACTTCGTCCGCAACATTGGCGGCCGGCGCTACGAGCTCTTCTACAACGGCCCCCACCTCCACATGGTGGTCCTCAAGCAGCGAGGCGCGAGCTACTGGGTCGTCAACACCCTGCTCGACCGACTCTCGAACGAGACGATGCTGGCAATCGCCAAAGGGCTGCGTCCGGTCGCCAAGGTTCGTGCTGCTCAGTAGCGGCGACCTGGAGCGTCGCAGCCCGGTACCCTCCGACCCGTCGTGAGCGCCCCTCCTTCACGCGTTGCGGTCTTCGGCGCCGGGTACGTCGGTCTCGTCACGGGCGCCTGCCTCGCAGATCTCGGCCACTCGGTCGTCGTCCGCGACGTGCTGCAGGATCGGATCGCTGTACTCAAGCGCGGCAAGATCCCGATCTACGAGCCCGGACTCGACGACCTCGTCGCGCGGAACGCCGACCGGCTCAGCTTCACGACGGAGGTCGCCGAGGCGATCGACGGCGCTGACTTCGTCTACATCGCGGTCGGCACGCCTCCGACCTACTCGGGCGATGCAGACCTCTCGGCCGTCTGGACGGTGATCGACGAGTTGCCGGCCATCACCCGGCGTTGCGTGGTCGTGATGAAGAGCACCGTTCCGGTCGGAACCGGGTTGCGCGTACGTCACCGCCTCGACGAGCGCGGCCTCGGCGAGGTCGGGTACGCGTCGAACCCCGAGTTCACGGCCGAGGGCACCGCCGTCGCCGATTTCCTGCGCCCAGACCGGATCGTCGTCGGGGCGTTCCGGGAGGAGGACGGAGATGCGGTCGCCGCCTTGCACGACGGCATCGAAGGCCCTGTGGTCCGGTGTGACGTCGCATCGGCAGAGATGATCAAGCTTGCGGCCAACGCGGCCCTGATGGCCCGGATCTCGTTCATCAACGAGATCGCCAACGTCTGCGAGGCGACGGGCGCCGACGTGGTGCGCGTCGCGGAGGGGATCGGCCTCGACCGCCGGATCGGCCCGAGCTTCCTGCGCGCGGGAATCGGCTTCGGTGGTTCCTGTTTCCCGAAAGACTCGCTCGCGCTGAAGCAACTGGCCGCCAACTCGGGGTACCACTTCCAGCTCCTGAATGCCGTCATCGAGGTCAACGAACTGCAGAAGCGCCGCGTGATCGGCAAGCTGCAGCACCATCTCGAGTCGCTGCGCGGCAAGAGGGTTGCCTTGCTCGGGCTCGCGTTCAAGCCGAACACGGACGACATGCGGGAGGCGCCGAGCCTCGTCCTCGCGGGCAGGCTGCTCGCGGAGGGCGCGGACGTGTGCGCGTGGGACCCTGTCGTCGACGGGCGCGGCCTGCACGGGGTCGAGATCGCCGATACGCCCGAGGCGGCCGCAGCCGGCGCAGACGCCGTTGTGATCGTGACCGAGTGGCCGGAGCTTGCCGGCGTCGACTGGGCTGCCGTGGGTGAGACGATGCGCACGAAGGTCCTGATCGACGGCCGCAACATGCTCGACCTGGCGCCTCTGCGCGCGGCGGGATTCACCGTCGAGGGCATCGGGCGCGCAGCTGAGTGAGCCTTCCTGCCGTCATCCTCGTCGGCGGTCAGGGGACACGGCTGATGCCGCTGACCGAGCGCACGCGCAAGGACATGCTGCCGGTCGTCGACCGTCCGTTGCTTGCGTACACCTTCGAGCATCTGCGCCGTCACGGCGTTCGCCGCGGCATCGTCTCGTGCGGCTACCTGCCGACGCAGATCCGCGACCATTTCGGGTCTGCCTACGGCGAGCTGGAGTTGGCCTACGAGGTCGAGGACGACCCCCTCGGCACCGGCGGGGCGATCGGGTTCGCAGCTCGTAATCTCGGTGAGACGTTCTTCGCGCTCAACGGCGATTCGCTTCGCGAGGCCGACCTCGACGCGCTCCTGGCGTTCCACCGTTCGACCGGGGCGAGGGCGACGATCCTGCTCACGCCGGTCTCCGACCCGAGCAGCTACGGCCTCGTCCGTCTCGATCCCGACGGCAGGGTCACGTCGTTCCTCGAGAAGCCGCGGCCAGAGGAGATCGACACGAACCTGATCAATGCGGGTCTCTACGTACTCGAGCCGAGCGTGCTCGCGCTGACTCCGCCGGGTCGTGCGGTCTCGATCGAGCGCGAGGTCTTCCCGCAACTCTGCGCCGAGGGTTCCGTCTACGGGCTCTCGCTGCCGGGGTACTGGCTCGACGTCGGCAATCCCGCCGCCTACCTGCAAGGGCAGCACGACGTCCTCGAGCGCCGGTTCCACACCGAGGTCGGCGACGCGCTCGGACGAGACTTCATGCTCGTCGCAGAATCGGCCCGGATCGATCCCGGCGCCCGGCTCGTTCCTCCCGTGTACGTGGGCGAGGGCGCGCAGATCGGTGCGGGCGCCGTCGTCGGCAGCCTTTCAGTCGTCGGCGCCGGGGCCGTCGTCGGCGTCGGCAGCGTCGTCGAGTCTTCGGTCATCGGTGCCTCCGCGGTCGTAGGCGCCGAGGCGGTCGTCAACGGCTCGATCCTCGGCGAGGGAGCCGAGCTCGGCGACGGCTGCCGGGCGCTCGCGCTGACCGTCGTCGGCCCCGGGGCGAGGATTGCAGCCGGAAACACGCTCGACCACGGGTTGCGGCTGGCTGCCGACGTCGAGCTCCCGGCTGGGGCAATAAGCTTCCCGTGATGCCGCACGCCTTCACACCCCGCCACATCGACAAGCCGTGGGGGTACGAGCTGATCTGGGCCGAGGCCGAGGACTATGTCGGCAAGGTGCTCTTCGTGCGTGCCGGGCAGGCTCTCAGCCTGCAGTACCACGAGCAGAAGGACGAATCCTGGCTCGTGCAGGCCGGGCGGGCATCGCTCGAGCTCGGCGTCGTCGGCGGCGAGCTGACGACCTTCGAGATCGCAGCGGGCGATGCGTTCCGCTACCGCCCCGGCACGGTGCACAGGGTCACCGCGATCGAGGACACGACGATCCTCGAGGTGTCGACACCGCACCTCGACGACGTCGTCCGGCTCGACGACCGCTACGGCCGCCCCGAACGCGACGTCTGAGGCGTGGCCGGGGGAACTTGAGGTGTCACGCCCCGTCCCGCGCGATCTCGACCCGGAACGCATCGTCAGGCTCGAGGACGACGCCGTCGTCGTGCTCGACCAGAGGCGGCTGCCCGACGAGATGGTCGAGCTCCGCTGCCACAATGCCGCGGAGCTCGCCGACGCGATCAGGACGCTCGCGGTGCGCGGTGCCCCGGCGATCGGGGTCGCCGCCGCGTACGGCATGGCTCTCGCGGGAGCGAAGGGCCACGACCTCGTGAATGCCTACGACACGCTTGCCGCCTCCCGGCCGACGGCCGTGAACCTGCGTTGGGCCCTCGATGAGATGCACCCCGATCCGACCCCGGAGCGCGCGCGGCGGATTCACGCCGACGAGGTGGAGCGCTGCCGGGCGATGGGTGCGCACGCGGCGGAGCTCGTGCCCGCAGACGCCAGGATCCTCACGCACTGCAACGCCGGAGGTCTCGCCACGGGCGGGTACGGCTCCGCCGTCGGGGCGATCCGCGCGGCGTCGGAGCGCGGTGGGGTGGCCCACGTCTGGGTCGACGAGACTCGGCCGCTGCTCCAGGGGGCGCGACTGACCGCATTCGAGCTCGAGGCGCTCGAGATCCCGAACGCGGTGATCGTCGACGGCGCCGCAGCGTCACGAATGGCCGCAGGCGAGGTCGACATCGTGATCACCGGCGCCGATCGGATAGCAGCGAACGGCGACACCGCCAACAAGATCGGCACGTACGGTCTCGCGGTCCTGGCTCATCACCACGGGATCCCGTTCGTGATCGTGGCGCCGACCTCGACGATCGACCCGGGTGCGCAGAGCGGTGAGGACATCCCGATCGAGGAACGTGACGGAGCCGAGGTGACTGCCCGCTTCCCCGCGCGCAACCCGGCATTCGACGTCACCCCGGCCGGCCTGATCGCGGCGATCGTGACCGAGGAAGGAGTTCACCGCGCTCCGTATGCCGACTCGCTTCCCGCTCCGGTGCGCTCGCGATGATCCTGGACGAGGTCGATCCCGAGGCACGGGCGATTCTCGAGCGCTACGGGTTCGAGGCCGAGGAGTTCGAGCGGCTCCGCGCCGGGCTCGCCGCCGGCACCCGCGTGGCGGGAGGGAACGTGATCCAGGGGCTCGTCGAGCCCCCGCTGGCCTCCGACCTGACGACGTTGCCTGCCCCGGGGGAGCCCGGCTTCGACGAGGCGGTTGCGGCGGGGGCCGAGGCGCTGCGCGCGGGGGAGATCGCCATGGTCGTGCTGGCGGGGGGTATGGCGACCCGTTTCGGCGGCGGTGTCAAGGCCGCTGCGGAGGCGGTCGACGGCCGCAGCTTCCTCGAGGTGAAGCTCGGGGAGACGCAGCGGCTCGCTCGCGCGCTCGACGCCGAGATCCCGGTTGCCCTGATGACGAGCTTCGCGACCGACGCTGTCGTGCGGGCGCACGTCGTCGAGCGAGGCCTCGGGGAGCCGCTCTACTTCTGCCAGACCGCCGCGCCGCGCCTGCGGCCCGACGGCAGCCTCTTCGTGGGTGCCGACGGCCGGACGTCGCTCTACGGGCCGGGCCACGGCGACCTGCTCGCGACGATTCGCTCGTCCGGCACCCTCGCCACGCTCGCTCGCCGCGGTGCGCATTCGATCTTCGTCTCGAACGTCGACAACCTGGGCGCGCGTCTCGACCCAGGGATCGTCGGCATGCACGTCCTCGCCGGCACGCCACTCACCGTCGAGGTCGTCGCCAAGGGCGGCGATAGCGGTGGCGCGCCGGCGCGCGTCGACGGCCGGCTGCAGCTCGTCGAGACGATGAGATTCCCACCTGGCTTCGACCAGTCCCGGATCTCGGTCTTCAACACGAACACCTCGCTGATCACCGTCGACGCGCTGGCGGAGCCCGTCGACCTCACCTGGCTCGTGGCCGAGAAACGGGTCGACGGCCAGGCGGTCGTGCAGTTCGAGCGGCTCTACCACGAGCTCTCGGCGCACGTGCCGACGACGTACCTCGTCGTGCCGCGCCACGGTGCCGGGTCGCGCTTCCTGCCGGTCAAGGAGCCGGCGGATCTCGCCGAGGTACAGCCTCTCCTGCGGGCGCTGCTGGAGACGCTCCCGGCGGGTGTGGACGCGTAAGGTCGCTCTGAGGTGTTTACGTGTCGAGCCGACCCCGCGTCCGGGTCAGCCCCACTGCTGCGTGAGCTGGAGGCCGACGCCGAACAGGCCCGACAGCTGGAAGTCGAAGGTGGCGTCGCCGCCGTCGATCAGGATGCATGAGGACATGACGGCCAGGTTCGCCGTGCCTCCGACATAGGTCGAGAAGATCGCGCGGCTCGCGGGGATGTAGATCGTGCCCGAGACCGATCCCAGCTTGCCGTTGGCACCCGTGCTCGCCATCGACGCCAGGACCATGTCGGCCGTAGTCCAATCCTTCGACTTCGTGTCGCAGCTGGTGGTGCTCGGGGTGACACTGAGGGTGCGATCCTGGAAGGCCGTGAGGCCGGCATACGTCCCGACGGTCTGCGGTCCCAGGCTGACGCTGCCGTTCGTGTTCAGGAGCACCTGGTCGATTGCGCCGGCGCCCGCGGTGTTCGTCGCATCCTGGGTGTTGTAGATGAGGACGTTCGGTGCCGAGAGCGCGGCCGCGCCGCACACGTGAAAGCCGCCGCCGGCCATGATGTACGTTCCCGGCGCCAGCGTCACCTGGGTGGCCGCTTTGGGTGTGCCCTTGAGCACGGCTGTGCCGCCTGCGTGCGAAGCCGCCGTGGAGCCGAGCTGAGCGCGGGTGAAAGTCACGGTCGAGGTGGTGGTCTTGCCGCTGCCCCCGATTGAAACGCCTGTCACCAGCAGCCACTCGCTCTCGATCTGGATCATGTCGCCGACGACGATCGGCGTGGCTCCGCTGAGGACGGTCGAGGTCGCCGTTGCGGTGAACGAGGTGGTCACCGTCTCGGCCGGGCTGTAGGCGGCGGCACTGTAGGGGCTGGTGGGGACGCAGGTGGTGGTTGTGCAGTCGGAGCCGCTCGGGGCCCCGATGCAGATGCCGCCGTAGTAGGTGCCGGGCTCGAGCGTGATCGTGCCGGACGACACCTTGCACTGGTCGGGCGTCGCAGCGCTGCCGAGGGTCGAGACCGGAACCTTCTTGATCTCCTTGCCGCTCGTGTGGGCGGCGGCTGCGGTGGAGTTGAAGGCGCGCGTAACGGTGATGGTGGAGGTGCCGCCACCGGCGGTGACCACCATCCACTCGGTATCGATCTGGATCACGTCGCCGTTTGCGATCCACGACGGGTTGATGACGGGGAAGCTCGTCGACGTTGTGGTGATGGCGGCGTTCAGCTTCGGCTTGGTCGCCAGAGCGGTGTAGCTCGCGGCGGTGCCGTAGGCCGTGCTCGTGCAGGCGGGGCTGCCGAGCGCGGGTGCGGCGACGTTGACGAACGGGTCGGCGAGGACGGGCTGCCCCATCACGGGGCAGCCTGCGGTCGGGGTACCGGGGGTGCCGAGCGCGGGCGGGTTTGCGTTGACGAGCGGGCAGGTGACCCCGTTGACGATGACGTCGTTTCCGGTGTGCGTTTCCCAGCCGCCGACGACCTGGATCGAGGGGGCCTTGATCCAGCCGCCGGTGCCGAAGACGTCGAAGGCATCGTGGCCCATGTCGCACGCGTTGATGTACATGGCGTTCGTCACCGTGAGGTGCCCGCTCGACCTGACGGTCAGCGTGTGCTTGTCGCAGAGCGAGTCGAGGGAGACGAAGCTGTACGGCGGCGCGGCGATCACGGCGTTCCCCCGGAGCGTGCGGGTGACGTCGCTCGCAGTCGGGCCGGTCGGGTTCGGGACGCTACCGATCGACTTGATCGCCCATGTCCTCGTTGCCGCCGTGTAGTTCGCGCCCCAGGTCGCGGTGCCCCCGCCCACGTACGACGTGACGGTCGCGTTCGTGTCACCCGCATACGCCGGCTGGGGCCGCATCGCTGTCGAGTCGGTGCCCGAGGAGGAGAGGACGGAGAGGGCGTTGTTCATCCCTGCCTCGGCAAGCGCGGACGCCTTCTGGCCGGCCGTGCTGACGTTCGTGCTCCGCGAGCCCGCGCTCGTGTAGCTGATCACGCTCGTGACGGTGATCGAGAGCACGAGCATGACCCCGATGGCGATCACGAGCGCCACGCCGCACTCGTCCGCGAGACGTCCTGCCAACCGCGTAGCGAACCAGGCCGCCGTGGGACGGTGGCGCACAGGTGCGGGTGACACGGGGTTGGGCGAGATTGACGGCCGGAAACCCATCACCTTCTCGTGTCGGCGCGCGGTCGGGATCGTGGATCCCCCGAACGAGGCATTGGCGCGAGCCGGGGCGGGCAGAAGGCTCGTGTCGTGCGTGTCCGGGCGAGCCACGTCGCTAGCGGCCGGTGCTCGCATCGAAGGTGGATTCCTGGCTGATGTACACCGTGGCGGGGGTGCTGTGCTCGCGGACCGTGATCCGGACGAGCTTGACTGCGCTCGCCATCGAGACGCCGGAGGTGACGCAGCCGGGAGCGGCTGTCGAATAGGGGGTGCTGGTGCTCAGCGTGCCCCGGTAGCACCGCCAGACGAGGTACGTGTCGATCCGGTACGCCGTGCTGTCGGGCCCGGTGACCGGATCCCGGAGCGCGACGAGGGCCGGGTCGGTCGTGGCGCATGTCGGGACGGCCGTTCCCCCGGGGTTGCCCGCCACGTACGCCGTGTTGGTCGACGTCGTCGAGAGGCAGATCCCCGCGAACTTCACCGCACGGAACCGTTCCATCTGCGCGTCGGCGAGAGCCGACGCGTTCGCGATCGAATTCGAATGCCGGAGGGCCGTGTAGCCCGAGCTGAAGCCGGCGAACACGGTGAGGATGCCGACGTTGAGGACGGTCATCGCGATCAGGAGCTCGACCAGGCCGAAGCCTCCCTCATCGCGCGAGCGGCGCCCGACCGCGGCCTGGCGGAGCCGTGCTGCTGAGAGCCTCGTGCCTCTCATCGCTTCGAGCTCCTCATACCCTCACGCTGTTCCGCAGCGCGATATCGTCGACGAGCCTGAAGGCCTGGGTGGTCGAGGTGGGGCCGTTCAGGTTTACCGGCAGGGTGACGCGCACGGTGGGCAGGCTCAGCGCTGTCTTGAGGACTCCGCCGCACGCGGCCGTCGTCGAGGGCAGGCAGAACGGGACAGCGGTCGTCAGGTAGTCGGCCCACTTGCGCCCCGTCGCCGCGCAGGCTGGTTGGCTCGAGGTCGAGGCGCGGCGCCACAACGCGTAGTCGCCCGTCTTCATCGTGCTCGCCGAGGTGCACCACGTGACGTAGACCGTCGTGGCGGCGTTCGTGGTGAGGCCGTTGCTCGGGCAGTAGCCACCGAGCGTGATCCTGATCTGGTTGCCGCCCGTCCCGGCGCTGACCGCAGTGCCACTCGCATTGACGACCGAGACGGAGTTGGCGCAGTGCAGCTCGCGCCGGAGCGTGTCGAGCGCTAGGCGGCCTTGATCCTGGGCCTGGGTCGTGCGGCTGGTCCTGACCTCGGCCTTCGATGCCTCGACTATCACCGAGGTCAGAGCGGTGACCATGATGACCGTGATCGCCATCGTGACGAGCAGCTCGACGAAGCTGATTCCATGCTCCTCTGCGACGCGCGCCCGGGCGCGTCGAAGAGCATGGGCAGCGGCGGTCGTGCCCCCACGGGGGGTACGGACGGCAAGGAGGCGTGCGAGACGCCGCATGGGCAAGGGGGCGCTGGTCATGTTGGGTGAGGAACTCCTGCGCCACGGGGGTGACAGGTCACCTTCGTATTTTCGGGTCGGCCGGCTGCTCTGCGCTCACCCTTCCGGGGGATCTTCGGCGCTCGACCGGCGGAACATCCGGCACTGTCTCGGCACGAAGACGGCACGAACCGGGCCCGGATCGGTCCTTACTGTCCGTCGTGTGCACCTCCTCGACCTCGTGCTCCCGCGCCGGTGCGGCGTCTGCGACCGTGTCGGCGCGTCGGTGTGCCCTCCGTGCCTCGCGCGCCTCGTCCCCTGCGGGCCGCCCTGCTGTGAGCGGTGCGGTGCGCCAGGCCCCTGGCCCGTTCGTCGTTGTGTCGAGTGCAGCGGTCGGCGGCTCGCGTTTGCGACTGCGCGGGCCGCGATCGTCTACGAGCACGGTGCGCGGGCGCTCGTGGCGTCATGGAAAGAGCGCGGCCGCCGCGACCTCACAGGCGTCGCCGCCGAGCTCGTCGTTTCGGTGCTGCCGAAGCCCGCGGCCGACGTGATTACCTTCGTCCCCGGAGACCGCGACCGTGGTCTCTCGCGTGGACACGTACCGGCGGCGGCGCTCGCCTCGGAGCTCGCCGCCGCCTGGTCGATCCCCGCGGCAACCCTGCTGCGGCGGCGGCCGGGCGTGAAGCGGCAACGAGACCTGCCGCGCAACGAGCGGCGGGGAAACGTTGCCCGCGTGTTTACGGCCTGTGGTGCGTCGCCGGCTCGCGTGTGCCTCGTGGACGAC
>Ga0315286_10007295_pt1 | contig 10805 bp, 4 predicted proteins | sample YL17G10_0_MG_FD_205038 | JGI IMG/M metagenome (GOLD analysis project Ga0315286, IMG submission 205038) | Sediment microbial communities from Yellowstone Lake, YNP, Wyoming, USA - YL17G10_0 | ecosystem: Environmental > Aquatic > Freshwater > Lake > Sediment | place: USA: Wyoming | collected...
TCACCGTCTCGTGCGACAGCGACCGGCCCACGGCCCGTGCCAGCAGCCGCGCGATCTCCCCGTCGCTATTCCCCAGCACGGCGGCCTCGAGGATGAGGCCCCGCTCCCGGTCGCGGCTCATGGCCACCTCGGCAGCACGCTCATTCCCGCGGCCGGCCCCTGCAGCGGCCAGACGCTCGCACTCCCCGCGCAGCCGCCGCAGTTCCGCTCCGCCGAACTCCAGCAGCCAGCGCAACTCCTGGTCCCAGCGATAGGCCGTCGAGCGCGGCGCGCCCACACGCCGCAGATACGGCGTCACCGCACCGTGCCCGCGCTGCCGCGCCGACAACATGCCATTGACAACTTCCCACGGCGTGGTAAACTCGACCATCGGCTTCTCCTTGCCACTGAGCGCTCCGATCTCACCACACGCTCATTGTGCGGGGAAGCCTTTTCATGGCAACCCCTGTCCCACCCCATTCGCCCCGCGGCCGCCCCCGAATCTGACAATCCCCGTTTTCTTCTTCCTCGGGTGATGAACATGGAGGAGTTCGACATTGATCCGTTGGTACTGAAGTCGCTCAGGGCCAAGTGGAGAGATGAGACTGAGCGGGCGATCGGCAATGCCAAGCGGTCAGCGTGGGATAAGAGGTCCAGGAGGGAGTGGTGGAGGGCGGCATGGCAAGGGCGGCGGCTCTTGGCGCGACGAAGGTCTGAGAAGGCGAGGCGAAGCTGGCAGCGAGCGGGATGGAATGCTCAACGCCCATCGCGAAGCGGCTTGGAGCCAACTGAGTTGTCTGCGAGACACGCCGGAGGAAAACAATCCTCCGGAGGCCATGGCGGTATTCTCGCCTCCCTGCCCGGCTTGAGCTATTCCGCCCTACGCCCCCTGTCCGTCAGCCGGTTCCTTACCCTCTCCTGCCCTGCCTCAGCGCGACGAATTCTCGATTCCGCAGCCCTGCGGCCAGCCCCTTGAGGCCCAGCCTGTTGAAGTGTTCGGCAAGCGCCTGCGGGAGCCAACCCTTGGGCCTGACGACCTCGGCGACGTAGATGTTGCCCGCGGCATCGAACCGGGGCCCGACCGCCGCGTCGGAGGTCTTCCAGAGGATCGGGTTTGTCGTGACGCGCCTTCCGCTGGGCAGGTATTCGCGGAGGACCTTGCAGGTGCGGTTGCGCACGACCGGCGATAGGACGAAGAGGTGCCCGTCGCTCTCCCGGATGCCCAGGGTGTGGGGCAGCTCGCCCATGCTCACCGGGACGAATGAGAAGCTCCGCTCCTTCTGCATCCACTCGAGCTGGTCTTCCGGGATTGGCTTGTTGCCTTCTCCGTGGATGGCGGCCTCGGCGTCCGTCGGGGCGATAGGCTCGTCCCAGGGCGCGGGCCGCCCGGCCCGGTCGTACCTGAAGAAGCACCAGAGCCAGCGCAGGCCGTAGAGGTGCCCGTCGGGGTGGGGTAGGATCTGGAAGCCCTTGCCGCCGCCGAACTGGCCGCCGGGGATGCGCACCTGCTCGATCTCGTCGGTCGGCTCGGAGTAGCGCACCCACAGCCCGCCGCCGGTGCTGTTCCGCGCGTAGACCTCGTTGCGCTGGCGGTCCACGACCACCGCGAGATAGCACTCGGGCAAAGACTTGTAGCTCTCGATCCCGCCGCTGACCATCCGGGCGTCGCTGAACTTCGCGCCCTGGTCCTCCAGGCGGGCCAGGTTGCCGAACCGGTCGCCCACCCAGATCACGATCGGCTCAGCCGAAGAGTCCACAGCCGAGGAATACTCCGCCCGCGCCATGCGCACGGATGCCCGGCATACCTCCTGCGCGCCCTTGACGGCGGCGGGCACGCTGAACTTGACCACCGCGACCAACGCCCCTTTCCCGGCGGGGCGCCTGGTGACGTAGAGACTCCCGCTCTTCGGGTCAACGCCCAGGTAGTCGGGCTTCTCGACAGGGACCTCGCCGAGAAACTTCCCATCCTTCTCATTGACGACGACCACGCGGTCGTTGGCGTGGTCCGCGATGAACAGCTTGCCCTTGCCATCCACGGCCAGCCCGAGAGGTGCCCCGCCAAGATGCGCATCGTCCTTGCCCGGCGTGGCCGGTTCGCCGAACAGGGGCTCGCAGGCGGTGCGTTCCGGCAGCTTGACCCGGTAGACGGCGCAGTGCTCGGCCTTTGCGTAGACGCGTGGCCTCATCCCCCCGCGTACACGTGCTGGCCATCGGACGAGACGGCCAGGCACGAGAACCCCGCCAACATGGGCCTCTTGCCGGCGGCGCCGATGGCCACCACCAGCTTGTCGGCGGGGCAGCCGCCCTGTGTGTCGAGCATGCCGATGCTCGGCGGGATACTGCCGTGGCGGTCGTAGCAGGGCAGGTAGAGCCGGCCGCGGTCCGGGGAGACCGTCAGGTTGCACGGGCAGGGGGTGCTGAAGTCGGGATACAGCCCCATGCTTACGCCGCGGAGCAGCGGGGCGGGCCGGCCGTCCAGCTCGAGGGACGTGATGCCCCTGACCTGCTCCCTCGTGAGGCCGGCGGGGAAGGGCATGACCATGCGCGGATAAACCCAGTCGCGGCCGAAGGCCAGGATCTGCGGGCCTTCCCACACGGCGCCCCGGGTGGCGGCAGGGACGTAGAGGGTGCCGTCGGGGCCTGTCCCCAGCCCCGTCACCTTCACGATGTTCTGGCGGTTGCCGGAGAAACCCTGGGCCAATGACGATCCCCTCACACCGAACAAAGCGTACTTCAGGAACGTGGACGCAGTCTTCGAGTTCGCGCGCGAGAGGAACGTGGTCATCTCGCTCACCCTGTACCACCAGCGGCGGCGCAATCGGATCACGGCCAAGAACGCCCGGGCCTGGGCGAAGTGGCTCGCCCAGCGCTACAAGGACACACCGACCATCGTCTGGTCCATGACGCCTGAGGCAAGAGACGAATTTGTGCCCGTCCTCAGGCAACTGGCCGCAGGCCTTCGGGTGTGAGGGGGTCCCAGCCTCGCGCTCGGTTGGCGCCCCCGAATGGAGAGCGGTCGAGCGCGACGGGGGTGGCCTCCAGCCCGGTCCGGGCAAGGCGAGCCCTTGGGATCATGCGGGGCCTTCCAATTGTCTCAGTTCGGCGCCTTGGGCGACAAGCGCAGCCTGGAGCGAGCCCACGTCGAGGTCTCGCGGGCAGACGTTGTGCCGGCAGCACAACGCCGCAGCCGTTCCTGCCGCCTGGCCAATGGCCATGATGTTCACCATGGCGCGATGGGACTCGTACGGCTGCTGCTCGCTGGAGATGCAGCGCCCGGCGACGAGCAGGCCATCCACTCTCTTGGGGACCAGGCAGCGGTACGGGATGTCGTAGCCCTCGTGCTCGAGGTAGCGTCGGTAGCCATAGTAGTGGATGATCGCGCAGGGGCTGATGGCAACCACATCGTCGAAGCGGCGTCCTTCGAGTGCGTCCTCGGCAGTCAGCTTGTACTCGCCTTCGATGAAGCGCGTCTGCCGGACGCCCAGCAGTGGCGGCGTCTCAACCACCCGAGCGTCCGCCAGTTCGGGGTGCTTGGCCTGCTTGGCGGCGAAGTCCTCGTACACCCTGAGGCGTGTGTCAATCTCGCCTCGGGACAGCTCGTCGCCGTCCGCTCCATTGATGGGCTCCTGCACGCCCGGCCCCCACACGACCGCGTGGGTGCCGAAGTCGCAGGCGAACGTGCCCTGGGGACGCGCTGCGCCGAACTCGATGCGATACATAAGGGAATCGTTGAGGCGAGGAGCCTCGTCCCTGGCCGTCTGCCAGAAGGGCACGCCGGCGCGCGCTGCCACGTCGGCGTCCCCGCTGGCGTCCACGACCACGCGGGCCATCAGGGCCTGGCGCCCCGATTTGTTCTCCACGACTACGCCCCGCACGACATCGCCTTCGACGATGGCGTCACAGAAGTACGTGTGGAACAGGATGTCCACGCCGGCATCCACGCACATTTTGAGTGCGAGGTACTTGAACTTCTCCGTGTCAATGGCGTAGCTGTATTCGAGCTGCCCGGGTTCCGTGGGGAATGACGCCTGCTGGTAGGGACTCCTGCCCAGGCCCCCCCGCTCCTTCAGCTTCAGGACGATCTCCTCGGCAATCCCTCGCACCACTTGCGTTGCGTTGGGCTCCACCTGGTTGCGGAACCCGTTGATACAGGCCATCAGAGAGGCTGTAGCCGTGCCGCCGAGATAGCCGAACTGCTCAACGAGCACGACCTGTGCTCCGTTGCGAGCCGCGGCGATGGCTGCACATAAGCCTGCCGGCCCGCCGCCCACGACAGCGACGTCGGCTTCGCGCGTGATGGGAAGGTCGCGAGCCGGCTCGCGGTACATCTTCATGCAGGTCCTCCGGGTATCGTTCTGCCGCACGCTGTTGACGCCGCAGGGCTTTCGTGTATGATCCGAGAACCGAACCGAGCAGGCAGCCAGGGGATCCGGTGACCATGGCCACACGCTGGGACATCATAGCCATCGGGAATCCCCCCCGCAATCGTCACCGGGGCGAGAAAGGGGGCGTGTTCGCCATGATGCTGCTCGCCGCGTTAGCCACGTCGGCTCTGGGAGGCGAAGGAGCCGCTCGTCCCCTTGTGTCGGTGGTGGCAGACCGAACGCTGGGTCCGGGCGCGACGCACGGGCTGGGGAAGCTGCTGGGCGCAATGGCCGCGAAGGGGGTGGCGACAGAGCGCGCCGATGCCCTCGACACCGCACGCGGCGCCACCCTGGTGGTGGTTGGCCTCGCATCTGAGGGGGAACCGGCCGCAACGCTTCTGAAGGCCAATGGCGTTCCCGCTCCGACTGGGGCCGAGGCCCTGGTCATCCATAGGGCCAAGTGGGAGGGGAGGCCATCGGTCCTCGTGGTCGGCTCGGACGACCGGGGGTTGATGTACGCCTTGCTCGACGTGAGCGACCGCATCGGCTGGGCCGCGGATGCTGCCGACCCCCTGAGCGAGGTGAAGGACTGCGCGGAGAAGGCGGCCGTGGCCGAGCGGGCACTCTCGATGTTCACGTTCCATCGCGCCCGCTTCGAGAGCTTCTTCTACGATGAGGCGTTTTGGGCCAGGTACCTCGATACGCTGGCCAGGAACCGCTTCAACACATTCGCCCTGATCTTCGGCTACGAAAACTGGGGCTACTTCGCCCCGCCGTACCCCTACTTCTTCGACCTGGAGGAGTTCCCCGACGTTCGCGTCGTCAGCATCACGAAGGAGCAGCAACGGCGGAATCTCGAGGCTCTGAACCGCGTGATCCGCATGACCCATGAGCGTGGGCTGAACTTCACCCTCGGTATCTGGGACCACATCTATCGGGGCGGAGTGCAAGGCCCCACCGACCAGGCGCAGAAGCCCACGGAGGGGCTGGTCTGGGGGCTCACGGCAGAGAACCTGGTGCCTTACACGAAGGTGGCGCTGGCAAAGTTCCTCAGGCTGGTGCCCGACCCGGATGCCCTCCAGTTCCGCATGCACGGGGAATCGGGCCTGAAGGGTGGGGAGATGGAGACGTTCTGGACCAACGTCTACCAGGTGATGAAGGACTCGGGCCGAAAGATCCGCTTCGATGCCCGGGCCAAGGAGTTCCCCGACTCGCTGATTGACAGGGCACTGGAGATGGGTGTCCCCATCCGCATCTGCACGAAATACTGGGCGGAGCAGATGGGCCTGCCGTTTCACCCCACGCACGTCAACCGCCAGAACCAGCACGACCGGCGCCATGGCTACGCCGACCTCCTCCGGTACCCGAAGCGCTACGCCATGCACTGGCGGCTCTGGAACGGCGGCACGTCGCGGGTCCTGCTCTGGGGCGATCCCGAGTACGCTCGCCGCTTCGCCGAGAGCACCCACCTCTACGACGGCGAGGGCTTCGAGGTCAACGAGCCGCTCTGCACGAAGATGCAGGACCAGCCGCACGGCCGGAAGCCCTTCGAGCTGCTCAACCCGCAGTATCGCTACTACGACTTCGAGTTCGAGCGCTACTGGCATTTCTTCCAGGTCTTCGGGCGGCTGGGCTACAACCCCGACACGCCGCCCGAGGTCTGGCGGAAGGAGTTCGAGCGGCGCTTCGGCACGCAGGCGGCGCCGTTCGTCGAGCAAGGGCTTCATCGGGCCAGTTGGGTCCTGCCGCGGATCGTGGCGACCTGCTTCCCGTACCACCGCTTTCCCATGACCCGCGGCTGGGCCGAGAAGCAGCGACGCGAAGACCTGCCGGCCTACGCCAAGGCCGAGGCGAGCGATACCGAGCAGTTCCTGACCATTGACGAGGCGGCGCGGCTCCATCTAGAGGGGAAGGAGTCGGCCAGGCTCTGGCCCCAGCAGAACAGCGAGTGGTATGCCGCGGTCGCGAAGGAAGTGCTGGGCGCGGTCGAACAGGCGGAGAAGGCGGCGGGCACCAATCGGAGCAGGGAATTCGCGGTCACGATGGTTGACCTGCGGATTCTGGCGAACCTGGCCTTGTATCACTCGCGGAGAATTCATGCAGGGCTCGGCTGGGCGTACTTCGAACACGCCAAGGACCTCAACGCCCTCGACGATGCGATCCGCCACGAAGCTCACGCGGTCGAGGCCTGGGAGAAGATCGTGGAGGCCGCGGGCGACGTCTACCACCGCGACCTGATGTTCGGCCGCCCGAGCGCCGGCCTCTCCGGCCACTGGAGGGACGAGTTGGAGGAACTGAAGAAGGGCCTGGCGAAACTTCAACAACAGCGGGAGAGCTTCCGCCCGGCCGTGGCAGGCGACGGCCCGGCGATCGCCCACATGCCGATCCGCAAGGCCGCACCCGGGAAGAACCTGACCGTCAGAGCCACGGTGGCAGGTCCAAACCCAGTCGCCGCGCTACGCATCGGCTTCCGCAGCGGCCAGGGTGAGACGGCGTATGCGGACATGGAGCCAGCCGGGCCGTTCCGCTATCGCGGCGTGATCCCAGGCGCCGGGGTCGTCGAAGGCCTGAGCTACTTCATCGAGGCGAGCGACGGCGCGGGACGGAAGACGTCCTCCCAACCCATTGCCGTGACGGTCACAGATGACAACGATCCGCCCGTGCTGGCGCACAAGCGAATCGCCGCCGCTCCCGCCGAGAAGCCGCTGACCATCACCGCCGAGGTCCGCGACCCTTCGGGCGTCAAGTGGGTGCACCTGCGATACCGCAGCGTCACGCAGTTCGAGGACTACCGCGCCCTGCCGATGACGCCCACGGGGAGGCCGAACGAGTTCCAGGCCGTGGTGCCCGGCGAGCACATCCCTGCGAAGTGGGACTTCATGTACTTCTTCGAAGTGATGGATGGCAGGGGCAACGGCAGGATCTACCCGGACCTGGATCGGGAAACCCCGTACGTCATTGTCAAGCTTCAACGCAATGAGGAACCGCAGCGATGACCCACAAGCGCCGGAAGAGATCTGTGTTTGGGACCGTGGCCCTGGCGGCTGCAATGCTGGCGAGCGCCTGGGCGGCTCTGGCCGAGGGCGACCCTGCATTCTACGTGAGGAGGGCCTCCTGGCACGACACACTGCTCGCCTCGCGCGAGGCCCTGGCCGCGCTGGAGCGGAAGGGCGAGAAGAAGGGCATCGTCAAGTCTGCGCGCCAGGACCTCTGGGCCCTCGTGGCCCGTGACTTCTCCGAAGAGGCGCCGCGGCGGGAGATGAGATGGGCGCAGGAGGACCGTGTGCTGGAGCAGGACTGGGCTCCTGGCGATCTGGCGGATCTGGCCCGGCGCTACGCGAAGGCGTTCCATCGTGTGCCCTCCCTGGCTGCCCAAGCGGCCGCCCTCGCGCCCGGGGTTCGAGACGCGGCGGGGCTTCAGGCTGTCCGTCAGCTCTACCATCGTGCCCGCGCCCTCTCCGATGCCCTGGCCCGCGCCCGCACGCTGAACTGGCGGGCACTGCGGATGGCGGTCACCGACCTCGCCGCAACATTCGGGGAGAAATACCCGCAGGGCAAGGGGTATCTCGCTCGTCTGGACGGCCTGGAGAAGGCCATCGGGGCAGCGTTGGGTCAGGCAGAAAAGGGCGAGGTCGCCGACCTCGAGCGCGTGGTCGGACTCGTCGCCGACTTCGATCCCCTCCAGCGCGAGGCCCTGCTGGCCAATCCGCTATTGGACTTCGACCGTCTGCTCCTGATCCGGCGCAAGCCCGATGGCGACCCCCGCCGCCCGAAGGGAACAGGCTACGGCGTCGGTGAATACATCGGCCTGCCCCGGCAAAGCTCTAAGTGCAATCCGGGCATCGAGCGGCCCTTCGACTGGGACAACGAGATCGCCGTTCTTTCGCCCGTGCGTCCCGAAGGGAAGCTTGCCACGCTCTACAAGCCCGAAGACACCAGGCTGATCACCGACACCGATCTGCGCTGGGATGCCGACAGGCTGCTCTTCTCGATGCCCGGCACCCACCGCAAGTGGCAGGTGTTCGAGGTCGGCACCGACGGCAAGGGCCTCCGCCAGGTCACGCCCGGCGACCAGCCCGACGTCCATAGCTACGACGCCTGCTACCTGCCTGACGGCCAGATCGCCTTCCTCTCCACCGCGCCCCTCCAGGGCGTGCCCTGCAACGCCGGCGTCATCGTCGGGATGATGTATGTGATGGACGCCGACGGGCGCAACATCCGCCAGGTCTGCTTCGACCAGGACCACGACTATTGTCCCAGCGTGCTCAACGACGGGCGCGTCCTGTACCTTCGGTGGGACTACACGGACACGCCCCACGTCTGGAACCGCGTGCTCTTTGCCATGAACCCCGACGGCACGGGCCAGTCCGAGTACTATGGCAGCAACTCGTACTGGCCGAACGCGGTCTTCTACGCGCGGGCGATCCCCGAGCACCCCACGAAGATCGTCGGCATCGTCACGGGGCACCACGTGGGCCGCGTCGGCGAGCTGGTGATTTTCGACCCGGCCAAGGGGCGTCACGAGGCCGACGGCGTGGTGCAGCGAATCCCCGGCTACGGCCAGAAGGTGGAGCCGATCATCGAGGACCGGCTGACCGAGAACAGTTGGCCGAAGTTCCTGCACCCCTATCCGTTGAGCGAGAAGTACTTCATCGTCTCGTCCAAGCCCACCCCCGACTCGCTCTGGGGGATCTACCTGGCGGATGTCTTCGACAACATGGTGCTGCTGAAGGAAGTGGAGGGCCAGGCTCTGGTGGAGCCGATCCCGTTGCGGAAGAGGCCGAAGCCGCCAGTGATCCCTGACCAGACGCAGCCGGGCCGGGACGATGCCGTGGTGAGCGTCACGGACGTCTACCAAGGCCCCGGCCTGCGGGGCGTGCCGCGCGGGTCGGTGAAGAAGCTGCGCGTGCTCACCTACCATTTCGGCTACCAGAGCCTCGCGGGCATTGACCACCGCGTGGGCGCCGACGGGCCGTGGGAGGCCAAGAGAGTCCTCGGCACGGTTCCCGTCGAGGCGGACGGCTCGGCTTTGTTCCGCGTGCCGGCTAAGACGCCGATCTCCGTCCAGCCTCTCGATGCCGAGGGACAGGCCCTACAGTTGATGCGAAGCTGGATGACCGCGATGCCTGGGGAAACACTCAGTTGCGTCGGCTGCCACGAGGCGCGGAACGCGGCGCCGCCTAACTCGGCCACCCTGGCCTCGATGCGTCCCCCTTCGGCGATAGAGCCCTGGCACGGGCCCACCAGGGGCTTCAGCTTCGAGCGCGAGGTCCAACCTGTCCTCGACAAGTACTGTGTCGGCTGCCACGACGGCAAGCCCAGGCCCAACGCGCCGGCAATGCCCGACCTGCGCAACAACCCCAACGTGCGTCTCGTGTACCGCCAGGGCGACCCCCAACTCAAGACGGTGCGGGATACGCCCGTCGAGGCCCTCATGGGGCAGTTCAAGGGGATCTTCCCGCCCAGCTACATCGAGCTGCGCCGCCTCGTGCGGATCCCCGGCTTCGAGAGCGACCTGCATCTCCTCCCGCCCAAGGAGTTCCACGCGGAAACGTCCGAGCTTATTCAGATGCTCCGGAAAGGACACCACAATGTCCGCCTCGATCCGGAGGCCTGGGACCGGCTGATCACCTGGATTGACCTCAACGCTCCCTGCCACGGCACGTGGGGCGAGTTCACCCGCATCCCCGAAGATCAGCGTAGACGGCGTCTGGAGCTTCAGAGGCTGTACCAGGGCGTCGCCGAGGACCACGAGGAGGTCCCTCAGGCCGCCCGGCCGCGTGTCGAGCCGGTCATGCCTGAGGCGCTTCCGAAGCCCGAGCGCAAGCCTGTGGACTGCCCGGGGTGGCCCTTCAATGCCGCCGAGGCCAAGAGGCGGCAGGCCGCGACGCCCCAAGGCCGGACGATCGATTTGGGCGGCGGCGTGCCCCTGGAGCTTGTGGGCATCCCCGCCGGCAGCTTCGTCATGGGCGACCCGGACGGCTGCGAGGATGAGCGCCCGCTGACGCGGGTCGAGATCGCTCGGCCCTTCCTGATGGGCAGGCTCGAGGTGACCAACGAGCAGTTCGCGCGCTTCGACCCGTCGCACGACAGCCGCTACGAGCACCGAACCTCCTGGATCTTCAGCGAGGAGTACCTCGGCTGGCTGCTCAACCGGCCCCGGCAGCCCGTCGTGCGCGTCTCGTGCGACGCGGCCATGGCGTTCTGTCGCTGGCTCTCGGACAGGACGGGACAGAAGCTCACCCTCCCCACGGAGGCCCAATGGGAGTACGCCTGCCGCGCGGGGGCCGCCACGGCGATGAACTACGGGGCGTGCGACGCCGACCATTCCGCGTCTGCCAACCTCGCCGACGCGATGCTCAAGCGGGTCGAGACGTACGGCTGGGGCCTGCCCTCCGGGGCGCTGCCGCCGTGGCATCCGACCGACGGGCGGTTCAACGACGGCCATCGCGTGACGGCGCC
>Ga0315286_10007297_pt1 | contig 10804 bp, 10 predicted proteins | sample YL17G10_0_MG_FD_205038 | JGI IMG/M metagenome (GOLD analysis project Ga0315286, IMG submission 205038) | Sediment microbial communities from Yellowstone Lake, YNP, Wyoming, USA - YL17G10_0 | ecosystem: Environmental > Aquatic > Freshwater > Lake > Sediment | place: USA: Wyoming | collected...
CCTCGCCCGACTCGAACGATCTCCGCTCGACCTGGAGCTGCTGAAGAAGATCGAGGGAATCGTCACCCGGCGCGGGCTCGTCGAGTTCCGCGCTTCCATCGAGTCGCTCCTCGAGACCCTGGAGACCGGCTCCTACGAGATCGCCTTTCTCGGACGAGTGAGCTGTGGAAAGTCATCGCTGCTGAACGCCACTTTGGGCGTGCCTGTGCTGCCCGTCGGGGTCGCGCCGGTGACCGCCGTGCCGACGCGGATCACCTGGGGCGAAACCGCCGAGGTGCATGTCCGCTTCGCCGACGCGCCGGAAGAGCGGGCGACGCTCGACCGACTCGCCGAGTTCGTCTCGGAGGTCGGGAATGCGGAGAATCGCAAGCGGATCACGCGGGTCGCGGTCATGATTCCTTCGGACAAGCTCCGATCCGGCGTGGCACTCGTGGACACGCCGGGGCTGGGGTCGCTTGCCACGGCCGGCGCGCGCGAGTCCTACACATACCTGCCGCGGTGCGACCTCGGCGTACTGCTCATTGACGGGGCAGGCGTGCCTTCGCGGGAGGACATGACCGTCCTGCGCTTGCTCTACGATTCCGGGATTCCCGCACTCGTCGCGATCACAAAGGCCGATCTGCTCGCCCCCGCGGACCGGGAAGAGCTTCGCCGGCACGTGCGGGAGGAAATCCACCGCCACCTCGGCCTCGACCTCTCGGTGGGCCTGGTGAGCACGGTCGGCGCGGAGGCGGAGCTTGCGCGGACGTGGTTCGAGCTGGAGGTCGCACCCCTCTATGCGCGGGCGCGGGAGCTGCTGACAGCGTCCGCGAAGCGGAAGCTTGCCGTACTTCGCGAGGGAGTCGTCGCGGCCTTGCGGACGACGACGGAATCCCGGGGTCGAATGGATGAACGGGCGCGGGAGCGCAGGGCAGGGCTCGAGGAGATCGCGCTCGACGCCGAAGCCCTGGTGCGAAATTCCGGTGAGCGCTGCCAGGCGCTGGCCGACGCGGCGCGCGACCTCGCGCCCAAGGCCCTGCTTTCTGCATCGCGCATTCTCGCAGGACGAGGATCCGACAAGCGCGAGGAGCGTGCCGAGGCCGCCGATGTCCTCCGTTCCGTGCTCCTGGAGAACGCCGCGGAGGCAGCAGGTGAAATCCGCCAGGAACTCGTCGCCGCGCGCGACGGTCTGCGAGAGCTCGCGCGACGCGCCGCGGAGGCGTTCCCGCACTCCTCATCCGACGTGCCGGATATCGAGCTCGATCTCGTTGCCCAGCCGGCGTTCCGGCTCCCTGAGGGGATCGAGGGCGCGGACCTTCGGTTGCCGCGCTGGCCCGCATTTGCCCGCGGCTACCTCGAAGGGCGTATCCATTCCACGCTCGAGCGCACGGTGGGCCGAGGGATCGAACAGGCGTGCTCATGGTTCGGGGGAGAACTTCGCAATTGGTCCCGTGGCGTGATCGCGCGTCTTGCAGCCCAGTTCTCCGCCTTCGTGGAACCGCTGCGCGGGGCCGCCCGGGGTCTGTCCGATCGCGGGCTGGAAGGCGACGCTGAGGGAATCGTCTCGGATCTCCTTGAGCTTGGTACTGGAGAGCCCGAGTCGGTCCTCGCGGGGGCGCCCCGGGACGCCGCGGCGGCGATATCGCCTTCCCGGGGCGTGGCGAAGGAAGAATGAACCCGCGACCCGAACATAGGGCACGCCGGCAGGCGGGCTGGCTCAACCGCAACGTGCTCGGCATGGGGGCGGCGAGTCTCCTCAGCGATCTCGGGCACGAGTGCGCCACCTCCGTGTTGCCGCTTTTCCTGATCGCGATCGGCGCGCCCGCGGCGAGTTTGGGAGTCATTGAAGGCGTCGCGGACGCGCTTTCATCCGCAATCAAGGTAGCTTCCGGATGGCTGAGCGACCGCCTCCATCGCCGCAAGCCGATCGCGGTGGCGGGCTACCTGCTGACCGGGCTATCGACCGGGTTCTTCGGTCTCGCGACGAGCTGGCCGCACATTCTCATTACCCGCGCTGTCGGCTGGTTAGGCCGGGGCGCTCGTGGTCCCGTGCGGGATACGCTCCTTGCCGAGTCGGTGCCGGCCGAAGCGCGGGGCAGGGCGTTCGGGTTCCATCGATCGGCCGACACGCTCGGTGCGATCGCGGGGCCGATCTTCGCACTTCTGCTCCTCGCCGTCCTGCACGGGCGCATGGCGCCCGTTGCTGCGTACCGATGGATCTTCTTGCTGACGGCGATCCCTGGCATCCTGTCGGCCCTGGCCTTTGCGTTCATGGTTCGGGAGCGAGCCCGGCACAACGTGAGAGCCGGGCTGTTTCTCCATGCGCTACGGGACCTGCCGCGAGATTTTCGGCGCTTCCTTGTTGGGGTCGCGGTGTTCGGGGCCGGCGACTTCGCGCACACCCTTTTGACTCTGCGGGCTGCGCAACTGCTGACGCCCGAGTATGGAGCCGCGAAAGCCGGACAGATCGCCGTCGCCCTCTACGTGGTCCACAATGTCGTTTACGCCGCGATGTCCTACCCCATCGGTTTCCTCGCAGACCGCCTGGGCAAGCGCGGCCTGCTCGCCCTGGGGTACGTCCTGGCGGCCGTCATGGGCCTCGGCTGGATCCTGGCGACGCCGTCGGTCGTCTACCTCGGTGCGCTCTTCGCGCTCGGCGGATTGTTCATCGCGGCCGAGGACACGCTCGAAGGCGCGCTTGCGGCGGACCTCCTGCCGCCGGATCTCCGCGGGACCGGGTTCGGTGCCCTCGCCGCCGTGAACGGCCTCGGGGACTTCCTTTCGAGCGCGGTCGTCGGCCTCCTCTGGAGCGCCATCGATCCGAGAGTCGGTTTCGCGTATGCGACCGTCTTCTTTCTCACGGGCGCGGTTGTGGTCTATCGAGTGCGATGAGCGTTGCGGAACCCATTTTGCTCCTCCTGGTCCGCCATGGGCAGACGGACTGGAACCGCGATGCGCGCTTCCGCGGGCGCTCCGATATCCCGCTCAACGGAGACGGAGTGCGCGAGGCGGAGGCTCTCGCCCGGCTGATCCACAGCCGGTACCCACCGCAGGCGGTCTTTGCGAGTCCGCTTTCGCGGGCGCGTTCGACCGCATCGGCGATCACCCGCTTGTGCGAACTCGAGGTGCAGACCGACGACCGCTTGCTGGATCTGGATCACGGGACCTTTTCCGGTCTGACGGAAGCCGAAGCGCAGGCGAGGTTCCCCGCGGAGTACGCAGAGTGGATCGGGCGAGGCCGCCTGTCCGCCCCGCCTCAGGGCGAGTCCGTGGCCGATCTCATCTCGCGGGCCGGAGAGCTCGTCGGAGAGCTGAAAGAAATGCACGCGGGGGAACAGGTCGTCCTCGTGACCCACCGCGAGGTCATTCGGGCGGTGGTCTGTGGCCGGCTCGAACTTCCGGAGACGGTCTTCCACCGCATCCGGATCGATACTGGTTCGCTCACGATTTTCGATATTTCCGAGGGCGGCGCGACCCTGGCAAAACTCAATCTGACAGGCGCCGACGCGCAGGACTCGACGGATGGGCCCCATGTCGCGCGATAGTGTCCGGCGGGCAGGCGCTAGTGCTTTCCCAGCAGCCGGAGAGGACGGAACCGGTGAGCGCGAAGAAGCCCTGAGCCTACCTTGCCCGGCGGAGGCCGACCCTGCGCGGTTCTCGAGCATCCTGTTCCCCCGTCCAGCCGACCCTGCGCTACCGGAAACTCACGAGGCACCCGCCTTCTTTCGTGATCTGAATCTCGATCAGGTCGTGGCAGCCGTGACGGCCGGCCGACAGGAGTACGATCTCGGGCCCTTCTTCTGCGCTCCACTCACGGATCTCGACGGGATCGCCTACCGCCAAGAGGTGATGCGGGACCTCGAGGACGACGCCGTCAGACAGGCGGTCGAGGCCTTTGCGCAGCAGATGCGCACGATGCGGGAACACCTCGCTCTTAGGGAGAAGCGCCACTACCCGCGGGAGAAGGAACGGTGGTTTCTGGATGCTGTGAGGATCTACTGCGAAACGGTCGAGCGCCTGCAGCAGGACCTCTCTCGATTGGACCCGGCATCGCGCGGCCTCTCCGCTTTCTGCGAGTACCTGACTGACTACGTCGAGTCCGCTTCGTTTCGCGCCCTTGCGGCGGAGGCGAGGACCCTCGAGGCGGACCTTGCGGCCGTCCGGTATGCCCTGCTCATCCGGAACGGGAGCGTGACCGTGCGACCGTACGCGGGCGAACCCGACTACAGCTTTGCCGTCGAAGAGACATTCGCGCCATTCAGGATCGGTGCACCGAAGGACTACCGCGTCCAGCTCCCGACGTCGGCGGGGCTGAATCACGTCGAGGCCGAGGTCCTCAATCTCGTGGCGCAGCTCCATCCGGATATCTTCGGTCGGCTCGAGGCTTACTGCGCAGCGCATGTCGATTACCTGGACGGCACGGTCGCGCGCTTCGACCGCGAGATCCAGTTCTACGTTGCCTATCTCGGGTACGTGGAGAGGCTCCGGCGGGCTGGGCTGAGCTTCTGCTATCCCCGGCTCTCGGACACCTCAAAGGACATTGCCTGCCGCGACGCGTATGATGCGGCGCTTGCCGATACGCTCACCCGCGAGCGAAAGCGAGTCGTCCTGAACGACTTCTCTCTGAGCGGTCCAGAGCGCATCCTCGTCGTCACTGGCCCGAACCAGGGCGGCAAGACGACCTTCGCCCGCATGTTCGGCCAGTTGCATTACCTTGCCTGCCTAGGGTGCCCCGTTCCCGGCACGGAGGCGCGCCTCTACCTCTTTGACCGACTGTTCACGCATTTCGAGCAGGAAGAGGACATCACCAATCTCCGCGGGAAGCTGCAAGATGATCTGACACGGGTCCGTGCGATCCTGGAGCAGGCCACGCCGAACAGCATCGTCATCCTGAACGAGTTGTTCTCGGCGACGACACTCAATGACGCGGTCTACCTGAGCAGGAAGATCCTGGAGCAGCTCTCCCGGCTCGACCTGATCGGTGTCTGCGTCACCTTCCTGGCCGAACTGGCCTCGTTCGATGAGAAGACGGTCAGCATGGTCGCTCAGATCGATCCCGACGATCCGGCGGTGCGGACATACAAAGTGGAGCGCCGGCCGGCGGAAGGGTTGGCCTACGCCCTCGCCATCGCCGCCAAGTACCGCCTGACCTACGACCGATTGAGGAAGCGGTTCCAGGCATGAAAGCTCACCTCATGCACCTGGATCGGGATTTCGATCTCCGGCAGGAGCCGCCGCGTCATGAGCGGGCGCTCATGGCGGACCTCGAGCTCGAAACCCTTCTCCGAGCCATGTCTCGTGGCGACCACTTTCTCTACGAGGTCGGCCGGAGTGCGCTTCTGACCGGACTACAGAACGATCCGGCCACGATCCGGCACCGGCAGGAAATCCTGAAAGACAGCTTTAGGCACCCAGCCGTGGTCAGGAGCCTCTATGACCTTGCGGTCGAGGTGATCGAGCAGCGGCGCACCCACGGGTTCGGGTACTTCCGCCGGTACCCGGGCGGCATCCTCCACGAGTCGATCGGGCTGCTTGAGATCTTCCTGATGAGGCTCCGGAACCTGCGGGGAATTGCCGATGCGCAGGCTCCGGGGTTCGATTCGCCGGGATTCGTCGCTCTGTTCGAACTGCTCCAGAGGGAGCTCACCGATGACTATTTCGGGACGCTTGAGAACCACCTGAGGGAGCTCAAGTTCGACCGTGGCGTCCTCATGAGCGCCGAGCTTGGCAAGGGGAACGAAGGCCGGAACTATGTGCTGCGCCTCTCCCGAGAGCAGAAGCCGCATTGGATCCGGCTGTTGTTCCGCAGGGGGCCGCCTCCGTTCACGTATCACGTGCCCGACCGCGACGAAGCCGGGGCACGGGCATTGTCGGAGCTGCGCGATCGCGGCATCAATCTGGTGGCGAACGCGCTCGCCCAGTCCACGGAACACATCCTGAGCTTCTTTGTCATGCTCCGGACCGAGCTGGCCTTCTACGTCGGCTGCCTGAACCTTCATGACGCCCTCGCGCCCTTGGGGGCGCGGGTCTGCATTCCGCGACCGGAGGCCGCAGGGTCGCGTGCGCACCGTTTCGCCGGGCTCTACGATGTGTGTCTCGCGCTCACGATGGAGAGAGGGGTGGTCGGCAACGCCGTCGATGCCGGCGGCAAGAGCCTCGTGGTCATCACGGGCGCGAACCAGGGCGGGAAGTCGACCTTCCTGCGGAGCATCGGGCTCGCCCAGCTCATGATGCAATCCGGCATGTTCGTCGCGGCCGAGTCCTTCGCCGCCGAGCTCTGTGCGGGCCTCTTCACCCACTACAGCCGGGAGGAGGACGCGACCATGAAGCACGGGAAGCTCGACGAGGAACTCGCCAGAATGAGCGACATCGTCGATGCTCTCGCGCCGAACGCACTGCTCCTCTTCAACGAATCGTTCGCCTCGACGAACGAACGGGAGGGATCGGAGATCGCGCGGCAAATCGTGCGCGCGCTGCTGGAGCACCGAATCAAGGTGTTCTTCGTGACGCACCTCTATGATTTCGCGCATGGCCTGGCCGAAGAGAAGGCCGCGGATGCGCTCTTTCTGCGCGCGGAACGGCGCCCGGACGGCACGCGGACCTTCGGGCTCATCGAGGGGGACCCGCTCGAGACGAGCTACGGCCTGGACGTGTACCGGGAAGTGTTCGGAGAGGCGACGCTCGCGACAGAGCGATAGTCTTCGCGACCCACGACCGGCGCCGACTCAATCAGATGAGCCTTGGCCAGACCAGGTGAACAATCCGGAGCAGGAGATTGCCGTAGACGCCGACCATGACGTCATCGGCCATTACGCCGAGTCCTCCGGAGAGGGACTGGAGCTGATATGCGGGCGGTGGTTTGACCACGTCCAGGACCCGGAAGAGGAAGAAGCCAACCCCCGCGATCGCCAGCGTGTGGCCGAGGAAGGCGACGGTGAGCAGGGCGCCCAGCACCTCGTCGATCACGATCGGCTTGGCGTCGTGCCCGTAGATCGCTTCCGCCCCGCCTGCCACGACTGTCCCGCCCAGCGCCAGAAGGACGAGCAGCACGATCATGGCTGCGGCAGGCATGGGGGGAAGCAACCACCAGGCCGCGAGCGTGACCAGGGACGCAAAGGTCGCGGGCGCGATCGGGAAGTGGCCCGTGAAGAAGAATGTTGCTCCGCACCTCGTGACGAATCTCTCCATGTCGCCTCCTTCAGGTTGGCACTCAGCGTGCGCCGAGAGCGGGGGAACGAGCCAATCCGCACTCGGATCCGATCCGCGGATCCGAGTCCAGAGCACAGCGGACCCCGCAATAGAGGATGTTGACGAGGGCCGGGTCGTTCCCGCGGCGCATGGCGCACCGAAACTCCAGCGGGTGCCGCCGCATGCAGTTCCCGCCGCGGATCACGCGACGGCAACCGCTCCGTGGCGGGGATAGGTTGCCTGTTGCATACTGCCGATAGATGCCGGCATGGTAGTAATCTGCGCACCATTCCTCGACAGTCCCGGCCATCTGCAACAGGCCATAGGGAGAGGAGCCTTCCAGAAACGCGTCGACCGGTGCGGTCGTTTCGGCTTCGCTCCTGTGACCGTGCCACCGGAGGTGGTCCGGTCGCCATTCGTTTCCCCATGGGTAGATGCGTCCGTCGTTTCCCCGAGCTCCCTTCTCCCACTCCAGCTCGGTGGGGAGGCGCATTCCGGCCCAGCGGCAATACGCCTCTGCGCCGTGCCAGGACACATGGTCGGCGGGATGGTGTTCCCGCCCCGAGACGACTCGATACACCCCGCAGCCCTCGGACGGCGGGACGATGTCGCCGAGCCACGGCTTCCAAAGCGCGAGGTCGCGCTGCGAGGGATGGGTCTCCGAAAGAAACCGGGCATACTGCTCATTCGTCACGGCGTGGATGCTCATGTAAAAGTCGGGCAGCTCGGCCAGAAACTGCGGCTGTTCGTGCTTCAAGGAGAAGGTCCCGCCCTCGGGGTCTGCCGCCGCCGCCGTCGCGACCTGCTCCTCCGTCGAGCCCATGAGGAAGGGTCCGTCCGGGATCAACCGGAGGATCGAGCCATCGCGAGGGTTCAGCAATGTCTCGCGCACGGCTCAACTCCGCACGAGGCGGTGGTCGTTCACGTAGTGCCGGAAGGATCGGTCCATCGCGAGGACCTTGGGCCGGATCCACGGGACGTGGCCGTACCAGATCGAAAGCTCCCGGTCCGCCTGGTCGGGCCTCCGGCCGGCGATCGCGAGCTCAAAGAGGGCCGCCGCGAGGCCAGACCGGTCGGCACCGCCCTGGCAGTGAATCAGGATCGGCTTCGGCGCCCGCTGGAGCAGGGCGACGAGATCGTCCAGTTCTTCATCCGTCAACTCACGGCCCGACGAGAGGCTTCGGTCGAAATGCGTCGCCCCGTGGGACGCAGTGGTCTCCAGTTCCTCTTGGTACCATACCGTGGCCGGATGACCCCCGCGCAGGTTCAGCACACTTTTGATTTCGTACTGGTCGATCGCATGGGCAAGCTGTTCCGGCGTCATCTGCCCCGAGCGGTAGGCCTCCCCGGTCGCAACGACATGGAAGTTCGCGTGACGAATCGTGTACCCGGCATACCCCGAGAGTGTGAGCACGGTGACAAGCGACGCGGTCAGCAGCCATCGCCAGTGGCGTGCGAACCGGCGCGTCGACGTGGGACTTTGCGTGATCCTCGCCTTGGTCGCGAGATCGTGCGAACGTCGGCTCGGAAGGTGCCCCGAGCATCGGGGTGTCGTGCCTTGTCTATCCATCAGGCCCGGCGATTGACGTAAAGGATCTAGGTGCCGACCAGGTGGGTGAGCGCCCGCGTGGTCGCGTCCATGTGGTCGCGCGTCAGCTTGCTGCGGTCATGATTTTCCCAGAGATCGAGGTAGCTCCGCAGCTCTGATCCGAGGCGGCGGAACCGCCGGGACGCATCCGCAAGGATCCAGGAGCGGACGTTCCCAGGTAGAACTTCGGCCAGTAGGGGCGGCAAGTCCGGTAGACAGATGCCCCCGGAGCGCGCGTACGCCGCGCGGCCATCGTCGGTTTCTATCAAACGCGCGACCTGCCGGATTGTGTGACTTCGCGCGTAGGCGACTACCTGACAGGCGGCGCAAGCCGGCCGCCCGGCAGGGGCAGGCAGGGCCGGGGTTCTTCCAGGAACGGCACCGTCGGTTGCCCCAAATGCCTCGTCGAGCGCGTCGGCGACGTGCTCCACCATCGTCTCGCATGCACTGGCCAGGCCGGCGGCAGAAGACCATGTGGCGAGCTGCCAGGAATGAAGGGGACAGAATCCGCCCGCCATCGCGTGTCGGCGGCGGGCTTCGTCGTCCGTGGCAAGCGCGAACTGCCAATGCGCGAGGAAGTCGAAGAGTGCTCGTCCGGCCACATCGCAGACGGGACAGCCGCGGGTTTCCCAATGCGGATCTGGATAGGCACTGGTGCTGGTCATGGGCGGGTGCTCCGGTTCGATCGGGACGCAGCTGGAGCAATGCCGGATCGCCTCTCGACGGCGCGTTGCACGAACTCCAGGATCCGCGCCGGGCGCCCGACCGTGCACGCGGCGGCCATGCGGACCTCGTCATCCGTCCAGCCGAGGTTGTGACGCTCGCCATACCGGCGAAGGAGGATCGTCGAGGCCGGTTGGCTGAGAGGGCCAAGGCGAATGAGGATTGACGGGGAGAGACGTGCTCGAAGGGCGGTCAGACTCTCCGGGGGCATGGAGCGTTCGGCGATGGCGACGTAACGAAAGCCGGTTCGCAGCTCCAGGAATCGAATGAATCGGGCCATCGGATCGGTGAAGCGGGCTATGTCCTCCATGACCACGACCGTCGGTTTCCGCCCGTGCTCCATTCGCGCAATGCGAAATCGTCGCAGCTTGTGCCCCGGGGGACTGGATGTCGCTCGCCCGGCGCGGAGTGGAGCCAGCGCCGCCACCAGCGCATCGGAGGCCTCGCCCGGCGTGCCCGAGAAGTCCGCGAATACGAATCGCAGCCGGCTTCGCATGGACTGGGCCACTTGCCGGACTAGCGCGCTCCGTCCGATGCCGTACGGACCCACGAGCACGATGTTCGTGCCCGCAGTAAGCGCGTCCGTGATCTCGCGGATCTCGCGCGCTCTGCCGACAAATGGGATCACGGCGGAGGATTCCTTACTCTTGGATCGGCAACTCATCGAAGTCATCCGCGCCGCCTCTCGGGCGCTCGAGTTGGTGTAACGCTGCCTTCCGAACCGCCCGAGCCGGATGACCGCGGGCGAGTTCGGTAAGTGCTGCGACGGAGACCTCCCCGGAGATCTCCGCCAGAGCCTCGACGATCGAGAGATCCTGGACGACATCCACGGGATGAGCGAAGGCAAGATCGCGCAAGGGAGTCGCGGCACGACTCTCCCGCCGCAGGGCGAGAACGGCGATGGCCGTCATTCGCACGTCGCTCAGCGGATGGCGAAGCGACGCGATCAACCTATCGGCGTAGTCCAGCTCAGCCCACCTGGCGAATTCCATGCCGCAGGCGGGGCAGGTGGCTGCGTCCGGGGGAGCGTGCGAGTAGCACGACGGGCAGATCTGAGGGGCTCGGAACATAAACGAAGGCTCCTACCTCCTTCGGTAGAAGCCATCAGCCCATTCGGGCGGTTTCGGCGAGCTTCATCGCCGCACTGCTTTAGAAGAAAGCTAGCCGCTCCGGGGAGTCGGGTCAAGTTCGTATGGCCCCTCCAGTAGTCCACTTGTCCCGGTCATCCGGCTCCTGCCGATCGTGGCTGGCGGAAAGTGCCAACTGGCCCGACCAGTTGACGCAGCTTTTGTCTCCCATAGGCTCGAATACCAGGGGAAGATCCGT
>Ga0315286_10007298_pt1 | contig 10802 bp, 8 predicted proteins | sample YL17G10_0_MG_FD_205038 | JGI IMG/M metagenome (GOLD analysis project Ga0315286, IMG submission 205038) | Sediment microbial communities from Yellowstone Lake, YNP, Wyoming, USA - YL17G10_0 | ecosystem: Environmental > Aquatic > Freshwater > Lake > Sediment | place: USA: Wyoming | collected...
AGGCCTGGTTGCCCTTCTCGAAAAGGGACGCCGCCAGTTCCACGACTGCGCCTTTTGCCTCTGCCGGGAGAAACGGTTCATCGGGAAACTTCTGCAGAAAGGCCTCGTATGCCTTGAGAGCCTCCTCCTGCTTTCCCTGGAACTGGTAGCAGCGGGCAATGTAGTAGTAGGCTTGGGGCACCAACGGGCTGCGCGGGTAATCCCGGATGACGCGCTCGAACACCCCGCGTGCTTCCGGCCATTTCTTGTCAAAGATCAGGATCTTGCCGTCGTTGGAAAGGGTCTGCTCCCTGGCGGATTGGGCGATCCCGGACCCGAGGCTGCACGCCAGCAACACTGCAAGCAGGACATCGAGTTTCAGCCTTACGCTACTCATCTTCGACTCCCGGCGCGAGCCTGCGGCCTGCCGCTCGTAGACTTGCGCTAAAGCTCCCCCTGCAACACGCGGATGCGAAGCAGCAGTTGCTGCTTCCGGACGTATCGTTCTATCCGGCGCAATCTGTCGCGGCTCTCGCACTTTTCGGACAGAGACAGGTTCAACAGGAAACCCTCCAATTCATCGCACAACTCTTTCGCTCGGGCAACTTCGGGCGCCCCGAGCTCCGGATCCAGCAACCGCTTGCGCTGGAGCAGGCCCCTGGCGCGCATCACTTCCGCGGAAACGTCATACTTGCGTTGGTCGCAGCTCGGCTCCGCCCTCAAGGTATCGACCAGGAGGTCCTGGCAGGCCGCCAGGTACTCGGATGTTGCCGCGCGGGCGTGAGCCGCATAAATCCTGCCCAGGAAAGCTTCGTTGCCGGGTGCGGCGGCGGGCGGCCTGGTCGCGGTTGCAGCAGCCGGGCGGTCGTTTATGCGGCTCGACCAATAGATCAGCCCGGACCCTATGACCAGGGCCGCCGCCATGCTGAGCGCCCAGCCTGTGGAACCGTAACTCAGGGGCATCCAGGACTTGCGCGCTGCCTTCGCCCTCGCGGCAAGAGTCTGAGGCAACATCTGCCAGGCATAGCTGCGATCGGGCGCGAAAAGCTCCGGATCCGACAACCAGCCTCGCACGGTCCGGACACCGTCAGCTTCCGCCCGGCAATTCGCACAGGCGGCGAGATGTTCCGTCACCCGGCCGCTTTCTTCCGGGTCCAGTGCCCCTTCGACGTGCAAAACGATCAGTTCTCGAACCGGTTCGCAGTTACTCATAACCCAGTGCTTCCTTCTGCTTGAGCAGAATGCCCTTCAGGCCCATGACGGCCTTGTGCAGGTTTGACTTCACGGTACCAAGAGGACATCGCAGCGCCTCCGCGATTTCCTCCAACCGCATCTCGCCGAAATACCTGAGAGAGATCACTTCGCGCTGCCGGGCAGGCAGTCGGCTGACCGCAGTTTCAAGAATCCGGCGCCTCTCCGCCGCGCTCACCTTTTCCAGGGGATCCTCAGGCCTGGGGCAGGCTGCCGAGGCTTCAACCTGTCCTTCCACCATGTCCTCCAGGGAAGTCGTCCTGCCCTTGTCGCCCCGTCGATATCGATCGATGCTTGCGTTGATCGCTATGCGGTACAGCCAGGCGCAGAAGGAGGTCTTGCGCTGCCATGTGTCGCGGGCCACGAAGAGCTTTAAAAAGGTGTCCTGGACTACCTCCATGGCGTCCTCCGGGTTGCGATGGAAAGCCCGGATCACCCGGAACACCCTGGCTTGACAAAGGTGCACCAACTCCTGGTACGCAGCCATGTCGCCCCTCTGCACCTGAGCCATCAAATCCTCGGTGCTGGCGGATTCCGGCTGCGCGCGTCTTCCGGGCAGGTTCGTAACCTCCGGGAGCGAGGACTGCCTCACTCCTGTAGCCGCTCCCATGGGTGCACCAAATGGCACGTCCTTCACGGTTTCAGCAGATCCCCGGGACTCGCCTGACCTCAATCTCGTTAACGTGTTTTCCCGTCAAATGGTTCACCCGTATCGAAGTCCTGGCGAGTTCCTGCCATGGCTGGCGGGCAAAGGAATATAGACTACCCAGGTACCTCAGACAACGTCGATGATTCCAAGTGAGTGGGCGCGGGTAGCCAGTTTTTTGTCAGCTGTCACAAGCCGGACATTGAGGGCGAGCGAGAGGGCGAGATAGCTCGCGTCATAGGCCGTGATTCTGAATCTGCCGGCGAGGAGAAGGCTTTCTCTGTGTTCCTCCGCCCCGAGAGTGTAAGTCTGGATCTCGAGCTCCAGGAAGTGATCAAACAGATCCGCCGCGTCGTCGAGAGAGAGCGAAGATTTGTTGACCAGAACGTTTCCAACCTCATACCGAATCAGTTCAGGGGCCACCAGAACCTGGCTTCCACTGAGATGGTCCTCGAGGGCCCCGGCAGACCCACCGGGAGGCTCTTCCAGGAGCCAGCGCAGAGCCACGGAGGCATCCACTACTTTCATCGTGACTCCCGGCTTTCTCTGAGCAGCTTGACCGCATCGATGCCTTTCAGGCGCCCCGCCCTGCCTGCCTTCCAATGGGAAAGCCTCTCGGCAGCCAATCTGAGGCGGTCCTCCCTGCCCTGCGCGCCGACGGCATATTCATCCGCCGGCACCAACACGGCAAGCGGTCGATTGGCCCGGCAGATAGTGACCGGAATGCGTTTCTTCGCAACCAGGTCGAGAACGCCGCCGAACTTACGTCGCACTTCCAGCGCACTCATCGTCTTCATGAAATCACCTCGCCTATATGTTAGCAGTTATGATACCAGCTGCTATAGCTGCTCACAATCCCACAGGGATGGCCTCGTAACGTATCCCGTCATAAGCGGTGAGATAATCGCGGTGTATAACTCTGCCCGCATGATTCCTGTGCCGCACCTTCGGTGCTCGAATGCATCCTCATTCTTGATCCCGGCCTGACGGCCGGGCCTATGCACTGCCGCCTCTTCGAGGCTGGTTTGGATCTCATCGGCATGCCATGAGCTTCGAGCGGACAGGTGAAGAGCCGAGGCGCGAAGCGACGGCAGTAGATAGCCACGCGCTCACGCGCGTTGCTACGGATGACAAACAGAACCGAGGCCTGAATGGCCGGCACTTGAACCGATTGATTCATCTATACGTTCTCAATTATGGGTGGCCAAATTCCGATTTCTCTGCGGCTGCGGGGTGGGTCTGCGCTGCCGGCGCGGACATTGCGCTCTTCATCAAACCGCGCCCGCTCCCTCCAGGCGGGCTCCCGCCAATCCTGATGGTATCTCTCTCAATTGCTATCCCCAGCCTAGAGCAGGCGGACGCTCTCGACGGTGAGGGTGACGGCGTCGAAATCCTCCTCGACCAGGCCGGTCAAGACGTAGGGGCGCGACCGGTTCAGCATATGGCAGAAACGGGCGTAGGCCTGCGGGAAAAACGTGGTCTCGTAAAGCGCCGTCGTGTCCTCGAAGCTGATGAACTCCATCGGCTCGTCGTCCTTCGTGGTCACGACCTTGCCTGAAACCCACCATCCCACCACGGTCACCCGCCGGCCGACATGCCTGCGAAGATCCGACGCGCGCACATGCCGCAGGCTCGATAGCGGCTCCCGGTAGAGCGTGAGCGGATGCCGGCTGATCAGGAAGTCCAGCGTCTCCAGCTCATGCTCCAGGATGGTGCGTTCGTTGTACTGGGGCACTCTCGGGGCCGGGACCGGTTCCAGTTCCGGGAAGAGAGACCGCTCCATGGCCCTCCGGCCTGCCCGCGCCGCGAGCCAGGCCAGCGTCTTCCATATCATCTCGGGGCGAGTCGCGCCGCGGGCGATCGAATCCATGGCGCCTGCCTTGATCAGGAGCTTGGTGTCGGAAGGATCGATGTCCACCCGGCAGAGAAAATCCTCGAGCGACGCGAACGGCCGCCTTTTTCGCTCCAGGAGCAGCGCTTCCAGTCCGGCCTCGCGCAACCCCTTCACCTGCATCAATCCGACACGGATCGACCGGTCTTTCCCGAAGTACTCCCGCCGGCTCTCGTTCACGTCCGGCAGCAGGACCTTCAGCCCCATCCTTCGTGCCTCCGAGACGTAGGCGAAAGGCGAGTAGTACCCGCCCTGATTCGTGAGTACCGCGGCGATAAACTCTTCGGGGTAGTGCGCCCGCAGGTAGCAGGACTTGTAGGAAACCAGTGCGTACGATGCCGAGTGCGGCTTGCAGAAGGAGTAGCCGGCGAAGCTCATGATCATTTCCCAGACCTCGTCGACGACCGCGCGGGAGACACCCCGCCCGGCAGCGCCGCGGTAGAACATCTCCTTGTAGTCTTCCAGCCTCTTGCCGGCCCGTTTCTTCGACAGGATCTTGCGCAGGAGGTCGGCGTCCACGGCGCTGAATCCGGCCATGGCCATCGCGATTCGCGACACGTCCTCCTGATAGACCATGATGCCGTGGGTTTCCTCCAGCACTTCCCCCATGATCGGATGCAGCGGTTCGTACCCGCCGCCGCGCAGACGCCGCACGTACTCCCGGATGTACTTGTTGGCAGCCGGCCGGATGATCGAGCTGTGGATCACGAGATGATCGAAGTCGCCGCGCCGGCATTTCTGCTGCAGTTGCCTCATCGCGGGCGACTCGACGTAGAAGACCCCCACCGTGTCACCCCGCCGGATGAGGTCCTGCGTCAAGGGATCCGTGGTCGGGTCCCAGGTTTCGTAGTCGAGCGCGACGCCGCGGTTCTCATGAATGGCCGCCAGCGCGTCGCGGATCACGGCCAACGAACGGTTGCCCAGCAAATCGATCTTCACCAGCCCCGCGTCCTCGGCCTGATCCTTTTCCCACTGGATGATGCGGACCCCTTTCGGTGCCGGCTCCACCGGGACATGGCGGTCCACCCGGTCAGGCGTGATAACCACGCCGCCGCAATGGACCGACATGTTTCGCGGGTACCCGTCGAGCTTCACCGCAAGCCGGATTATCTCCGGCCAAGGATCCTTGAGATCCATGTCCTTGTAGACGGGATCGCGCGCGAGGAAGTCCGGCAGGTGATGGATCGACCAGTAATAGCCCATCCGCTCGGTAACACCCTTGATCTCCGCTTCGGGCAAACCATACACCTTGGCGACTTCGCGCACAGCGGCGCGGGCGCGGAATCCGACATGGTTGGCGATCATCGCGGTACGGTCCGCCCCGTACTTGCGAAAGACGTAGTCCAGGACCGCATCCCTCTCATCCCAGGGAAAATCGATGTCTATGTCCGGCGGGTCCGAACGGCCTTCGTTCAGGAACCGCTCAAAAAACAGGTTATGTGTGATGGGTTCGACGTGGGTGATTCCCAGGCAGTAAGCGACCAGGCTTGCAGCCGCCGAGCCGCGCCCGCAGGTGCGCGCCGACTGCCGGACGATGTCCTGCACCACCAGGAAGTAGGAGGCGAAGCCCTTGTCCTTTATGATTGCCAGCTCGTGTTCCAGGCGCTTCACGACCGAATCCGAAAGCTCGCCGTAGCGCCGTTCCGCGCCGCGATAGCACTGCTCCCGCAGATAGTCGTAGGCGTCCGATCCATCCGGAGTCTCGAATGACGGGAATACCGGGGCTCCGATGCCCGTGTCGGAGGAACAGCCCTCGGCAATCCGCTGGGAATTCTCAAGCGCCTCGCGCAGGTGCGGGTAGCGACGGGCCATCTCTTCCGCGGGCTTGAGCCAGCGGTCCTCGTTCGCCAGCTCCCCGGCCGGGATGCGTGACAGGCAGGTGTTCAGTGCGATCGCACGCAGCAGGCGGTGCATCGGGAAATCGGACGGATCGACGAAGTGCACGTCGTTTGTCGCGACCAGGGGAATACCAGACCTGCGGGAAAACACGATCAGATCGGGCTCGGCCGCCGGGCTGTTGAGCTCGACATAAAGCTGCGAGGTCCCGTTGTGGTCCGCCAGTGCCTCGAGCAGCGGCAGTGTGTCGCTCAGCACAACCAGGTGTTCTCGCTCCCGGAGGAGTTCGTCTTTCAGGCTGAAACCGGGTTCCAGATGCCGGCGGGAGATGATCCGGCCCAGGTTCGCATACCCCGCACGATCGGACGACAGCAGCACGGCTCTCCCGTTTTCCGTCTGCAGTTCCGCCCCCACGACCGGCCGCAGTCCGCGCTCCGAGGCATACTGAAGGAACCAGACCAGGCCATACACGCCGTTCGTATCGGTCAGCGCCATTGCCGTCATGCCGCGCGCAAGCGCGGCGTCCACGAGCTCCTCGATTCTGCTTGCCCCGCGGCAGAAGGAGTAGTTGGAGTGGACATGGAGATGGGTGAACATCGCAAATGACCATTGACTAATGACAAACGGCCAGCGGCGAGGGATGGGAGGCCTGCGGCCGGGACGAAACAACCGGGGAGCGGGATTCACAGCGCTTCAGGACGGCGGGGCCGAAGCGGCGGCGCAGAACATCGATGGCAGAATCCAGCCTGGCCTGGCGCTGATCAGCTTGATTCTCGAACAACTCCAGCTGAACCGCCCCGCGGCTGAGATCCCCGAGGCGCAGACAGAGGCTGCGTACGCGGGTGCGCCGCGTCAGGCACCTCTCCAGGAGCCGCCCCGCGCTTTCGCTCAGCATCGCTGTCGATTGAGCCGGCGGAACCAGCTTTACCTTCCCTGCGCCCTCGCGATAATCCGAATAGCGGATGCGCAGTTCGAGCGACCCCGCCCTTTGCCTTTCCGACCGCAGACGCTCTCCCGCACTCTCGCACATCAGGAACACAGAATCGCGCAGCACAGCGAAATCGTTGCTGTCCTCGGGCAGGGCGCTTTCCAGCTCCAGGGCCGGGACTCTTCGCATCGGGTACACCGGTGTGTCGTCGACCCCCAGGGCGCGCTGGCGCAGGAGAAATCCGAGGCGCCCGAATGCCAGCATGAGATGGGCCGTCTCCACCATGATGATGTCCCGCACAATCCGGATGTTGAGTTCCTCCAACTGCTGGTGCGTCTTCGGCCCGACGCCGGGAAGCAGGTCTACCGGCAGCGGCGCCAGAAACGAGGGTTCATCACCGGGGAGGACTTCATGAAAACCCGTCGGCTTCATCACCACCGATGCAATGCGGCTCACCATTTTGTTGGAAGCCAATCCCACCGACGTCTCCAGGCGCAACTCATGCCGGATGTCGCTGCGGGCACGCCACGCCACATCCCGCGGCGGGCCGAAGAGACGTCCTGTACCGGTAAGATCCAGAAAAGCATGGCCATATCCCGCCGGCTCCAAAGTCGGGGAAAAACGCTGCAGCACCCTGCAAATCGCACCCGAAGCCCGTTCGTAGAGCGGTTCGTTGGGCGGGAGGACGGTCACTCCCCGGCAGTAACGAATCGCTTTCCCCAGGGCCATCCCCTTCCGGACACCCGCCAGCCAGGCCTCGCGCGAGAGCGCCATCACAAAGGCGCGCGATAGCCCCACAGGCGCCACCACAACCGGGCGGTGTCGCAGTTCCGGGTGCACCACCTGCTCCACTGCGACGGCGAAAGCCGCAATATCAACGTGGATAATCTCTCGATCCATCGCGCCAAACGACAAGTGACAAATGACAAATCACAGAACGGCCGGAAAACTTGCTTCGAAAACAGGCGGAGTGCTGGCACCCAAGTGGGCGCGCTTCGCCGAAGCGCGCAATGTCCGCGCCGGCGGCGCGGACCCACCTCGTGGTCGCAGGCTCCCTGTTTTCATGCGCATGTGTGCGCACCCAGCGCATGAGTTACTGTCACTGGCCGGCGTCGTTTCCTTTCAAAAGTTCCAGCAACATCCGGGCGTTGACAGTAGCCTGGCCGCGCCACGGATTGTTCGTCAGTACAAAGACCCGCTCGCATTGCTCGCTCAACCTGCGGATGTGCGGCATGGCGGCCTCCAACTCCGCCCGGCTGTAAAGATAATCGTGCTGTTCGGAGCCATCCCCCTGGACCCAGCGCGACTGCTTCCGCCCCTGAAATCGCACGTAAGCCACATCCGCAGTAGCACAGTAGAACGTCGGTTCCGACAGGTTCGCTCCGCCATCAATGCACGCCAGCCCAAGCCGCCGTGCCGACAGGTGTTTCGCAGCCCTCGGCGTAAGCCAGTCCCGACACCCGAATTCCGCCACCAGCGGGATCCCATCCAGTGATTCCTGAAGCCGGCAAAGAAAATCGAAGTTGTCTCGAATAAAGGTAAATCCCGGGTCGAACCGGGCCACGACTGCCCCCAGTTGTCCAGCCTCCATCAATGGCCAGAGCGCGGAAACAAACTCCCGGGCCGGATTATCTTTCTCCAGGGAGCCTTCACACAGGCGGGAGGGAACACGAAAAACGAACTGTAGGGCGCCGCCGGATCCATCAATAAGCTGTTGTATTTGAAACGGTTCTGGAATTCTGTAGCACGTAAATCCAAGCTCGCAGCAACTAAAGTGTCGGCTGTAATACGTGAGCCAGTCTCCCGGGTCGAGGCCTTTCGGGTAAAAAACCGGCACCCAGTCACGATGCTGGAACCCGCTTGTCCCGACCAGAATCATGTTCACATGATAGGTGAATAAAAGGTGAAAATCAAACTAATTGCAAAAGAGGAAAGGGGTGAAGGGGCAAAGGGGGAAAGGACAGGTGGAAAAGAGTGCGGACGCGCGAAGAATCCTCGATGTCGGGGTCGGAATCGGGGTCGCAATCAGTATCGGTATTCGAAATCATGGTCAGCCGACGGACCTCCGGATTGAGGTTACCTCCCGGTCGATACCGATACCGACGCCGAGGGTAGTATCGATTCGCTCCGCTGTGCGGGGCAGGCCAAAGCCACGCCTTCCAGGCGTGGTCGATTACTGAGGCCCTTTGCCCCTCAGCCCCTTTGCCCCTTTTGAACAAGCGGAAGAGCGTTGAGGTTCATTCACATGTTCTGACGGGATATGAGAGCTCGAGATGCGCGAAGGCCCGGCGGCGGGCGGGCATGATGGTAGAATGACCGGTCATCACGGGACGGCCACGCAGATTTTCGGCGCGCAAGCGCCGTGGTCATCCCGCATAATTCCTGGGTTGTGAGGGCTGCGCATGAAAAACAGATCTGCGGACCTGCTCCTTTTTCTTTGTCTTGCCTGTGCAGATACGGCTCCAGCCGGTGTCGTCCCGCAGGAAAAAACGGATCTCGCGGTCGAAAGCCGCATCGTCGAATACCTGAGGGAGCACGCGAAGCCCGGCGAGCGTGTGGTCGTCTCCGACCTCTACAACAACGTGTTCAGAACACCGGAAGAACGGAAAGCCCTCAGCCGCCTGTTCAACACTTTTTTCAAGATTCCTCTCTTTGTGGCGCAGTACAAGGCGGCAACGAACCAGATACCGACGCTGGCCGACATCTCCCGGCAGTTCAACCTGCCGGTGGAAGGCGAGGCCGGGGTGCTTCTCTCGATCATAGAGAGCGACCCCAGGGTGCCGAAATTCATCACGCGCGATACCGCCACCGGGGAGATCACGGCCGTTGACGTCGAAGCCGTAAAGAAGGATCCCAGGTTTGGCCAGGTCCTGGAACGTACGCTCACCGGATGGGTTGGCAGAGAGTCTCCTGCGTTTACGATGACCCTCTTCGACGGGAAAACGCTGTCATCGACGGAGCTGAAGGGAAAGTCGTACCTTCTCTACTTCTGGTTCTCGGGTTGCCCCCCCTGTGCCAGGATCGCGCCGCACCTGGTTGATTTGCAGAGCAGGTACGGGGGGCCGGATTTCACGGTGGTGGCCGTGAACGCCGATCGGCTTTTGGAGCTGGACGTGACCGATGCGCAGAGAGACTCCTACGTGAGGAAGCACGGGTTCAACTTCCCTGTTGGTTACCTCAGCCGGCAGATGCAGGAGGACTTCGGAGCCGTCAATGTCTACCCGACCCTTTTCCTCGTCGACCGTGCCGGGTTGATTCGGAAGTACTATGTAAATTACCAGACGCTCGATGTGCTGCAACGGGACGCGGAGGCCACGCTGAGGGTGGGTCCGCCGCGCCGCGGCGGACACTAGCGCGCTCCGGCGGAGCGCGCCCACTTAAGCTTCCGCTCCCAGCCTATTTGCGGAACAGGGTCAACGAAAAAGGTGACTGCTCCCAATTTTGAGAGATGTAGTAACATGCACCGTCCATCCGTCTGGGGAATATATGAGACTTGATCTCTTTGAAATGGAGCGATTGCAGTCCACATGGGAGAACCGGGTAAAGTTCAACCTGTCCGAGAGCTCCGTTCATCCCATGTCCGTCCAAGAGCTGATCTCTGATCGCGATTTCCACGATCAGCTCCTGAGCACACCGCTTGCCTACAACCAGAGCAACGGCACCGACGAATTGCGCGAGGTCATCGCGAGCCTTTATCCCGGCGCCACGCCCGACCAGGTCGAGGTAACGAACGGCGGAAGCGAGGCGAACTTCGTGACGGTTTACTCGATGCTCGAGCCGGGGGACGAGGTTGTCGTCATGCTTCCCAACTACGGCCAGATCTGGGGATTGACGAACAGCCTGGGCATGGCCGTCAAGGCCGTCCACCTTCGGGGCGACCTGGGATGGGCTCCGGACCTCGACCGGCTGGAATCGACCGTGAGCAACCGCACGAAAATGATCGTGGTGTGCAATCCCAACAATCCGACCGGAGCGATCCTGAGCGCTTCGGAGATGGAGGCAATCACTCGGATCGCTTCCCGCTGCGGGGCATGGATCCTGGCGGATGAGATCTATCAAGGATCGGAGCGCGACGGACACACGACTCCGTCCTTTCACGGAACATACGATCGCGTGATCGTGACCAACGGGCTGTCGAAGGCCTACGGGCTGCCCGGTCTCCGCATCGGATGGATCGTTGCTCCCAGCGAGCGGATTGCGCGCACGTGGTCGTATCACGATTACACCACCATCGCTCCCGGCACCATAAGCGACATGCTGGCGAGGGTCGC
>Ga0315286_10007299_pt1 | contig 10802 bp, 6 predicted proteins | sample YL17G10_0_MG_FD_205038 | JGI IMG/M metagenome (GOLD analysis project Ga0315286, IMG submission 205038) | Sediment microbial communities from Yellowstone Lake, YNP, Wyoming, USA - YL17G10_0 | ecosystem: Environmental > Aquatic > Freshwater > Lake > Sediment | place: USA: Wyoming | collected...
GCGGATGTCGAACCGGTCGAGCAGCCGGACGCGGGCTTCGACGCCGGCGCCGACCACCGTGCCGTTGGAGACGCGGAACTCGCCGTCCCGCTGGAACGCGGTGCCCTTCACCCCCACGCGCCAGCCAGCGGCGGGGGCGATCGTGAGGGCGGCGTCGCCGCCCTTCTGCCAACCGCCGTAGTCGAGCTGGAGGCGGTACGCACCGCTCAGCTGCACGTCGCCGATTGCGAGGCGCCCGCCCGCGGCGATCTCCCGCTCGCGGTCCGGCAGCTCGGTCCCGAACAGGGAGCCGGACGCGGCCGCCTGGTACTTCCGCTCGGTGTAGCTGCCGTGGAGCGCGATGAAGCTCCACGGGGTGAACTGCACCGTACCGGCGTAGCCCCAGTGCGACTCGGGGCCGAAGATGCCCCAGATCGTCGTGAGGTCGATCGTCGGCACGTAACGGAAGATCTCCCCGCGCACCGACAGCACCCGGCCGAACTGCAGGGTGGCCGCGCCACGCGCCTTCCCCCACTCGTTCGTGGCGAGGTCGAACTCCGAGGTGCCCGCCAGCGCCAGGGCGCCGAGGGACAGGTTGCCGTCCACGGCGACCCGCTCGGAGACGATGCCGGACTTGTCGTTCAAGACCTCACGCTGGTAGATCGCGGTGAGGGCCGACGTCGCGGTGGAGGCGGTGAGCGACGTCCCCAGCAGGTACGTGCCGTGGTCGGGCCGGAGCGGGTCCAGCGCCGTGAGCGCCCGGCTGTTGAACGGCTCGAGGTAGCCGCGCGCCAGGCCACGCCCGGCATAGCCCTCGAGGCGCACCCGCGACACGGGGCGCCACGACGCCGAGAGGCCGTCGTAGCCGTACCAGCCGAGGGTGGAGGCCTTCTGCTGGCGCCCGAGGCGGAGCTTGTAGTTCGCGTGCTCGTACTCGAGGAAGAGCGCGAGCGCGTCGAAGTGGTCGCCGTACCGCGGCCACACGAGGTCGGAGCCGAGCGAGCCGCGGAAGCGCAGTAGGCCGTAGGCCCGCAAGCCGTTCGTCCCGAACCCCCAGGCGTTCACTTCGAGGTCCTGGGTGATCGGTGTCGCGGACTGCACGGACTGCGGCTCGTACGCCGAGGTGGCGGCGTTGTAGAGGATGGGCCGCAACTGGACGTAGCGCGCGGTCGTGGTGGACCGGACGCGCACGCTCTGCGCGGCAAGGGGAGCGGCGGCGGCCAGGGCCACCAGAGCCAGCACTGGGGCCGCACGAGTTGGTACGAGACGCATCATTGCCTCGTCTCCGCGTTGGTGACGTTGTGACACTGCGAACAGACCATGCCGGGCATGTGGGACTCGCGTTCGGGGTGGCAGAGCAGGCACGCCTGGCGCGATCCAGTGATGACGGGTGCGCGCGTTCCGTGACACTGGGAGCTGGCGCAGTTGGGGTGCGCCGCCGCGCGGTGCACGGCACGCGGGTTCGCCGCGCCGTGGCAGGTGCGGCAGTTCGCCTCCGGCCGGTGGTGCGGCCGGTGGCAGAGCGCGCAGTCGGCGCCGTCGGGGGCGCGGGTCCGCGCGTTGGAGTGGCACACGAGGCACGAGGGCACCGCGGCGTGGCGCTCGTGCGGGAAGGGGATGCTGCGCATCACCTGCCGGCCGGAGACCTGGAGCCGGAAGCTCCGCTGGAGCCGGCTGAGCGGTTGTGCGCGGTCGGTGGCGCTGTGGCACGAGGCGCACTGGTCGCGCCCCGGACCCGTGTGGTGGCACTGCTGGCAGTCGGCCGCGCTGCGGACGCGCAGCTGGCCGTGTCGGATCCGGCTGGAGTGGCAGCTGGCGCACCCCTGCCGGCGGTGGTCGCCGTGCGAGAAGCGCGGGAGCGCCGGCCGGGTCGTGTCGGCCCGTGCCGCCACCTGCCGCACCAGGCGCGAGGTGTCCTGGGCCAGCAGCGTGGCCAGGTCCACGTGCTCGGCCGAGGCCAGCGTCGCCAGAACTTCGGGCGTGCCGCGGCCGGCCTGGCCCGGGGCGCTGGCCCCGCGCCGCGACGGCGGCTGCCGCTCGATGTCCTTGTGGCACCGCGTGCAGTTCGCCCCTTCGACCAGCCAGCTGTGCGGCTGGTGACAGGTCGTGCACTTCTCGGGGTTCGGCACGCCGCGGTGGAAGGCGATCCGCTGCGTGTCGGTGTGACACCCGGCCTTCGTGCACGTCACGTCCTGGGGGCCGGTCTGGGTATGCGGGTTGTGGCACGTCCCGCAGGTGCCGCGGTGCGGGTCGTGCGCGATGTCGAGGTTGCGGATGCGCTGCTGCATCGCGTGGCAGCCGAAGCACTGCCGCGCCGCCGGCGTGAGCGGCCGCCCCAAGGAGTCCACCGCGAGGTTCCGCGCGTCGGCCAGGTAGTTGTGGCAGGTCGTGCAGTGGATCTCGAGCGACCCCATCCCGGCCATCTTGATCTTGCGGTCGGCGTGACAGCCCGCCTGCGCGCACGTCTGGTCCACCGGCGCGAACACGTGCAGCGAGACGCCGTGGCACGTCATGCAGGTGACGTTGCGGAGCCGAGGGTTCTTCGTCTCCAGGTGCTTCCGGTGGCCCGCCGTGTTGGCGATGATCTTCCAGCGCGTCGAGTCGCCCTGGATGTGGCAGCGGCCGCACACGGCGTTCGGGACGAACGCGTGCTTCTTGATCTCGGTCGGACGGTCCACGATCACCGAGTAGAGCTGGTGCAGTTCCGCCTTCACGGTTGCGCGGTGGCAGGTGTGGCACTCGAGCTTGGCGTGGGCGCTCTGCGTGAACCGCTGGTACGGGTCGCGCATCAGGTGGCACGTGGTGCAGAAGGTGTTGTCGTGCTGCATGTAGTTCCACTGCTGGAGCCCGCCGACCGCCGAGCCCACCAGCAGCAGCGCGAAGCCTGCGACGACGCCGATCTGCCAGCGCCGGCCCAGCCTGGCCCACAGCCCCAACACCTCCTCGTAGAACCGCGCCATCCCCGCCCTTTCCGTCGTGCTGGCATGACGTGCATCGAGCCTCCCTGACGAGCCAAGCGGGTCGGCCCCCGAGGGGACCGACCCGCTCGACCGTCACGCGCGCTTCACTTGCCGGTCCCGGCGCGTGGCGGAACCTCGAGGCCCGCTAGCGGCGCACCGCGCGCGCCAGCATCGCCTCCACCGCCGGCGGAACGCCCGCCAGGGTGTCGGTCACGGCGTACGTGGAACGCACCAGGTTGACCGTCTTCGCCATCCCGAGGCGGATGTAGGCGGGGTTGTGCACCCCGTAGGACCCGTCACCGTGCCGGGTCGGGTTGGCCCACGTCAGCACGTTGAACCGCGCGCCCTTCGCCACCGTCTCTACCGTGTCAGGCCCGGTGGTGGCGAGCCGCTTTTGGCCGGCCGCACGGGTGACGTCGTGCCTCATGAGCTTGGGGAGCCATCCGGTATCGACCGTGTCGATAGAGTTAAGGGAGCCCACGCAGCCGGCCGGCACCCCCGTCGACACGCAGCCGTTCGGGCTGTCCACCCACAGCAGAGCCGCGTAGGCCTTGATCTCGCCCTGGAGCAAGTCCATCGCGTGGCGCGCGCTCTCCTGGCTGCCGTGGCAGTTGGAGGTGGCGCAGGCGCTGAAGTCACGCTGCTCCTCGGTGCAGCCCGCCGCGGTCGTGTCGATGCCGCCGGTGCCCAAGGATGCCGCGTTGAGGCACGGCGCCAGCTCCCAGCTGTGCCCGACGTTCTGGACCGCGAAGTTCCCCGACGCGTCGTTGACCGGGGCGTTGTGCATGTGGCAGGTGACGCAGTTGCCTTCCATCGTGCCGTGCCGGGCCGGGCCCTGGATGTTGCCGAACAGCGCCACCGGCGTCCAGCCGCCGGTGCCCATGAGGTCCGCGAACTGCCCCGAGTGACCGCCGCGGCTGCTCTTCCACGACGACGCCGTGGCGGCGGCGCCGCGGCTGTGGCACTTGCCGCAGAGGTGCCGCGAGGAGTCCGCCGTGCTCGTCGCCGCTAGCGAGAACGGCGCCCGGAGCTGCGCCGGGTTGTCCGCCGAGGCCTCGTGCGGCTCGTGGCAGAGCGAGCACGTGAGGCCGGGCGGCAGCGTCGTCGTCAGGGGGTTGACCCCCGTCTCGCCTGCGCGATACGGCCCGCGCGCCGCCATCTGCGCCTGCGCGCCCCAGACCGTGTGGCAATTGACCTGGCAGCCACCCGCCGCGCCTTCCCAGTTCGGCATCTCGCCGTGCCGGGAGATGGCCAACTGCTCCGCGAACGGATGGTGCGAGCTGTTGTGGCAGGCGGCGCACCCGTTGGAGTAGTCGTTGAAGACTTTGAACGTCGGGATGGGCTGCGACTCGCCGGGGGCGCTGATGTGGTTCGCGCCCGGGCCGTGGCAGGACTCGCACTGCACGTCCTGATAGAAGCGCTGCGCGTCGGCGGAAACCGCGAAGTAGCCGGTGCTGTCGCCGGTGCCGTTCGTCAGGCCGTTGACGGTGTGGCACTTGTTGCACATCTCGCTCGCGTGCCCGCTGGCCTGCAGGTCCGCCCACGCGCTGGCGTGCTTGGTCTGCGCCCACTCGGCCTGCACGTCCACGTGGCAGTTGCCGCAGGTGGTCTGCTTGGTGTCGGGGTTCGAGTACCCGACGAACGACGCGTCACGAATCGGCGCGGCGGGCGTCGAGTCCTCACTCACGCACCCCACCGCCGCCAGGGCGAACACGCCCGCCACCGCGAACAGGAGGTGATTCTTCGTAGCCTTGATCATCGGGTTTTGCTCCTCTCGCCTTTACATCTGGTCGGCGCCAGTCCGGTACCGGCGCGCACAGGGACCGCTCGCGTCTAGGAGCAGCGGACGTGCCAAGGCAGTTGAGAATCGCTAGTTACGACCCTGCGTACACTTACGGCTCCGCAGAAATACGGAAACCCCTATACCGGAGTCTTTCATGTCCCAATGGAGTCTCGGCCCTGTGACACATTGCGACATCACTGACCCGAACGGGACATGATTCTGGGAGCGCCCTAGCCCCTGCCACAGCGCGAATTAGCTTCGAATCACCGATGCGCATCCTCCTCGTCGAAGACGACCGCAAGGTCGCCAGGTTCATCCAGCAGGGGTTGGAGGAGGAGGGCCACGCCGTGGACGTGGCGGGCGACGGCGAGGAGGGCGGGCTCCTCGCCCACGTCAATCCGTACGACGTGCTGATCCTCGACATCCAGCTGCCCCGCAAGAACGGCCTGCAGCTCGCGGCCGAGCTGCGCCGCGAAGCGGTCGCCACGCCGATCCTGATGCTCACGGCGCGCGACAGCACCGAGGACGTCGTGCGCGGCCTCGACAGCGGCGCCGACGACTACCTGACCAAGCCCTTCGCCTTCGATGAGCTGGTGGCGAGGGTCCGCGCCCTGGGTCGCCGCGCCGGCGCGCCCACGGCCGGCGGGACGCTGCGCTTCGCGGACGTCGAGCTGGACCGCGGCCGCTTCCGTGCGGAGCGCGGTGGCCGCGACCTCGGCCTGACGCCGCGCGAGTTCCGGTTGCTCGCCTACCTCCTTGAGCGGCCGGAGCAGGTGGTCTCCCGCACCGAACTACTGGAGAAGGTGTGGGACATGTCCTTCGATCCCGGCTCCAACGTCGTGGACGTCCACATCTCCAACCTCCGGCGCAAGCTCGACGAGGGCGGGGCACCGCGGCTGCTGCACACGGTGCGCGGCGTCGGCTTCGCGCTTCGCGTGGCGGGCTGATGCCGCGGTCGTTCCGCGTCCAGCTCGCCATCCGCTTCGCCCTCACGATGCTCGCCGTCATCGCAGGCATCGGCGTGGCGGCCACCTGGTCGCTGCGGGCGATCCTGTACCGCGATCTCGACAAGACCCTGCTGCACCTGGCGGAGGTCGAGGCGCTGGCGGGCGCCTCGATGTCCGGGTCCGACTTCGCGTTCCACGAGGGTGTCTTCCTGGCCCGGACCCGCCTCCCGCTCTCCGAGTTGACGCGCTATGCCGAGCTCTGGGACGCGGAGGGGCGATCGGTGGTGCGGAGCGCGAACCTGGGCGAGCGCCACCTCCCGCTCCCCGTGCCGGCCATGGCCCAGGCCCATGCCGGCGCGCCCGGCCGCGCCACGCACTCCTGGGACGGCGTGCGGTACCGCACGCTCGTCTACCCGCTCCGCCTCGTGGGCGCGATGCACGGCTCGCACTTCCTGCAGGTCACCGCGCCCCTGGCACCGGTGGACGCTGTCCTGTGGCGCTTCGCGGGCCTCACTCTGCTGCTCGGCGTCGCGGGCGGCGGCGTGGCGTTCGGTGGGGCGTTCGCCTTCGCCCGGTTCGCGACGCGGCCCGCGCAGCAGATCGCGGAACAGGCCGAGGCGATCGAGGCGGGCACCCTCTCGGCGCGCATCACCGCCCACGCGTCGGTGGCGGAGTACTCGCGCCTGGTGGCGGTCCTCAACGCGATGCTGGACCGCCTGGACCGCGCCTTCGCGGTGCAGCGCCGGTTCGTGGCGGACGCGAGCCACGAGCTGCGCTCGCCGCTCACGGTGCTGCGCGGGGACCTCGACGTGGCGCTGCGGAGGGAGCGGCCGGCGGAGGACTACCGCGCGGCGCTGGAGCGGATGCGCGAAGAGGTGACCCGGATGACGGCGCTCGCCGAGAACCTGCTGCTGCTCGCGCGCGCGGACGCCGGTCTGCCCGCTGCGGCGGTGGGCGCCGTGGACCTCGCCGACGTGGCGGACCGCGCGGTCGCCCGGGCCTCCCGCCAGGCGGACGCGGTGCGCGTGGCACTCACCGCCGTCACCGCTGCCACGGTCGTCCGGGGCGACGCCGCCCTCCTCGAGCGCGCCGTCGGCAACCTCGTGGAGAACGCCGTGCGGTACGCGCCGATGGGCTCGCACGTCGCCGTGCGCTGCTCGGTCGCTCCGGGCGCGGCCGTGTTGGAGGTGGAGGACGATGGCCCGGGCGTCCCGCCCGAGCACGCCGCGCACATCTTCGACCGCTTCTACCGCGGCGATCCCGCCCGCGGGCCGGACTCCGGGGCCGGCCTCGGCCTGCCCATCGCGCGCGCCATCGCCGAGGCCCACCGGGGAACGCTGATGCTGGTGCGCCCGGGGCCCGGCGCGCTGTTCCGGATGACGCTGCCGCTCGCCCCCGAGGCCTGAACCGACCTTCACCTCCGCTTCACGGTCCCTTAACGCAGCGCCGGTTACGCTGCGGTTGTGCGCATCTGGTTCTCTGTCCCCTGGCTTCTGGCCTCTGTCGGGTCTGCGCTCCCCGCCGTCGCGCAGCAGCGCCCGGACACGCTCGACCTCGCCACCGCCATCGCCACCGCGCGGGCCGGGAATCCGCGCATCGCCGCGGCGAGCGCGGGCGTGGCCGCCGCCGGGGCGCGGATCGCCCCCGCGGGCGCCCTCCCAGATCCGACGGTCACCCTCGGGGCGATGAACTACATGCTCCCAGGCCTCTCGCCGCGCGGCGACCCACTGTCGATGAACCAGCTCACCGTGATGCAGATGCTGCCGATCAACGGCACCCTGCGCCTCCGGCGCTCCGCCGCCCGGTCCGACAGCGCCGGCACCGCGCTCCGGCGCGACGCCCTCGCGCTCGACGTCGAGCACGAGGTCCGCACCCGGTACTGGGAGCTGTACCACACCGATCGCGCCGTGGAGACGATGCGGCGGACGCTCGGCGTGTTGCGGGACCTCGCCGGCATCGCGTCGGCGATGTACGCCGTCGGCAGCGCGACCCAGTCGGACGTGGTGCGGGCCCAGCTCGGCATCACGCGGATGCAGCAGGAGATCATCGAGATGGAGCTGCAGCGCTTCACCGCCGCGGCGGCGTTGAACGCGCTGATGGGCCGAGCGCCCGAGATGCCGGTCGTGCTGCGCGCCGGCAGCGCCCACGAGATGCACGGCGGCGAGGTGCTGGCGCTCGAGATGCCCGCGCCGCCGCCCCTCGACTCGCTGGCCGGCGCCGCCGACTCCGGCAACCTGGAGCTGGCCGCCCTCCGCGCCGGGATCGCGGCGGCGCGGGCGAACGAGGGCGCGGCCCGCCGGATGCTGATGCCGGACCTGGGGCTGGGTCTCTCGTACGGCCAGCGACCCGGCTCGCCGGACATGGTGTCGGCGATGGTCAGCGTGAGCGTGCCGATCTTCGCGCGGTCGCGCCAGCTCCGGATGCGCGAGGAGACCCGGGCCATGCGCACGATGGCCGAGCAGGAACTCACCGCGATGCGGCTCGAGGTCCGCACCGATCTCGTGATGGCGCGCGCGGAGGCGGAGACGGCGCGCCGCCAGGTCGAGTTGTACACCAGCACCCTCGTGCCGCAGGCCGCCGCCGCCTACGAGGCCGGCCTCGCGGCGTATCGCGTGGGACGCGTGGACTTCATGACGGTCCTCGATGCGCAGATGGCGCTCCTCATGTACCAGCACGACGCCCACCGGTTCGAGGCCATGTACGGGACAGCCATCGCCGACATCGACCGGCTCATCGGCCGGCTGTACGTCGCGCCGATGGCCGGGATGGGGATGGAGTAGCCGATGAAATTGACGACCATTTTACTCGGAGTTCTGGTCATCGGCGCGGGGGCTGCGGCTTCAGGGTGCTCGCAGGAGAAGCCCGCCGCGACGGCGACGGACCACGGCCAGCACGGTGGAGTGGCGATGCCGGCGGCGGGCCCGGCGCCGGTGACCGTCTCGCCGGAGAGCCGGGCACGCCTCGGCATCCTGATCGTGACCGCGGAGTTGCGCACGCTCACCCGCGACCTCCGGCTGGTGGGCCGGGTGATGCCGGCCGAGACGGCGCAGCGCACCGTGGCGAGCCGGGTGGACGGTTTCGTGGAGCGCCTGCACGTGGACTTCACGGGTCGCCGGGTGCACCGCGGCGAGGCGCTGCTCGAGCTGTACAGCCCGATGCTGGTGGCGGCGCAGCAGGAGTTGCTCCTCGCCGTGCGACTGCGCCACGCCCTCGGCGGCGCGGCGGCGCCGGATGCGGCGCAGAACGCGGACTCACTGGTGGCCGCGGCACGGCGGCGGCTCCAGTTCTGGGACATCAGCGACGACCAGATCGCGGAACTCGAACGGAGCGGCAGCGTGCGCCGCACCCTGACGCTGCGCGCGCCCTCGGACGGGGTCGTGCTGGAGAAGAACGTGGTGCAGGGTCAGGCGGTGATGGCGGGGGCGACGCTGTACCAGCTCGCCGACCTCGGCACGGTGTGGCTCGAGGCGGACGCCTTCGAGAGCGACATCGGCGCCGTGCGCGTCGGCCAGCACGCCGAGGCCCTGTTCGACGCGTATCCCGGAGAACCGGTGCACGGGCGCGTGGCCTTCGTCTATCCCACCGTGGATCCCGCCAGCCGCACGGGCAAGGTGCGGATCGATCTGCCCAACCCCGGCGACCGTCTCCGGCCCGGCCTCTTCGGCACGGTACACATCGTCGCCCCGCTCGGAGTGCGCGGCGTGGTCATCCCCCGCCAGGCGGCGCTGGTGACCGGCGACCGCCAGCTGGTCTTCGTGGAGGATTCGGCGAACCGCTTCGTGCCGCGGCTGGTGGAGCTGGGCGTGGAGACGGACAGCCTCGTCGAGGTCCGCGGCGGCCTCCGCGCCGGCGAGCGCGTCGTCGCGACCGCGGCCTTCCTCCTCGACGCCGAGTCCAACCTCGGCGCGGCGATGGCGGGGATGGCCGGGATGGCAGGAATGGACATGGGGCCCGCGCCAGCCGCGAGCGCCCCGGCGCCGGCGAAGGCGCCCGCAAAGGCGCCGGCCGCTCCGGCGGCTCGGCGCGATTCCGCCGCCTACCCGCAGGCCGGTCCCACCGGCCACGCCGGCCACTAGGCCCAGCCCGTGCTGCGGCGCGTCATCGACTGGTCCACCCGCAACCGTTTCCTCGTCGGCCTCGCCGTGCTCTTCATCGGGGGCGCGGGCCTCTGGGCCGTCAAGACGATCCCCCTCGAGGCGCTCCCCGACCTCTCCGACGTGCAGGTGATCGTCCAGACCGACTATGCGGAGCAGGCCCCGCAGATCGTCGAGGACCAGGTCACCTATCCGATCACGACCCAGCTGCTGAAGGTGCCGGGCGCCCGGACGGTGCGCGGCTACTCGTTCTTCGGGATGAGCCTGGTGTACGTCATCTTCGAGGACGGGACCGACCTCTACTGGGCCAGGGCGCGGGTCCTCGAGAACCTGAACGGGCTGCGCGGCCGGCTCCCCGCCGCCGCGAACCCCACGCTCGGCCCCGACGCGACGGGCCTCGGCTGGGTCTACGAGTACGTCCTCACGAGCGACCGCCACTCCCTGTACGAGCTCCGGGCCATCCAGGACTGGTACCTCCGGTACGTCCTGACGTCGGTGCCGGGCGTCTCCGACGTCGCCTCCGTCGGCGGATTCGAGAAGCAATACCAGGTCGAGGTGGACCCGGTGCGGCTCCAGGCGTTCGGGATCCCGATCACGCGGGTGATGGACGCGGTGCAGGGTGGCAACGCGGAGACCGGCGCGCGGGTCCTCGAGGTCGGGGGCCGCGAGTACATGATCCGCGTGCTCGGCTACGCGCAGGGCATCGCCGACCTCGAGAAGGCCGTGGTCGGCACGACGTCGTCGGGCACGCCGGTCCGGGTGCGCGACGTCGGGCGGGTGGCGCTCGGGCCCGACATCCGGCGGGGCGCGGCCGACCTGAACGGGCGGGGCGAGGCGGTAGGCGGCATCGTGGTGATGCGGTTCGGCGAGAACGCCCTCACCACCATCCAGCGCGTCAAGGCGCGCCTCGCGGAAGTGGAGCGCGGGCTGCCGGCCGGCGTGCGGGTGACCAGCGTCTACGACCGGTCGGACCTCATCGAGCGGGCCATCACCACGCTGCGCGAGAAGCTCACCGAGGAATCGCTCGTCGTCGCGGCGG
>Ga0315286_10007300_pt1 | contig 10801 bp, 8 predicted proteins | sample YL17G10_0_MG_FD_205038 | JGI IMG/M metagenome (GOLD analysis project Ga0315286, IMG submission 205038) | Sediment microbial communities from Yellowstone Lake, YNP, Wyoming, USA - YL17G10_0 | ecosystem: Environmental > Aquatic > Freshwater > Lake > Sediment | place: USA: Wyoming | collected...
ACGTCGATTTGGCGATCCGTTGGCAGGAACTCTCTTCCGGGAGAGGTGCTGTTCGTGAGCGCGTCAAAACGCAGGCACGCCGGTTGCGCGAAATGATTGGCGCAAGAGAGACAAAAGCCGACGAGTCCCATTTGGGTCTCTTGCTCGCTTTTGCGTATCCGGAGCGAGTAGCTCAACGTCGAACAAAGGGGGGACTTGCCTACATGATGGCTTCTGGAACGACGGCGCTGCTGCCACCAGGAAGCCACCTTGCGAGAGAAGAGTTCATCACGATAGCCGACGCCGAAACAGTCGGCTCCGATGTCCGAGTGTTTCTTGCAGCCCCGCTGGCAAAACAACGAATGCTCGAGGTATTCAAAGATAGACTAATTCTTGAGGAAGAAATCAGATGGGACTCGGCAGCGCAGTCCGTGGTGGCGAGGCGAGTTACCAGATTGGGAGCCCTTGTTCTTGCTGAACAGGCGATCTCCGGGGACGACGATAGAATCTCCGAGACGATGGCGGCAGGTGTTCGGGAAATCGGAATCGACGCACTCACCTGGGACAATGAATCATCGGCCCTCTGCGGGCGAAGCGAATGGCTTCGGAAACGAAGACTGGTGGGAGAAGACTGGCCTGATTTGAGCAGGCAGCATCTGACGGACACATTGAATCAATGGCTTGTTCCGTTTCTTCGAGGTGTGCGCCAGCGCAGCCACCTCTCGAGATTGAATCTCAGCAGAACTCTCCACTCATTGTTCACGTCTGATCAGATGAGGGAAATGAACCGCCTGGCCCCGTCTCATCTCAAAGTGCCCAGCGGATCCCTCATCGCCCTCGACTATAGTTCGGGGGATCAACCAGTACTCGGAGTTCGGTTGCAGGAATTGTTCGGACAGAGTGAGACACCACGCGTCGGAGGGGACAGAATTCCCGTCGTTATCCACTTACTATCGCCAGCGAAGCGGCCGCTTGCAGTGACGCAGGATTTGCCGAGTTTTTGGAGGAATACTTATCCGGAGATCCGGAAGCAGTTGCGAGCGAAATATCCCAAGCACATTTGGCCAGACGACCCGCTTACCGCTCAGCCAACCAACAAAACAAAGCGTCATTTGACAAAACAAGGTTAGATCTCAACAAAACCGATTCCGTCTGAGGGGTGTCTACTCCTTCGCTTCAGTCGCCTTTTTCAGCTCACGTACCTTCCGGAAAAACTCGTCCAGCGACATGTCCTTCAGATAGATGAGTCCACGTGCAGCCCGTAACCGTGGATGCGAGTGCTTCTGAAAGAAATCCTTCCCGAGGCACGTTTTTACCATTTCATACTGATCCACCTGGATTTTCTGAGCCAGCTCGGAGAACGGACCGTCATGTTCATGACTTGGGAACGAAGCGGCTTTCTGCGACCCGAAGCAATTCATGAAGGAAGAGTGCATCAGTGACAGCGTATTCAGTGAAACAGGTACCATCAAATTGACTTCAGCCGGTCTGAAGCGATACCACACGTTGCGGTATCCCCAGATCCGCATCGAAGAATCGCCGTTTTCCTGTGTGTACCGTCGAACTGCTTCTGCGATCGCCTGCATGACTTTGTAGTGCGTATCCGGTCCACTTCCTTCGGGGTCAAATGCGACGGTCACAATACTCGGTTTCACGCGTTTCACGAGTGCAATCAGGGGAACGACATCACGGTCGACTTCCGGCTCTTCGGAAAAGATGTCCCCTTGGTAGAACCCCAATCGTAGAGGACTTATTGCAGAAGCCTCGATACCAAAGTACGCCCAAAGAAGTTCCACCTCCCATTCACGGAGCATTCCTTTCAATGTCTGGACGTCCGGAGGATCTTTCGCACCCGGATACTGCGTCCGAAGATACTCGTCCATTTCGCGGACACGAAGTTTGATGAACTTCATATCGGTGGTGCGGTACACCTCCATGATGATGCGCAGCATGCGGCGTGCCTCCGCCTCATCTTTCCGCTCCTCCATTTGGGCGGCCAGGCCGTCGAGGAACAGGTAGACATCTTCCATCCGCTTCGTTGCGTCGTTGTGAGCGAAATAGTCTTGCGTGAGGAGCGACGCAAAGGCATTGCGCTCGAGATGCGCATGGAGCTTTTTCACAATGGAGAGAAAATAGGGATTCGAGACTGCCGTGAATCCGGAGGTGGCATTTGCAAAAAAATGATGGTTGCTCGGATCGCGAACAAGATGATACAGATACGGGAGATATCCCAGCATAATGTCATCATGATGGGGCTCCGTATGAAGAAAGGTTGTATTTGAAACCTGCTTGATTCCCGCTTCAAGTTTCTTCACGAGGCGTTCACGGGATGCATTCGCAAGTTGGTCGTGTGGCGCATTCGTCCTCTTTAAAAGCTCCGCGGCAAATCTGTGCTGTTCAAAATCGGCTTTCGTTAGTTCGTGAAGTGTCTTTTTGCGTGCCAGGGCAAGTGAAATGACGATATCGTCGATTTGCTGATCATCGACCGAGGGGGCATTGCAGAACTCAACGTATCGGCGCTCAATCAGGTGACTCGCCGCGCCCTTCGTGAGATAGAACCGGGCGTTCGGCAGGTCCTGCAAGACCGACGCCGGATACTGGGGGTTTTCCTCTTCTTCGATCGCCGCTCGCACGATCGGTGCTTTGGCGTCACCCGCGGCCGAAATGATTGCGGTCGTGGTCGGATTATGCGTGATGGTGGAGAGTCCGATCGTGATAACGAGGCGGCTTCGAGATACTTCAATACCGCCAAGGTCCGATGCAGCCGCAGCCTGGGTTTCGTAGTTCGTACCGGTCAATCTTGTGACGGAATAAATGCTTGAACCCCGTACATTGAACGCAATGTGTCCGTCGGGTCCGATACCCCCCAGGAAGAATCCGATCCCCCCGAGCTCCCGGATTTTCCGTTCGTATTCCATGCAGAACCAGTCGACCTGGTTGATGACATCGCGTTGGAGACGTTCAAGCTCCGTCCGTGTCTGCCGGACACGCAAGGAAAGATCTACAACACTGTTCGGAAAAACTTCTGACATTGCTATTCCCGGCGGCAGTCCGAGTGACGTCGCATCAATCAGCATCGCCTTTCCCGGGTCCAGACCGAAGCCTTTCAGATAGAATTCCTTGACATAATAATTGAAGCTGTTATGTTGCGACGAATCGATGGGATAGAATTCGTCAATCTGGACAAATGATAAGCTCTTCATATCCGGGCGCCTGGATCCGTCGATTCCATATCCCCCCAGTAACGATTGGATTTCTTTCTCGTTCCAGCGCGTCAATATGCGCTGCACCCACTTGATGAAGAATTCGGGCGTTTTTCCTGTCGGTAACGAGATGAGGCCTCCCGGATTCTTTTGCACCCATTCGATGAAACGAAACGCCGTCAGCCTTCCGAGGAGAGGAAAATTGTCGACCTCGATGACGTGAATCTTCTCGGTCGGAGGATAATGGGACTTCCATCCGCTTCGCTCGAGTTCGATGGATTCTACAGTGGAAGTACCGTCATATGTCTTAGTCATAGTGCGGTGATTTGTATGTCCTGGAAATGGGATCCTGTGAAATCGTTGTTTCTTTGCATTGAGCACACCCGGGAACGAAGCAAACAGAATCGCTCGTTCCGGTTACCGTCAATTGGTGCTTTCAAAGATCAGAAAAAATGAGCAAAAGAAAAAGCTCTTGTCGGACGCGAGGACCACCGTACATGGAGAATCTCCAAATTGAGGAGGTACGCCGGTGCACTGACCTCAAGAGCACTACGGATTGATCAAGGCCGCCGCTTCTTCGTCGAAAAACCAGCTGATGGAGCCGTGCGTAGGGCGTACACAGGTCGCCGGTAGGGTCATGGAAGGCTCGTTGGCATCGAAGATTTGCCTGACAATTTTGGACTTCTGACGTCCCGAGACGAGGAAGAGAATCGCGCGGGCGGAGTTGATGCTTCGATATGTCAGTGTGACTCGCCAATTGCCGAGATGAGGGACAAACAGGGAAGTTGCGAATGCTCTGTCCTCGCTGAGAGCGGCCGTCCCGGGGAACAATGATGCAGTATGTCCGTCTCCGCCAAGGCCAAGAAGCATCAGGTCGAATTCAGTTCTTCCATTTGGGAACATCTTGCTTAGTTCGCGATCGTACTCCTTGGCGGCAATTCCCGGCTCGAATTCCCCTTTGATGCGATGTACGTTCGCCGGGGGAATATCGACGGCGGAAAGAAGCTCTTGCTCCACCATCCTGTAGTTGCTCCCAGCATCGTCGGGGGGAACCATTCGTTCATCTGAAAAAAACAGATGCACCTTTTCCCAGTGAACCTGACTCCGGAGCGGTTGAGATCCCAGGAGTTTGTATACGCTCCGTGGCGTTTCTCCGCCTGAGAGTCCCATTTGACCCACGCCCCTCTCTTCCACGGCAATCTTCATGATTCGGACGATCTCCAGGGCTGAAGCCAGTTCCATTTCTCCCGCGGAGCGAAAGATGTTCACTTTGGCTTTTTGTTGCCCCATGAGCACACTTTCAGTTGTCGGGAGTATCATGAATACCTGCATCATGCACCCACCAGCGCCCTTCTCTTCCCAGCAATTCATCTCCTTCACGCGGTCCCCACGAGCCTTTTTCGTAGCGGAGCATTGGCGGAGCGTACTCGCTCTCCCATCCTGAGCGAACGCCGTCGATAAACTTCCATGCCAGTTCGATCTCATCGCTGCGAGTAAAGAGCGATGCATCGCCATGGAGGGCGTCCAGGAGCAATCGTTCGTACGCATCCGGCAAGACATTCCCGCCGAAGGAATCGCGGAAATGGAAGTCCATATCAGCGGGACGGGTTCGGAGGCCTCCTTCCGGTACTTTCGTGATGAACCGAAGATGGATGCCTTCGTCCGGTTGGATGATCATACTCAGACGATTCGTAAAGAGCTCGGTCCGTCCTGCGGATACGTCGAGAATCTGTGTCGGAGGACGTCTGAATTGAATCACGATCTCGGACGATTTGTCCTTCATCATTTTTCCCGACCGGAGATAGAATGGAACTCCCTGCCACCGCCAGTTATCGATTTGCAGCCGGAGCGCTGCATACGTTTCGGTCGTCGAATCGGCTCTTACGCCCGACTCGGAGGTGTACCCTTCATATTGCGCACGCACCGTCCGGCGGGCAGAGTGTTCCGGAGCAATGTCACGTAGTGCGCTCAGCACTTTGACTTTCTCATTCCGCAGGGCATCGGCTTCAAACACAACGGGAGGTTCCATGGCAACGAGCGTCAACAGCTGCAGAAGGTGATTCTGGAACATGTCGCGCAACACTCCCGCTTTCTCGTAGTAGCTTGCCCGATGTTCAACGCCGACCGATTCCGCAACTGTGATCTGGACGTGGTCGATGTAGTTTCGATTCCAGAGCGGCTCGAAGATCGCATTCCCAAATCGAAAGACCAGCAAGTTCTGGACTGTTTCTTTTCCGAGATAGTGGTCGATACGGTAAACCTGTTGCTCGCGAAGGACTTCATGCAATCGATGGTTCAACGCGATCGCCGACGCCAAATCCCTTCCAAACGGCTTTTCGATAATGATTCTTCGATAGCTTCCGCTGGTATCCTCGGCGATCATGTTTGATTGACTGAGGCAACCGATCGCCGTCGGATAGAATCCCGGGTCGGTGGCCAGATAGTAGAGACAGTTCCTTGGCCCGTCGATGGTTGGATTGGTAAAGGACTTCAGCGCTTCATAGTCCTCGATCCGGTCAATCGATCCGGGACGGTAGAACAGGTGCGTAGCGAAATCGCGCCATTCCGAATCCTCGTACGAGTCCGGTGCGAAGGCAAAAACAGCTTCTTTCATCTTGTCGCGAAACGCATCATCCGAAAAGGGTGTGCGTGAGAACCCAATGATGTCAATCGGTCCGGCAAAACGCTTCTTCCGGACAATATTGTAGAGCGATGGAATGAGCTTCCGTGCGGTAAGATCGCCGGAGGCCCCGAAAATGACGATCGATGTGCTTGTAGGAATCATATGGTTCTTCTCATACCATCAGCGTGCAAATCACGGTTCGTTTCGGCTGAACTTTCCGAATTGTCTCCGGCCGGTCGAATTCGAGCTGTTCAAACTGCTACTCGGTCCAAAGAAGGATATGATGATGTCGAAAGAAAAGCAAGCCGGGATTCATGTCGCACCCCGCTTTATGTAGGACAAGTCTCCGGGGAAATAATGAGCCTTCAGGGGGAAGAAGTTCGCAATATCTCGTATATTGGGGGTAACCTCTACGAACATTAGCTGAAAGAACACATATGCAAATTGGCATTGTTGGTCTCCCCTTTAGCGGTAAATCAACGCTGTATCAAACTATCACGAAAACTCATTTGGATCCGTTGGCTCTCACGAAGGCCGAAGCCCACCATGCTGTGGTAAAAGTCCCGGATGCACGGCTGGACAAGTGCTCAGACCTTTTCTCCCCGAAAAGCACTGTCCATGCGACTATAGAATTTGTCGATGTCGTGGGCTTAAAGAAAGGAGAATCAGGCTCAACTCAGTTTACGACAAATTTTCTTTCCAATGTCAAAACGAATGATGCTTTGGTCCAGGTGGTACGCTTGTTTGTGAACGATGCCGTCCCTCATCCCGACGGCTCGGTCGACGCCTTGCGGGATGTCGCTTCCTTCGAGACTGAATTCATCCTCTCAGACCTGGCGCTGGTTGAGACGCGCATCGATCGGATTAAGAAGCAGCTTCTGAAAATGCAGGAGGATATTCTCAAACGAGAACTCCCCGTGCTCGAAAAATGCAAGCAGGTGCTCGAGAGCGAGAAACCGTTGCGCGAAGTTGATTTCACGAAAGATGAGGCTCACCTTCTTAAAACCTACCAACTCCTCTCGATCAAACCGATGCTCATCGCATTGAATTTCGATGAATCGCAACGCACCGAGGCTGCCTCCATGGTGAAACAGATTGCCCTGCAAAAGGAAGGCAAGCATACCAAGGTCGTTTCCTTTTTCGGCAAAATCGAAATGGAGATGTCAGAGTTACCCGACGAAGAAGCAAGGGTGTTCATGGAAGAGTACGGTATCAAGGAATCAGCCCTCGACACGCTTATTCGCGAAGCATATGCCCTCCTCGGATTACTGTCATTTTTCACAGTCGGTGAAGATGAGTGTCGGGCATGGACCATCAAAAAGGGGATGAATGCGCAGGAGGCTGCCGGCGCGATTCATTCCGATTTCGTGAGCAAGTTCATACGGTCCGAAGTAGTGCACTACGACGACTTCATTGTCCACGGCGGCTCATTTTCGAAAGCCAAGGATGCTGGCGTCTGGCGACTCGAGGGAAAAGAGTATATCGTGAAAGACGGTGATATTATGTCGATCCGGCACAGCTAGGACTGCGGATGAAAGATTTCAATTGGACTGACATGATGGATGAGGATGCGACGAGGGGGAAGAAGAGCAGGGTACGAGTGTTGGAACCGAGGACGAACGCTAGTTCACTTCCGCGAGGGTAGTCCATTTCTCTGTGTTCTTGTCGTACTGACCGATGACGAGAACTGGCGTTTTCTCATCCGATCCAATGACACTTCCGTATCCCTGGAACAACACCCAGTCATCCCCTGAGGTTGAGTAGACCTTGATACCCGAGAAGAATGCAAGTTTTGTAGGCGGAGTGAATCCACGAAAACTACCGTCACCACCCCCAAGGGACGCCGGCTTTGCAGCATATTTCTTTGCTTCGCCAACAAGGATATTGAATCGCTGAACAATGATATCTCGTTCGTGTGCCTGATTCTGAGACTTCGCCCATTGCAGCCCACCAAAGGCAGACAGGCCAACGATGATAGCAAGGAGTCCGATAATGATGAATTGTTGCTGACCCATTGCCGATTCCGATCTATTGGAGCACGAGACCTTTGTCTCCAAGTTCGCCGACGACTGCTAGCGACTTGCTTTCGATCACTTGAAGCTTCCATGATTCCTTTTTGCTCGCATCAGCACAGAATCGCGCCAACTGCGTAACGATGCCGAGTTTCTGTTCTTTTCTCATCGACTTCCAGCGGTCGTCATTCACGACGAGCCTGGCCTTAGGGGCATCAAAACGCTCGATGAGGCCGCTTGTGTGCCAGTCTTCAATGGTTTGCTCGACTTGCGCCAGGTCTTCCGGGAGCGAAGGGCGATTGATGACATCAATGTAATGGTAGAAAATCAGCGAAAACCCGGCAATGCAGAATGCAAACAATCCGCCAACCAGTCTTTTTTCACGTCTCTCCTTATTTTCAACGTCGACAACGTTTCGTACAGTCATGCGATGTTTGCCAGGATCAAGGCGGACATTGGAGATGCCGTTCTCAATGAAGCTCTTGGATTGGAAGTACAATCAAAATGCATTCGCCTTCGATGGAAATATATCGAAACTGATGTGAAGAATCAACCTAATTCAAACGCATACGTGCGTGGCAAGTCCCAATGTGTGTCCGAAGAGCTTTCTTCTCAAGTCAGGGAAAATGGAACAGAGCATTCATGGGAGGATGGGATCAAAGAAGATCCTGCCCCCCACCCGGTTTTGAGACTTCCGTGATTGGATTGGTTTGGCGTGCTCTTTGACATGCGCATAGTTGAAGGCGCAGTGCTCGCCTGGTTGGTAAACGAATCAACAGCACTACTGTCCCATAAGACTTTGGGTCAACATTCGTGCCATTGCATTTTTATCCATTGATGTTACGCAGAGGGGGTGATTGATGTCTGTGCTCCAAAGACAACATTCGTCTTCTTTCTCTCCGAGAGAGAAAGAAGCAAAGAGATCCTTCCGAAATCCCCGCCTGCCTATAGCAAGGCATGAGCGTCGGCGGGCAGGGCAACACACACCATCGCTTTCCCGGCGCTCACCCGCCGGCGATTTCGGACGCCAACGCGCGCCGGAAGAAACTGCTTGAAGACGGACTTTTGCGTAACGTAAGTTATTAAGAGAAACAAAGATTAGCGACACTTCAAATTGCTAAAATGATTTCGAATCAATTCATAGATTTTTAGTTGTGTTTATTTGTCTTCAAGTAAGTTACAGATGATTACCATTTTTAGACAGGACAGTGGTGAATCAACAGTTGTTATCGTAGGTTAGTATCACCTGATACTATCGAAGCAAGATCATTTTTCTAATTTCCGTGTAGGTCACCCCAGTTCTATCCGCGGACGTCGCTTCGAGCCTGCAGTAATAGACACCCGATGGCACCCTGGCATTCCAAATCCGCTCATACTTCCCCGCCTCTTTTTCTTCGCTCAGAATTTCCGCAACTCTCTGGCCGAGATTGTTGTAGATACTCACCCGGATGTGTGACCGAAATGGAACCTCGAAATGGATGTTGGTCGATGGATTAAACGGATTGGGATAGTTTGTCAGCTCATACCTCACCGGCGGCGTTGATGCAGCCAGGTTTGGCCGCTGAATTCCGGTTACAAGATAGCGGTTCTTCAATTGGGCGATTCGGACACTTGCCTCATTGACGCGGGCTTCGGAGATCAGACCTCGCTGTACCTTCGATTCGAGCGTGTCGATCAACAGACGAGTCAGGGAGGCATTGTTCAAGGTGTTGGAAACGTAGAGCAGAACATCCACTCCTGCATTGATCGAACGCTCCGCCGCATCCCAGAATCCATAATTCTTGGTGATAGCAGCCATGTTATACATGTCGTCGGTAATGACGACGCCTGAAAAGTGAAGCGAGTCCCGCAGCAATCCCTGGACCGTGAGACGCGAGAGCGATGTAGGATAAACAGAATCGATCAGAGCGTTAAAGAGGTGACCAACCATGACGACATCGATGCTCTTGGATTTCAAGAGTTCGCGGTAGGGTATCAACTCCATGGACGACCATGTCGACGTGATATCCGGTAACGTCAAGTGCGAGTCCGTCGTTGCGCTTCCGTGACCGGGGAAGTGCTTGAGCGACGTCATAAGATGGGCTGCATGGAACTCATCCACAAAGGTTTGAGCGTGCGCCGCAACTGTATAAGGATCGGCGGAGAAGCTGCGACCATAATGACCGATCGCCGGACTCGAAGGGTTCACATTGACGTCGACGACAGGTGCAAAATCGATGTTCATCCCGGAGCTGCTCGCCCAGGAGGCCATGAGTGCAGCTTGCTTTCGCGTCGAATCAAGCGACGCATATGTCGTGCCAAGGGTGAAGGCCGAAACTGTCGCGGCAAATCCGTTCGAGGCGTTCAAACGAGCCACAACACCCCCTTCCTGGTCTACGGCAATTAACGGAGGAGTCTGGGCAACGCTACGAAGCTGGGACGTAAGCTGTTGGATCTGGCTACGTGATTTCAGATTCCCGTTCGCCCCCGAGAGAATCACGCCACCAAGATTACGCTGAGAGAGATCTGCGAGAAGACTGTCTGTCACTGTCTGGCCGATGAATCCGACCACAATCATTTGTCCAATTTTCTTCCGCAAGAGGTCATCCCCGAGAGAAGAAACGGAAATGAAGAGGCACAGAAGAAGTGCGGCGCACGAGTACTTTCGAGAAATGGACACTAGAGTATCTTTTTTGGGATTCAGGGTGATATTTGGCGGTCTCTATCGACCGCGTCTCCGCTTTGGCGACGGGCTGTTGGCAAGTTCTTTCAACGGTAGACGGAGGCTGACAACAATCGTGCTGTGGCAAGTTGTGAACTACCTAATTTTGTCAACATTGCCTCAAGAAACAAGCCAAAAGGAACTCTTTGAAGGTTGGGAGGTTATTGATTGAGGTTCATCAGGCATTAGTGTGGGTAAAGATCGAGCTTCCCGCAATGAAAGAAGATGGCTGTCTTGAAGTTCTCAATATTTCGGAACCCACATGCACGTTTTTTGACTTCTT
>Ga0315286_10007301_pt1 | contig 10801 bp, 17 predicted proteins | sample YL17G10_0_MG_FD_205038 | JGI IMG/M metagenome (GOLD analysis project Ga0315286, IMG submission 205038) | Sediment microbial communities from Yellowstone Lake, YNP, Wyoming, USA - YL17G10_0 | ecosystem: Environmental > Aquatic > Freshwater > Lake > Sediment | place: USA: Wyoming | collected...
TTGAGAAGGGTAAAACATAATAAGGGAGCCAGCGATCTCTCTTCCATAACCCGATACCCATAATCAAAATTAGCGGGTACATCAGGCCACGTTGAATGATGCATAACGAGCAAGGCGGTAACTTCAAGATTTGGCTAAAATATAAACTACCCAAAGTCCCCGCCCAAACCTGCAGATAAATGGCCGTAATTACGTATTTTTGGATTAAAATCTCGGCTTTTTGACGCATTTACCCTATAGAGTACCGCGTATGCGGTAATTTGCCAAGAGCAAATTATACTCGATAGGGTGAATCATACCAAAATTTTGTGATATTATCTAGACATGGGTAACCCCAGAAAATTTGCCGCTTTTGACGTTGACGGGACAATTTTTCGCTCCAGTTTATTGATCGAATTAGTTGAAGAATTAGTCGAAGCCGGACTCTTTCCGCCAACCGCCCGCATTGATTACCGCTCCCCTTTTCAACGCTGGCTCGACCGCGAAGATAGTTACGAAAAATATATTGATGCCATCGTCGAAACTTTTAACAAAAATATTAAGGGGGTTTATTACGGCGATTTTGTCGAGGTGGTAAAAAAATTAATTGACGAGAAAAAAAATCGCACTTATGTTTATACTCGAGAGCTCGTTCGAAATTTAAAAAAACGCGGATATTTTTTACTGGCCATTTCCGGTTCGCCCAAGGGCGTCCTCGACAGTTTTTGCCGAGAATTGGGTTTTGACAAGGTCTATGGCCGTTTTTATGAACTTGGTCCCGGCGATCGTTTTACCGGCCAAATTGTTGATGAACACTTTATTGCTAACAAGACCAATGTCATCCACCGAGCGATCGCTAAAGAGAATCTAACTAAAGATGGATCCATCGCTGTCGGTGACACTGATGACGATATTTCGATGCTCGAGGCCGTAGCCAAACCGATTTGCTTTAACCCCAACAAAAAACTTTATCGTTACGCCAAAATCAACCAGTGGCCGATTATCGTTGAACGCAAAGATGTCATTTACAGAATTAATTAATGTGCTAATCTAGGAGCAGAAAGGAGGTGGCTTGCTTATGAGTACGGCCTCAATGATTCTTGATAAAATCGAAAGGAGGCATCGTGAGACCCCGACCCAGACCGCCAAACGGCGAGAGATTTTCCGCTGTCTGAATCGGAAGCTTGAACTTCTGAATTGGGTCGGGAAGGTGGTGTCCATAATCACCTTCAGTTTAGGCGACCAGAGGATCCGCTGCTATGGCCACATGATTCCGCCAAGCGCCCTGTTTGCCCGGATTCCGATGCCGATCGGCAAGACGATTATCGCTTACCCGCCTTTTACCCGTCTTGCTAGTTGGGAAACCGGCTACTTCGTCCAGCTCAAAGAATTTGAGCCGAAACTCGGAGACAATCTCTGGGTGGCGATGATAAATATCGTTGTCGGCGAGATGGAGCCGGTGATTCCCTACCATTGTCGGCCAAGAATCGTCTAGGATTCGTTCAGGCGCAGAAAGTCCATACTACTGCGCCTTTGGCTTTAATAATTGAAAAAGTCCCGGTAAAATTGAAATAAAAATAATAAGAAGGACAATCGGGATAATATATTTATCAACATCAGGAATAATTTGTCCCAAGAAATAACCGGCGAGAGCGAGGCCAATTGTCCAGAGAAAACCGCCGATAATATTGAACCAGAAAAATTTTTTATAATCCATTTTCCCCACGCCGGCCACAATCGGCACGAAGGTCCGGACCACCGGCACAAAACGAGCCAAAATCAAACTCTTGCCTCCATACTTCTCAAAAAATTCATGGGCTTTATTTACATTTTCCCTATGAAAGAAACGCGAATCTTCACGCTTAAAAATCATCGGCCCCACCTTCTGGCCAAACCAGTAACCCACATTATCGCCCAAAACCGCCGCCGCCAATAAAACCGCGAGTAAAAAATAAATATTCAAATACCCTTGAGACGCCAGAAAACCGGCCGTGAATACCAAGCTGTCGCCGGGCAGGAAAAAACCAAAAAATAAACCTGATTCGGCAAAAATAACGCCAAAGAGGCCGAGGTAGCCAGCCGTTTTAATAATCAAGATTAAATCAAACATAAAAAAGGTCTTGATCTTTCTTGAAGAACATTCCGGCCAGGCAATAAATGGTATAGGTAATAAAAAAGGCCGCCAAGACATCGATCGAATAATGCATATGAACCATTAAGACAATCGCCCCAAAGAAAACGGCCGAGACGATACAAAAAACCTGTAGATAAATATTATCCTTAAAAATGAGGGACATCAAAAAGGGCAAGCCAGTATGACCGGAAAAGAAAAGACCACCGCCGTAAGATAGGCGTTTAATAAAATTAGATGAAGCATCGAGAGGGATATCCGCCGGGGGAACCCCCAAATGAGTAAGGGTAACAAAAACCGACCGAATGATGACAAATAAGGCAATGGTCTTAATGGCGAAAGGCAAGGTCTTAGGTTCACGAAAACAAACAACGGCCATGACTAGCCAAAACAAAATCGGACCATAAACAAACGCCCAATCGAGATTAAAAACAGGAATATTATCGAGAATAATGTCGCCCACCGGCCCACCAGCGCGAGCCGTGGCATAAGTACTAGCAACAAAATTAAGCCCCAAACTTATAATTAAAAGCCCAGCCGCGACTAAAAACGATTCAATAAACACTCGATCGAGGTTTTTATATTTCTGTTTTAATCTGTCCATCGTTAAAATTATACTCTTTCTGACAAAAAAAACAAAAGGCCGGTCTCGCGCGTTTGGCGCGAGCTGGCCTTGTCAATTCATCGAAACATACTGCTCAATCCCGGGCATGCCCAGCATCGCAGGCCGAAAGCGATCAACTCAAACGGCGTGATGAGAAATTCCCTCAACCACTGAGGTCTCAGCTCGAGCGATGAGACATCCTTACCGGAACCGGACCCAAACGGGGCAGTGGTGCTATCCGGCGACAGGGCGACCAACCACTCCTCAATATCGAAAGTACTCATAGACTCTCTCTTGTTTCTTTCCGATAAAGGTGGGCCGGTGGCTAACCATTCCTCAATATTGAAAGTACCCATAGACCTTCCTTTCGTCCTTTTTATCTTTACCCAAAACAACACCTAAACAACTTCCGCTCTCGATTGTAACAGGTTATAAAAAATAGTCAAATTTGGGTGGGCTGGGTGCCGTAGTAGAGGAAGTTAGAACTGTGTTTGAGAAACAAAATGATGCGAGTATTTATATTCTCGTTTCCAGTTAATCACCGCAACTTGGCCTTGTAATGGGACCTTTAATTTCTTTCAGTTTATTGTCACTATCAACACACCAGTAATGACTTTTACGACAGATAGAATTTGTCTCAACAAGACGAGCAGATAAAGCATAACTTTCTTTATTGGAAAAACATTGTATTTCTTTAGCATACTTACCCAAGGAAGAAATGATAATGCCTGTCTGGGGGTTTTCTTTAGAGAATAAAGTGTTTGACTCATCGCACTTTGAGCTATCTCCATAAGACTGGTTATTGTTGTAATATTCTTCAGCCGAACTTCTAAAAGACGAGAGAGTTGCTATGGCTCCAGCCATTTGAGTTTTAGATCTTGAATATGCCAGAGAAGAGAGGATTGCCCAAAAAGATAGGCTAAAAATGACAAAAAGTATTATGGTGTATATTGAATTCTTTTTTGAAGTTTTGAAGATAAAAGCGGAGGATAGAGAAACAAGACTAACGATAAATCCTAAAACAGATACTAGATAACCAACAAATACCAAAAAATCTGCGCTCAAATAGCCAGAGATATTTTCTACCCAACCGCCAACAGAACAGTCAACAGGCAATAATTTAAGATAACTAAATATAAACAAAATTATGCCAACAGTGATTGGTAATATTAAATAAAAACAAACAAGCCAAGAGCCAATTCTAGACAGACGATTTATTTTTTTATTATCCATATTAAAATTATACTTGATTAGAACTGAAAAGTCACCCTGAATAAAAGCATCGTCAAGAAAATTCAAAATATGGGGTGTCCAGAGAGATTCGAACTCTCGTTTTCGCCGCCACAGGGCGAAGTCCTAAACCACTGGACGATGGACACCATATATTTAATTCGCCACTTGTAAGATCTCCTTTAATCTTGACTCCCATATCTTATCAGAGTGAACTAGGTGATGGCAATTGTGGCAAAGCCAGACCAGATTGTCAATTTTGTAATTCTTTCGGTTTTTATCAATGTGGTGTACGGCTAATACTCTGAGATCTTGTTCACCACACATCTTACATTTCTTAAAAAGCGTGCTCTTGGAGATAACCTCTCGATATGTTGACCAGCCATCTTTCCATAATTTACTTTTATTTCCACTAAATTCTTTGTTCCGCCATATTGTTTGACATGATTTGCTGCAAAAAAAATTGCCACTTTTTGAATGTTCAAAACGATTTGGCGACCGATAGACATCTTTTTCGCAAATTAAACATCTTGTCGTAATTCCCTTTTTGAAAGATTGATACTGGCATTTAGCTGAACAAAATTTCCCCCAACCTTTTTTAATATGAAATGGTTTGGCATAAAATAGTTGGCCACATATTTCACATTTTCTATTACCCGTCATAAATATCTAATAGTTTCTGTTTTTCCCTTGAGTAATGGTGGATTAAAAAATGACAGTTTTGGCAAAGCCAGACTAGATTCTTTATATCATTGTTACTGCGATTTTGGTCAAGATGGTGAACTGAAAGAATTTTTATGTCGTCTTTTTCACACAAAAAACAAATTTTTGGTAAACCTGTTCTCTCGATAATTTTTTTATAAGAAAATCGTCCCCCTTTCCAATTTACGCTATTATCCCCAAAATGTAAGGAGTTGTTCCATAATAAACTGCATTTTTTGCTACAGAAATAGTTTTTACTCTTCGAATTTTTTAGATCTTTCAAAGATTTATAAATTTCTTTTTCGCAGATAAAACATTTTACATTTTTCCCTCTCTTTTTTGAGAACGAAGAACAAGCTACCGAGCAGAACTTGCCTTTTCCTTTTTTCAACCAAGATAGTTTAGAATAAAATTCTTTTGAACAAATAAAACAGCTGACCATTGGCATATACCAATTATATGGTCAAATAGTATCTCTGTAAACACTTGTATCTGTGGATAATCAAACCCCGTATAGTTACCTATAACTCGGCTTCTTTTCCGCTATTCCCGCCCGATGGTTAACCAGGCGCGCTAGAGCATATAATAAACTAGAAAGACGATTTAGGTAAGCAAGGGTGCTTAGTGGCAATTTAATATCACTAATTTCGGCAACAGCGACAACTTGTCTCTCAGCTCGACGAGCGACCGTGCGCGCCACATCGAGCATGGCCGATAATTCCGTCCCGCCGGGGATAATAAAATTCTTAATGGGCGGTAATTCTTTATCAATCTCTTTGATTAGAGTTTCAATTCTCTTAACTGCGGCTTTTGACAATTTCTTCGGCGCGCCCGCCAATTCGGCTTGAATCGAAAATAAACTATTTTGCGTCTCTTCTAAAATTACTGACAGTTTTTTCTTAGCGACAACAATCTGGCTGGTTTCGGTTTTTGTTTTACACCAGCCCAGAAGCGAATTAATCTCGTCAAGCGTTCCTAAAGCTTCGGCCATTTGAGAACTCTTAGATAATTTTTGATCGCAATGATAAAGCTTAGTTTGACCCTTATCCCCTTTCCCTGTATAAAGCATGCCTAATTTTTAACATAAAAATGAGAAAAAGAAAAGGCGTGGCCGGCAAAACAATACCGACAACACCTCTAAGCGGCCTCAAAGCAAACATTCTCATAGGCCTCCAGATGAACATGTTGAAGTGCCCTTTCAATGATCTCCTGCTCGGACCAGTAAACTCTGGTTTGAATAACGATCCACCCAAGACAGCGGCCTGGGTCGTCGTCATAGAAGAAAACGCGTAGACGCATCCAATGATCTGGACCAACCTGCGTTCCTCTAGTTTTCACGACAAACACCTCCAATCTGCCTTTCATTATATCACAACAGAAAATCGTGTCAAGTGCCCGAGAGAGGACTCGAACCTCCAAGCCTTGCGGCACTACCACCTCAAGGTAGCGAGTTTACCAATTTCTCCACCCGGGCAAATTTATTATTTGGTTTTGGTTGTGATGACAGCTTCTTCTTCAATATTTTCAATAATCGGCTCGATCTCAATCCCAGCGGTCACTTGTTCAACCAATTCATCGGGCTCTCGCTTACCAGCCACAATCTTACGCATGCGGCGGCGAATTTCTCGAGCCGCTTTTTCACGAATATAATAGAGTTTAGACCGGCGAACTTTTACTTCACGCAAAATCTCAATCTGGTCGATCATCGGCGAATACAAAGGAAAAATTTTCTCCATCCCCACGCCACTTGCCACTCGGCGAACAGTAAAGGTCGCCCCCGCTTCATGGCCATGCTTACAGGCAATCACCAAGCCCTCATAAGCCTGCAAACGAAACTTGCCGTCTTTTTCGGGTACTCTCTGCCAAACCCGCACGGTAAAACCAGGCTTGATGCTCAATTTTTGGCGCTTGGCCAGATCGATCGGAGAAATTTTAAATGATTTTAGTTGCGGCATAATTTTATCCTCCAAAATTTTGTCCGACAAAACTTGGGAGGACAAGGGCAGTTTAACACGAGAGTTTCAGTTTTTCAAGCGCTTGTTCAAAATCAACCGGCAGAGGCGCCACAAAAGTCTTTTCTTCGTAGGGAATTTTAACGGTTAATTTATAAGAATGAAGAGCTTGCCGATTAATGACCCCTCCGCTGTTACCGCTTGAGTAATAGAGAGAATCGCCAATAATCGGGTGATTATAAGCTTTAAAATGGGTTCGGAGTTGATGGGTTCGGCCGGTTTTTGGCTCCGCTTCAACATAGGCATATTTACCGCCGAAATTTTCGATTAGACGAAAAAGCGTCGCCGCCTCGCGCAACGGTTTTTCCGCCTTGGGACTCGCCACCCGCCGGCGCGGGTCATTTTTGCTCCGGCCAATTGGCAAATCAATCATCTTTTCTTCGCCCGGTTCCATTTTTAAAGCGCCAAACAAAATCGCCCGATAGACTTTGCGCGTCTCTCGGTTCTGAAATTGTTTTTTTAAAAAAAGAAAAGCCGGCTGATTCTTGGCAATAATCATCACTCCGCTCGTGTTTTTATCTAAACGATGAACGATCCCTGATTTCTTTATTTCTTCTCCCTTCTGATTTGTCATCGACTCCCCCACCTTGCTAATTTCTGGATATTTTTTCATCAGCCAATCAACCAGTGTCTTTTCACTATTAAAACCATCACCATGTACCGCCAGTCCCGCCGGTTTATTAATTACCAGCACATTTTGGTCTTCATAAATAATAGAAATACTATCACTCATTGATTCAACCCTTATTTTATAGTATAAATTAAGGACAGCAAGGGCGCTTAGCTCAGTTGGTTAGAGCGTCTCGTTTACACCGAGAAGGCCGGGGGTTCGAATCCCTCAGCGCCCACACAATTAAATATGGCCCTCATAGTTTAATGGATAAAACTGCGGACTTCTAAGCCGCTGATGTAGGTCCGATTCCTACTGAGGGCACCAAATTTAGCGAGACGGGTCAGCCATTGTCGGCAAGTTGGCCGTGGTACTGGCTAATTCAGTTGATCTAATTTTTATTTGCTCGAGAACTTGATTAATCTTTTTCGCATCAAGAGCGCCATTTTTCTCAGCGCGACTATTGGTTATCGAAGAAGTAAAATCTTGACTGAGACTAAACCAAAAGATCGCGCTGGCAATCAAGACAAACAGCAAACCGGCAAAAAACACAATAACCAGCGTCTGCCAAAAAAAGGTTACACGGCGGGTCAAATTTTTTAATTTTGTGAATTCTATTTTCATAATTAATTTTTTATAGTGAGCTTGCTTGTGGTGAGTATATCGAACTATCGAACTAGCTTTTTTGCGTCATTATCATGATAACAAAATCTCCCCGCCAAGCGCTATTGTCCCCCGCCTGGAGGCCGAGGCGCTCTAATCGAAGGGCGTAAGGAAATTTTTCCAAGAGCGTTAAAAATTGATTTACCGCCGGGAAGCTCCCTTGAACCGAAAAATTTAAGCGTAAATTCTCTTTGGCCTCGGCTTGATTAATCTTAAGAGTGGTTTTAGTTAACTTGGCCGTATTTTCTAATCGTTCCAGAAATTTAACCGTGGTGCTCGCCGAAAGGAAATAATTATCTAGGGTCGCTAGTTGAGGCTCGAGCTTAATCCAAGAAACAGAAAATAATCCTTCGTCGGTTGGTTGGGTTAAAAGAGCTTGAGAATTTATCTCGATCAATTTCGCCTTTTCTTCTTTAATTTGCCAGACTAGTAAGCCAATCAAGACCAGCAAGATAATGTCGATCCCCAAGATTAAGTAAAAATTTTTCCGTGAAGAATTAATCATTTTTCTAAATTAATAACAAATTGTCCGCCCCGATCGCTAATTAAACTCTCGACCGGCAAATCGACGCGAGAGAAGAATTTGTCTTGACGCAATAAATTAACATAATTAACCAACCCGTTGCGACTATCGGCTAAACCAACCAGCGATAATTTGGTTGTCTGGCTCGCCTCTCCCCGCTCAACAACGAAACCCAAGATCTTGAGACTGGCCGGCTTAAGGGCCATCGTTTTTACCACCAGGATCGAGATAAGCGGTTCTGACCAATAATTATTTATAATTTTGACTTCATCTTCAATTTTTTTAAGCCAAGAAGCTGAGTTGCTTGAACCGGGAGGTCCTTTCAACTCCTTATTTGTTGTTGAAGGAGGGCTGACTAAACCGCTTTCTCTAATAAACAAACTAACCCAAAAAGAACCAAGAATTATCAGTGTTATTATCAGCAATAATCCCAAGGCCAAACTAGCGCCCACCAATTTACGGCCCAAAAGATCGCTTTGAAGATTTTGTTTTGTTTCGCTGGTTAAAAGATTAGCCATGATGATTAATTAAGCTGAGTGAAATTGCGCAGAGCTAGGCCGATGGCGGTCGAGAAACGCAACGCCTCGTTAAATTTTAATAAAGAAACCGTTTGCCCCGAAGGAAAGACCTTGAGCCAGGGGTTGCCTAAAATTACCGGGTACTTCAAATGGATTTCAAGGTATTCGGCAAAACCGGGCAGAGTCGATTGCCCGCCGCAAAGGATAATCTGATCCAGCGTCTTCGGTCTCGCAGGGACCAATTCCCCCTCCTTTTTGCATTCAAGCCAAAAATTAACTCGGCGCTCAATCTCATCTTTAATTGCCGAGACCACGGGGATAGCGGCAAAAAAGACTTCTTTATTGTCAGTCGCTCGCGATAGGCCTTTGGTCATTTTTAATTTCTCGGCTTGAGTAAATTCGATCTTAAGATTTTTTTGCAAACTTTTAGTAATCGCCTCGCCCCCGACCGGCGCGGCGGCGGCGGCGGTTACCACTCCGTTCTTAAGTAAAAAGGTGGCAGTATGACTGCGGCCAATGTCCACAATCATCGTGGTCGAGAAGTTTTCCGGGAGAACAAGGGCCCGAGCGAGCGCTTCGCTTTGAGTCTCGATCGCTAAAATATTCAGGCCAACGCGGGAAAAAACTTCGAGATAGGCCTCGACGATGAGCCGAGGCAAAACAAAAACCCCCGCTTCCAATTTTGACCCATTTTTCACAGGCGGCACCAAATCATAATCAAAAACAACCTCCGCGACTGGCAATGTAATATACTCTTCAAGCTGCAATTCAATACTCCCTCTAATTTCTTCTTTTTTCATCGGCGGCAAAACCAAATTAATCGTGTAGGCCTTGTCGTCGGGCAAAGAAACAAAAACATTATCCAGCCCGAATTTATTTTTCAGTTCCTGAAGAACTAAGGTTAATTGACCGGCGTCTTTCAATTCTCCGCCTTCAACAATGCCGGTCGGAATTTCTTTCTCGCCAAAGCGGCCGAGGGAAAATTTTCCACTGTCGCTTAAGAGCTCCATAAATTTGATCGAGCGGTCAGAGATATCAAAACCAATCGCCGGCCTAGCTAAATATTTAGGCACCGGAAAAAATTTAAGCAGAAGATCTTGCTTCATCTCTTTAATTATAATCCAAGATAGGTAGAGGAGCCAGCTTTAGTAGGTGAAAATGTCTGGCCGAACGAAGCGAGGAGAACCGAGGACTTTTCAGATACTAAAGCTGGCTCCGATCAAGAAAACTTTTCAAAATAAGGGCGGCGGCGCGAGCATCAGTTTGAGGGTCAGTTTGGCTTTCATCAATGAGATGTCTGGCCTCTTGCGTGGTAAAAAATTCTTTTTGTAGCTCGACGGTCAGGCCGGTTTCCTCCTCCAGTTTTTCTTTAAAAATCAAAATGTCTTTTTGAATCGGATTGGCTTGTCCCGACAAATCCAGCGATTCGCCGATAACAATGCTCTCAATCCCCTCTTTAGCGCAAATCTTTTTTATCTCTTCCGTTAATTTCGCCATTGAGATGTTCGGCAAAACTTGGTACGGAAACGCAAAACTCCCCGCCTCGTCCGAGATCGCGAGTCCAATTTTCCGATGGCCATAATCAATCCCTAAATAACGCATTAATTAATGCTAACATAAAATTGATTTTATTGAATTTTTTGAGTAAGATTGTCTTCGGAGGGGTCGCATAGTGGTCTAGTGCGGCGGTCCTGAAAACCGCTAAGTCCGCAAGGGCTTCGTGGGTCCGAATCCCACCCCCTCCGCCAATTTTCAAAATTAGGATTTTGGGCGAATGTTGCCTCGCCCCGCCAAAGGCGGGGCTCGGCTTCGGCAAGGATTTTGAAGGG
>Ga0315286_10007302_pt1 | contig 10801 bp, 14 predicted proteins | sample YL17G10_0_MG_FD_205038 | JGI IMG/M metagenome (GOLD analysis project Ga0315286, IMG submission 205038) | Sediment microbial communities from Yellowstone Lake, YNP, Wyoming, USA - YL17G10_0 | ecosystem: Environmental > Aquatic > Freshwater > Lake > Sediment | place: USA: Wyoming | collected...
GAGGCCATGAGCGGCCCCTCCTCTGTCGAGCAGTTGCACTGCGCCACCCGCTCGGGGCCACCGTTTTCCACGTTGTACGGCGCGAGAATAGGGTCCAACATACAGTCAATATCCGCGTCGTGTTCCGGGATTGGGCCGTTACAGAGAACCCAGACGTAGTAGTGCATCGGTAGACCCTCCAAGTCTCATAGACCGCACAGGCCGGTAAGCTGGCCCGAACTGGCAGATGTGATCGTCGCTGATGAGCGAGGTTCTCCCAAGAGCGGGACGCGCAGCTTCTCCCCTTCGGATTCGGCGATGGCACCGGACACCGCCAGTTCGCCTCAGTGAACGACGCCTGGGTCGGTGGCCTCCCCGTCTTCCGGCCTATGCCCCTCGGACTGCTCGCCTGTCGCGTTGTCAGGTCGACCCCATAGTTCCTCGGCCAGTCTCTCCCGCGTTTCTTTGAGCCTCTCTCTCCCCTCCTCGATGGTGATCTTCTCCGTTCGAACATCGAGAATCACCCTGACCAAGACTTCCCCGCGTTTCTTGATCCACAGGCGGATGTTCGCAGCCTCTTCAGGAGTTACTCGCCGAGGCTCCTTCGGTGACCTCAGGGTCTCGAGAGGCCGAAAGCCACGTTGGTACATCCACTCGTCTAGTTCATCCTTCGTCACACTTTCTCCTTCTGCGTTTTGTCACGGTATCGTCAATTGCGTTCGGTCCTACGCCGACACAGATCGCGCGGCCGCGCGCACAGTCGAATGTTCGCCAATCGTCGAAACTCTTCCCGTTCACGCGAAATAGCCACCGCACTTCGTTCTCCATCTGCTTCTTTCCCTCCCTGTCTGCGAACCTGTCTACGAACTCGAAGCTAGGGCGCAGGGCTGCGGATGTGGCCCACGACCGCCAGCGCGCTCTGGTAACTGCTATTCAGTTCTCAAGGAACTGCCGTCCGCCGATCCGTCCGGACGCCATCGCGACGCCCGCCGCGCGCGAGCGTCGCCACTCCGCCATGTAGGCCCGGTAGTACGCGCGGCGTGCATCGAGGCTCGGCCAGCCGTCCAGCCAGGGCGGCTGACCCTGACGGCCCTCCGCTCGCCAGCGCTCGGCCGACTGCCGGCGGTTGCGCGCCTTCCAGCGCGCGCTTGCGAGCCGGGAACACTCGCCGCAGTAGCGCCGATTACCTGGTGCGATCGGGTGGAAATGACAATCGTGACAGAGCGGCATCGGCTCCTCCACGGCGCGCCGCGATCATCGCGATGGCGCGCCCGTTGACGCCGTGCGGGCACACGCCGGCTCGCACGAAGACGTCATGGGAGGAACCGTGTCTGTCTATGGAGAGGGTGAGTGAATGCTCACAAGATCGATGCTACGTTTATGTCTTAAGCGAGTCAATGTTCAAACGCTCATGTGAAAAGGAAAATGGCGTCGGGGCGCCGAACCCACGGACTGCCGAAGTCGCCCATTCGCTCGAGTTTGGTAAAGTGGTTCGGTCTAGATCACGGAGCCAAGCTCAAGGGGCGAATTATCATCCCAGACGAAGTGAAGCGAATCGCCAGGAACTGAGGACCCGACCGCGAATGTCGAGAAGACATTTCGGGTATTGCCACCATGGCAGACACGTCTGAGCTTGACATCGTCGCGCTGTCAAACGCGTCGGCGATTTGCCTCGCCTGTGGCTATTGCTGCTCGGGCGAACTCTTTCTCTGTGTCACGCTGCCGCCAGCCGAGGTGGCTGGTGCGCGCAGTTGCGGTCTCGACGTCCGCGAGAGCCCGACGATCATAGGCTTCCCTCTTCCCTGCTCGCAGTACCGGGACCAGCGCTGCGCTGTCTATGACGACGCTGGGCGGCCTAGGGGATGCCGCACATATCAATGTTGGCTGCTGCATCGCTATCTGGAAGGACGCGTCACCGCGAAGCACGCACGGCGAATGGTCAGGCTAGCGAACAGGTTTCACGCTCGCGTCGCTAGGCGCATCGGGCCCAGGACGGCCGGATTCATTCGTAATGCCAAGCGGGTTGTCACATTGAGAGGCGGACCATCTGCCGACGTGTCCGCGAGCGAATGGGGTCGAGTCGAAGGCTACTTGGCGGAGGTGGACGGGGCTTGCGACGAAGGTGGGCACGTCAGCCATAGTCTGGTCAGGGACATCTTCAAGGCCGGCGGGTTCCTGCGCCGGCACTTCGTCTGGCCTGAAGCGGCAAGGCAGAAGGCACAGTCGGCTTCGACTAGACTCGCTACCACATAGGCATGGGATTAAGCCCGCGATCGCTAGAGCAGCAATCCATCGCGGCCGATCCACGGATCCGATTCGGCGACGGCTGTTTCGCCACTTCCTGCCAACCACGCTCTCACCGCCTCCCATGTGTCCCCGCTCACCGGCCGGTTGCAGGGCCCCTTCAGTTCACTGATCGCCCACGCGCGGCCCCGACGCGAGAGGCTGAGCGTAGCACGCTGTGGCGCGAGCACCTTGTACAGCGCGACCTGGCGGGAGCGTGCCTGTCTGGCGTATGACGCCACGCAATTGTGCTGTTCGCGCCCCTCGGCTACGAGGTCGCGGACACAGCTCAACGGGAGAATCGTGTCTGTGCCGCGTATCGGCGGTTGCGGAAACTCGGTCACTCCGCTTTCCTTGTAGTCCCTCAACTCCTCGATGATCTGCTCGTGCAATTGGCCAACGAGGGCCACCTGGTCGAATACCGGTAACACTGTGCGTGGACGTAGCACGCGCCAGCCGCGAATCGTGTCGGCGATTGCAGTCCCGAGGGGCGCCGCCGGGTCGTCCTGTGACGTGGCAGACAATTGCGAAAGCAGATGCGCAGTAACCTGCGTGCCACCAGCGTAGGTCGCCACCAGGACATTCGCGTTGATGCGCCGAAGGTGCGACAACCGCTCCAGCACTGTCGGTTCTCTCTTCAGTGTCTGCCTCAGCAGGACGAGTCGCGGCACCGACATCGCAGAGTGAAGCACTTTGTAAGCGGCCCTCCGCATTCGGTCTGTAGCGGGAAACCCGAGGCGACCCAGAATCGACTTCTGTGAGGAATAGGGGCGGTTCGCCCACGCTGGCGGTTGGCTTTCCGGTCCTGCGGAGAAGCCCGACACGCGCGCGAGCATGTAGGCGAGGCACGGATTGGCCACCAGGAGATCGTCGGCGACCGGGCCGCACCGAGCCGCCCACGCAAGCAACGCCCAGTGGCCGTCCGGGTAGTGCGTGATCAGTTGGAGCAGGGCGAGGGGCACCGACGCGGTGAATCGTTTAAAGCCATTCTGGGCGTCAGTCAACTGGGTGAGGTCAGGCGCCAGTGCGACCCGCAGGTCTTGCGGCTCGAACGCGTGCCAGTCGCTTTGCCTGAACGATCGCCTGAACGCACGCATCACGGGCCACGGCAAGAGTACGGCTTCGTGGCCTCGTTTGCTGAAGTGCAACCGTCCGCTCGACTCGTCGAAGAGGACATTCACGGCATCAGTTCTCCATGTTACGCCAGTCACCAGTCGTTTGGCTCGCTGCCACTCCATCAGGTCGCCACCTTGTCAACGTCAAGAGCTGTAAGACCAAGGGGGATCGACACGATCGAGCCCTTGTACTACGCTGATTCTGCTCGAAGTTGCTCACGCCCAGGACTGCTTGCTCTGGTGTACTAGAGGCACAGCGCACGCGATTCAGTGACATCGCGACTCTCTCCCAGAATGGCGGGAGCAACGTCATGTCGTCGGCGTCCGCGCCGCGCGGACTTGATGACACTCCGTCACAGACAATCAGGGCGTTGACAGAACCGGACTCCGTCTCGGAAATGGCACGTCCAGTGGCATCCGCATTGCGTTTGCCATCGTCTTCCGGCAGAGACGCACCGGCGATCGCGACCGTGAACGGTGCATGGTCAACGCCCATATTCCTGCACCGTCTGGAAGCACTCTATTGGGTCCATGCCATCAAAGCCGGGGTTGGTCGAAGCTCAAGTGCAAATTTATGGTCCAGCTCCAAGCCGGAATGACGACATGGAATAGTCAGACGCACTTGGCATCCTCCAGGACATCAGCAGTGGCTGCCTGGACGATGATGGCCTCGAGCCTCTGCTTCGGGAGTTATACGCCTCCGCCGTCAAGTACTCCCATCTACGGGCGGAGTGGGCGTTGGCAGACCGCAAGACCCGGAAGACGATGGACCATCCGCGGCGACTCTCGCACAATGCCTTGACCGACGCCGTCAACATTCTCTCCCGCATCATGCAGGCCAAGGGCAAGGACATCAGCTGGCGAGCGCGTCTTGGCGACGAACGGGTCTGGATCGGCGACTTGGCCTGCTACGGAGTCGCCATCCTCGGACTGGCAGGCTCGATTCCGTTCGGAGTGGAGATGTGGCCCTTCGCCGACGGCTGAGCAACATCTGTCCGATTGACGTGCCCTCGGCGCCTACCCGAATCGGCGGCCTTTGTTCCAGGAGCAATGTCCTGGACTTTCGTGAACTCGTGCAGCACCGGATAGTGTTTCTGGCGGAGCCGGTCAACCCGGAGTCGGCCAACCGGCTGATTGCCCAGCTCCTCCGCCTCGACGCCGACAGTCATGACAGGCCAATCGACCTTTACGTCAACTGCCCGGGCGGCAGTGTCTCAGACGGCATTGCCATCATCGACGCGATGCACTGCATCCAGGCTCCGGTCGGCACGACGTGCATCGGACAGGCAGCGTCCATGGCGGCATGGATTCTTGCTGCAGGCACGCCCGGCCGGCGTTGGGCGACGCCCAACGCGGAAGTGATGATCCACCAGGTTGCCGGTGGTTTCTCCGGATCCGCCGCGGACATCCAGGTGCATACTCGTCACATGCTCCGACGGCAGCAACGCCTGGTCGATATGCTCGCCGCCTGGACCGGTCAGACTCCGGACCGCATCACGCGAGACATGGAGCGCGACTTCTTCATGACCGCCCACGAGGCCATGGCGTATCACCTCATTGACGAAGCGCTCAAGCCTAGAAGGTAGTCCGGATTCCGCGTACCACGTTCTTCCCCGACCAAGGCTCGCGTTTGTAAAGAAGACAAACGTCCACGTTCTGGGTTGTACTCATCGCATGAGACCTCAGGTTCGACGTCTGTTGACTGGGCCGAATCCGCGGGGCAAAGCCGTGGTGAGGCGCTACGCAGGTTCGATGCCACGGCCGTGGCATCGAGCGCACACGCCTGCCGGATCGCAGTAGACGCACGGCCTCATCTTCGTAAAGCCGGTCCCTTTGCACTCCGGGCACTTACCACTCCCGCCGCACTTCTTGCACTTGTCAGCCATAGCATCTGCTCCATTTTTCGTTCACGACTCTCCAATTCGCCAGGCACCGTCTCGTCAAGCGCCGTCGCATCGTCAAGGCACGGGCGCTACGCTGCCACAACCAGACCCGGACTCGGACGCTGGTTCGCCCGGATTTCCCTTTCGCGGCGTGTCCCCTCCGCGGCGTCCTCTTCGCGGTGTATTGCGGAGACCTTCCCTATGCCTTAGGCCTGCGGCGACAACTGGGCTCAGGAGGAACCTGTAATTTTACAATAGGTGTTGTAGTCGACTGTCAATTCCTCCCCGACACTCACAATTTGAATTGTGTGGAAGTTATAGTCGGCATCAATTGCGGTGTTAGGCGAATCGGAATGATTGATGTACCAACCCGGGGTGAGATTGTTGAAACTCGTGGGGCAGCCGAGCAGGGCGCCACGCACTACACAGAAGTCGTCGTAGAGTCGACGCACCGCCGGCGGCAAACGACCTAGCCGGTCGCGCGGGATCCAGACCATCGCCCCCTCATCGCCCGTGAAGAGTTGCGTGCCCCGGGGAATCCTGCGAATGGCGAACACCCCGACCCCGTGCAAGTTCGACGGCGCAAGCCGCGTGTAGACATTCTGGTGAGGCAATCGAATGGCTGCTCTAGGCACCGGTAGATCTCCGATCCTTGTACCGTTCATATGCCAGAAGAAGAACGAACACCGCCACCACCGGGACGAACTCCATCGCGACCGGGGCCTCGGTCACAAGATCCCGAAGGACTTTCGGCCCGAAAGCCCCGGCCAGCTTTGGGGCCACCGAGCTGAGTAGCAGGCCAAGATTCTTCAAGGGACTACTCAGGAGCTCCTCCACCGAATGCCCCCATGTGTCCTTCTTGCACCAGAGCAGGATGGCTTGGAGAGACCCGCGCTCGCCCCCCGCGATCCTCCAATCTGAGCGGATCTTGTGCGCGCACGCGGAGCAGAAGCCGCCTATATCCATACAATCGGCCACCAGTGCACGGTCTACGCAGTCGTTCATCAAGCAAGGGGCATCCCCCGGATGCATCCGATTGTTGCGCGAGAGGATGTTGACCAATTCTCCAGCAATCAGATACGACACGTATTGTTCTGAGCTCTTGCCCTTCGGCTTTAGTTCCAGCATGTCCCGATGCGTGGTAATAACCGCGCATCGTTGGAAATCGCTTTGAGAGAAATAGTCCTCGCCGAGCGTGCTTTCCTTGCTCCCTTCTTCGATCAGTTCATCATGGGTGAGCGGGGAGCGAAGGATGCCTATGGCCAGGTCGTCCCCCTCCTTCTCCGTGTGCGGCACCCAGTCGTCGTTCAGACGCCGCAGCAGCGGTCCGATTAGGTACTTGGACTCGCGATAGTCCGGTTTGCCGAACTCATTGGACTGCGGCTTCTCTAGATCGTAGGCGATATCAATTCCGCATTTCGGAGCCATGAAATGGAAGCTACTCTGCCCCGGCAAGCTATTCAGCTTCTTCGCGAGGCGGCAAAGGTCGAGTTTGATCAACCGGTTACCGTGCCAGGCGCCTCCCAGATAGATCAACGTGACCTTCCGCCGACGAGTCTTCATGCGCTAGTTCTCCGGCAAACTCCAGCCTCTACGCCGGGGCTCGGCGTCCGCTCCCGCGGGCGGCCGATCCGAGAATCTTCGGCGCAGCCTGAGCCAGAGTCGAGCGTCTAATGGCGGGCGGCTCGCTTCGCTCAGGTGGTGGCGCCCCGGTGAGCCAATCTAGAGCGCCGTCGGAACCGACCCAGCCCCCGGCGGTGATCGTGTAGGAAATTGCTTTTCGCCGCAAGTCCAGAAGCCATTGGTCGGGGGCAGGTGCGCCGCCAACGCCGCCCGTCGAGCCGAAGCCCCCGCTACCGACCAACGCCGTTCCGAAAGATCATGCGGCTCGGACGATCCTGATCCTGGATGCGATGCCAGCCGCGAGGGGCGCCCACGAGCTCGCGCAGCAGCTGGCCGGTCTGCGGCGCGAGCAGCCGGACGTGGAGGACGTCCCATTGCACGTGGATCTGGCGGCCAATCCAGCCCGGCGGCGCGCCGTAGTAGGCGGCCTCGACTTCGACGCAGCCGTCCAAGTGGGCCGTGCGGACGCCTTACCGGTAGTAGCGAAACGGTTCGAGCGGTAGGGCCCCTAAGTGCGGCTGTTCTTCCGTGAACATCACGGCGCCCTGGCGTTATGTGGTGCCATGGATGCGCGTGTCGGCCCGGCGCGTTTCCCAGCCGTCGAGATAGGCTTGGGCTGCCTCGATCGTCTCGAAACGCAGGCCCTTCAACGGCGTCTTCTGGGCGTGGCCGACGCCCGTTTCCACTTTGCCTTTCCGATCCGGATCGCCGACGCGGCACGGCAACGCCGTGACGCCTTAATGGGCAAGCACGTCGCGATCACGATCCGTCAGACTCGGCGTTCACGATGGCCGGAATCGATGTTCAAGATCGTCCGGCGCGCGCAACCATGGTGTTGCTGGGTGTCGGGATGTATGCCACGGTCGATGACGTGTTCGCGGCGCAGTTGTTCTCGCGCCCGGTCCTCATTCTCGACCGTCCCCCGCCGGCGTAACTGGCCCGAGGAGCGCGTCTCCGCATCAGCGAAGAGATGGGACCGGACTTGCTCCAACTCGCCGCACTTGGGGCGGTCCTCGAATGGCCGGACCGCCGTCGCCGATTCCCGCTCGCGCGCGGCCGATACCTGATGGGCAACCACTCGCTCACCACGAGTCGATTGGGCAAACGGCTGACCATCGAGTTCAGAGCCGGGGATTAGCCAGGCACCAGCGGACTGCTGGCGGGAATATCCTACGGCGGATATCGAATCAGTCAGTTCCGCGTGTTTTGAGCCCCGAGGGCAATCCCGCCGCGCAAGACGTTACGACAGCGAGTCCGACCGGGGTAGAATGCCAGCGCGGTTGGCGTGCCCTCTGCGCCAGCGTGTTACGGCGGCCTTCATTCCAGGAGCAATGCCGTGGAATTCCGCGAACTCGTGCAGCACAGGATCGTGTTCTTGGCGGAGCCGGTGAACCCGGAGTCTGCGAACCGGCTGATCGCCCTCCTCTTGCTGCTCGACGCCGACAGTCATGACAGACCCATCGATCTCTACATCAACTGCCCGGGCGGCAGCGTCTCGGACGGTATCGCCATCATCGATGCGATGCACTGCATCCAGGCTCCGGTCGGCACGACGTGCATCGGACAGGCAGCGTCCATGGCGGCATGGATTCTCGCTGCAGGCACGCCCGGCCGGCGTTGCGCGACGCCCAACGCGGAAGTGATGATCCACCAGGTTGCCGGTGGTTTCTCCGGATCCGCAGCGGACGTCCAGGTGCATACTCGTCACATGCTCCGACTGCAGCAACGCCTGGTCGATATGCTCGCCGCCTGGACCGGTCAGACTCCGGACCGCATCACGCAAGACATGGAACGCGACTTCTTCATGACCGCCCACGAGGCCATGGCATATCACCTCATCGACGAAGTGCTCGAACCTTCAAGGTAGTCCGGCTTCCGCGTACCGCAACCAGACGCTCGTGAGGTCAGCATGACGCAGCACGCTCCGTTCATCCATGTCTTCGCTGGCGCGGCACCCGACAGTCCGCTGCGCTTCACCGGCGTGTTCGCTTTGGTCTTGAGCGCGTGTCCGGCAGAGCGCGCTGAACCGCGGTTTGAAGAAGAGGCCCTCGGCCGTTGGACGGCAGACCGCGTCCGGTTCATCAATAGCCTCTACGCTCCAAAACTCGGACGTGCACTGGCCTTCCGGTACATTACGGCGCCAGACCCCGACTCGCTGGCCGGTGGGCGAGTCACGATCGCCCTGCTTGGCAGAGCCGGTGGATCCTCTGAAGAAGACGCCCGGATCGAAACGCAGGTACTGTTCGAACAGCTGCCATCAGTGCTGGGCGGTTCCCTCCCCGCATACGACTGGGAAACGGTGACGACGCCGGACGAGTTCGAGCATCTATGGAACCCCCTCGACTGGGACACGGCCCATGTGGCGGAGGTGAGAAGGCGCGAAGAACTCGTTCATCTCGAGACGCTTCAAGCACGGCCTGCACTCGGTCGGGGCCGTCGCGGTTCGGCCGACCCGGGGCCGGCCGAGGATCGCCTCTACGTCGTGCATCCCTACATCCCAAGATCTAACAGCCTGGCAGCGATGTTGCGCGCGTTCCTCCTGCATCCCATCCCCATCGTCTGGGACACGCTGCTCGAACCCACATGGCTCTCGGGAGACGAAGAAGCCGCGATCGTCGACAGCATCGGTCGGTGTGGACGCTATGAACAGGCTCGGCCATCGCTGGCGCCACATGTAACGCAGACCGCCACCGTGCATCAGCGCCGCGCCCAGGCGTTGAGTGAAATGCTGCTTCTGCAGCTGCTGAGATTGCAGGATGCGCCTTTCGTCTTGCGCTCGGCGATTGCCAGCCCGGCGCCGTTGCCCCGAACGCTCATCGAGATCATTGGTGTCGAGATTACGGAGCCGGTTGGACCCGATATCCGCCGTGGCCGAGGGTCGGACGCGGCGGCGCTGTTGATGGGCGGCTACGACGTCATTTCTCCTGCGTCGGAGGAGGAGGCGACAGCCGCTCGACATGGCCTGCGGACCATGTCCCTCTCGCCGTGGGGCCCGTCAGTGTCGCCGGCTTCGCTGCACCGCATACGGTACCTTGTCGACGCCAATGAGGCCGCGGGCGTCTTTCGGCCACCCGTCGCCACCAGCGAAGGATTGGTCGGAGTCGAAACGAGACTCGCGCGCACCATGATGGTGCCGCCCGAAGTCTCCGCCTGCTCACCGGCGACGGCATCACCCGGAGAACATCTCAAGGTGGGAGAGAACCGGTATCTTGGCCAGCGGCACGACGTCTTCCTCAACCAACGCGATCGACAGCACCACATGTACGCGGTGGGCCAGACCGGGACGGGAAAGACCACCCTTTTGACGTCGATGATCGCGGCCGACATTGCAGCCGGCAAGGGAGTCACGGTTATTGATCCCCATGGCGACCTGTTCGAGGACCTCCTGACCCGGATACCTCATGATCGAATCGACGACGTGGTGGTATTTGATCCGACCGACGATGATTATCCGGTTGGGTTCAACCTGCTGCAGTGCCGAACACCTGACGATCGACACCATGTCGTCCGCGAAATCCGGGCCGTTGTCGAAAGACTGCTCGCCGACGAATACGGGCACAAAGCGGCTGAATACGCCGGCCCCGTCTTCTATCAGCACATGCAGATGAACATGCTGTTGGTCATGTCGACGCCACGGTGCCCAGGAACGCTGCTGGACTTCCATGATCTGCTCACAACTTCGGCGGCGTGGAAGCGATGGACACCTCCCGAATGCTCAGATCCCGTGCTGGAACGATGGATGGTGAAGTTGAGAGGATCCGACTACGGAAGGATCACATCGGGTACGGACACGACGATGGGCGATTACATGAGCTCGAAGTTCGAAGAGTTCGCGTTCGACCCCCGGCTGCGGCTGATCTTCGGCCAACGACGCTCGACCATCGACCTGCGCCGCATCATGGACGAAGGGAAGATCCT
>Ga0315286_10007304_pt1 | contig 10800 bp, 4 predicted proteins | sample YL17G10_0_MG_FD_205038 | JGI IMG/M metagenome (GOLD analysis project Ga0315286, IMG submission 205038) | Sediment microbial communities from Yellowstone Lake, YNP, Wyoming, USA - YL17G10_0 | ecosystem: Environmental > Aquatic > Freshwater > Lake > Sediment | place: USA: Wyoming | collected...
GAGTTACATCTTCGATCACTTGATGCCTGGCACCTATACGGTCACTGAAGACTTCCCCGAGGGATTCACGGCCGCTGAGAAGCAGACGTGGCAGGTGCGTGTCCCGACTGAGAGCTCCAACATCTACGATGCGTACTATGAAGTGACGTTGGGGTCCGGTGATGTCGTGGACTGCTGCAAGTTCGGCAATGTCAAGGAGGGTCAGATAACAGGTCTCAAGTTCTACGACTGGGACATGGACGGCCTCAAGGACGGCATCGAGCCTGGGATTCCCGGTTGGGAGTTCATCTTGACCGGCTGGCTCAACGACGGACTGTGGCCGTGGTCTCCGACGGGTGCTACACCTGTTGGACCAATACCCATCTACGCGGATGCCAATGGTCGATGGATCATCGCGGATCTGCTCCCGGGCATGTACACTGTGACAGAGACGCTGCCAGCACACTGGCTTAGCATCACAGGAACATCCCAACACTTCTGGATCGCCTCAGGTACTTTGGTACCGGATGTCAAGTTCGGCAACGTTCCGGCCACGGTCGTATGGGGCTACAAGTTCTTTGACAAGGACTTGGACGGTGTTAAAGACGCGGGCGAACCCGGATTGGCAGGCTGGACCATAGAACTCTACAAGAATATTGGCACGACACAGGTTCCTAACTGGAAGAAGATAGGAGAGACGACGACTGCGGACGGCACTGGTCAGTATCCGCTTGGATACTACTTCTTCGACCTCTTGCCTGGACAGTACAAGGTACAGGAAGTCCTGCAGTCTGGATGGACCAACACAGGGCCTATCTCTGCTGTCGTGAATGCAGCGGGACAACTGAGAGCTCCAGTGTTCTTGGTGGACCCCACGAACTTCGCCAATATGAGGTATGCGACGATCGAGGGCTACAAGTTCTACGACAGCTATCCAAATGGTATCTTTGACACCAGCAATTCCAACGAGTACGGGATACCTGACTGGAACATCTGCCTGTACAAGAACACGGGCACTCCTGAGGCACCGATCTGGGAGAAGGTTGGAGATACGGACACCTCTGATGGGGGAATCGATGGTCCGGTAGGCTATTATGTCTTCAAGAACCTCATGCCTGGCTACTACAAGGTTGCGGAATACATAGGGGGCGAGTGGACTGCTACTACGCATCCGGACGGAACCGTCATAGTGCGGATACTTGCAGCGGACCCGTCGGGACCGCAGCTCGTGCTGAGAGTTGATTTCGGCAACAGACTGATGACTGACGATCCGGAGATACCGTTCGTGCTGGAGGCCGGATACAACATGTGGTCGATGCCGATTGAGATTCCTGGATTGACGGCTAGGGACGTCCTGAGCAAATTCCCAGCGACGGCTATATCGATGATATCGAGAGATGCATCTGGTGTCTACAGGACATACAAGCTCTCGTACGGTGACACCAATAACTTCCCGGTAGTCTTCGGCCAGGGATACTACATCAAGGTGACGGAGAAGACCAAGTTCTCTCTTACCGGAGTGCGTGAGCAAAGTAGCACCGTAACGCTCCAGGCGGGGTACAACCTGGTTGGGTATGATTCCCTGAAATGGACAACTGCTAGCGACCTGCTGAATCACGTCGGACCGGGATGTGTCGCAACAAAGATAGTCTACCTCGATAAGGACACTGGACAGTACGTAACCTACAGACTGAGCTACGGATCTACCAACAACTTCGTTGTGACGCCTGGAACTGCGTACTTCATCTACGTTGCTGAGATGATCGACCCCAGCCAGTCCTACCTGAGGTTCGATTGGTGAAGTCCCAAAACTCTTAAATATGGCGGCTGTTATTTTGCCGCCTTACCAAACCATTATAGCTCGGCGACTATTGATTGGAATCTAGGTACTTGAAGGAGGATTCGAATTGAGGAACACCAAGTTGTCAATGCCCCGCATGCTCACACGCTTTGTTACGAGTGTCATACTAATCCTATTCTCGTCGGTGTTCTTGCTTGGCCTTGTCTCCGACTCAGCTAGGGCGGCCGAGCTAAAGACTGTCGATGGTCATGTTGCGGACGGCGGTGGAACCCCTCTCGTGGGTGCGAATGTGACAGTCAACATGCGGAAACCCATGCCCGACAATTCGATCAGGAGCACTATGTGGTATGACGCGACAGATTCAAGCGGTTTGTACGTGGTCACTTTTGGAGGAATGGGGGGCGCCGATTGGGTGGCAGGAGACACGATAGAAATCATCGTAACAAAAGGCACCTCCGTGACGAAGACGGTGACTTGCACTGCTGATGACCAGACGATTGATGTCCTCTGGCCCTATGTGATTCCAGAGTTCGGGAGTGCAACAGGACTTGTTGTAGCCGCAGGAGCAGTGTGTGTGCTAGGTCTTTTGCTCGCTTCTAGGAAGAAGAAGTAGAGATGAGGCGCGTTTCGTCGCGCGTCCGTTGCGTGAGAAGCCTAGACTGCTCAGAGTAGACTTTTATAGTGTGAGAGCAGTCTGTTGGATTGCAGAAGGGAACTGACAGAATCGCTGTCGGTAGTTTGGGTCCGTTAGGAGTCTTGGATGGGATAGCCGCGTTCGAACGCGTTCCAACCATACTGGCTGTCTCGTTCACGCACTGATAATAGCCTGACAGCCGTTAAATAGCCAGCAACCAGAAGATGGTGTGCGGAGTTGAATCCTATTGAGCCGTAGGTCATCAGAGGGATGCGATGACATTAATCGACGCCCATTATCGATTACTGTCAAGTCTCTGATTGTAGCGCTATTCCTCCTTGTCATTCCCGTATCTGCCGCGCTTTTGGTCCATGCAGAGACCGGAACAGACCACAGGCGCGTCAACCCTGACGTTGAGCAAGGTCCTCAAGAGAGAGCAGGCGCGGACTCAGACAATCGAGTCGCACGGTCAAATGAACGCTTCAATTGGAGCGAAATGGCCGGCAAAGATGGTCTTGTGGATGTAATTGTGTATCTCCCAACGGATCACAACGTCAAAGACCCTGTTCGCGCAGTCATCGACAAGGTGACTAATGGCACGTCCTCAAAGGAACAATTTGCGAGTGCTTCAGACAAGTCGAAGAGACAACTGATAGACGAATTGCAGAATCACGCGAAGAAAGGATTCAAGATCTCTCTCTTGGGTTTTGGAGCACGTCTTAGTCCGAGCTCCCTTGACACCCTCCGAGCCCTTGACCCGACGATTGGTCTATATCCCGATTTCACAGTACAAGCATCTGCTTCGCAGAATATCGTCCAGATTGGTGCCGATCAGGTGTGGTCCCGAACAGATACTGTCGGTTCTAGCGTCACTGGCAAAGGCATAGTTGTTGCTATCATAGACACCGGCGTTGACTACAACCATCCTGATCTAGGCGGTGGTATTGGCTCCCAGTACAAGGTCATCGGAGGGTACGATTTCTACAACGAGGACAATGACCCAATCGACGACAACGGGCACGGAACACATGTTGCGGGCATAATAGCTGGAAACGGAGTCAACTTCAAAGGTGTCGCACCAGACGCGAAGATACTGGCCTACAAAGCTCTGGGACCCTACGGATCCGGAAGCATAAGCCAGGTCATCGCGGCTCTGGAAATGGCCATCGATCCCAACGGAGACGGAGACACTGCCGATCATGCAGATGTTGTCAGCATGAGTCTGGGTGGCAGTGGAGATGAGACCGACCCGATTTGTCTGGCGGTCAATAACGCGGTCGCTGCGGGAGTGGTCGTTGTTGTTGCAGCTGGCAATGACGGCCCAGCTATGGGGACAGTCGCGTCTCCAGGGGTCTCCCATGAAGCAATAACCGTTGGTGCCATTGACAGCCAGGGTTCCCTGGCATCGTTCAGTTCTCGAGGCACGGGTTCTCGCCTCGAAATCAAGCCAGATGTCAGCGCTCCTGGAGTCGCCATCACCTCGACCGTGCCCTACAGTGGCGCACGATACAGCTCCACCACTGGATATATGGAAATGAGCGGGACATCCATGGCCACTCCTCATGTTTCAGGTGCTGCGGCACTTCTCCTCCAGATGCACCCTGACTGGACTCCTCAAATGGTCAAGTCGGCTCTGCTCACTTCCGCCAAGCCATTGGCAGCCTCGCTCTGGTGGGCTGGTGCAGGCGGCCTCTGGGCTCCATCAGCTGTGGACGCGAGAGTCTTCGTTAGCGAGCCGCTTCTTTCCTATGGTCTTGCTTCTGGTGACGTATGCAGTGTAACGATCTCGAACTCGGGAGTTGCATCTTCATTCTCGATGGCCGCAAGCGATTCCTACTCACTTTCTGCAGATGCGGCTGACGTCCAGGATCGAAGGACGGATCTGTCCACAGTCACGCCAACTTCGGTGAGCCTCAACAAGGGGGGTTCACAGGTGCTCGTTCTGGATGTGACTGCCAGCGGAACTGATGTTACAGAGGGCTACTATGAAGGGGAGATTAGTGTCCGCTATGGAACCGATTACTTGCCGATTCGTTTCGGTTTCGCGGTTCTTTCGCGCCTTAGCGTTCATGTTCTTGACCTGAACGGGAATGAAATCTATGATCGAACAGGAGTCTGGGTCTACAGCGTCCCTGATGCCCTGACTAGCTTCATAGTCCGAGATCCGTCTGCACCTACTGCGGTGACATTCCTGCTTCCTTCCGGCAACTATTCCGTTCACGCAGCTGGACACAGGATGCTGTATTTCTATGACAGTCCGTATCTTCTTTCTGGGTCGGTCTACCTTAACCGTCTCGAAGACAGACAACTCTACTTGCGAATGTCTGAGGCAAAGCAGATGACTCTGGACCTGGCCACGGATTCCGACCATCCGATATATGTAAAAGTCTTCCGCATCTACTGCAGTTACGCTGGCATTGAAAATCTGTCCTTTGAAATGCAGAGCGTTGAGAACTCCATGTATGACAAAGATATACTCACGCTCCCAAAATCGAAGTGTATCTTCCTGTCTGAGACCGGGTCGGAAGTGGGGATTTCAGTAACCGGCTTCTCGTTCTCGAACGACATGTGGGATTTCGTCGAGCACAACTGGAAGTACTGGTATCAGACTCCTGTGCTGACGACCAAGAATTTCCTGATAGAGTCAATCGCGGATCTCCAGTATCTCCTGGCGTGGGAATTCGAAGGCATCAACGCCTCGACACCAACCTCCCTAACTTTGACCGAGGGCAAGTATTCGGTCTACAACACGAAGTACGATATCCCAGGATCAATTGTTAATGTGTTGGGCACCTGGGGTAACACATTGTCTCTAGGTGGAACTGCAACTCTCTATATGCGCAAGTACACTGATACTCCAATCAGCACGTTCTTCTCTGGATTGTCGAGAAAGACAATCGTGCAAGGAGTATTCTCCGAACTCTACTATCCTGGCGACCTACGGGAGGGTTATGTTGAAAGGCAATTCTACGTTCCGGATTACGGCCACACTAAGACTGCCGACTCCTCATACAATATCCTCTTGCCAGACCTCGACTACATCACGCCTTATGAAGGAGTCTCAGAGACGGACGCGGTCGGCCGCGGTCCCTACTATCCTTCGGTTCGGACCAGCAATTCGAACACGACGATCACCCTGATGCAGCCTTTGCTTCGGGATCAAAGCGGAGCCAGAATCATCGGACCTCTCTTCCCCGAGTTCAGAATGTACTACTCCGGTGTTCCACTGGAGGATGCCGACGTAATCGAGTACATGGCTAGGCCCGACGCTGAAAGGTTGGTTCTCAGCGCTACACCAGGGTCCTATCTCGTAGAGTATGAATACCCGACTTTCGCACAAATCTGCAATGATACAAGCATAACGCTCGGGTTCACCATCCCATCTGTCGATGTGAATCCGCCGGTGATCACTGGATTGTCGATGCCTCAGAGATTCATTCCAGGAAATCCTGTGAGTATGCGCCTGTTGGCTGTTGATGATCACACTCTCGGACGAGTGCAGATATCGTGGCGGCCGAGCGAAGCGGTCGCATGGCGCGGCCTTGTCGTCACTAGTCCGGGAGCAGGAGAATATGAGGCGATGATACAGACATCTCCCTCGGACGACTCAATAAACCTCCGCCTGAGTGTGCAGGATTCAGTTGGCAACTACGTAGAGTACACTGCGGCAAATGCATCTCTATGTCAGATACCCGTGTCGTTTGATCTGTCAGCAGGTCCTGTGGAGATGCCATATAAGGACTTTGACACATCCATCCAGCTGGCCGGTCATCTGACCCTATTGGATGGTACTCCTTTGCATCCAAGCGCCGCCGTTCCGATTGAGCTCGTCCTCGATGGGAGAAAGGTGGCCATAATACTCGACGAGTACATTGAAGGGACATCGGTCAGACATGATGGGAGCATCAGATATGAATGGCACATCAACCCCACCGAATTGTTCAGCGGTCCCAACGAAATCATAAGTGTTCAGGCCATTTTCGATATTGGCACCTATGAGCCTGTGACAAGGACGATTCAGCTCAAATCGTTGGAGTATGTTAACCCCGTGCCAGTAATCTCTCTTGTTTCCCCGGCCAATGGGAGTCTAGTCTCGGCCGGCCAGATAATTAGCATCAAGATTACGGATGACGGAATGTTCTCGGCCTACTCCAACCTTGACGGGAACTACTATGGGTCCTTGACATCTCCTTGGCAGATATCGACTGCTTCGTGGATTGACGGCCGCCATGTCCTTGAGATAGTTGCCACCGATGTTGAGAAGGCGACCTCCAGGTCGTCCTTTGAGTTTGAAGTAGATGCGTTGGCACCTTCGATCAACATCACATATCCTCGGGATGGCACAAGGGTGCCCACCGGGTCTGTGTTGAGGGCAGAAGTCGTTGACGCACATATCTCGCAGGTCTTTTGCTCGGTTGATGGAGGTCCGCAGCAACCGTTGAATGACCCGTACAGCATCGATATGACTGGCTGGGCACAGGGCCGTCATGTAGTCACGATAACCGCAAGCGATCAAGTGGGCCGTTCCTCATCCAGAAGTGTCTCGTTCGAGATTGCGCCAAGCACTCTAGTCCTTACCTTGGACAGCCCCAGCAACGGAGCTGTGATCAGATCAGGAGCCTTGGTTTCGTTCACTGCAATGGGAAGCGGAAGCATAACCTACAGATGGCATGAGCTTGGAGCGTGGCACGAGTTGGGCACGCAACACTCCATTGTGACCGTCGGCTGGTCTCAGGGCACTCATAACCTTCTGATCAACGCCACGAACGACTTCGGCGGGTGGGACGAGATTCCCGTGGTCGTGACGATCGATGACGTCACGCCAGCAATCCTGCTTCAGTCTCCAGCAAACAACACATTTGTGAGTCCTTCCGATCAGATCACGATCAAGATATCGGATGACAATGTCAAGGCCGTTGTATGGATTCTCTGGGGAATCTTGCACACGACCGCGGCCACGAGTATTAGCATACCTCTGTCTTCCCCTCCGGGCGATGGCGGATTCACCTTGTATGTGACTGCGACGGACAAAGCAGGGAACGGGGCAAAAGCAGAATTCTCGTTTGCCATGGATTCCACGCCGCCGTCTCTGCTCGTTGGTAATCTCGCCTCGGGCGATGCAGTAAGACCGGGCTTCGTTCTGAATGTCTCAGCTTCAGACGCATACCTATCTCTGGTTCGATGGGCCTTAGACAATGGCCAATCACAGGTTCTTGCTACTCCCTACAGGATTGACACCCTTCAAATGGCTCTTGGGTGGCATACGTTGCAGCTCGTGGCAAAGGATGCAAGCGGAAAGCAGACTACGTTGAACATGTCTCTGTATTTGGACGACGCTGCCCCCGTCGTTGGAGAACTCTCGCCCCGCAACTACGTGGTCGGTTCGGATTTGGCTGTCACTGTCCGCATCGCCGATGACTTCAAAGTGGGCGGGGCAACCTTGTACTATGAGTTGCGTGATGGGCAATATGCCAATGTACGAATGAATCCAGATAATGGCAGCTTCGCAGCGGTCCTTCCTGCGAGCGTTCTCTGGGACGGCATGAAGGTCTATGTCGTGGGTGTGGATGCAGCCGGTAACATCGCAGAGAGTTCCCGAACGGACCTGCGCGCCGCAATCGCGCCTTCGGGTTCTGGTGGCATAGGACCCATTTGGAATCTCCTCGGATCTGTAGGCGGGATCGTGTTGATCTCATCGGTTGCGTTGATATCATCGATATCATTCTTCTTCGTTGCGCAACGCAGGAACAAAGACGACGAGAAGACAGCTGAACCAAAAGGAGGAAGAGCAAGTCCTCAGAGGATCGTTTCAGCCTCCTTGGTAGCTTCGACTCTACCCGCGATGAGGAAGGCGCGAGAGGTTGGGTCAAAGTCGATCGGTGGCTCGAGCAGGCCCGTTGCCCAGGTCAATGCCAGTGCGCAGCGTTCGAAGAGTTCCATTCCAGTATTCGAGGCGAAGAAAGAGCAGAAGACTCCAAGTCTATTGGATTCCATACCTGAGATTCTCGTGAAGAGCCAGGTCTCTGGCAAGGATTCCGATCTCGAGGCAGACTACGGTGCCATGATCGAACGAGAGCTCATCATTCCTTCTCTGAAGAAGTCGATATTCAAAGACGTGAACGTGGAGATCGACAGGCAGTTGGCAGAGCTTGTTTCTTTCTGTGAGGAATCGCGTAGGAAGACCGTACCGATGCCGAGACCCTAGTAGATGGTGTCCTTGGCAATTGCCGTCCGTGCGTCGTCTTCACTGCTCAGCAGATGCCGAAATCGGCTTGCTTTCCGTAGAAGGCGGGGTCTCTTCAACTTTGTCAAGCCATCTGAGGATCAGGACCCAGAAGACTGTGATGAAGACCACGAATACAATGATGCCAATGTAGCTGTGAAACGTTGCAAGGGCGGGATGGCCCCAGATTGATCCAACCAGGACTGTTGCAGCCATTCGGAGGATATTTGAGAACCAGGTCACGACGAGTCCTGCCCCAAGTCCTAAGAGGATGCGTCCGTCCACCTTCTTGTATCGCACGAGCACGAACGCTAGAAATGCCGAAAAGAAGAGTCCAGCAGAGTATAGGCCGCTGCACGTTACCCCCACGCCCAGCGCAATCGTGTGACCGTTGTAGTCGTAGTTTATGTAGTTCGTGATGCCCCCTGAGCTGGTGTCAAGGACAGCACTGGCATGGACTCCTAGGACACTGGCAATTCCGACCACTGGCAGTGTTATGAAATAGTATTGCGTGTGGGCTGAGATCTCAGAGCTCGAATGTCCTGCCAGAAGCGTGTAGACATTCCATAGCACTACGAAGACAATGGTCATGAACATAAGGTAGAGTATGATGAAATCCTTCTGAGCTGCGAACCGAGATGGGGCGGAGGTGTAGAGAATGAGCGACAAAGCAAAGCAAGTTACGATGAAATCTTCGATGCGGAGGTCAGTTTCATCGACAGCGATGATCTTCCAGACGGACCACGAGAGTATGATGAGAAAACCGACCAACGGTAGCAATATGCGCACTCGTTCCTTTCCGAGGTATCTGCCTAGAAAGGCGCTCAGCATCCCCTCCTCCGCTACGGGGGACGATTTGGTCATCAGCAGAAGTGAGCACAATGCGAGCAATCCACCTGCTGCAACGAACACGATCTCGACCAAGTAGACCGAATGTCCAAGGTAGTGGTTGTAAAGGGCTGCGGTGATCAGCAAGGAACCCGTCAGAAGGAGAAAGTTCGGTGATACTCGCACAATTCGGTGACCAGAAGCTTGCGACTATATAACTTTTGATGCTGAGGAAGATGCCAGTTGCTTCCAGGTCAGTCCTTTTCGGGAACGCTCATCGCCACCTGAGGGCTGGAAGTCCCGACGGTTCTGTATGCAAGAAGAATGCTTCCAGCTATCGCGGCCAGGAGCATGACAGCGGCTTCGGTCATGGGTGTCAGACGGACCGAGAGCGTCGGTGCGAACAAGCTGACCAATAGGGATGCGATCGGGACTGCCCAAACGCATAACATCGCAAAACCTAGCGAGAGTATCAGAGGCCGCCTCATGATAGGCATTCGATGCTCAGGCTCCTCCGAGGCGAGCGCTAGCATTGCCAAGAAGAATACCGGTAGCAGAAGTCCGACGATTGCCACGACCAAAGTGCTGATGTCTGTCAGAGAGGAGATCTCCATGCCCAATGCCGCCGTGACCGCCAACATGGACAGGCCGATGAACGATGACGGCTTGAATGAGTAGTTGATGCCAAGGGCTATCATCGCAGAGCCAATGCCGGCTAGGAAGATTGTCAGGGATGAGGCCGTTGAGAATACAAGGATATCAGCGACTGCTGCAAGAACAAGGGTCATTCTCGCGCCTCTCGAGAGAATCATCATGCCTGCCCCCTCCTGATCGCCCTGACTATTCTCGACGCATTGTCTGCAGGCCCTACTCGAATGTATGAGCTTCCGAGCGCACGCAGTGAGGCTTCCATTTTCAGAGACGTCCCCAAGGTGTCGTACATACGCTCTATCTCGGGAATCTCAGGGATTGGCGTGTCCCGCCTGTACCAATCATCGTACGTGTGGATCACAATCAACCGATTGCCTGTTCGCTTGGTTGTCCGGGCTGCCTCCACTATAGAATCCCTCGAGGAAATCAGGTCGGTTATGACTATGAACAACTGCTGTTGCTTCTTGCCCTTCGATACGGATTCCTTGACAGCTCTTTCAAGCCCTACTCCGAGCCCGGCTCCATGGTCGGTGCCTCTGAGCGTTCCGATTGCAGACAAGAAGGCCTCACGTTCATTTGCAGATATCATGTTCAGACTAGCATCCTCGCTCCGATTGCGCTCAGGAGCCGTCTCTGTTCGAATCGGAGCAGTCTCCTCAGATGCGGGGAACGAGCTCGGCACCG
>Ga0315286_10007306_pt1 | contig 10799 bp, 8 predicted proteins | sample YL17G10_0_MG_FD_205038 | JGI IMG/M metagenome (GOLD analysis project Ga0315286, IMG submission 205038) | Sediment microbial communities from Yellowstone Lake, YNP, Wyoming, USA - YL17G10_0 | ecosystem: Environmental > Aquatic > Freshwater > Lake > Sediment | place: USA: Wyoming | collected...
GCTCGCGTTCGTTGGAGAAAGACTTCGGGCGATAGCAGCGGTCCACGGCGCGGTCAAGCGCCCGGTGCGCCTTGAGGAGCGAGTCGGGCATGGTCAACGGGTCGTAGAGATCGGCCAGAGTTGCCCCTTGGTCCAGGAAGTTCTGTCGCGCGTTCAGAACCCTCTGGGCGCATTCCTTGACCTTGTCACGCTGCGCCGCCGTCACCTCCATCGGCCAGGGGAAGTTGTTGTAAACCAGCTTGGCCGAGTAGCGGAAATCGGATTTCAGTCTGCCGCAAACCTGCCGCACCCACGCCATATGCATAGCGCTGGTCAGAACGCCAAAATTGAAAATGCCGCCCCGACCGGAGATGAAGCAAAGGTCGCTTACGATAGTTGAAGGAGTAAGATATCCAATTGGAATATACGGGCGTTTCTCCGAGGATACCTTTGGAATCACGAGGAAACGACCTTTGGGAAAATTCTCGACGTGAAAACGCTTTGGCCTGTCGGCCAGTTTCTTTGTCGGTTCGCTTTTGCTCTGCAACCTGTATTGTCGAACAGCTTCAATCCTTCGCCGACATTCGGGAAGTTCGCCAAGTTCCTGTGGGGTGGCATCGCCAAGCCAAAGACACCAGCGGTGATAACCGTGCAGAAACTCCTCCGATCCGATCCAAGGGCGGAAGAACTTCTTCGCGCCAGGTTCGCGCATAAGAAACGCTTTTTTCTCATCGTCGTCGAAAAGGTAGTTTCCCCCATCTATTGGTTTGTTGCCGATGCCGATTTCAGGCACATCGCACAGCGGCTTCGAGCGATTCTGTATGGTAATGTCCCCTCCTTCGACCAGATAGGGCGCGATATTGGAGGCAGGGATCGCCGAGGGTTCTCCCTTTATATCCTGGTACTCGAAGATTCGTTTACCTCCGCCGTTGGTGAGGCCAAAACCGATGATCACGACGTGGACGTGCGCCTTGCCTCTGGCTTCGCTCTGCCAAGAGAAAGTGCGGTGCGCGAAGTGGACCTTTACACCGCGCTTGAAAAGTTCGGACCACAGAATGCCCACTTGCTCGCCCTGTGAAATTGAGTTGGTGGAAACGAAAGCGCATCGAATCGCTGTTCCGCGAATGTATTCCACGGCGCGGAAATACCACATCGTCACATAATCCAGTAGGCCGGAGTTCTCGACGTATCCCGCCACGAGTTTCACGTCGGCCTTCTGCTCAGGGTTCTGGAATTTCGCTCCGACAAACGGCGGATTGCCGAGAATGTAGGAGCATCCTTTGGCGGGGAGAAGTTCGTTCCAGTCGAAGCGCAGGGCGTTAGCGCAGCGAATATGGGGCGCTGAGCGTAACGGAATGCGCTGGAAGAGGTTGCCGGTCGCTTCGGAGAGCTCCGTGTTCATCTGATGGTCGGTGAGCCAGAGAGCGGTTTCGGCGATGCGGACTGGCCATTCTCCTATTTCGATGCCGTAGAACTGGTGGACGTCCACCTGGGAGAGTTTGGCTAGTTCGTCCGCCGTGAACACATGGAGTTCCCTCTCGAAATCAAACAGAAGGTTCAAGACCTCATGTTCGAGACGGCGTAACTCGCGATAAGCGATAACAAGAAAGTTTCCGCATCCGCAGGCGGGATCGAGAAACCTGAGTTTGGAAAGTTTCTCCTGGAACTCGTGGAGCCGGGCGACTTGGCGGGTGGAGCGATCCCATTGGATTCTGTCGAATTCGGCGCGCAATTCATCCAGAAAAAGCGGGCGGATCACCTTCAGAATGTCGCGTTCGGAAGTGTAGTGCGCCCCGATCTGTCGGCGCTCTTTCGCGTCCATAATCCCCTGGAAAAGCGAGCCGAAGATGGCGGGCGAAATGCGCGACCAATCGAAGCGGCAAGCGGCCAGGAGGGTGTTGCGCATGGTCTTGGTGAAACCCGCCGTGGGGAGATGGTCGCGAAAGAGTTCGCCGTTGACGAAGGGAAAAGCGGCAAGGTCCTCATCCAGATAGTCTGAACGCTTGTCCGGCGGCGTGTTCAGAACGTCAAACAGGGCACTGAGTTGAACGCCGAGGTCCGAGCCTTCCTCGCGGGTGCGGTTCATTATATAGAGTTCGAACTGGGCCGCCTCGAAAATCCCGGTATCGTCTGCGAAAAGGCAGAAAAGCAGGCGGACAAGGAGGCGCTCCAGGGCGGCGGGATCATAGTGTCCTTCGAGCACGGCGTCGTGGAGCCCCGCCATGATCGCGGCGGCCTTGAGGTTGGCCTCGTCTTCCTCGCCGAAGCGATGGGTTTTCTGGCCGATGAAGAAAGCGAAGTGCTTGATAAAGCCATGGAGTTCATTGAGAAGGAACTCGACGCGGTCCTGGTCGCCTTCTTCGGGTTCGAGGTCGTAAAGAACGATTCGGTGGAAATCGCTGAGAATGACGTAGCGCGGGATTTCGTCATTGCGACCGGCGGTGGTCAGTTCCTGAATATACTGGAAAGCTTGAGATTGAGCTTTGTGGAGCGGCGAACCCACGCTTTTGTGTTCGGCCAGCAGGCGGCCCTTCCAAAAGAGGTCTATGCGGTGATAGGTGTTTTTCAGGCTCTTGACGGGCTCCTCAAAGGAAGCGACGGTGCGGCGGCGAATGCCGAAGACCAAAAAGAACTCGTTCCAGAAAGTCTGGGCCTCGGCGCGTTCGTCGCGGGCGCCTTTCCATTCCCGGGAGAAGTGGATGGCGCGTTGGCGAATTTCGTTCCAGGAGAGAGCTGGCATGAGTCAGTGGGCCTTCATTCGAGACGCTTCCGGCAACGGGCTCTGTGGAAACGAGCCGCTGCCTGAAAATACTACAAGAATGAGCGCTCGGTCAAGAAATGAGTGCCTTTCTCAGACTCCCAAATCGTAGGATGGGTCTTGGCCCATCAATCGCCACGCTGTTTCTCGCCATTTCACGCGGACTTGGCCAAAGGAACTCTGGAAACGATGGGCCAAGGCCCATCCTACGGTGTTCTCGTGGGTCCATCAAGATGCGCCCATTGTCACATTCGACGTTTTTCCGAGTTTGACAGAGAACCGCGCTTTCGGTAAGGATAAGAAGGCGTGTGCGACGCAAGCGCCTGGAACCAAAGCGAAAACAATGAAACGCCCGAAACGATACCTCGCTCTGGACCTCGGCGACCGCCGCATCGGCCTCGCCGCCGGCTCCCTCGAAGCCCGTCTCGCCCAGCCCCTCGAAGTCCTCGACCGCGCGGGAGACGAGGGGGACGTCCGCGTGTTCCGGCGACTCCGCGAACTGGTCAAGCGGGAGGACATCGGCGCAATCGTCGTCGGCGATCCGGTAAACATGGACGGCACGGCGGGTCCGCGCGCTGAAATGTCACGCGATTTTGCCCGCCGCCTCCAGAAAGCCCTTCGCCAGATCCGCGTCGAACTCCACGATGAACGCCTCTCGTCCTTTTCCGCCGACGAATGGATGGACCGCGACGGCGTCAAGCCCGCCCAGCGCAAGACCCGCCGCGACGCCTACGCCGCCGCCGTCATCCTGCTGGATTACTTTGAGGACAAGGATGAAGGACGAACGATGAAGGATGAAGGCGGAACGATGAAGGATGAAATATGAAGGAGGAAGGATGAAGGCGGAAGGCGGAAAGATGAAGGCGGAAGGATGAGGGGTGAAGTATGAAGTATGAATAAGAAACAGTGGCCATGGCATAAGCCCCCGATCATTGTTCACCATTCCGCACTCCTCATTCTGCCTTCGCCGTTCTGCCTTCCTCCTTCCTCCTTCATATTGCATCCTTCATCCTTCCGCCTTCCTCCTTCATCCCTCTAGGATGTTCCTTGCCTTCCGCGGATGAATGGTTTACCTTGGCGGGATGCGCGGTCCCTGAAAAGCGGGGACTGGCTCCGCCAAGGCCGTATCGGGCGGCGCCTGCCCCCGGTTTTCGGAATCCAGGAAAACCATCCGAGGAGCCAGAACATGCAACGAGTGGACAAACGCCAGCCCGAACAGATGCGCGAGGTCAAGATCACCCCCAACCCCCTGCGCTACGCCGAAGGGTCGGCCCTCATCGAGATCGGCGCCACCAAGGTCCTGTGCGCCGCCACCCTGCAGGAAACGGTCCCGCCCCACTGCATCGGAACGGGCCGCGGCTGGCTCACGGCGGAATACGCCATGCTCCCGCGCTCCTCCGCGCAGCGGATCCCGCGGGACGGCGTCCGCGGCAAGATCGGCGGCCGCAGCCACGAGATCCAGCGCCTGATCGGCCGCGTCCTGCGCTCCGTCTTCGACCTCAACAAGTTCGGCGAGCGCACCTTCATCATAGATTGCGACGTGATCGAGGCCGACGGCGGAACGCGCACCGCATCGGTCACCGGCGGGTTCGTGGCGCTGGCATTGGCGGTCCGCCAGCTCCGCGAGAAGCAGAAGGTGGGCGCGAACCTGATCCGCGACTTCATCGCCGCCATCAGCGTCGGGATCGTCGAGGGCCAGCCGGTGCTCGACCTGTGCTACCTCGAGGACGCGCAGGCCGAGGTGGACATGAACGTCGCGATGACGGGCGCGGGCCACTTCGTCGAACTCCAGGGCACCGCCGAAAAAACGCACTTCACCCGCGGCCAGCTCGATGCGCTGATCGCCCTGGGCGAGACGGGCTGCCGCCGGCTGATCCAACTCCAGAAGGAAATCCTCGGCGTCCAGAGTTTCAACAACGGCCAGCGCCAATCCACATGACCACAAAACAGAAAGGCGTCCTGGCGGTGCTCGGCGCGAGCTGCATGTGGGCCACCGAGCCCATCTGCGCCAAGCTCGCCTACAAGACCTCCGGGGCCCTCGAAACCTCCGCATTCCGCGCCATTGGCGTCACGCTCGTCGCGCTCGTTTATGCCCTCGCGACCAATGGCGGGAGCCTCGCCATGCGCCGCAGGGAATGGCCCGCCATCGTCTATCTGGCCCTCGCGGGAACCGTTGGCGCCGACCTCCTGTACTACTACGCCCTGACCAGCGTTCCGGTGATCAACGCCGTCCTCATCGCCCACATGCAGCCCTTGTTCATCGTCCTCATCGGATTCCTCGTGCTCAAGGAGGACAGACTCTTCCGCTCCGACTATATCGGCATCGCGATCCTGATCGTGTCCGGGACGCTGGTGGCGACTCGGACCCTCGACAACCTCCTGCACGTCCGCCTCGGGACAAAGGGCGACCTGATGGTGTTGGGCGCGACGGCGGCATGGGCCTCCACCGCGATCGTGATGCGCAAGTACCTCCGCCATCTCAACGCCGGGATCATCACGTTCTACCGCTTCCTGATCGCGGGGATCGTCCTGAGCGTCTTTGCCACGTGGCAGGCCATTGACCCGGCCCAGATAGGCGCTCCTGAGTCCTTGCAGGCCGGCGCCCAGGCGTTATCTCAAACCGGCGCCCAGGCGCTATCTCAGGCGGGCGCTCTTGTGTCATCGCCGGGAAGCACCGATGCGTCATCCTGGGGAACCTGGCCCTTCCCCAACCCCTACCAGCTCATCGCCGGCCTGGTGGTCGCCGTGGGCACGCTCCTCTACTACGAAGCAATGAAGCGCATCAAGGCGGCGCAGGTCTCCGCGCTCGAGCTCTCCGCGCCCTTCTTCGCGGCCGGCCTCGCCTACCTCACCCTCGGCGAACGCGCCACCCCCATGCAGATCACCGGCATTCTCCTTCTTATCGTCGGCATCCACTTCATCTCCCGCAAGGACCACGCGGCGTAGAACAGAGCGGCCACGAAGAGCTCGGAGCAGTGAAGCCGCAACCATACAAAGACGTTGACAGAGCAAGAAAGAACAGAACTGACCACGGAATACACGGAACACACGGAAAGAGGCTGCTTCCGTGTGTTCCGTGGTGTAATCTGAAGAAGACAAGAAATGACGGACTATAGCGCGAAAGGCACGAAACAGAGACCCGTTTCGTGCCTTTTGTACTTTTCGCGGCTGAATTGTAGCGCAGGCGTCCCAGGCTGCGAATCCCGACAAGACCAGACTATCCCCGCAAGGCCGCACTCCACCCTTCTCAGCCCAGCTTCTTCTTGAGCATGGTCAGGATCGTGTTGGGTGTGATCGGCTTTTGGAAGACCCCCGCGAGGCCCAGCTCCGTGTAGTCAATGTTCATGCTCAGGCCGTCGCCCACCGAGCTCAGCATATAGATGGGCGCGGTGTTGCCCAGGAGCCGCAACTCCTTCGTGAAGCTCGTGCCGGCGTCCACCTCTTCCATCATCAGGTCCACCAGCAGCAAATCCGGCTTGCACTCCTTGTACTTGCGCAGACCCTCCTCGGCGCTGTTGGCCTCTTCCATGATATAGCCGTTCGACTCCAGGATCAGCCGCATGTTATCCAGGTAATCCTGATCGTCTTCCACATAGAGAATCACGTGTTTTCCGTCCCGCATGTCTCTTCTCCCCCTAGTCGCTCCGCACTTCCGCCTTGGTGAGCAACAGCCCTTCCGTCAGCAGAGTTTGCACGAATCGCAACGCGCAGTCCAGATTATGTTTTGCCTTTTCGGACAGATACTCTCCAAACTCGTTGAACTCATAGCCCCGAATGCCCAGCACATAGGCCTTCGGGGTTGCCCCGAACAGATCCCGCGCCAACGCCAGCACTCCTTCCGGCTCCACGCTGTGGCTGCTGAAGCCCAGCTCGCCCCCGCCCGCCATCAGGCTTTCGAAGAAAAACGGCTCCGCGCCATCCACCGACGCGTCCGCGAACACCACCACGTCATGCTCCGCCGCCGCCGCCGCGTCCTCCACAATCAGCTGGTAGTCCGAGTCCACGGTGACCCCCGGCAGCCCCAGCTTCTCAACCGCCTCGGCCAGAGCCGGCCCGAGCCCGTCATCCCGCCGGCCCGGATTGCCATAGCCGATCAGCAGCACTTTGTTCTTCCCGCTCATCCCCGGCCCCACTGGCGGGGCAAGCCCCACCCTACGGAACTTATCCCCGGCTTCTCGTGTCCACCACCTGGCCCCTGGCGTCCACCAGCTCGACGATCAGCGGCATCCGCCCCAGGGCGTGCGTCGCGCAGGACAGGCACGGGTCATACGCCCGGATCGCCACCTCGACGCGGTTCAGCAGTCCCTCGGTGATTTCCGGCACGCCCGAGATGTGATCCTTGCACACTTTCTGAACGGCCCGGTTCATCGGCTCGTTGTTGTTGGTCGTCGAGACGATCAGGTTCGCCATGGTGATCTGGTCGTTCTCATTCACCTTGTAATGATGGAACAACGTGCCGCGCGGCGCCTCGATCAGGCCCACGCCCTCGCTCCGGCGCTCGCCCTTTACCACCAGGTCGGCGCCTTGCAGGTCCGGGTCGTTGAGCAGAATCTGGATCTTCTCGATCGCGTGCAGGTTCTCGATCATGCGCGCCCAGTGATAGGCCATCGTGAGATTGTTCGGCTTGCCGCCCGTGACCGCCTTGAACTCCTTGAGCGCGGCGTTGGCCAGGGGAGTGTCTATGAAGTCCGCCGTGTTGACGCGCGCAAGCGGACCCACGCGGTACCACCCGTTCTCCGGCCCGATGGATTTGATGAACGGGAACTTCATGTAGGACCAGGGCCGCACTTCCTCGGCGATATAGTCCGTGTAATCCTGATAGTCCACGTGGTCGAGAATCTTCTTGCCATCCTTGTCAATCGCGCGCAGACCGCCGTGGTACAGGTCCATCGCGCCATCGGATCGGATCAGCGACAGGTGGTTCGAGTCAAACGACCCGAACGGGGCCAGCTCCTCCAGGTGCTCCACCGTGTAGTCCTTGGCGATCTTCAGGGCGCCCTTGCCCCACTCCATCATCTGGTCAATGTCTTTGAGCAAGAAATCGCGCTCGGCGATCGACAGGTTCTTGTTCATGCCGCCGGGGATCGCGCCGGTGCCGTGGATCTTCTTGCCCGCCGTCGCCTTGATGATCTCCTGACCGTACTTGCGCATCATCACCGCCTGCACGGCCAGCTCGGGGTGCTTGGCTATCACGCCGATCACGTTGCGGATCTCCGGGTCGGCGTCGAAACCGAACAGCAGGTCCGGCGAGACCAGGTGGAAGAAGTGCAGCGTGTGCGACTGAAACGTCTGCCCGTAGTGCATGAGCCGGCGCAGCTTCTCGGCCGTGGGGGTCAGGTTTTCGCCGCCCACTATCCAGTCCATCGCCTTCGCCGCCGCCAGATGATGGCTCACCGGGCAGATGCCGCAGAGACGCTGCACCAGCACCGGCGCCTCCCAATACGGCCTGCCCTGGATGAAGCGCTCGAAGCCGCGGAACTCCACGACGTGCAGCCGCGCCTGCTTCACCTTGTTCTGCTCGTCCAGCAGGATGGTGACTTTGCCATGGCCCTCCACGCGTGTGACGGGCTCGATGGTGATCTTCCTCAGTTCCTTTTTCTTGGCCACGTTGTGTCTCCTGTGCCGGCGCCGGAGCAACCAAGCCCCCGGCGTCCACGGTCGTTGATTAGTCGTACTTGACCAGCTCGTAGGGCAGCGCGACCGGCTTGCCGGTCAACAGCGCCACCAGCGCCTCCCAGATGCAGTCCGCCGAAGGCGGGCAGCCCGGCAGATGATAGTCCATCTTCACCACCTCGCCGCAAGGATACACCTTGTTCAGCAGCAGCGGAATCTCTGCGTCGTTGGGGATTTGGCCGCCGGGGTTGTGCACGGTGGGGCCGTTGAGATAGGCCTCCTCCAGGCACTCGCGGAGCGGCATCGTGTTGCGCATGGCGGGCAGGCCGCCCATGATCGCGCAATCCCCCACCGAGATCAGGACGTCGCAGTTCTTGCGGAAGTCCCGCAGAACGCGCACGTTCTCCTCGTTGGCGCATCCGCCCTCGATCAGGCCGACCGCGCAATGATGCGTGAACTTCTTGATATCGTTGATGGGCGACTTGTTGAAATCAACCAACTCCACGAGTTTCAGGATGCGGTCGTCAATGTCCAGAACCGACATGTGGCATCCGAAGCAACCCGCGAGAGAGGCCGTTGCGACTTTGGGTTTTGCCATGGTTTTCGTCCTCGCTTATTTCTGAGAAGCCGCGCGGGCCTCTATCTCCGAACCTATGGGATCGTGATCGTACTTCCGCTCGCCGACCGGCGCCGCGAAGCCCACCCGCTTCTTCAGGATGGCCCCCACCGGGCAGATATCCGCCGCCTTGTCGGTAACGTCCATCCCCGTGTCGGCCAGCCGCGCCTCGGCGTTCACCGCCACCTTCTTGTGCGGCCCGCGGCCCACGAAGTCGAACACGTGTTTGCCGTCCAGGTCCCGCGAAGCCCGCACGCACCGCGCGCACAGGATGCAGCGGTTCCGGTCAATCATCACGTCAGGATGCGAAGCGTCCACGTCCCGGTCCGCCGGGAACATGTAGGGATACTTCGGAGCGGTGATCCCGAAACGGTAGGCCATCGCCTGCAGCTCGCAGTTGCCGCTCTTTTCGCAGAACATGCAGAAGTGGTTCCCCTCCACGAACAGCATCTCGATGAGATCGCTGCGCAGCTTCAGCATCTCCGCCGTGTTGTTCTCGACCACCATGCCCTCCGCGATGGGCTGGGTGCACGCGGACTGCGGGCGCCCGTTGGCCAGAACCGTGCACACCCGGCAGCTGCCGAAGGGTTCGAGCCCGTCCTTGTTGCACAGACGCGGGATATAAACCCCCGCCTCGTCCGCCGCTTTCAGGATCGTCTGACCCGGCTTGCCCGTGACTTCCACGCCGTCAATCGTGAAATGAATCGTGTTGCTCATGTTGTCTCTTCCTATTTTAGGCTTTAGGCTGTAGGCTTTAGGCTTTAGGCTGTAGGCTTTAGGCTTTAGGCTTTAGGCTGTAGGCTTTAGGCTTTAGGCTGTAGGCTTTAGGCTTTCAGTTCCCCGTCCACCGGGTTTCCATTGTCTTATCTGTCCGATCCGTCCTATCCGTCCGATCTGTCCAATCCCCAATCCCCAATCCGCAATCCGCAATCCGCAATCCGCAATCCGCAATCCGCAATTCCTAGGCATGGGCCGACTTGCGCCCCGCGATCGCCGAAGCATCGGACATGGCCTCTTCCAAGTCAAACCCGGGGTTGAACCCGCTCTCCCCTTCCTTTACCAGGGCCGTGTACACCGGACGGAAATTCTTCAGCGTGCTCAGGATCGGATTGGCCGAGGTCTGCCCCATCCCGCAGCGGCTCGCCTGCTTCACCGTCTCCCCCAACTCCCGCAGATACTCCAGGTCCCCCAGCTCGCCCCGGCCGGCCATGATCTTCCCAAGCCGCTCCTTCAACAGAACGTTGCCCACCCGGCAGGGCGTGCAGTACCCGCAGCCTTCCTCGATAAAGAACTCCATGAACTTGTCCGCCACCTCGAGAATGTTGCGGTCCGGCCCGAACACCATCATCGCGCCGCCCGTGGCCAGGTCGTCGTAGCAGATCTTCCGCCCATAGTCCGCCGGACCCACCATCTGACCGCTCGGCCCGCCCACCTGCACCGCCACGGGATTGCCGGCCCCGGCCATTTCGAGCACTTCCTTCAGAGTCGTGCCGAACTCCACTTCATACACGCCAGGCAGGTTGCAGTCGCCCGAAATGCTTAGCAGTTTCGTCCCCGCGCTCCCCGTCGAACCCGTCTGAGCGAACCAGCCCGGACCCTTGTCCAGTATCCGTGCCGCGCAGCAGAACGTCTCCACATTGTTCACGATGCTCGGACACCCCATGTAACCCTTCTGCGCCGGGAAGGGGGGGCGATTCTTCGGGTCGCCGCGCAACCCCTCGCACGAGCTGATCAGCGACGTCTCCTCCCCGCAGATATAGGCGCCCGCGCCCATCTGGATGCGAATGTCGAAATCGAAATCCTTCTTGCCGCACACCGCCTTGCCCAACAGAC
>Ga0315286_10007308_pt1 | contig 10798 bp, 7 predicted proteins | sample YL17G10_0_MG_FD_205038 | JGI IMG/M metagenome (GOLD analysis project Ga0315286, IMG submission 205038) | Sediment microbial communities from Yellowstone Lake, YNP, Wyoming, USA - YL17G10_0 | ecosystem: Environmental > Aquatic > Freshwater > Lake > Sediment | place: USA: Wyoming | collected...
AAATGTTTCTCGCCAAGACGCAAAGAGCGCCAAGGACGAGTGGGTAGGATGGGCTTCAGCCCATGCGGATGATTTCAAGCAAGACCGGAGGTGAGAAAATGGGCATCGCAACATATCGCGAGCGCAGCGCGGCAACATGTCATGGCGAGCGTAGCGCGGCAATCAAATTCCGGTGGATTGCCGCGGTAGCTCTGTTTCTTCTGAGCGTTGTTTCCACCGCGACGGCCAAATACGGCGGGGGCAGCGGCACGGCCCAGGATCCCTACCAGATCGCGACGGCCGCCGATCTGATCCTGCTCGGCGAGACTCCCGCCGATTACGGCTACGGCAAGCACATCATTATGACCGCCGACATCGACCTGGACCCCAAGCTCCCCGGCCGCAAGGTCTTCGATAAGGCGGTCATCGCGGGGAGTTCAGGTGCTTGGTTCACCGGCGTCTTCGATGGCAAGGGTCACACGATCTCGCATCTTACGGTCAAAGGTACGAGCTATCTGGGGCTTTTTGGCTCATTGGCATCTGGTGCGCAGGTCAGAGGACTGGGGGTAGTGGATGTCAACGTAACTGGTTCAGGTGGCCATGCCGGCGGCCTGGTGGGGGACAACGGTGGCCGTGTGACTGACTGCTACAGCACCGGGGCGGTCAGTGGCACTTACCTTGTCGGCGGGCTGGTAGGCTATAACTATGGTGCCCTGACCGACTGCTACAGCACCGGGGCGGTCAGTGGCAAGGAGTATGTCGGTGGGCTGGTGGGGCACAACTCCGCGTACAACTCCGTGGTTGTGACCCAGTGCTATAGTACCGGTGCGGTCAGTGGCAACGAATATGTCGGCGGGCTGGTGGGAGGCAACAACGGCATTGTGAGCCACTCCTACAGCACCGGAAGCGTCACGGGGGGAGGGGGGCTGGTTGGGAACAACTACGGCACTGTGACCCAGTGCTACAGCACCGGCGCCGTCAGTAGCCCCTTAGGTGGCGGCCTGGCGGGGCAGGGCGGCAGTGGTATTGTCTTGAACAGTGTCTGGGACATGGAGACCTCCGGCCAATCAGGAAGTGCTGGCGGAGTGGGCTTGACCACAGCCGAGATGATGGACCCCTATATGCTCGGTCTGAACGGCTTCGCCAACGATCCGAACTGGGTCCTCGATGCCGGTCACGACTATCCCAGATTAGCCTGGGAAGGCACGCTTGGGCAAATGATCCCCGAACCGGCTATTGACTGGCTCGAGGGTAGCGGGACACCGGAGGCCCCCTATCGAATCGACACGCCCGAGCAGTTACTCCTCCTGGGGCGGGCGGGGGCCATTTGTGACAGGCATTTCGTTCTCGGAGCGGATATCGATCTGGACCCGAAGCTGCCGGGCAGGCACGTCTTCGCGCAGCCAGTGATTCCGACTCTCGCGGGGGTCTTCGACGGTAGCGGGCACGCAATCTCTCATCTGACGATAAAAGGTGGGGGCCGGCTGGGTCTCTTTGGCCGGTTGGGGTCGCGGGCCGAGGTCAGAGACTTGGCCGTGGTCAATGTCAACGTAGCTGGTTCCAGTGGCTCCGTCGGTGCGTTGGCGGGCGGCAATGACGGTACTGTGATCCGGTGCTACAGCGCTGGGGCGATCAGCGGCGGTTCGGATGTCGGTGGACTGGTGGGGGAGAACTCCGGCGCTGTGATTGACTGCCGTAGCAATGGCAAGGTCGGTGGGAGTTATCACGTCGGCGGGCTGGTCGGGTCCAATGGCCAATTCGGCGGCGCTGGCGGTACTGTGATCCGCTGCTACAGCACCGGCGCGATCAGCGGCGGTTCGGATGTCGGTGGGCTGGTAGGGTTGAACTACGGTACCGTGGGTGAGTGTTACAGCACCGGTGCGGCCACTGCCAGTGGAGACTACGTCGGCGGGCTGGTGGGGTACCACCATGGCTCTCTAATCTACTGCTACAGCACCGGTGCGGCCACTACCAGTGGAGACTATGTCGGCGGGCTGGTGGGGTGTCATCAATGCGAGGGTGATACGGGCTGGCAGACGAGCGGCGACGTGATCCAGTGTTACAGCACTGGTACGGTCACTGGCAGGGATAGGGTCGGTGGGTTATTGCCAGGGGGGAGCGGCACGATGACGGATTGTTTCTGGGACATCCAGACGTCGGGCCAGGCCAAGAGTGGAGGGGGTACAGGCAAGACAACCAGCGAGATGCAGGACATCCGAACCTATCAAGAGGCGGGTTGGGATTTCGCCCCCGCTATCGATGACGGCGACCGCCAGATCTGGCAGATGCCGGCCGGGGGCGGGTATCCGGTCCTGGCCGTCTTCAACGGCTATACCCCGGCCCGACTGGAAGGTTCGGGCACGGCACAGGAACCATACCTGATCCACGATGCCCTTGAGCTGGGCGCGATCGTCCACTACAGTCCTAATGCTCACTATCGGCTGATGGCTCCAATTGATCTTTCGGGCATTCGTTGGGACCTGGCGGTGATCCCGTGGTTTGCAGGGACATTTGACGGCAACGGTCACACGATCTCGCATCTGACGATCAAGGGTGGGTGGTGTCTGGGCCTGTTTGGCCAACTGGCCTCCGGAGCTGAGGTCAAGGACCTGCGCTTGGTGGATGTTAACGTGACCGGCTCAGGCAACTATGTCGGCGCGCTGGCGGGCAGCAACAAAGGTACTGTGACCCGGTGCTACAGCACGGGTGTGGTCCACGGTCTTGACTCTGTCGGCGGGTTAGTGGGGAGCAACGGAAGCACTGTAAACGAGTGCTGCAGTACCGGCGCGGTGAGCGGAGGTTGGGATGTCGGCGGGCTGGTGGGGGACAACGAGGGCGGTGTGACCCATTGCTACAGCACCGGTGTGGTCAGCGGTCCCGGGGGGTTGTGGCGGGGTGTCGGCGGCTTGGTGGGGCGGAACGAAGGCCCCGTGATCCACTGCCATAGCGATGCTGCGGTCGGCGGCGACTATGTCGGCGGGCTGGTGGGGTACAATTACTGGCGGGGCGCTGTGACCCAGTCCTACAGCAACGGCCCAGTCACACATACTAATACAGGGTGGGACTCCAATGCCGGGGGGCTCGTTGGGTTGAACGAAGGTGCCGTGACTCTCTGCTACAGCGATGGTGTTGTGGTCAGTGACAGCGGAGGCTATGTCGGTGGGCTCCTGGGCTGGAACGCCGGTGTTGTGACTCAGTGCTATGCCAGTGGTGCAGTCATCGCAGGTCATCGGAAGGTCTTCTGTCTGGTGGGACACAACGACGACAGTGGACGCGTGACCTACTGTTTCTGGGACACCCAGACCTCGCGCCAAGCCGGCAGCGCGGCCGGTACCGGCAAGACCACAGCCGAGATGCAGACAGCCAAGACGTTTCTTGAGGCTGGCTGGGACTTCATGGGGGAGACGGCCAACGGCACGGAGGACATCTGGTGGATTCTCGAAGGCAAGGACTATCCAAGGTTCGTGTGGGAGCGCGGGCCGGCGCGGCTGTCCCACCCGGCGGAGGGTGCCGTGGATATCCCCCAGCCGTTGGTTCTCCGTTGGAGACCTGGAGGACTGGCCTTGCAACATGACGTGTATTTCGCTCAAGACCAAGACACAGTCGCGAACGCGACGCCGGAAACCCTCGGCATCTATCGTGGTCGGCAGCCGCCGGAGCTAACCACGTATGATCTGGGTACCTTGGAATGGGCCAAGACCTACTACTGGCGAATCGACGAGGTCAACGAAGCCGATCCCAACAGCCCGTGGAAAGGCCACGTCTGGAGCTTCACCCCGGCTGACTTCACTGTCGTGAGCATCGTGGACGACTTTGAGAGCTATAGTCATGATCTCGCGGCTGGCATGACGCTGTGCCCGACGTGGATGCCTGGCTTTCTCAATGGTACGCGTTCCTTCTTCATGACTGTCGAGCAAGAGATCGTGCATGGTGGCCGGCAGTCGATGCCGATGGACTACAACGTTGACTACAATGATGTTAGGCCGTGGTATTCGGAGGTCGACCGGACCTGGGGAACACCGCAGGATTGGACAATTGCCGGGGCGGACACGTTGACGCTGTACTTCCGGGGCAAGGCGGATAACGCGCGGCAACCGCTTTATGTGGTTATTGAGGATAGTGGCGGCCGAATCGCGGTGGTGGTCCACCCGGATGCGGAGGCGGTGCTGGCGACCGAGTGGCGGAAGTGGCACATTGCTTTAGGCGAGGTGCGGGCGGCGGGCGTGGACGTGGCGGCGGTCAAGAAGATGGTGATCGGCGTCGGCGAGCGCAAGAACCCCAAGCCCAGCGACCCCGGCAGGATCTATATCGACGATATCCGCCTGACGAAGCGGAGGCCGTAGAATGGAACCGCCGATAAACGCCGATGCACGCGGATAAGAGAGGATTCGATTTCTCGCAAAGACGCAAAGATCGCCAAGGACGAGGGAGAAATGAGACACGGCAGTTGTCTTCGAAGTAATACCTTGGCGCTCTTGGCGTGCTTGGCGAGAGCAAGACAACCGGCACTTCGTTATGAGGTCAGGTGGTTTCGGTGGCCAGGAGGTTGATGCGTCCGAGTTTGACGCCCTTGAGGCTGATCAGGTTCTCCGCCGTCTTATTGATTTCGCCCACCTGTCCGCGCAGCACTATGATCTCCAGGCAATTATGTTCGTCCAGGTGTATGTGCATGGACGAAATCGTCTGCAGAAGGTGCGAGTGCTGCAGATCGGTCAACATCCCCATCAGCTTCGTCGAATGGTGCGTGTAGACCAGGAACACCGCCGCCACCGCCTTGGCTTTGGGGTTGCTCAGTTGTTCCGTGCTGATCTGTTGGCGGATCAGATCGCGTATCGCCTCCGACCGGCTCGGATAGCCTCGTTTGGCGATCAAGACATCGAACGTGGAAAGCAGTTCCGTTTCCAACGACACCCCTACACGCTCTACCTGGCTCATCTTTGTCCCTCGATACGAACCACGGCCGTAAACAGCCTCTTGCCAACCGATCTGACCGGTATTTTACCGCAAGCACATTTCTTCTCCAACGATTGAATTTCTCTTGACAGGGTAGCACGAATGTAGCATTTATATGCGCAGTAGCATGAATTTTTCGTTTTTATGCGCAACGGTTTGAGTGGCTTGAGGTTTGGAGGTGTGAGCATGAGAAGCGATGTGGCATTCTGTGCACTGGTCAGTTTGGCGTTGGGCGGTCTGTCCTGGGGGGAGCCCTCCGTGGCTCGCGTCACCCACAGGGAGTTCCAGGCGGTCAACGGCAGCGGGGAACAGACGTTCAAGGCGACGCAGAAGGTGATTCTGGAGGGGATCGTGCTCCACAACCCGGCCGACATGCTGAACCCAACTCCCGATGACACGATCACCCAAATGTACAATCTGGGCGGGCAGTGGCAGCTCTTTTTCCAGGGGGAAGGAGAGGATCATGCCGGCACGGCCGTCTACCTGGCCCAACGCTACGACAACCTGCCTTGGATTATGCCTGGAGGCGGTTACTCCAACGCCCAATTCATCGCCGAATTGAGCCGCATCAACGCCGCCCGCTTTACCGTCGGAGACCGCATCCGCGTCACCGGCTGGTTTCTCTCTTATAAGGGCAAATACAACATCAACGAGCAGCACGACAACAACCCCGATCATGATTTCACGATTGAGCTTGTCGCACGAGGCGTCGGCCTTCCGAAACCCGAAGTCGTATCCCTGGATGAGCTTAAGGACGATCAGGACCGGTTCGTATTCGACCCTGCCCGGCTCGTTGGCGGCGAGTACCACCAGGGCCGGCTGATCAAGATCGACGATGTCAACGTCGTGGACGCGAAAGGCTGGGGACCGGATGGGACGCTGACCGTCATCAACGGGACCAAAACGTTCCCCATCAAGCTCGGACGCGGGAACGGCATCTATCCCGGCTCGTTCAATCTCAACCAGCCGTTCGACGTGATCGGAATTCTCGATCAGGACAGCGCGGACCTGCGAAGCGGCTACCGGCTCTACGTCATGAACTACGACGGCAACGGCCAAGTTCTCGCTTCCTACGAGCATCGAATGGCCGGCCAGTCCACCGCGGCGAGCGTGAACAATGGGGCGAATCCCTCCATCCAGAAGTAGCATCGGAAAGGTGCGACGTGATGAACGAAAGACGGCGTAGGAATGTGAGACTTGCCTTCACGCTGGTGGAACTGCTGGTCGTCACCGCGATCACGGCACTGATTCTTGGCATTCTGCTGCCTGTGACGGGGCGGGCCCGGCTCCAGGCGAAGGTTGTCGCCGTTCATGTCGAGTTGCGGGAGATTGGCTTGGCTCTCGAAGCCTATTCGTTCGACCACGAGGGCAGGTATCCGCCGGTCCGGGTGGATTGCATGTTGGGCGGGCACTTCTATCAGCTTCCGTACGAGCTGGCGGACGGCGGGTATTTGCCCAAGCCCCCGCCCGACACCTTCCTGTCGGCAGGGATCGAGGACAGGTTCAACCCGGGGTACACGTATAAATATCGCTCGATCGGCACCTTGATCTACAACAGGACGAATGTCATGCCGGACGGTGCCTATTTGTGGCTCCCCAACGGCTTCCCCGACAACGAACAGACCCAAGGGCAAGCCTACAGCAGCTTGAAAGAATCGCCTGTGAGCTGGGTCCTCTACAGCCAGGGCCCCAACTTCGACGACCGGCGGATGAAGGAAATGCAATATCCCGTTCCTCGCAGGACTTGGTACAACCCGCAGACGAAAGAAGGCGTCATCGTGCGCATGAGACTGAGAAATGGCCATCAAATCGGTTCGTTCGATGGTTCGAAAGGATGAAGCCATGAAACATGCATCCACCGCGTTAGTGGTCCTGGAACTGGCTGTTGGCCTGCTGGCCGCTGCCGGATGTGCAACCGACCATCAGGCCGCCGACACCAACATTTCCCCTCAGCCTTTTGTTAGCAGTTTGGAGGACCCGTGCGACTACCACCTGCTCTTGAAGGGCAAGCCTCAGACAGGTGGGATGCGCTCGGGCCGGGTCCGGCTCGCGCCGGGCAAGTCCATTGGCCTGCACAACACCAAAGGTAATGAGGAGTTGCTGGTCTTCCTGGCAGGCAGTGGGGTCGCTGTGATTGGAGAAGACATCCGCCTGCAGGTAGGGGCGGGCCGCACGGCCTACATTCCGCCGCAGACCGCGCACGACATTGTGAACACGGGGAACGAGCCGCTCATATACGTCTTCTGCGTCGCTCCCGCCAAGTCCGACCGCTGAAGGCTATGGCGTCTCGCCCTTACATCGACTCTCATCTACATGGTCAAAAAGCCATGAATTTTCTTGTGAATCGAGCCGGCAGGCCTTAGAATCCTCGCAAGGTTCTGTCTGACGTTCCGGAGATGAGAGTATGCTGGCGAGATTGCACAGCGTGACCCTCGAGGGGATCGAGGGCATTGTTTGTGAGGTTGAGGTGGATGTCGCCCGCGGCGGCCTGGAGAAATCCATCATCGTGGGTTTGCCGGATGCCGCGGTCAAGGAGAGCATCGAGCGCGTTCACAGCGCGATTGTCAACTGCGGGTACCGGTACCCGAGGACACAGTCGCTCATCAACCTGGCCCCGGCGGATGTCAAGAAAGCCGGGCCGGCCTTCGATCTTCCCATCGCCCTGGGCATGCTCATCGGAGAGGGCGTTCTGGCCGGACCCGCTCTCAAGGACTATGTCATCGTCGGAGAGTTGGCCCTGGATGGCCGGGTCCGGCCGGTCAACGGCGTGCTGAGCATGGCCATGATGGCGGCGGCCAACGGCTTCTCCCGGATGCTTGTGCCACTTGAGAACGCCAAGGAGGCCGCCGTGGTGCAGGAGATCGAGGTCTTCGGCGTCGGCTCGCTTTCCCAGGCGGTTGGCTTCCTCTCCGGCCAGCTCCTGCTCGATACGACCGTGACGGATATCGACGAATTGTTCGGCGTCGCGTCCCATTACGATGTCGATTTCGCCGACGTCAAAGGCCAGGAGAGCGTCAAGCGGGCGCTGACCATCGCAGCGGCAGGGGCGCACAATATAATGATGATCGGGCCTCCGGGTGCGGGAAAGACCATGCTCGCCCAGAGACTGGCGACGATCCTGCCGCCCTTGAGGCTCGAAGAGTCTCTGGAGACCACGCGCATCTACTCGGCCGTCGGCCTGCTGAAGAAGGACCAGGCGCTGCTGGCCACCCGGCCCGTGCGTACGCCGCACCATTCGGCCAGCGGTCCGGCCCTGATCGGTGGCGGATCTTCGCCCCGGCCGGGCGAGCTCTCTTTGGCCCATTATGGGATCCTTTTCCTGGATGAGTTCGTCGAATTCCCAAGGCACGTCCTCGAAATGATCCGCCAGCCGCTGGAGGATGGCTTCGTCATTGTCTCGCGGGCCAAAAGGACGATCCAGTTCCCGGCACAATTCATGCTGGTGGCCGCGATGAATCCGTGCCCGTGCGGGTATTTTGGCAGCAATTTGAGGGCCTGCAAGTGCTCGCCCGGCCAGATTGCCCGATATGTGGCCAAGGTGTCCGGGCCTCTGGTGGACCGAATTGATATCCACATCGATGTGCCGGCGGTCGCGTTCAGCAAGCTCCGTTCGAAGGCCCGGCAGATCGACTCGGAGGCGCTGCGGGCCAGCGTCGTGTCGGCACGCGGGATTCAAACCCGCCGGTTCGGCGGCGGCAAGGTGATGACCAACGCCCACATGAGCCACCAGCAGCTTGAGAAGTTCTGTAGGCTCGATTCCGCCGGGGAGCTGATGCTCAAGGAGGCCATGATGGAGCTTGGACTCAGCGCCCGTGCCCATGACAAAATCTGCAAGGTGGCGCGGACGATTGCCGATCTCGACGGCAGCGAGGAGATCGGCGCCGAGCATCTGGCCGAGGCCATCGGCTACCGGAAACTTGACAGGAAGCTCTGAGCCTCCCGCGATTTGCATTCGCGTTGTTGTGAGGACTGTTTCCCGACGGTGGATCATCGGCCTTTGCCTAGCCGAGTGGCTCAGGCCTAATCCCGGATGCAATAGAGTTTCGACAACGTGCGGATGAGCAGACTGCCGCGAACGGCGGCCGGTGTGGCCATGCACATCTCTTGCAGCTTGTTGCACTGGAGCAGCTTGAACTCGGGACCCGCCTGGATGACGAACGTATCGCCGTCCTCGCTCAGGCAGAATAGCCTGCCGTTGTTGGCCCAGGGCGAGGCGGTGAATACGCTGGCCCCAGCGGCAATTCGCACCCCGCTGTACACTTCTTTGCCCGTTTTTGCCTCGTAGCAGCTCAGAAGGCCCCGATCGTAAAGGATGTACACGTAGCCCTGGCAGGCAATAGGCGTCGGATTGTACGGCCCCGCCTTCTTCTGGCACCAGGCTATGAATTCATTGCCGCTCTGGTCCTCCTTGAGGGAGATATCACCACTGGCGCCGGGCCGGATCGCGTACAACGGTCGAACCGAGTCGCCGACATACCCGCCGGTGACGTAGAGCAATCCCTCGGCGGCGAACGGGGTGGGGATCGCGATGGACGTCGTGCCCTTCAGCTCCCACAGTGATTTGCCGTTGAGATCGTACGATCTGACTTTGCCCGTCCCTGACGTGATCAATTCGGTCCGCTGGCCGTTTTCCCAGATGTACGGGGTGGCCCAGTTGGTCTTTTCCTCGCGGTCCACTCGCCACACCTGCTCGCCCGTCTTGGCGTCCAGTGCGGCCAGGAAGGACTGCTGGTCGTTATCGTTGATGATGTAGAGCCGATCCTTGTACAGCACCGGCGAGGCGGCGGTGCCCCAGTTGTAGCGAGTCTTGACCGCGTCCCACTTCTTGGACCATACCGGGTTGCCGTTGAAGTCGTAGCAGAACAGGCCGACGTTGCCGAAGTACGCGTAGACCCGCTCGCCGTCGGTGACGGGGGTCTCGGAGGCGTACGTGTTCTTGATGTGCAACGCGTATTTGGGGACGCCTTTGTGCGCGACGGCTTCCCACAGGACCTTGCCGCTGTTCCAGTCGATGCAGCAGACCTTCCACCGGTGCATCTTGTCAGAAGGCGTGTCACGGTTGCCGCCGAGGTAGAGACCTTTCTTGGGCATCTCCGCGTCTCCTTCGGCCACGGCCGTCGTGACAAAGACCCGGTCACCCCAGACGATGGGCGAGGACCACCCGCGACCGGGAATCTCGACCGTCCAGACGACGTGCTCGGTTGTGCTCCAGGTGTCGGGCAGGACCTTGTCCTCGACGACACCGGCCCGGGGGCCACGGAACTGCGGCCAGTTGGCCTGGCCGAAGGCACTGAAGTTCAGGAACAATGCTATGGACGCCGCAACGCGGAGATTTCGACACATAAAGCCGGTCCCTTCTTTGAATTCAGGTCCCAAGATGCTCTCCGTTCGGTCAGGCAACGGTGCCTGATCTTCGAAATCGTACCCATTTCAGCCATGTGGCACCAGGTTTTTTTGCCGTTGATTCGAGTAGCAGGTATTATGGAAGGGCGGTTTGACCGGTTCGGTCTGGTCTCCGGTGAAACCTGGAATGGAAGAGGCATGAAAATGAATAGACGCACCTTTCTCAAGGTCCTCGGATTGACTTCCGCTTCGGCTCTGCATGGGACTCCACCGGCGCAGGCGGCCGAATCCAAAAAGCTGAGCATTCTTCTCTTCACCGCCGACGATCTCCATCGTGACTCCGTCGGCTGTTTCGGGGGCAAAGTCCCCGATCTCACGCCGAACCTGGATTCTTTCGCCTCTCAGGGCATGCGGTTTGAGAACGCCCATGTCAACGTCGCCATCTGCCAGCCGAGCCGGGGCGTCCTTGCCACGGGCCGCTACGGGCACAACAGCGGCGTCATGGGATTCATGCACACGGACC
>Ga0315286_10007309_pt1 | contig 10798 bp, 12 predicted proteins | sample YL17G10_0_MG_FD_205038 | JGI IMG/M metagenome (GOLD analysis project Ga0315286, IMG submission 205038) | Sediment microbial communities from Yellowstone Lake, YNP, Wyoming, USA - YL17G10_0 | ecosystem: Environmental > Aquatic > Freshwater > Lake > Sediment | place: USA: Wyoming | collected...
TGGTTCTTCACCAACGTGAGGTTCGGGATCTGATGCTGCGACGGTTCTGGCGGCCGCTGACGGTGCTCGTCTGTGTGGCGGGGGCCGTGTTCGCGCTGGCCCAAGGGCACTTCCTGGCGCCCTCTTCGCCGACCGCGGCGGGAGCGGCCGCCTCGATCGCTCCCGGCGATGCCTACCAGGGGGAGATCGTCTTTGTCGCGACATGTGCCGGGTGCCACGGCGACGGCGGAGTCGGAGGGGGCGTCGGCCCGCGCCTCGCCGGTAGCGGTCTCTCCGCTGCGCTGATCCAGGCCAGGATCGAGCAGGGGCGAGGCGTTATGCCGGCGGGCCTCGTCGACGGTACGAGCGAGGCCGACGTGCTCGCATACGTCATGGGCATCACAGCGGAGAAGTAGTCTCCCGTCGTGCAGATCGAAGCTTCCATCGTTCGCCTCCAGCTGGCAGAGACGTTCGTGATCGCGCGCGAGGCGAGCGACTGGGAGGACGTCGTCCAGGTCGAGCTGCGCCACGGAGGGCACGTCGGCCGCGGCGAGGCGGCGCCGATCGAACGGTATGACGAGACACCCGAGTCTGCGGTGGCCTTCATCGAAGAGCATGGTGCGCTGCTCGGTGCCGACCCGTTCGCGCTGGAGGAGATCGGCGTGCGGCTGGGCGAGGTACCCGGTGAGCACGCCGCCAAGGCGGCGCTCGACGCTGCACTCCACGACCTGCAGGGCAAGCTTCTCGGAGTTCCAGTCTGGCGTCTGCTCGGGCTGCCGCGGGTCGGTCCACCGACGTCGTGGACGATCTGGCTCGGCGACCCCGATGACATGGCCCGCCGTACGGAGCGGGTGGCAGGCCGCTTCAAGCGCCTCAAGCTCAAGCTCGGCGGCGACGACGGCCTCGACGTCGAGCGCGTTCGGGCGGTGCGCTCGCAGACCGACCTTCCCTTGCAGGTCGACGTCAACGAATGGTGGTCTCTGACCGAGGCGCTCGACGCGATCCCGCAGCTCGCCGAGCTCGGCGTCGCGTACGTCGAGCAGCCGCTTCCAGCCGCAGACCCCGGCGCGGAGGAGTTGCGCGCCCGCTCGCCGGTCCCGATCTACGTCGACGAGGACTGCCACACGCTCGCCGACGTCGCCCGCTGTGCAGAGATCGCGCACGGGATCAACATCAAGCTCGCCAAGTCCGGGGGGATTCGCGAGGCGATCCGGATGGCCCATGCGGCGCGCGCGCTCGGGCTCGGAGTGATGCTCGGGTGCATGGTGGAATCGGGGATCGGGATCGCCGCCGGCTGTGTCGTGGCGCCGCTCTGCGATCACGTCGACCTCGACGGGAACCTGCTGCTGGCCGAGGATCCCTGTCCCGGGGTGATCTTCGCCGACGGTGTGCAGGTGCCCTCGGAGGAGCCCGGTCTCGGTGTCGGCTGACGCGCGACGACTGCTGATTCTCGCCGAGGGCTTCTCGGGGGATCCGCACTACGGCAAGACGATGCGTGGCGTGCTCAGGTACCGGCGAGACGACGTCGTCGTCATCCTCGACTCGGTTCGTACGGGCGAGACGGAGCAGGGCGTGCCGATCGTTGCGGATGTCGCCGCGGCGCTCCCGTTTCGGCCGACGGCGGCTCTGGTGGGCGTCGCGACGCAGGGCGGGCGCTTCCCGCCGGCGTGGCGCGAGGTATTGCGGGAGTGCATCCGGCAGGGAATCTCGATCGAGAACGGCCTGCACGAGTTCCTCGCCGACGATCCGGACTTCGTCGCGCTCGCGGAGTCGCACGGCGTCACGCTGACGGACCTCCGCCGCGCGCCGGCCGGGCTCGACGTGCCGACCGGCGCGAACCTCGCCGTGCCCGGAAAGATCGTCCTCACGGTCGGCTCGGATTGCGCGATCGGAAAGATGACGGTATCGCTCGAGCTGGACCGCGAGGCTCGGGCACGCGGGATTGCCTCCGTGTTCGTCCCCACGGGGCAGACCGGAATCGCCATCGCAGGCTGGGGGCTGTCGGTTGACGCGGTCGTGGCCGACTTCATCGCCGGCGCCGCTGAGCGGCTCGTCGTCGAGGGTGGCGAGCGCGGGGGAGACCTCCTGCTCGTCGAAGGGCAGGGCTCGATCTCGCATCCGGCGTACTCCGGCGTCACCCTGGGCCTCATCCACGGTTCGGCGCCCCACGCCTTCGTGCTCTGTCACCAGGTCGGCACGACCGAGGTCGACGGCTACCCGGGCTATCCGCTGCTCTCACTGCCGGAGCTCGTCGAGCTGCACGAGCGCGTCTCGCTCAGTCGCCGCCGCGCTTCCGTCGCGTGCATCGCGCTGAACACCCGTTACGTCGACACCGAGGAGGCCAGGGCGGAGATCGCCCGCGCCGAAGCGGCAACCGGGCTTGTCACGGACGATCCCGTCCGGTTCGGTCCCGCTCGGTTGCTCGACGCCCTGCTCGGGCACCTCGGATCGCTCCGCGACTGAGCTACCATGCCCGGGCTCCGAGGAGCTGAACGCGCGACGGCGAACGGGTGAGGTCAGTGCGGAGAACTGTGGCAGCGGCAGGTGTTTTGGTGGCGCTCGCGCTCGCGGGCGGGGCTCCGGCTGCCGACATTGGCGCGAACGACGACACCGGAAAGTACGCCGCCGACTCCGGCGAGGTGTTCTTCCCGCAGATGGCCGCACTCGGCCTCAGGCAGTCCGTGATGACGACCCGGTTCGTGCCGAGCGACCCGACCGCGATCCAGGACGGCGAGGCACTCGACCGCGCGATCCCGATCGCCGACCTCGCCGGGATCCGCGTCTCGCTCGCCGTCTACCCGTACCCGCCGCGCGAGATCGAGGACGGAACAGCAACGCCTGCCGCGTTCGCAGCGTGGCTTACGCTCGTCGCCCAGCGCTATCCGACCGTGAAGCAGTTCGTCGTCATGAACGAGCCCAACCAACCTGCGTTCATGCGCCCACAGTTCGGGCCCTCGGGAGCGAATGTCTCGGCCGCCCGGGCCGGTGCATTCCTCGCCGCGGGCTATGACGCACTCAAGGCGGTCGACCCGGCAATCCGCATGATCGGCCTCGGGCTCTCGCCCCGGGGCAACGACAATCCGGCCGCGTCGAGCAACATCTCCACGTCGCCCGTGCGGTTCCTGGCCGCTCTCGGGGCGTGGTACCGCTCGAGCGGTCGCCCGCTGCCGCTGATGGACGGCGTCAGCTTTCATCCCTATCCGAATCAGGCAACCGATCCGCTCGACCGCGGCTACCGCTGGCCCAACGCCGGGTTTGCCGACCTCGGCCGGATCAAGCAGGCTCTGTGGGACGCGTTCCGTGACACGGCCCAGCCGACGACGGTAACCGGCCTCAAGCTCTATCTCGACGAGGTCGGCTGGCAGGTCGACACCTCGACGCTCTCGGGCTACACGGGAACCGAGAACGTGCTCGTCACGGACGATGCGTCTCAGGCAGGCGTCTACGGCGGCCTTGTGCGAGCCGCGGCGTGCGATCCACACATCGCCGAGGTGAACATCTTCGGCTTCTACGACGACACCCCGCGCGACACGGGGTTCCAGGCGGCGCTGCACCACCTCGACGGAACGCCGCGTGCCTCCGCAGCGGCAGTGCAGGGTGCGATCACGGAGACTGCGGCGGGTTGTGTCTCACCCGTCGCCCCGTGGTACCCGGCCAAGCGCGTGATCGGCGCCGAGAAGCCGGTGTGGACGATCCTCGACCGGCAGGTTATCCGCTTCGAGGCGGTGGCCGGCGAGGGCGCGGATGTCGTGGCGTGCCTCTTGCCGGGTCACCTCGGGGCGATCGCCGCCGCCGCAGCGGTCGGTCGCCGCACAGCGGGGAGCCCGGGGTGTCTCGGCGGGAAGTCCCTACCGCTGCGTCCGGCCGCGTTCGCGCTGCGCCGCACCTTCCCGCTGCGGCCGGTCACGGTCGCCCTGCGGCTCGTTGCCGAGTCGAGTAGCCGCAGGGTGAGCACGTTCTCGAGAACGGTGCGCTGAGGCCGGACGAACGGGACTTGACACCGAACGTCTGTTCGTGCATTATACGAACAGATGTTCGGACGCCTTCTCCTCGTTGCCCTCGTCGCGGTCACCGCGTGGGCGCTCTTCGCCCGAGATTCCGGCGCCGGCGGCACCGAGCGCGCCTACCGGGTGCAGCCTGGCGACACGCTGTGGACGATCGCCACGAGCTCCTACGGTGGCGATCCTCGCGAGGGAGTCTGGAAGCTGCGGGAACGAAACCATCTCGCCGGCACGACGATCGCGCCCGGCCAGGTGCTTCGGCTTCCCTAGTCCAGGAGCCGGGGAGCCGGGGAGCCGGGGAGAGGCTTCAGCCTCTCCCCAGGGTGAGACCCTCGTTGCGTGAGCGCCTCCGAGCCGACGCAGACGACCGCGTCCCTCGACCCGCGAGCACCCTAGGATGGGTGCCTCGAGCCGGGCTCGACCGGCGCACCGAACCGAAGGGGCAGGTATGGCCACCGACCGCATTCTGGATCTTCTCCGCCGGCCCCTCGATCCCGCCGAGGTCGCCGAGATCCGCGAGCTCTGGAAGGTCCACTCGATCGCCGAGGACAGCCGCGACCTGCCCGGCCTGATGTCGACCCTGACCGAGGACTGCGTCTACACCGTCGCCGGCACGGGCGTCCGCTGGGAGGGGCACGAAGGAGCGACCCGCTTCTACACCGAGCTGCTGTCGGCATTCCCGGACATCCATTTCGACCTCGATTACATCGTGATCGGCCCTCAGGGCGTCTGCGAAGAGGCGATCGTGACGGCCACGCACGAGGGCCGCTGGCTCGACCACGAGCCCACCGGCCAGAAGCTCGAGTGGCGTAACGCGATCTTCTTCCCGTGGGATCCCGAGACGCGGCTGTTCAGGGGCGAGATGGTCTACACGGATCTGGTGCTGTAGGCCGTGGACCTCGACGTCGTGTTCCTCGGGACGTCGGGCTCGGCTCCCACCGCCCAGCGGGCCACGTCGGCCACGCTCGTCCGTCGTGGCGGCGACCGGTTGCTCTTCGACTGCGGCGAGGGAACCCAGCGACAGCTCCTCCGCTCGGACGTCGGGCTGATCGACCTCGAAGAGGTCTTCCTGACCCACTACCACGCCGATCACTACCTCGGGCTCCCCGGCATGCTGAAGACGTTCGCCCTTCGCGGCCGCGAGCTTCCACTGACGTTGTACGGCCCTTCAGGCCTCCGCGAGCTACTTGCTGCGCTGCGGCGCGTTTTCGGCAACCTGACCTATCCGGTCGAAGCGGTCGAGCTCGACCCGGGTGACGTGATCGACCGAGGCGACTATGCGATCCGAGCGTTCGCCGTCGACCACGGTTTCGAGGCAGTCGGCTATGTGCTCGCCGAGGAGGCACGGCCCGGGCGCTTCGACGTCGCTGTTGCCGACGCGCTCGGCGTGCCACCGAGGGAGCGCGGGTTGCTGCAGCGCGGCGAATCGATCGTGCTCGCGAGTGGCGAGACGGTGCATCCCGGCCAGGTGCTCGGGCCCGCCCGGCCCGGCCGCTCGCTCGCACTCACGGGCGACACCGCGCCTGCCGCGACGGTCGTCGACGCGGCGGCGGGCGTCGACCTCCTCGTCCACGAGGCGACGTTTTGTGCCGACGAGCGGCAGCGCGCCCGCGAGACGCGGCACTCGACCGCCGCCGAGGCCGCGCTCGCTGCCCAGGAGGCAGGCGTGCGGCTGCTCGCGCTGACGCATATCTCGAGCCGCTACTTCGGCAACGAGGCCGGAGACGAGGCCCGCCAGTTGTTCCCCAACACCGTCGTGCCGCGCGACTTCGACATCATCGAGATTCCGTTCGTCGAGCGCGGCGACCCGGTGCTGGTCCCGCGTGGCGCGCGCCGCGGGCGCGGCCCGGCGCCCGAGCAACCCGAGCAGTGAGCGAGCGGAGCGCGCCGGACTTCGGAGCGCGGGCCCGTGTCTACGACACGTTGCGACCGACCGATGCGGCCTGGTGGGAGGCGTTCGCCGCCCTCGTCGAGCTCGGCGACCTCCGTGGCCGGCGCGTACTCGACATCGGTTGTGGCACCGGCCGGCTGGCGGCGGCTCTCGTAGAGGAGGCTCGAGCGAAGGTATGGGGCATCGATGAGAGCCGGGAGATGGTCGCCGTCGCCCGGGAGACGGTGCCGGCAGGTGTCGGGATCCGTCAGGGCACGGCCGAGCAGCTCCCGTTCCGCGACGGCTGGTTCGACCGGGTCACGATGTCGCTCGTGATCCATCTCGTCGACCGGCCCCGCTCTTTCGCCGAGGCGCGGCGGGTCGTCCCGGCCGACGGCAGGGTCGCGATCAGCACCTTCCACCCCGACCACTTCGCGTCGTACTGGCTCAACCCGTACTTCCCTTCGATCCGGCGCATCGACGAGGAGCGGTTCCCGACGCCGGCGACGATGGAGGCGGAGTTGGCGGAGGCGGGCTTTCCGCTCTTCGCGGTGCGACGGCTGACGACAGAGCTGACGATCGACCGCGAGGATGCTCTCGCGCGGATCCGCGGTCGGCACATCTCCACCTTCGACCTGCTGCCGCCGGAGGAGATCGAGGAGGGCACATCACGGGCAGAGCGCGAGTTGCCGGCCCGGGTCGTGACCCGGCTCGAGCGCCTCGTGGCGGTCGGAAGCGCCGCCTGAGGTGTCCGTCAGCCGCATCGGCTAGGATCGTCCGAGACCCTTTAAACCGGCACAGCGAGGCCGGAAAGGAGAACGGTGACAACGCATCATTCCGGCCGCAAGGCGGCCAAGGTCCTGCTCGACGCCGCCGCGGTGGAGCGGACACTTTCCCGGATCGCGCACGAGTTGATCGAGCGCAACGCCGACCTCGACGCGCTCGCGCTCGTCGGCATCCACACCCGCGGCGTCCCTCTCGCGAACCGGCTGCGCACGCTCGTGGCCGAGCGCTCGGGGGTCCTGGTCGACATCGGCGCCGTCGACATCACCTTCCACCGCGACGACGTGCTCGTGCGCGGCGGCGGGCCACCGCTCCATCCCCAGCCGATCGTCCGGGGCACCGAGCTCGACTTCCCGCTCGAGGGCAAGACGGTCGTCCTCGTCGACGACGTGCTCTACACCGGGCGCACGATTCGGGCTGCGATCGATGCCCTGCTCGAGTACGGCCGGCCGGCGCGCGTCCAGCTCGCCGTCCTCGTCGACCGTGGGCACCGCGAGCTGCCGATCCGTCCCGACTACGTCGGCAAGAACGTCCCCACCTCGCTCGCGGAGCGCGTCCGGGTCGAGCTCGAAGAGACGGACGAGGGCGACCGCGTCGTACTGATCGGAGAGGCCCGTGATGACTGAGACCGTTCACCTGCACGAAGCCACCTCGCCGGGCGGGTCGCCGCCACCACCGCTGCTGCCGGCCCGCAGGCACCTCCTCGGCATGTCCGATCTCGACCGCGACGGCGTCGAGCGGCTGCTCGGGACCGCGGCGACGATCGCGCGCTCACTCGACCGGGAGGTGAAGAAGCTGCCGGCGCTCCGCGGCCGCCTCGTCGTGAACCTCTTCTACGAGTCGTCCACGCGTACGCTCTCGAGCTTCGACCTCGCGGCCAAGCGCCTCTCCGCCGACACGATGGCCCTGCGCTCCTCGGGCTCCTCGGTCGACAAGGGCGAGTCCCTCAAGGACACGGCGCTGACGCTCGCGGAGTACGACCCCGACGTGATCGTGATCCGGCACCCGCACATCGGCGCGCCGAAGCTCGTCGCGGACGTCACCCACGCCCATGTCGTGAACGCCGGCGACGGCAAGCACCAGCACCCGACGCAGGCGCTCCTCGACCTCTACACGATGCGCGAGGCGCTGGGGCGGCTCGACGGCCTGCACGTCGCCATCGTCGGCGACGTCCTGCACTCGCGGGTCGCGCGCTCCCTGATCGAGGCGCTCGCGCTCGTGGGTGCGCGCACGACGCTCGTCGGCCCGCCGACGCTCATCCCTCGCGGCATCGAGCAGATGGGGTGCGAGGTCACGTCGGAGATCGCTGCGATCGGCGCCGCCGACGTCGTCTACGTCCTGCGCATGCAGCGGGAGCGGATGCTGGCAGGCGCCGCCTACGTCCCCTCGCTGCGCGAATACGCGACGGAGTGGGGGATCACCCCGGCCCGGCTCCGGCCCGGTCAGATCGTGATGCACCCCGGGCCCATGAATCGTGGTGTCGAGATCGACCCGCGGGTTGCCGACTCGGATGTCTCGCTGATCACCGAGCAGGTCCGCTCGGGCCTCGTCGTCCGGATGGCTGTGCTTTACGACCTGCTCGCGGGCGGCCCCGTCGACCTCGGCCCGGCTCTGGAGGTCGCATGACCCTCTTCTGGCCCGAGGGCCCCGGCGACACCCTCGCGATCCGTGGTGCGCGCGTGATCGACCCGGCGCGCGGGATCGACGGAGCCTACGACGTCTCGATCGAGGACGGCGTCATCACGGCGGTCGAGCCTGCCGTCGAGGCGGCCCGCGGCCTCGTGCTCGCTCCGGCGTTCGTCGACCCGCACGTCCACCTCCGTGTCCCCGGGCGCGAGGACGAGGAGACGATCGCCTCCGGTACGGCAGCGGCAGCCGCCGGAGGCTACTGCGCGATCCTTGCGATGCCGAACACCGATCCCGTCGTCGACTCGGCCGCCGTGCTCGGCGCGCTGATCGAGCAGGCCCGGGCGGACGCGGTGATCCCGACCGGCTTCATGGCCACGATCTCCAAGGGCCTCCGCGGCGAGGAGCTGACCGAGATGGTCGAGCTTGCACGGCTCGGTGCCGCGGGATTCACCGACGACGGGCACCCCGTCGTCTCCGCAGGCCTCATGCGCCGCGCGCTCCAGTACAGCAGCGTCACCGGGCGCATGCTGGCGCTGCACGAGGAAGAGCCGACGCTGTCGCGCGACGGCCAGATGCACGAGGGCGCGGTCTCCGCCGAGCTCGGCCTCGCCGGCTGGCCGTCGATCGCCGAGTCGGTGATGATCGGGCGCGACTGCGCCCTTGCTGCATACGAGCAACGGTCTTTGCATATAATGCACGTCTCGGCCCGGGAATCCGTGGCGACGGTCCGGGTCGCCCAGGCAGGCGGAACCGCCGTCACCGCGGAGGTCTCGCCCCACCATCTCTGCCTCACCGACGACACCGTGCGCACCCTCGACAGCCTCCGCAAGATGAACCCGCCGCTCCGCACGGAGGACGACAGGCAGGCGCTCCTCGAGGGCTTGCGCGACGGCACGATCGCCTGTATCGCCACCGACCATGCGCCGCACGCACGCCACGAGAAGGACGCGCCCTTCGAGGAGGCACCCTTCGGGGTGACCGGGCTCGAGACGGCGTTCGCCGCGCTCCACACGTTTCTCGTCGAGCCCGGCGAGCTCGAGCTCGGCCTCGTCCTGGAGCGGATGTCCGCCGGTCCGGCCCGGATCTTCGGGCTGCCGGTGCCACGGATCGAGGAGGGCGAGCGGGCCAACCTCGTCCTGCTCGACCTCGACGCGGCCTGGCAGGTGACCGAGGGCGGGTTCCGGTCGAAGTCGGCGAACTCGTGGCTCCTCGGGCAGACCCTGCGCGGGGCGATCGTGAAGACGATTGCCGACGGCCGCGTGGTGCACGCAGCATGAACAGCGGCTACCTCGCGCTCGAGGACGGCACGATCTTCCCGGCCCGCTCGGTCGCAGCCCCGGGCGTGGCCTTCGGAGAGGCGGTCTTCACAACTGCGATGACCGGCTATCAGGAGACGGTGACGGACCCGAGCTTCGCCGGGCAGCTCGTCACGTTCACGGCCCCGATGATCGGCAACTACGGCGTCGACGATGCCCGCCTCGAATCCTCACAGCCCTGGGTGAAGGGAGTGCTGATGCGCCGCTGTGGCGGTGCCGCCTGGGCCCGGTGGCTGACCGCGAACGGCATCGTTGCCCTCGAGGACGTCGACACGCGCAAGCTCGTGCTCAGGATCAGATCGGCAGGCGCGATGCGCGCGGCCGCCGTCGCGGACGAGGCCGAGCTCGACCCGGCCGTCGCCGTCGAGCTGATCCGGCAGCAGCCGCTGATGGAAGGCCAGGCGCTCGTGTCGGCCGTCTCATCCGTCGCGCCCTCGGTCTTCAACGAGGACGGGCGAGTGCGTGTGGCCGTCGTCGACTACGGAGCGAAGACGTCGATCATGCGGCGGCTGCGGCAGGCCGGCGCTGCGGTGACCGTGTTCCCGCACGCCGCCGACCCCGACGAGCTCGCGAGCTTCGACGGCGTCCTGCTCTCGAACGGCCCCGGCGACCCGGAGCCGCTCCAGGCAGAGGTCGAGGCGATCCGCGGCCTGCTCGGCCGCACGAGCGTCCTCGGGATCTGCCTCGGGCACCAGCTGCTCGGGCTGGCAACCGGGCACACGACCTACAAGCTGCCGTTCGGCCACCGCGGCGCCAACCACCCGGTGCTCGAGCGGGCGACGGGCCGGGTGCTCGTGACGAGTCAGAACCACGGCTTCGCCGTCGCGCCGAGCGACGATCGCGAAGCGACCTACGTGTCGCTCTACGACGGCACCGTGGAGGGATTCGACTACCCGGAGCTGAACGCCCGCTCGGTGCAGTTCCACCCCGAGGCCGGCCCGGGCACCCACGACGCCTGGCCGATCCTCGTGGGCGGGGTCGCCGAGTTGGTGCCGCGGCTAACGACGCAGGACAGAGGAGCGTCGTCGTGAGCCGCGGCACCAAAGTTGACATGGAAGCGGGGTGTCCTGCAACGACACTTCGTCATCGATCGTTGCGGGACACCCCGCCCCTCGAGGCCGCCTGATGCCGCGTCGCACCGACATCTCGTCGATCTGCCTGATCGGATCGGGGCCGATCGTGATCGGCCAGGCCTGCGAGTTCGACTACTCCGGCTGCCA
>Ga0315286_10007310_pt1 | contig 10797 bp, 10 predicted proteins | sample YL17G10_0_MG_FD_205038 | JGI IMG/M metagenome (GOLD analysis project Ga0315286, IMG submission 205038) | Sediment microbial communities from Yellowstone Lake, YNP, Wyoming, USA - YL17G10_0 | ecosystem: Environmental > Aquatic > Freshwater > Lake > Sediment | place: USA: Wyoming | collected...
TGACGACGTCGCCCATGCCCAGGATGCGCTGGGCCATGCGTTCGGGATGGAACGGCTCGAAGTCCTCGGACTTCTCGCCCACGCCGACGAACTTGATGGGCTTGCCGGTCACCGCCTTGAGGCTGAGCGCCGCGCCGCCGCGGGCGTCGCCATCGAGCTTGGTGAGGATGGCGCCGGTGATCGTGAGCGCCTGGTCGAAATGGGTCGCCACGTTCACCGCTTCCTGGCCGGTGGCAGCGTCGAGCACGAGCAGGATCTCCTGCGGCTTCACGAGGTCGCGCAGGCGCACGAGTTCCTGCACCAGCGGCTCGTCCATCTGGAGCCGGCCGGCGGTATCGAAGATGAGGACGTTGCGCCCGGTGGCGCGCGCGGTGTCGAGGGCCTCGCGGGCGATCTCGAGCACGTCCTTTCCCCCGCGTTTGACGAACACCGGCAGGTCGAGCTTCCGGCCGAGCGTCTCCAGTTGGTCCATGGCGGCCGGGCGATTGACGTCGGCGGCGACGAGCAACGGCTGCCGGCCCTGCTTTTGGAGCAGGCGGGCGAGCTTGGCGCTCGAGGTGGTCTTGCCGGAACCGTGCAGGCCCACCATCAACACGCACGCCGGGTTGCCGCTCACATCGAGGTTCGCGTTGCTGGCGCCCAGCAACTCGACCAGTTCGTCGTGGATGACCTTGATGATCTGCTGGCCCGGCTGGATGCTCTGGATGACCTCGGCGCCGACGGATTTCGCCTTGACGCGCTCGATGAAGTCGCGCGCCACCTTGAAGTTCACGTCTGCCTCGAGCAGCGCCATGCGCACCTCGCGCAACGCGTCGGCGACGTTGGCCTCGGAAATCTTGCCCAGGCCGCGGAGGTTGCGAAAGACGTCTTGCAGCTTGCCGGACAGCGAATCGAACATGGCGGAAAGCTAGGGGGCCAAGCCGCTCGTTCAAAGTCCAAAGTGTCGAGGGGCAAGCGTTAAACCCGTGCTGGTCAACGGCAGCCTTCATTCTCTTCTCTCGCCTGCTTGCACTCCGGCCCGTCCCGCCGTAAGACTTCGTTCCAGCGAAGTTGCCCAAATGAAAGCCGCCTACATCACGCAGCCAGGCCCGCCGGAGAGCATTATCTACGGGGATCTGCCGACGTCCCGCCCCGGGCCGAAGCAGTGCCTCGTCAGGATCGGCGCCGTGTCGGTCAACCCGGTCGATACCTACATCCGGAGCGGCGCCGTGCCGATGCCGTTGCCGTCGCCCTTCGTGGTCGGCTGCGACCTCGCGGGCACCGTGGTGCAGATTGGCGAGGAGGTGACCGATTTCCGGCCGGGCGACCGCGTGTGGGGCAGCAACCAGGGGCTGCTCGGACGCCAGGGCACCTTCTCCGAGTCTGTGGTGGTGGACGAATGCTGGCTCTACACCACTCCGAAGAACGTGTCGGATGAGGCGGCCGCGGCGGCGGCGTTGGTGGGCATCACCGCGCACCTGGGCCTGGTGCGGGACGCCCAACTCGAGAAAGGAGAAACGGTCTTCGTCAACGGCGGGAGCGGGGCGGTCGGCGCCATGGTCATCCAGATGGCCAAAGCCCTCGGCGCGCGCGTGGGAGTGGCCACCGGCAGCGAGGAGAAAGTGGAGTTCTGTCTCAAACTCGGCGCCGACTTCGCGGTCAACTACGCCAAAGTGGATCCCCAGCTTGCCCTCAAGAAAATGGTCCCGGGGGGCGTGAACGTGTGGTGGGAGACTTCGCGCGAACCGGATTTCGATCGCGCGGTCAACTCGCTCGCCGCCCGCGGCCGGATGATCGTCATGGCGGGCCGGGAGGCGCGACCGCCCTTCCCGGTTGGGCCGTTTTACGTGAAGGGTTGCTCGCTGCACGGTTTCGTGATGTTCAGCGCCAAAGCTGACGAGCAGCTTGATGCCGCCGATAACCTCAACCGCTGGCTCGCGGAGGGCCGGATCAAGCCGCCCATCGACCGCGTGATGCCGCTGGCGGAAACAGCGGCGGCGCATCGGCTGCAGGAGGAGAACACCCTCGGCCACCGAGGCGCGCTCCGGGGCAAACTCGTGCTGAAACCGTAGCTGGGCGGCCTCGCTTGCGTATCGCTCACGGGCGTGCCGTCGGCCCGAAACCGGCGGCCGAACTGCAACTCACAGGCCCTTGAATGGCTTCGCCCTCAGATAAACCCTCGCGAATCCGGCCGTTGGGAAGGCCGTCCTGTAGCGGCAGAAAGGGGTCGGTTCTTATGAACGCATAGCGCCCACCCTTGGCCACATACTCTCCGTCTCCGCTGAGAAAACAGGCGACACTTGATGTTCATAAGAACCGACCCCTCAGAGTTGGTGAGCTGGAGTATCCGGGGGCGAAAGTCCTTTCCGCCCCCCCTGGGATCTGCGTCCATCGGTGTCCATCTGCGGTTATCCTGCAGCGTCGTTCCGGCTAGGGCGACGGGCGCTCGCTGCGCTTGGGCACGCCCTCGCGTTGTCGGAGACCCTCGTCGATCTTCTCGAACTTCCGCCGCTGTTCCGGGGTCAGTTCTTCCCGGATCTTCTCGCGCATACGCCGGAGTTCCTCGCGCGTCCTGGGTGCCAGGTCGTCCGCGAGGGCCCGAATCCGCTCCTGGCTTTCCCGCATGATCGCTTCGAGGCGCTGGCGCTGCTCCGGCGTGAGCTCGAGGTGTTTCTCAATCCGGCGGAAGAGATCACCTTGCTGGGCGGCCAACCGCTGGGTCAGCCACGGGCGCGGCAGGTCCGGGCTCGAGGTGGCCCAACGCGAGCCTTCGGGAGGACGCTTGATACCGTCGCCGACGACAACCCGGCGCGGCAGGTCCGGGCTCGAGGTGGCCCAACGCGGCCCGACGGTCTGGCGTCGCAGACCCACCGTGAGCCCGCCGGTGACGACGCCGGCGGCGAAGATCACCAGCGCGGCGAGGATGGGTTTCCAGGCACTCACCAGGAATCTCCCAGGTTGTCGAACGGCGCGAGGACCGCGCTCTCCAGATCCTCGGCCAGCACGTCCGGTGAGGCGGGATCGGTGCCAGCGAAGTAGGTCCAGGCGCTCACGGTGAGGCAAAGGGCCACGCACGGCGCGGCGGCCCGCCACAGGACGCGATTCCACAGCGCCCAGGCATCCACGACGGGCGTTTCCGCGAGCCGCGCCATGATCCGTTTCTCGAAGGCGTAAGGCACGGTGTCCGGGGGTGGATGAGCGCGAGCGGCGGCCAGCAGCCTGCGTTGAAGTTCGGTCAGGTTCATCGAGCTCTGGGGGTTCAGACGGTTTAGGTTCAGTGATCGGTTACAGTTTTTTCTCTCGCGCCAACCGCTCCAGGCACTTGCGCATTTCGGCGCGGGCGCGAAAGGCCCGGACTTTGACCAGCGTGGGCGACCAGCCGGTCAGGGCCGCGATCTCCTTGACCGATCGGTCTTCGAGTTCCAGCAAGGTGAGCACCAGCCGGGCGGCGGGGGAGAGCTTCTCCAGGACGTGCGCCACCAGTTCGCGGGCGGCGGCCGCGGTTTCGCTTGCCTCGGCGGGCGAAGCGGCAAAACGATCGAGCCAGTGGGTCTCGGCTTCCGAGAGGTCAGTGAAGCTGAACTCCCGGTTGCGCTGGTGCGAGCGGAGGAAGTCGTAGCAGGTCCGCACCGTCAGGCGCATCAGCCAATGCTCGAAGGGCGCGTCCCCGCGGTAGCCGGACAACTTGCGAAAGGCCTTGAGGAACACTTCCTGAACAATGTCCTCCACCTCACTCTCGCGCCGCGCATAGCGGCGGGCAGTGGCGAAGACGCGCGGCTGATACTTCCGCACCAGCGGCTCGAAGCTCGCGGTGTCTCCCGCCAACACCCCGGCGATGAGTTCCCCGTCGGGGCGCTCCCCGGTCGCGCCCTCTGCCATCGCTGACGGGGCGCCGGAAGCAGGAAGGCCCTCGCGCTCGCGCGTAACGGCCGATCCCTTAACCCGCTGCGCACCGGTTGAGCCCTCGTTTTGGCCGGCGTCCTCCATCGTCTGTTGCCCAGCCTCAGCACCCGGGCGGGCCGGCTATTCCCGGTGCCCGCACGCCCGTCCCCCGGGGGCGCCGTTTCACGGTCATGGGACTGCAGGGGGACTGTTGGTGCGCAGCCGGGCGGGTCTCGCGCCGGGATCGGGTGGGCGCAGTTCCCGACGGCGGGCGTTGCCGGAGAAGGCCTCCGGGCCTTGTTTCAGGATGGCCCGCAGCTTGTCCAACTGGGTTTCTTCCTGCGGCGTGAGCGTGCCATCAGCTTGCTTCTTCTCCAGATCGGTAACTCGCACTTCGAGGCGGGCGCGCATCTGTTTGCGCCGGGCCTCGGCTTCCGCCGGCGTGAGTTCCTGGGCGACCTCCGGCCGCTGCTGAAGGCGCGGCCGCTGTTGAGCGTCCCGCACCTGCCGCTCACGGTAGGCCCGGATCGTGGCCGGGCGTTCCTCCGGGGCGATGCTCTTGAGCCTCTCCTGGAACTCCTGGTGTGAGAGTCTGGGGGCGGGGGGCGCGCTATTAGTGCCAGTTGCCTGTCCCAAAGCAACCCAGCCAAGCGCCAGCCAGGTGGCGCCCATTCGGTGGATCCATCTACGAGTGCTCATGCGTTTCATCGTTGCGGTTGGCCGACCCGAGACAGCGCAGGGCTCAAGACTCGGTCCCGGGGCGGGAAGTTACACGCGGCGGCGGTTCAGGAGGGCGAAGGTCGGACTTGGTTCCAAGCGGGCGGGATGGCCATCCGTTCATTCGCGGTTGCCTTTCAGCGACCGTTCGAACTGCTCGCTGAACTGCGTGATGTCGGTCCGGATGCGGGCCGGGACCTCGATGAGGTTGGCTACCAGGCGTTCGGCGGATTCAGGCTTGCGGCGGATCAACTCCAACGCGGTGACCATCAGCGTCAGGTGGTTGTTGATGTTGTGCCGCATTTCCGAAAGCTGATTGTTCAATTCCGCCAGCTCCGCTGGGCTGAACGACACCGGCTGCGTAGGCAAACCCATGGGCTTAAGTTGGGGCCGCCTCAACCTGAATGCAAGCCGCTTCGCGGGTTCGCCCTGGCCTTGTTCTCTCTCCCCCCGCTGGTCGCCGCCGAACCCAGCGCTGCCCAAAGCCGACCGGGATTTGCGTTGGCAGCTTCCGACTCGGCCCGCATAGTGCGGGCATGGACAAGGACCGCGTGGCGGCAATCCTGTCGGAGCTCGGTGTCCTCCTCGAATTGAAAGGCGAGAATCCCTTCAAGACCCGGGCGTACGCCAACGCGGCGCGCGCCCTCGAGAATCTCCCCGAATCGATCGATCAGCTCGTGGCGGAGCACCGGCTGGGGGAGATCAAAGGCGTCGGCGAAGCGCTCCAGAAGAAGATCACCGAGTTGGTGACCACGGGGCGGCTCGGCTATTACGAGGACCTGAAGACGTCCTTTCCGCCCGGCCTGCTTGCCCTGCTCCAGATTCCCGGGCTCGGCCCCAAGAAGGTCAAGGCGCTCCACGAAACGCTCGGAATCGACAGCCTTGACACCCTTGAGGCGGCCTGCCGGGCCGGCATAGTCGCCACGCTGACCGGCTTCGGCGACAAGACGCAGGCGAAGATCCTCGCCGGAATCCAGTTCCGACGCACTTACGCCTCCCGGCATCTGCTCAGCGACGCACTGGCCATCGCCGCTCCGATCTTGGACCATCTCCGCGCCCACCCGGAGGTGATCCGATGCAGCGCCGCCGGCAGCCTCCGTCGGTTCAAGGAGACCATCGGCGACCTCGACTTCGTGGTGTCGTCGAAGGCCCCGGCGACGGTCATCAATTCGTTTGTCCACCTCCCGGGTGTTGAGAGCGTCAGCGCCCAAGGCGAGACGAAGGCGAGCGTGCTGCTCGAAGGCGGCCTCCAGGCAGACCTGCGGGCCGTCAGCGACGCGGAGTTTCCGTTCGCTCTCGCCTACTTCACCGGCAGCAAGGAGCACAGCATCGTCATGCGTCAGCGCGCCATCGACCGTGGCCTGCGCCTGAACGAATACGGCTTGTTCCGCTCAAAGGAAGAGACGCGCGACCCAAAGCTGCGGGTGGCGTGCCGGACGGAAGCGGAGCTCTACCGGCAACTCGACCTGGCAGAGATTCCGCCAGAACTGCGCGAGGACCGGGGCGAGTTCGAGGCCGCGGAACGAGACGAACTGCCCAGGCTTCTCGAGTGGACCGATCTCAAGGGCTCGCTCCATAACCACTCGAACTGGAGCGACGGCCGGGAGTCGCTCGAGGAGATCGCCGCGCAGATGGACGAGTTGGGCTGCGCCTACTGGGCGATCACCGATCATTCGCGGTCGTCCTTCGTTGCCAACGGACTGGACGAATGCCGGCTCCGCGAACAACTCCGGGCCGTCGCTCAAGTGAACCAGGCGCTGGCGAAGGCAGGCCGCGAATTCCGGCTCCTGTCCGGCACGGAGGTGGACATCCTCGGCGATGGCCGGCTCGACTTCCCGGACGATCGGTTGGCCGAACTGGACATCGTCGTGGCCAGCATTCACCAAGGTTTCACTGGCCGCGAGGCGGAGATGACGAAGCGGTTGATCCGGGCGGCGGAGAACCCGTACGTCCACCTGCTGGCGCATCCGACCGGCCGGCTGTTGCTGGAGCGCGAGGCCTACGCCGTGAACCAGACGGCCGTCATCGACGCCTGCGCGGAAACCGGCACGTGGATCGAGCTGAACGGCAATCCGTATCGGTTCGACCTTGACTGGCGGCTCTGGCCGTACGCCAAAGGCAAAGGCGTCAAGTGCGTGATCAACTGCGATGCCCACCGCCGTGAACACGCCGGCTTCCTCCGGCTCGGGGCCGGCGTGGCGCGCAAAGGCTGGCTCACCCGCGCGGACGTGATCAACACCCTTCCGCTGGCATCGTTGAGGAAAGAGCTGATGGCAAAACGGACGCGGCGAGCGGCGCTTCGCTCACCGGCGGACCCCTAACCATGGCTTGCTGGATTCGAGTGGTGCAACCGATGGGCCAATGGGTTAGACGGCGTTGGTGGGTGCCGGCCATCCTGCTGCTGGCCGGCTTGATCGGCTTCGGTCTGATCCGGGCGCTCGTCCGCCGTGAACCGCTCCATGCCGGACGGCCGGTGAGTGCCTGGGCGCGCGACCTGAACCACCCGGACCCGCTGGTGCGCAGCAACGCCACCACTGCCCTCCGCGCCGTGGGCCCCGTCGCGGTGCCGTCCTTGATCCGGTTGCTCAAGAAGCGGGATTCACGGCTCAAGAAGCCCTTCCTTGATGCTGCCCCCGGCCTGCCGCTCGCGGTCCGGCGTGCCTTCATCCGGGTCGTCAAGCCGTTCGATGCGGAGATCGACCGGCTGGCCGCCGTTCAAGCGCTGACGGTTCTCGGCACCAACGTGCCCGTGGCCCCGCTGGCCCGCGCGCTCCATGATCCGGGACGTCACATCGCCGCCCAGGCAGCGACGGCTCTGGGGCAGATGGGGCGGCCGGCGGTGCCTGCCCTGATCACTGCGTTGAGCGATCGAGACGGCTACGTACGTTCCATGGCTGGCTACGCGCTCAGCCTCTCCGGCCCCTCAGCCGTCGAGGCCGTGCCGGCGTTGATCCAGCGGTTCGCCGACCCGGAACGCGGCATCCCCCCCCAGGCAGTGTACGCGCTCAGCCGGATTGGCTCGCCCGCCGTGCCGGCCCTGACTGCCTCGCTCAAACATCCAGACCCACGAACCCGCGCCGGTGCCGCGCGAAGCCTGGGCACGCTTCGACCCGTGGACACCAACGCCGTCCAGGCCTTGATCGACACCGCCCGGGACGCCGACCTGGAAGTCCGGCACGCCGTGGTGGAAGCGATCGGCCAAACGCAGCCCTATTCACCCCAAAGCGTGGCCGCCCTGACCAACGCGTTGGCCGATGCCGAAGCGGTCATCCGCCGGAAAGCCCTCGAAGGGCTCCAGCGCGGCGGGCGTCGCGCTGCGCCGGCCGTGCCCTCGTTGATGGTCGCCTTGAACGACGAGAACGACGAAATCCGGGCCGGCGCCGCCCGAGTGCTCGCCAAGATCGGTCCGGCGGCCGAACCCGCTCTCCAGAATCTGTATGCGCGCCTCAACGACCCCAGCCCCGCCGTCCGATCCAACGTGCTGCAGGCGCTGAAATCCATCGCTCCTGCCGACGCACCCCCGCCCCGTTCGCCCTAAGCCCCGGCTTGTCCGGAGCCGGCGACGGGTCTCGATTCGCGTGGGCGATGCCTCAGGTTCGCATCGTTGACAGGTCCACCGGTGCCGCCCATGCTCGGCGCCGACGATGCTTGAGCAAACCGTCCAGATCGTCTCCAACGAGCGCGACACCGACCTTTACTTCCGGCTGGTCCTGCGCGCGCCGCGGATCGCCCCGCTCGTCCAGCCAGGACAGTTCGCCCACCTTCGCATCCTACCACTGAAGGACGCGTTGCTGCGTCGCCCCTTCAGCATCTTCCAGGTTACGGCGGACACCTTCTCCATTCTCTACAAGAGCGTTGGGAAAGGCACCGAGGTGCTCGCGCCAATGCGACCGGGCGAGGAACTCAGCGCCATCGGCCCGCTCGGCCACGGCTTCACCGTCCCGGCACCGGGTGGTGAGACGCCGTTGCTGGTCGCCGGCGGCTACGGCATGGCGGCGATGTATCTGCTGGCGCAACGCTCGCCGCAGAAAGGGATCGTGTTCGTCGGCGGCCGGCGCCGGATCGATATCCTGTGCGAAGCGGAATTCCGCGCGCTCGGCTGGGAGGTGCGCGTAACCACCGAGGACGGCAGCCACGGTGAGAAGGGCTTGGTTACACAGCCACTGATCACCGAATTGCAGCGGGAGGTGCCTCACTGGAAGGTGTTCGCCTGCGGGCCGACGCCGATGCTCAAGGCCGTCGGCGAGGTTGCTGAAGACTTCAACGTGCCCGCGGAGCTTTCGATGGACGAACACATGTGTTGCGGCGTGGGCGTCTGCCTCACCTGCGTGATCCCGGTCAAAACCGGCGACGGTTGGGAATACCAGCGCACCTGCACCGAAGGGCCGGTCTTCGACTCGCGCCAGGTTGCGTGGGAGGTGGCGAGCTGAATAGGTTCGCCCCGGCGCCGGCGGGCCCCATTGGGGGGCCTCTGAAGATTTCAGAAGATTCCTTGAAAGAACCCATCGAACTCCGCGATTAACTCGCTCAGACACGGATATGAGCCAGGCCCCGGAGAACATTGCGGAAACGCGGCAGACCTGGTTGAACCGCCTCAAGAACTGGGACGATCAGGAGAGTTGGCCGGAGTTCTCCTCCGCGAGGACAGTCTCCCAGTCGTCGATGGGAACCCGTCTTTTGGCAGGGATTGTGGGCGTGAGATTCTGCTCTTGTTGGTTGGGGATGATGCTGCTACACGGTCTTTGTCGGTCCAGGACAGGTTTCTTTCGCTTGCAGTAAGCATTATGAAACGCACCCTTCATTCCAAAGAAAACACCATGAAAACACGGCTCGCTTCCCGCCTGGCCTTCGCGGCCCTGGTCGGTCTGACCCTCGTCTCAACCCGGCTTGACGCCGTCGAGGTGAACATTGACTTCGAGGACGGCGCTGGCCGGGAGGGGCAACCCATCGGCGCCTTCTATGCCCCATACGGCGTCACTTTCAGCAACGCCGTCTGGCTCACGGCCGCGATGATCAACACGACCACTCCCGACCATTGGATCAGCGGCAGCGTCGCCTTGGGTGCCCAGCACGGGTGCGATGTGAACCGTCCGTGGATATTTCCCGGGGTCACCAATCCCATCGTGCTGTGGTTTGATCCGCCGGTGTTCTTGGTGAGCCTCGAGGTATATGACGTGGGCACCAACGGCGCACGGATTCGCGCGTTCAGCGCCGATGGCGCGGCCGGCGGCGGCACCGACACCGTGGTCGGGCCAGACGCCGGTCCGGGCAACGGCCCTTACACCCTCTCCGTCGCCGGAACCGGCATCGGGCGGGTGGAGTTGAATCAGCCGTTCTACGCCGGGAACACGGACGGGATCTCGTTCGACAACCTCAGCTTCCACACCAGCAGCGACTCGATCGTGATCGGCGGCCCGGTGACCAATCCCGCCAGCGGCCATGTCTATTATCTGCTGCAAACGAACTCGTGGCACGCCTGCGAACAGGTTGCGATCGGCCTGGGCGGCCATCTGGCGACGGTCAACGACGAAGCCGAGCAGAACTGGATTTTCAGCACCTTCGGCTCGTTCGGCGGTGTCCCGCGCTACCTCTGGATCGGGTTGTCGGACTACCAAGTGGAGGGGACGTTTGTCTGGGCCGATGGGGATGCCAGCACCTACCGGCATTGGAACGACGGCGAACCCAACAACCACACCTCCGACACGAGCAACCAGGATTTCACCCTTATCTACCCTCCAAACAACTCAAGGGCGGGCAGATGGAATGACGCCTCAGGACGAGCGGCGAACAACGCCTGCGGCGTCGTCGAGGTCGTACCCGGGCCGGCCTCGCAGATTGCCATTCGTCAGGCCGTGGAAATCAGTTGGACCACCCAGACCACCAACCGCTACCAGGTTCAATGGGCTTCGCAGGTGAACTCCAACGCCTGGTTCAACCTCGGCGCGCCGGTCCAGGGCACCGGGGCGAACGGCGGCGTTTTCGACACGACTCGCGAGGGATCGCAACGGTACTACCGCGTTATCACTCTGCCCCAGTGACCGGCTGGCACGAAGTTCGGAGGACGAACGGATTCCCTCCAGTTGGGCGGCCATTTGTGGGCGTGCCTGGTGCGATGGGAACCGCGGCTTCCGGTCGTTGGGACATCAACCACGAAGCCAGGCAAAGAATCTTTGCAAGAACCGGCCGCGATCTGCGATTAACTCATCAAGACGCGAATAT
>Ga0315286_10007311_pt1 | contig 10795 bp, 12 predicted proteins | sample YL17G10_0_MG_FD_205038 | JGI IMG/M metagenome (GOLD analysis project Ga0315286, IMG submission 205038) | Sediment microbial communities from Yellowstone Lake, YNP, Wyoming, USA - YL17G10_0 | ecosystem: Environmental > Aquatic > Freshwater > Lake > Sediment | place: USA: Wyoming | collected...
ACTATACGGAGGCTGGGACGGGCAACTGGGCGGACAAATCGTCGAAGTGCGGACTCCTTCAAAGAGACATCCTCGACCGACTTAATGCCGTGATCTTCTAGGACCGCAAGCGTTGGGCCTGCCGTTGCCATGTCTGACGAACCGTCGGATCCAGCGGAAGCCAGATCGTAGCAACGAGGATCAGGCATATTGACGCGGTCAGGGTGAGGCTCCACCAGTGGTCCGCGCGCCAGAACACACCCAGTGCGGTACTGGCGCCGATAGTGCCTACGGCGCACACGACCTTCCAGCGCCACTGCTTCGCGTCATACCCATCCGGAGGTGGCAGGCGACGCCGCAATCGCAAGTACAACCAGACTGTGAACGCACCGCTGCTGATCCCAACAGCCAGGGGGGCTCCGGCCATGCCGATGACGCGTAGCAGTGCCGCCATCAGGGTGAAGCGAGTGACTGCCTCTAAGCCGCCAGCCAATGCTGGGCGGGCCATATCTCCAGTAGCGCCGAGCAGGCAAGAGTAGACGTTGTTGAACACCAACGCCATGACGGAGAGGGCCACTAGCGTAGTGACTGCGTGTCCCGCAAAGAACTTCGGACCCAGCCACAGTGCAACGAACGATGCGTTCGCAAACAAGTAGACCGCTAAAGCAATCATGCCGACCGTCAGAGACACCGAGACGATTCTCGACACGAGTCCAGCCGACCGCTCCCTGTTACCCTCCGCGACGTGATGCGCGAAGCCTGCCACCACCGACCCGAGCACTCGATCCATCATTATCTGTACTATGTCAGCTGCACGCCGCGTGACACTGAATGCCACAGCATCTTCCGGTCGCATCATCGACGAAATCAGCGTCGGCTCGATTCTTCCAACTAATGCGTTGCCAGCCTTGCCGACGAGCATCGCCGGGCTGAGCCGGAGCAGCTCCGTCATCGTCGCCCGGTCCCACCGTAGCGGAGAACCAGTACTTCGAACTAACCGCAGGCTATAGGTCAGCGTCACAGCGACTGTAAGGGTGCTACCTGAGACCATGCCCACCGGAAGGGAATATAGCCCAAGGTCCTCCTGGAAACAGAGAATCATGACCAATACGGAAAACACACCACCAACGGAAATCATCATTGACGGGACGAATGGGCGCAACAGGGCATCTGCCGTGTTTTTCTGCCCGTACCCGAAGATGGTTAGCCCCATGGCAAGACAAGCCAGCAGATTGCATCTCGTCAACAGCGGGGCTTCCTGAGGCGTTGCGCCAAGCCAGCCAGGCAGGAACGGGCACAGCGCAATTGCGGCGAGCATGAGAACGCCGATTAGAACAGTCTGCAATAAGAGTCCATTGAAGTAGTAAAGGCCAATGGTTCGCGCGTCCCTGCGGCCGTAGGCGGCAGCCATCCGTTGTCCCATTACGCCGGCGATGCCCAGGTCCAACATGCCGAGCCATCCAATCACGCCACCTGTAGCCAACCACAGACCGTAGAGGCGCACCGGAATGTGGCGCAAGTACATCGGGACCATTACGATGCCGGTAACGATCGAGACGCCAATTGCGCCATAACCGAGAATCGCATGGGTTGCCGCAGCGCGGCGGCGACTCGCTGGACGAGCCCAGATGTCTTCCCGTCTTTGCATGACTGGTCGGGATTTCGACTAGGCCGTAACGGTCGCCCGAGCGGCGCGATGATTGTTTAGAAACCAGCTATAGGATTGGGCGATTCCATCTTCGAGTTCGATCCGATGGCGCCATCCCCATGTATGCAGGCGGGTCACATCCAGGAGTTTCCTAGGGCTGCCGTTGGGTTTCGTTGGGTCGAATAGGAGTCGAGCGGATGGGTAGACGATTCGTCCCACGAGCCGTGCCAGTTCAGAAATTGGGCTCTGCCGGACGCGTGGAATTCGCCAGGATTCCACCAACCGTGCCTGCCACCAGAAACACGAACTCCGGCCGGTTGGCCCGGAACCAGTAGTTGACGGCTGCTTGGTCACGCAGGTCCAACTGCTCCTGGGTAGCATAGAGAATGCGCTGAAAGCCTTCGGCGTTCAGTCGACGCAGGATCGCCGACACTACGAGGCCTGTATGGCCGGCCGGCCACATAGACACTGGACTCGAGGTTGAGGGTAGTTATCAGTGTTGGGTTTCAGTCAAACAGCTGACACGTGGAGAGCACTGTGCCTTTAATGTCCTTCGCGGCGAGAGTCGGAGGCGCCATCAGCGGCCACGAGATGCTCAGGACCGGGTCCTTCCAGAGCAGTGTGCGCTCGTGCTCCGGGGCGTAGTAGTCGGTGGTCTTGTAGACGGTCTCAGCGACGTCGGAGGTGACCAGGAAGCCGTGGGCGAAGCCTTCAGGAATCCACATCTGGTGCTTGTTTTCGGCTGACAACACTGCGCCTACCCATTTCCCAAAGGTCGGAGATTCCCGCCGAAGGTCCACTGCTACGTCGAATACCTCTCCTAGAACCACGCGTACGAGTTTCCCCTGTGGCTGGCGGACCTGGTAGTGGAGGCCGCGAAGGACGTGGCGCACGGAGCGCGAGTGGTTGTCCTGCACGAAGGGGCGAGTGACGCCGGTGACGCGGCGAAACTCTTCCTCACGGTACGTTTCCATGAAGAAGCCGCGATCGTCCTCGTGGACGGTGGGTTCGAAGATCAGGACGGAGGGGATGGAGGTGGGGATGATGTTCATGGGCCTGGTCCCCGGCTTTCGCCGGGGTGACGGACTGGTCTGCTGAATCGCAGGACTGAAGTCCTGCGCCACGTACGCACGGTCCTGCGCCACGACGAACTCAACGTGCCAAGCCTCGGACCATGGCGGCGGGTTTGGCGAGGCGCAGGGCGCGGAGTTTGCGATACAGGTTCGTTCGTTGGATGCCCAGCGACTTGGCGGCATCAGGTATGCGGCCGTGGTGCTGGGCGACGACGGCGGCGACGTACTCGCGCTCGAACCGCTGCCGGGCCTCGCGAAGCGACGCGCCGAGCGCGGGATGCGGGCCGTTGGGGACGTCGAGGCTGACGTGATCGAGCAGCGCCTGGAGCGTGATGGTGCAGTGGGGCGTGGCCTGCACCAGGCTGTCGAGCAGGTCCCTCAGTTCGCGCGAATTGCCGTGCCACGGCATGGCCGAAAGCACAGCCTGGGCGCCGGTGTCCAGGGTCTTGTCGGCGGCGTCGCGCTCGCGGCAGGCCCGCGTCACGAAGAACTGCGCCAGCGCGGGGATGTCCTCGCGCCGCTCGCGCAGGGGCGGCAGCGCAATCCGGAACTCGGCGAAGCGGCGATGGAGATCGAGGCGGACACGCCCCTCGTCTATGTGCGACTGGAAATCGACATCGACGGCGGCCATGGGGCGCGCGGTGAACGGGAGGGCGTCGCCGCGGGGTCGTTCGATGAACTCACGATCGCGGAAGAGCGTGGCCAGCCGCGACTGGACCCGCGCGGGCAACTCCTGGAGATGGCGGAAGAAGATGGTGCCGCCAAGGGCGTCGTGCAGGCGCGAGCCGGCGTAGACAACCTCGGGCGCGCGGCCGCGCGACTCCGCGTTTTCATGGCCGTTGCCGGGCACGCCGAAAATCTGGCGCTCGGCCTCGGCGGGGAGCAGGGTGTCGCAGTCGACGGTGATGAAGGGGGCGTTCGGGGTCGCTGCCTGGGCCCCGGCTTCCGCCGGGGCGACGGCGGAGTGGGCGCACGCATGGATGGCGCTGGCCACGAGGCCGCGGCCGGTGCCGGGCTCGCCGGACACCAATACGCCGGTCCGTGAGACAGCGGCCTTGTGGATGTGGCCGAGCACCTCGCGCATCGACGGCGATTCGCCGACGATCTCGGCGCCCGAGAGGCGTTCGTGGATGGTCATGGTTGGTGCATAGCTTCGCCATGTGACTTACAGGATGAACCGCTCCTGCAGGCCTGGTGAAGGTATATCGGCGGGTCACGTCGCGCGCGGCAGACTGGCTACCGCACAGCAAGCGGCAATTCTACTCCTCGGGCGGGCTGTGTCAAGAGAGAAACAGGAGCTGACGAGGGGGATACAGACGATGGCTGGATTCCCGCTTTCGCGGGAATGACGAATGGGGAGGCGGGAATGACGAGGAAGGACGCCACCTGGATTCCGGCTCGTGCCGGAATGATGACACGGAATGCCCTTGGGACAATCCGATCGGAGATCGCCAAGTCTCTTCTTTCCATGATTCGGTATACTGCGGTTCGTGCCGTTCAGACCTCATTGTTCATGGCGCGTCGGGAAGCGGGCGGCTCTTCTGTGCTTGTTCTTGTTGGCGGGCGGCAATCCTGCTCTGGCTCAAACCCAGGTGCCTGACCCCTGGGAGCAGGCGCGAGTGAGAATTGGTCCCGTTGCCTTCACTCCCAGGTTGGTCTTGAAAAACCTCGGTTGGGACAGCAACGTGTTCAATGAGTCCGAGGACCCGAAACAGGATTTCACGGTTACTGCCGGCGGCCTCGTGGACTGGTGGATGCGCGCCGGAGACGTTCGCCTCATCAGCACCGTTCAAGCCGACTACGTGTACTACACCACGTACGCCTCGCAGCGAGGCTGGAACCACGGCGAGAACCTCAGGATTGAGTATCGGCTCAATCGGATCCGGCCCTATGGACTGGGCTCCTACCTGTCGACCGCTGACCGTCTCGGTTACGAGATCAACACCCGTCAGCGCCACAGCGAGGGTGCGCTCGGGGCTGGGCTCGATGTTCGCGCCACCAGCAAGACGCAACTGGACTTCTCCGCCCGCCAGACGTCGTACACATACCCGAGCGACGCGGTCTATGGCGGCCAATCGCTGGCTGAATCTCTCAGCCGCACGGGCCGAATCGGCAGTGTCACCCTCCGATACTCCGCGACACCGTTGACGGCGCTGACGGTCCTCGGTGAATATCGCGAGGAGCGATACGACGAGTCGCCCGAGCGCGACAACGACTCCTTCCGAATCATGCCCGGCGTGCAGCTCGATCCTTTCGCTCTTATCAAAGGCAGCGCGCGTGTCGGCTACTTACACCTTCATGCGCCTTCACCGAGTATTCCCGACTACTCCGGTGTCGTAGCAGACGTGAATCTGAGCTACGTCCTCCTCGGACGTACGAGATTCTCGGTTGGCGTGAAGCGGGACATCCAGTTTTCGTACGACATCGCGGAGTCGTACTATGTGTTGACCGGAGTGGACGGGTCTGTGCGCCAGGGTCTTGGCATGGGATGGGACGTGGAAGCCCGCGGCTACAACCAGCGGTTGGCGTACCAGCAGACGTTCGGCACCACCGACGTTGCGGCCGGCCGGGTGGATCGCGTCCAGTCGTACGGCGGGGGTGTCGGTTATCGCCCGGGCCAGAGCATAAGGATTGGATTCAATATCGATTACTATCGGCAGCGGTCTGACTATTACCCTGGCTACAACACGCTCAGGTACGGGCTCTCGTCGACGTACGAGTTCTGAGACGACGCGCAGCCACGAAAGAGCGTCTGGATTCCCGCTTTCGCGGGAATGACGGGTTCTGAGGGCGCGCGGAAACTGCGCGCTCTCCTCAGCCCCGCCATCGCAGAATCTGCAACCCTCAAATCGGCACGTCGTGCGGAGGCCCGGATTTCCGCCTCGTTTCAGGCCCGCGCGCCGGGTCTACGGACCCGGCCTCCATCAAGACGACGATGTATGATGCAGCCGATGTCGAGAGTGCCGCCGTTCAATCGTCCCGCCACTTACGAAGACCTGGTCAAGCTGCCAGACCACCTCGTGGCCGAGATCGTGGACGGCGAACTGCACGCAACGCCGCGGCCGGCGCCGAAAAGCGATAGGGGTCAGACTCGAGTCTGACCCCGGTGGCCGGCCGCGCGAAAATGCCCAGCGGCGATGGCCTTTCCATCGCAGAATCTGCAACTCCCGGCTCGGCGCGTCTTCCGTGCGCTATCCCTATACCCGCCTCGAGACGCAGCCTGCTCCGAGCGACCACGTGGTGACTGCCTGTGTGGACCCGGAACTAGGCCGGGAGGGGTTCTCGTACACCCTCGCGTCTGGAGCCGAGGGCACGGTCCGCGGCGAGCAGGTTCTCGACTACAGCAAGGACCCGAGGTACCTGCGCGATGTTCTGCCCCATCCCCATGAATTGACGCTTGCGGCTCAGCAGCGCCTGAGGAACATCGCATCATCCCCCCGCCAGGTCATTCACGCTCGTTGATCCTAGGTTCGCTAGCGAGGCTCCGCCTCAAACCGCCGAGGATCCGTCCGCGGATTGCAGCGGACCTTCGCTATGAGCGCTCGGCCACAGGGTGGCCGCGCTTAAGACAGACTCCAAAGCGTACGGCAGGAACTTGCCTCATTCGTCACGATCTTGGCTTTGGAAGATGTCTAGAGTCCTACTCAGCTAAGGGAGAAACTTGGCGGGAGACTCTGGCGGCCGGGGTTGCCTGGTGCGTACACGAAACCCGGGGTCTGCCTTCGACTTCGCTCAGGCCAGGAAAGACCCCGGGCTACGACGATCAGAATCGCAGGACTAAAGTCCTGCGCCACGTGGAGTCCTGCGCCACGTGAAGATGCCGGCGTTCGCCGGGGTGACGCACGGAGCCGTTACGCCGACTTGCGTGGCGCGCGCACACGCGCGGGTTTCTCGGCGGCCATGGCCACGGGCATACGCGTCCACGCCGGAATCGCAGCGGCCTTGGTGCCCGCGGTGATCCGCGCGGGAACCGTGGCCAACTGCGCCTTCAACATCTTCGGCTTCTGCTGGAAGGCCGCGACGGCCGCGCGCATGATGCGCTCGGCGGACTTGGGCTCGACTTCGGACCCGAGGGCGATGCGCAGCCGCTGGATCGCGCGCGCATGCAACTGCGATACGCGAGACTCGTTCACCCCGATCTTTGCGCCGATGTTCTTCATCGTCGCGTCGCCGTAGTAGTAGAGCCCCACCACCTTGCGCTCGCGCCACGGCAGCGACGCGATGGCGGCGCGCACACGCTCTTCGGTCTCGTTGCGCTGATAGGCCTTGTCGGGCGACTCGGGCTCGGACGGGATGAGAACGGTCGGCAGGTTCGTGTCGTCGACGTTGTCGACGTTCGTGTGCGGAGACGTGGACTCGATGGTGTTGATGCGGACGATGGTGCGGCTGAGGCGCTTTTCGTCGGACCCGACCTTGGCGGCGAGATCCGCCATGGACGGCTCGCAGCCGAGAGTGCGGCGCAGTTCCTCGCGCGCAGCTTCGAGCTCGCGGCGCACGCGGCGGACGCCACGCGGCCAGGCCTCCCTGCGCAGGGCATCGATCATCGCCCCGCGGACGCGGCGCTCGGCGAAGGTCTCGAACTTGATGCCCCGGCCTTCGTCGAAGCGCTGGGCCGCGTCGATGAGGCCCATCACGCCGTCCTGCACCAGATCACCGATGTCGATCGAGTGGGGCATCCCCGCGGCCATGCGGCGCGCAAGCGACGCCACAAACGGCAGAGTTTTCACGACCCGTGTCTGGTTGTCCATCGAGAGCGTCTGGGCGTTCATCGTGGTCTCCGGTGTCCGTGGTGCGTTTCGTCGCGTTGGGCTCAACGTCGGGCCGGGCCAGCGTTCGTGACGGCCGGTCGTGGCGGTCTCTATCGCAACCCTGGTGCCACTTTTCGCCGATAACGCGCCGCAGCGGGCCAGCGCGGAACCGTCCGTATAAATCGATGCAATTGAACGACTTACTAGTGGGGAGACGGGTAATGGCGTGCAGTTGTTGGCAGGGGTAAAAGGGCGAATTCGTCACATAATTGACAATGGGCAATGCTCAACGCGTCAAGGCACTGACAAGTTCGGTCTAGGGAGACACCCTGGCGAGAGGGACTGCAAGAGGCGAGGGCTGCCCCGGGCGAGAGGGACCAGGCGGGAGGCGGCGCCCAGGCAAGAAGGACCTGCGAGAGGCGAGAGCCGACCCCAAACGATGCGAGCTACGGCTTCGTTGTCACACCCTCCACGGTCAGGCGGATTTGTCGGGCGGTGGTGAGCGCCTCAACTGTGGCAAGTACCACCTGGGACGCGCGCGCTTTCTGACGTTCATCCTGCGCCTTCGCCTCAATGAGTTCGGCGTGAGACAGGATGATGCCGAGTTGGTTGTTCAGCGTGTGGAACAGCTGACGCAGCCCGGCGGGATCGGTGCTCACTTATGCGCCTCGACCGCGGTCGTGGAGGTTCCGTCGTAGACGGGCTGCCCCAATTGCGGGTCGCGCCACAGGGAATCAACAAAAATGCGGACCGAGCCGCCAGCCGTCCGGACGTATTCCACCTTGCCTGCCGTGATCCAGTTGTAGATGGTGCGCCGGCTGACGCCAACGAGGACGCAGGCTTTCATGATTGAGATGGCTTTCCGTTCCACGACTTACCCCCCGTGAAAGGGTATCGGCCGGATTCCGGAAAGCTGTAGGAGTCGGCTCCCAGACACGCATGGTCTGAAGACCCTCGATAACAGCGATTGCGGGCTCCAACGAAGAGAAGGCTTCCGCCGGAATGACGCACGGTGTCTTTGCCGGGTGGCAGAGACTGCCATGTGGCGCTGGCGGAGGACGCGGATGCCGCGCTTGCCCGACATCGCGTAGTTCGCGCTCGCCCCGGACTGGCTGTGCGAGATTCTCTCGCCCTCGGCGGCGTCGTTTGACCGTGTGAAGAAGTTGGCCACCTACGCGCGCAAGCAGGTGGCGCACGCATGGCCCATAGACCCGGAGGCGGGGACGCTGGAAGTGCTGTGCCTGGACGGCGGCCAGTGGACGATTCTCGCGACGCACGCGGGTTTGGAGGTCATGCGGGCCGAACCCTTCGCCGGGACTGAGCTGGAACTCCAGTCCCTCTGGGCCGATCCGGCGGACGGAGAAGAGTGCCCCGTGGCGTATGGCCTGCGGCCACCCGGCAGCTGAAGCTGCCGGGCTACGGGACCTCCCGGGTTCCATCGAATGGTTTTTCGCGGAATCTCATTTCGGTCGATTGCGGCCGGGACCGCCTGGCGGCCGGCGCCTGAATGAGTGCGGGCCGCCAGGCTTGAACCCTGGAGAACGCGGGGGACTCGCGGGCTTGCCGCCGCTTGGCTTCCCTGGCCTGCCTGGCCTGAGCGTAGTCGAAGGCAGCGAAGCCGAAGGCGGGCCGAGATGCCGCTGCTTCCAGCGCTTCCGCGCCTCACCTGGCGGCAGTTTGTACTTGTCGCGCGGGTCTTTGTGCTCGCCGCCTGGACGCCAGTCCTTGCCGCGACGCGGTTCCTTCGGATGTTCCGCCCGAGGCGCGCGATCACGATCACGGTCCGGCGGCGGGCCCTTGGGACGATCTGCCCGCGGGCCCACCGGTCGATCGCCAAATCCGCGCCTGTCGCCCTGGCGTGCGCGGAACTCGCGTCCTTCGCGGTCACGCTGGTCGCGGAAGTCGCGCACGCGCTCGAGTTGGCGCTCTTCCCTTGCCTGCTCCGGCGAATCCCACAGCTTCCCGCCCGAGAACCACTTCAGCAGCGCGCCGGGGTTTTTCTTCTTGAGTTGGTTGAAGAGCGGCATGATCTCGTCCCGCTCGCGCGCTCGAAACGACGTGGGCACGCCGTCGAGGATTATTGTCCAGTACGCAAATCTCGGTGGCATCACCGCACCTCATCCAGCAGCCGACGCAAATACCGTCCGTAGTCGCTCTTGCCGAGGGTGGCGGCGAGGCGTTCGAGTTGGGCAGCGTCAATCAGGCCCAGGTTGAACGCGATCTCTTCGGGGCACGCGATCTTCAGGCCCTGCCGCCGCTCGATAGTCTGGATGAAGAGGCTGGCCTCCAGCATCGACTCGTGGGTGCCGGTGTCGAGCCAAGCATAGCCGCGCCCCATCTTCTGGACGGAGAGTTGGCCGCGCTCGAGATATAGGCGATTGAGTTCCGTGATCTCCAGTTCGCCTCGCGCCGAGGGTTTCAAAGACGACGCGAGCGCCGTCACCTGGCTGTCGTAGAAATACAGGCCGGTGACGGCGTAGTTCGACTTCGGGCGCTGCGGCTTCTCGTCGATCGAGGTGGCGTGGCCGGCAGCGTCGAACCCCACCACGCCGTAGCGCTCGGGGTCCTCCACGCGATACGCGAACACGGTGGCGCCCTCGGTGCGGGCGGTCACGCGGGCGAGCAGGCCCTGCAGGCTGTCGCCGTAGAAGATGTTGTCCCCGAGCACCAGCGCGGACGGGTCGCTGCCGACGAACGACCGGCCGATGATGAACGCCTGCGCAAGGCCGCCGGGCTCGGGCTGCACGGCGTAGCGAATCGCGAGGCCCCACTGGGCGCCGTTGCCGAGCAACTGTTCGAAGCGCGGGGTGTCTTGAGGCGTCGAGATGATGAGGATGTCGCGGATGCCCGCCAGCATCAACGTGCTGAGCGGGTAGTAGATCATCGGCTTGTCGTACACGGGCAGCAACTGCTTCGACACGGCCTGCGTGACCGGATATAGCCGGGTACCCGCCCCGCCGGCCAGGATGATGCCTTTGCGTGTGCTCATGCCGGGGCCATTGTACTGCCAGAAGCGGCTTTGGGACCTGTGGAACAGGTCTTGAGACCTGTTCTCGCAGGACTGAAGTCCTGCGCCACGTCGTGTTGAGACGGTCCTTACAGATCGTCGGAGAACGACCCGCCCGGGCCCATCCCGCCCGCGCCGCCCATTCCATCCGTGCCGCCATCGTCTTCGCCGCCGCCCGCGCCGCCGGCCATTTCTTCTTCCATGGCCTGCTCGATATCGCCCACGTCCTCGCCCATTTCCTGGCCCATCTTCTTCATGAATGTCGCGACGCTGCGCGGATCGTTCTCGTCGAGGCCGGAAAGAGCGGAAGGATCGGCAAGGGTGTCGAGGCGCGCGTCTT
>Ga0315286_10007316_pt1 | contig 10793 bp, 6 predicted proteins | sample YL17G10_0_MG_FD_205038 | JGI IMG/M metagenome (GOLD analysis project Ga0315286, IMG submission 205038) | Sediment microbial communities from Yellowstone Lake, YNP, Wyoming, USA - YL17G10_0 | ecosystem: Environmental > Aquatic > Freshwater > Lake > Sediment | place: USA: Wyoming | collected...
CTCGTCGAGCCGGAACGGAATCAGCTTCCCGGCTCGTGCAGGGACTTCATCGGCGCGCACAGCGTGGTGGACATCTCGAACGCCGAGACTGGCGTGTCGATCGCCACGCTTGACGCGCCGCTCCTCGAATTGGGCGCCATCACCGACGAGCGCCAGAACGACCGCGGCACCCGCAACTGGCGGGATCGAACGGCGGCCGGCACCACCGTGTACGCGTACCTGCTGAACAACTACTGGCACACCAATTACAAGGCGTACCAACAGGGTCCGCTGACGTATCGCTTCGTCGTCCGGCCGCACGCCGCCTACGACCCGCTGGTGCTGCGCCGTTTCAGCGACGAGCAGGACCAGCCGCTGCTGGTTTTCCCGGTAGATCCGGCGGAGCCCGAGCTTCGCGCGCCCTTCACGCTCGCCGGCGACCCGGTCACGCTCTCGTCGCTGCGTGTCTCGGACGATGGGGCGGCGATCGTGGCGAGGATCTACAACCCGTCGACGAAGGCTGCTTCCGTGACGCTGCGCCCCTCGGCACCTGGGGCGCGTCTCTCGGTTGTGACGGCCGACGGACTCCAGCCTACGGTGGATGGACGCGTGGTGCTCCCGCCGCTTGCGACGCGCACCCTGCGAATGGAGCTGCGTTGACCCGAGCCCTCGACCGGCGGCGCAGTGCTAAGATGCGCTCCGTGTAGAACTTAGGGCTCAGCTCGCCCCTCAATCCACGTGTGCCTATGATGAGTGACGCGTTCAAGGATATCGAGAAGCTCGAGGCGGATCTCTGGGAAGCCGCGGATCAACTCCGGGCCAACTCCAAGCTGACATCCAGCGATTACTTCATGCCGGTGCTCGGCGTTATTTTTTTGCGTCATGCCGCCAACCGTTTCGACGCCGCCTCTCGACAGATTGAGGAAGACAAAGCGGCTGGGCGTATGCCGAAGCGCAGGGTGCAACCGGCAGACTACCTGCGCCGCCGCGCGCTCTGGCTGCCCGAGTGCGCCCGCTTCGACTGGGTCATGCAGCAGGCCGCACTGAGCGGCAGCGACCTGCCGGGCCTCGTCAGTGCCGCGATGACCGCCATTGAGGCCGAGTTCGCGCCGCTCTCGGGCGTCCTGCCAAAGGACTATGGCATTTTCGAGTCTGGTGTTCTCGACGCCCTGATGCGACTGTTCAACAGCGAGCGCATCAAGCAGGCGACCGGGGACGTGTTCGGGCGCATCTATGAGTACTTCCTCGCGAAGTTCTCGGTCCAGAAAGCGCACGACAACGGGGAGTTCTTCACGCCCTCCTCCCTGGTCCAGACCATCGTCAATGTCATCGAACCCGATCACGGCACGGTTCTCGACCCGGCCTGCGGCTCCGGCGGGATGTTCGTCCAGTCCAGCCACTTCATCGAGCACGAAGGCGGCGACACCGCGAAGAAGGTGGTCTTCTACGGCCAGGAGAAGAACCGCGACACCATCAACATTGCGAAGATGAACCTCGCCGTCCACGGACTCGAAGGGAAGATCGCCGAGGCCATTACCTACTACCAGGACGAGCATTCCCTCTTCGGCAAGTGCGACTTCGTGATGGCGAACCCGCCATTCAACGTGGATCTGGTTGACGCCAGGAAGATCGAAGGCGAACCGCGGTTGCCCTTCGGTCTCCCCGGCGTGAACAAGGGCGGCAAGGTTTCGAACGGCAATTACCTGTGGATTTCCTACTTCTGGAGCTACCTCAACGAGAAGGGACGCGCCGGGTTCGTCATGTCGTCGCAGGCATCGAGCGCCGGGCACGGCGAAAAGGACGTGCGGCGGAAGATCGTCGAAACGGGCGATGTGGACGTGATGATCTCGATCCGTTCGAATTTCTTCTACACCCGCACCGTGCCGTGTGAACTCTGGCATTTCGACAGGTCGAAACCGACGGACCGTCGTGACAAGGTGCTGATGCTCGATGCGCGCAACGTGTACCGCAAGGTCACGCGCAAGATCTTCGATTTCTCCCCCGAGCAGATGCAGAACCTCGCCGCCATTGTCTGGCTCTACCGCGGCCAGCGGCAGCGGTTTCTGGGGCTGGTGAAGGAGTACCTCGGACGCGTCTGCAGCGAGAGTTCCGCCGTGCCGGGTGCCCTTGAGGCCTTCGATGCCACCCTGGCAGATTCACGCGGGCGGACGGACGCATTGGCGACCGCAATCGCCAGCGGGGCGGACGTTGACGGGGAGAAGAAGCAGCAATTCGAAGCCGCGACGAGGGAGTTGGGTGAGGCGACTGCGCTATATGAGACTGACCAGCAGGTACTCCTGGCCGGCCTGCGCGCATACGTCGAACACAACGCCACATCGTCGCCTGTCGAGAATGATGCCCAGCACGCCGCACGCCAGGCATTCGATCCTCTCGCGGAAGCGACCCGCGACCTCATCAAGCAGGTGGATCTGCTTTACAAGCTCGCCGCTCGGGTCGCCGACGTCGGTGCCAACCTGGCAGCCGAGGACGCCATCGCCGACGCGTATGACAGGCGCGCCGCGACCAAACTGGTCAAGCAACTCGACCAAGAGCGGAAAGCGGCGGTGGCCCAGCTTGCCGAGATGGCGTACTTCCACCGTCAGGTGGCGTGGCTGCAGGACCGTTTTCCCACCGCCGAACTGCGAGCCGTGCCCGGCTTGGTCAAGCTCGTTGATCTCAAGGAGATCGAAGCCGCCGACTGGAGCCTCACGCCAGGCCGGTACGTGGGTGTTGCGCCGCCTGAAGTTGACGAGGACTTCGATTTCGAGCAGACGCTCCGGGACATCCACACGGAACTGGCCGATCTCAACACGGAGGCGGTGGAGTTGGCGGCCAGGATTCAGCAGAACTTCCGGGAGCTGGGGGTATGAGCCGGCCTGACTCCGGCGGACAATTCTCCGTTTGTCGCCGAAGCACACGGTTGCTCAGCCCAGATTCTCTGGCGGATGCGCCAGTTCTCCCAGGCCTACTCGAGTCCAGAGGTACTCTCACCGGCGGTGAGAGAAATCGCGTCGGCCGACGATCTCTTCGTTCTTTGCACGGAGAAACGCCGCACGATCGTCGAGTATGCCCTCTACACTGCAACGAAACCGATCGGCGCGGCGACGTACCGAATGCTCAAGAGCCTGCCCCGAGAACTAGAAGGGCACCTAGCTGGGTCGGAAACGCCTGCCAGATTGCTGGAGGCAGCAGAGTGAACCGGGGCGCGCAGCAAGCGACGGGACATCGGAAGCGGATCGAGGAGCCGGACGGTATGAGGTGGCCCTCTGTCAGATTGGGAGATCTCTGCCGGTTGAAGCACGGTTGCGCGTTCAAGAGCCAATACTTCGAGTCACACGGTCCTTTTGTACTGCTCACGCCGGGGAACTTCAATGAAGAGGGTGGCTACCGAGACCAAGGGGACAAGACAAAGTTCTACGTTGGGGATATTCCCGCCGGTTTCATACTTGACGAAGGCGATCTACTGGTCGCCATGACGGAGCAGGCCCCGGGGCTGCTGGGCAGCTCCGCCTTGATACCCGCGTCGAACCTGTTTCTCCACAACCAGCGACTCGGACGCGTGGTCGGCCTGGATGAGCACCGACTCAATAAGCGTTTTCTCTACTACGTCTTCAACACGCAAGGAGTCAGGCATCAGATCTCGGCAAGCGCCAGCGGGACCAAGGTGCGCCATACCGCGCCCGAGCGAATTGCCAGTGTGCTCATGTTGCTGCCACCGCTCGACACCCAGGAGCGCATCGCTGACATTCTCTCCGCCTACGACGACCTGATTGAGAACAACCGTCGGCGTATGGCGCTGCTGGAGGAGGCGGCGCAGCAGCTCTATCGGGAGTGGTTCGTCCGCCTCCGCTTCCCCGGCCACGAACACACGCGGATGATCGACGGCGTGCCGGAGGGGTGGGAGCGTAAGCGGGTCACTGAGGTCGCCGAGGTCAACCGCGAGTCCGTCCCCGCCTCCTTTGATGGGGAAATCGCGTATGTGGATATCTCTTCAGTGACCCCAGGGATCATCAACGGCACGACGACGTACGATTTCAAGAACGCGCCCAGCCGAGCGAGACGTGTTGTCAGACACGGAGATATCATCTGGTCGTGCGTTCGCCCCAATCGCAGGTCTCATGCTGCCATTTGGCAGCCACCGCCGAACCTGATCGCGTCCACCGGTTTCGCGGTCATAACACCACGAACGGTTCCGACGTCGTTCCTCTACGAGGCAGTCACGACGGATGCGTTCGTGGGGTATCTGGAGAATCACGCACGCGGGGCCGCGTACCCTGCGGTTGTCGCAGGCGATTTTGAGCGTGCTGAGCTGCTTCTTGCGCCAGCGACGCTTGTTCGGACCTTTGCTGAGCAGGCCGATTACTTGCTCTCACTGGGTCGTACGCTTGGACTCCAGAATGACGGGCTCCGCGCCGCCCGCGACCTTCTCCTCCCCCGCTTGATGAGCGGCGAGATTGCGGTATGAGTCTCGAAGACCAGCACACGGACCGCAAGTCACTCCGCGCGGTCGTCGGGCGAACCGCCGACTGGGACGATGTGGCTCGGGCGTGCGTGGGCTTTGCCAACGGCGAAGGCGGGCGGCTTCTGATTGGCATCGAAGATGGCGAGTTCTTGCCGCCTGCCAACCAGCAGGTGCCGCTCGAACTGCTCGATCGCCTGCGCAAACGCATCAGCGAGTTGACGGTCAACGTACAGGCGTTGCCGACGCTTCAGCGTGCAGGCAACGGCGGTGAGTTCGTCGAGGTGGTGGTGGATCGCTCTGCGAGCGTGGCCTCGACATCTGACGGGCGCTACTTCATCAGGGTTGCCGACGCCTGCGTGCCGATCCTTGGTGACGATGTGCTCCGATTGGCCAACGAGCGGCCTGGCCGCCCGTGGGAATCCATGGATAGTGGCGAACTCCACACGGCAGCGGACTCTGAGAAGCTGGCCGCCTTCGTCGCCGGGATCCGCGCATCCGACCGGGTGAAGGACTCGGTGAAGGAGAAGAGCCCCGACGAGCTGCTGACGCACTATGGTCTGGCGCATGCCGACTCGCTCACCCGGCTCGGCGTGCTGGTGCTCGGAACCACGGCCAGCCGGCGGGCGCTCGGGACGGCTCCACTCGTTCAGGCGATCAAGTACGACGAACACGGGCAGAAGATCAACAAGTGGATGTGGGACGACTGCGCGCTTTCGCCGGTCGAGCTTGTAGATGCTGTCTGGCAGGAAGTGCCGGACTTCCGAGAGAGTTATGAACTGGCGGAGGGGCTTTACCGTCGTAACGTGCCGGCGTACGACGAGAAGGTCGTCCGCGAACTGATGGTCAATGCGCTGGTGCACAGGCCTTACACCCAACAGGGTGACATCTACCTGAATCTCCACCCGGATCGCCTGGAAGTCGTGAACCCCGGCCGCCTGCCTCTTGGCGTCACACCGCGCAACATGCTGCACGCCAGCCGCCGACGCAACGAGGGCCTTGCCCGCGTGTTTCACGACCTGGGCCTGATGGAGCGCGAGGGCAGCGGGTTCGACCTGATCTACGACCGCCTGCTCTCCCAGGGCCGCCCCGCCCCGGTGCCGGAGGAAGGACCCGATTGGGTGAAGGTGACGATCCAGCGGCGGATTCTCAAGCCCGAGGTGATGCGGCTGGTGGAGCAGGCAGACTCCAGGTTCCAACTGTCACAACGGGAGCGCATCGCTCTCGGAATGCTCGCCCAGGGCGAGGGACTGAACGCTGCGGAGCTCGCCGAACGGTTGGACGTGCTGGACGCAAGGGGGCTCGGGCCCTGGTTGGGCCGGCTGCTGGACCTGGCATTGGTCCAGCGCGCGGGAAGAACTCGGGGAACGCGCTACTTTGTGGCTCCGGCCTTGCTGCGTGGAGCTGGCCTTGACCGCAAGACGACGCTCAGCCGGATTCCCCCACATCGGCTGCGTGCGTTGATCGTGGAGGACCTGGCGCACTATCCCGATTCCGCCAGCTCGGAGGTGAATCGACGCATCGGCGCTGAGATCTCCGCCAAGACCGTGAAGCGGGCGCTCGACGGGTTGATCGGATCGGGAGATGTTGCGGGTGCGGGACAACGGCGATGGCGCCGGTATCGTCTGACCGGCCAACCGCCTAAAGGACAAGCGCACGGCTAATGGCTGGGGGTAAGGGCCGCCCGTCGGCACCGTGAGTCGTAACATGTTGATGGGTAAGGCCTAATCTATCGGACATCACGGTTGAATGTCCTTTATGCTGACCACCCTGTCCATGAGGAGTTCCGGTGAACTGGCCCTCGATCGCGCCGGAGGAATGAGCCAATGCTGAGACAATGGTGAGCCAAGTGACTGAGCCAACCAGGCCATGGCCCTGACCAACGTCAACGGCGAGGATCGACTGGTCCAGCGCACGTTCGCCGAGCACCTGGAGCGAGCGCTCGGATGGGAAACCATCTACGCCTACAACACAGAGACGTTTGGACCCCAGGGCACCCTCGGGCGGGCATCCGAGCGGGAGGTGGTGCTGGTGCGGGATCTGCGGGTGGCGTTGGTTCGGCTCAATCCCGATCTGCCGGAGTCGGCCCGGGAACAGGCTATCGAGAAACTGACGCGCATCGACTTCTCCCGGTCGCTTCTCCAGCACAACCGCGAGTGTTATGTCTGGATTCGAAACGGCGTGCCCGTCGAATGGCGCGACGAGTCTGGCGCCACCCGTCACGACCGCGCAAGAGTTATCGACTTCTGAAATGCTGGCAACAACCGTTTCCTGGCGGTGCGGGAACTGAAGATCCAAGGTGTGCGTGTGCCGCACTACAACCGGCGCGCCGACCTGGTGTGTTTCGTCAATGGCCTGCCGCTGGTGTTCATCGAGTTGAAAGCGGTCTACAAGAACATCCGGGCGGGATTTGATGGCAACCTCTCCGACTACTTGCACGAGCACAGCATCGGCCATGCCTTTCACCACAACGCGCTTCTCGTGGTGAGCAATGGCGACCAGGCTCGGTACGGTTCCATCACGAGCCGGTGGGAGCACTTCCTCGAGTGGAAGCGCAACTCGGAGACCGACACGGCGCGCGTGGATGCCGAGGCCCTGCTCGACGGCCTGCTGGCCAAGGACCGATTGCTGGATTTCGTCGAGAACTTCATCCTCTTCGACGACAGCCGGGCGGGCGGCACCCGTAAGATCGTGGCGCGCAACCATCAGGTGCTCGGCGTCAACAATGCGGTGGCGTCGGTCCAGCGCCAGGAAGCGCTGAAACGGCTGTTCCCGCTGCATTCCCGCGTTGTCGAGTACCGCGTCCCGAGGAACGGGCTGGCGATGGCCGCCGACCCTGCAGACGCTGCTCCTGGTTTGACCCCTCTGCGCCAGAGAGCGCACGGCGCCGCGGACGATCTCCCGCTCGTGAAACGGGCGCACCCCGATCTCGGCCGGCTTGGGGTGTTCTGGCACACCCAGGGCAGCGGAAAGTCGTATTCGATGGCTTTCTTCGCTGAGAAGGTCCGACGCAGCGTCCCCGGGAGCTTCACCTTCCTGGTGGTGACGGACCGCGAGGATCTGGACGACCAGATCTTCCGCACGTTTATCGGCTGCGGGGTGGCGGATGACAAGACGCCACGCGCCGGTTCGGGTCGCGAATTGCAGGAGATTCTGGGCGAACACCCCGCGTTTGTCTTCAGCCTCATCCACAAGTTCAACCAGCCTGCCGTCGAGCCCTACAGCACGCGCGACGACATCATCGTCATCTCCGACGAGGCGCACCGTACGCAGGCGGGCAAGTTTGCGCGCAATATGCGGCTGGCGCTGCCACACGCCGCGTTCATCGGGTTTACCGGTACCCCCCTGTTCAAACATGACGAGCTGACCCGCAGGATCTTCGGCAACTACATCTCGCGTTACGACTTCAAGCGCTCGCAAGAGGACCAGTCCACCGTCAAGCTCGTCTACGAAAACCGCGGCGAGAAGCTTGGTCTCGCCCGCCTCGATCTGAACGACCGCATTGCCGAGGCCGTCGAGCGCGCCGAACTCGACCCGGACGAGACGGCGGCGCTCGAGAACCTCCTTGGCAGGGACTACGAAGTCGTCACGGCCGACGATCGGCTGGACAAGCTGGCCGATGACTTCGTCGAGCACTGCTCAACCCGCTGGCAGACGGGGAAGTCGATGTTCGTGTGCATCGACAAGGTGACATGCGCGAGGATGTTCCAGCGCATCGAGCCGCGATGGGCGGCCGCCCTCGCGCGGGTGCGGGCGCGTCTGGGCACCCGGGAGGCGGAATGGGCTGCGGCTACCGACCAGGATGTCCTGGAGCGACTCAGCGACGAGGTCGGGTCGCTACGGCGGCAGGCGGAGTGGATGGCCGGCACGGTCATCGAGTTCGTCATCAGCGAAGCGCAGAACGAGATTCGCGACTTCGAGCGGTGGGACTTCGACATCATCCCGCATCGTGAGGTCATGAAGAGGGGCTTCGACACTCCCGACGGCAAGCGGGTGGCAGTCGATGATGCCTTCAAGGACCCGCAGCATCCGTTCAGAGTCGCCATTGTGTGCGCCATGTGGCTGACGGGGTTTGACGTGGAGTGTCTGGCCACGCTCTATATCGACAAGCCCATGAAGGCCCACACCCTCATGCAGGCCATCGCCAGGGCAAATCGTGTCTACCCGGGTAAGTACTGCGGCGTGATCGTCGACTACAACGGCGTCCTCAAGAGCCTTCGCGAAGCACTGGCGCAGTACGCCCTCGGCGACGACGATGACGAGGAGGACGGGGTCGACGAGATCGTGGTGCCGATCGAGGAACTGGTCGCTGCCCTGCTGCAGGCGATCGAGGCGGCCGAAGCACACCTTCGGGCTCTCGGATTTGAGCCGAATCGGCTACAGGACGCAAAGGGGTTTACGCGAATCGCCTCGCTCCGTGACGCGGTCGACGCGCTGTACACGTCAGACGAGACGAAGCGTCGATTCGAAATCATGGCCCGACAGGTGTTTGTGCGGTTCATGGCACTGCTGATGGAGCCAAGCGCCCTTGCCTATGCCGAACGGCACGACAATGTCGAGGCGATCTACAAGAAGCTCCAGGAACGGCGAGACACTGCTGACGTGACGGAACTGCTCAAGGAACTGCACAGAATCGTCAACGAAGCGATTCGGGCACAGGAACCTGGTGACGACCAGGCTGAGGGGCTGAAGGTGGACCTCAGCCAGATCGATTTTGGGAAGCTCCGCGACGAGTTCGCCTGCAAGGTGCTCCGGAAACGCGCCGCCGTGCAGGATATTCGCGACATCGTCGAGCAAAAGCTGGCGGCCATGATTGCTCGAAATCCCCTGCGAATGGACTTCTACGCCAGGTATCAGGAGATCGTCGCCGCCTACAATCGCGAGAAGGACCGCGTGACGGTCGAGGATACCTTCGCCCAGCTCGTTGAACTCGCCGCCAGACTTGATGCCGAGCAGCGGCGGGCTGCAGACGAGGGTCTTTCAGACGACGAGTTGGCCCTCTTCGATTTGCTGTTCAGGGACAACATCAGCAGGACAGACCGGGAACGGCTGAAACAGGCCAGCCGGGCGCTCCTGGCTTCGCTAAGAGAGCTGCTCCGCCCGATCCACGACTGGACGCAGAACACCGCTACTCAAGCCGAAGTGAAGGTATTCATTCTGGATAATCTCTGGCGGGCGTTGCCACGACCTCCCTTCAGCGACGCGGACGCCGAGGAGGTCGCCGGCCGCGTCTACGAATACGTTTGGCAACGCAGCGCGAGCGGCGACAGTCTTCTGGCAGCGTAACGCCGCACGCGGCAAAGGCCGACTACGCCTCGCTGCGTTTACCGGCATCAGATGTGGTACTGCCCGCGCGACCGACCTGACAGCCGATCTCGCTGATCGCCTGTTCTCGCCCGTTCCCTGACATGTCCTGCTCAAGCCGTTCCAATGCCACCCGCACCACGTCGCGATGATGGACCCCGAGGCCGAACCGCTGCACGGATTCAAGCCACAGGCGGTGTATCAGGTCGAGGTCCTCCGAGGTCAGCGGCGGCGCGTGCGGACCGAGGTGGAACGTCTCCAGGTCGCCGGACCTCTTGTAGGCCACGAGGCGCGCCCGAACTTCCTCGCTCTTCTCGATGCGCTCCCACGCCTCGCCGAGCATCTGTGCCTGCTGCGCTCCGGTGAACTGCGCTGATTCGCCAACCACGATTTCCGTAGACTGCAGTCGCACGGCCGTCTGCGCGATCGCGTCGCCCACGTTGCTCGACGGGACCACGAGCAGCTTCACGGGCCGCCCCTCGCGCTCCGCGACCGCCACGACCCGCGTGAACAGGCCCTGTTCGTAGTCCCGGAATACGCGGGCGCTGTCCATGTTGCGGAACCCGGTATCGGGTCCCCGCAACACCCGGACGGTCATGACGACGATGTCGCGCTTCTCCGTGTCGGTGTGGTTCAGCACCCACTTCAGATGGGCGAGCGTATTCGGATCCCGCACGGGAACCAGGACTCCGGCAGGCCGGACCGCCAGCTCTTCAAGACCGACGTTCGGCGCGGGCAGCAACTGGAACTGGTCCAGCGTGTGGTCCTCCGCCCGCCGCCTCGCCGTCGCGCGCTCGGAGAGGACGAAGGTGATGTAGACCACCAGCGTGAAACTGGCGCCCGCGATGGTCGCCACTTCCTTGGTGAACAGGTTGACGACCGCGACCGACAGGAGCGCAAGGGTGATTGCGGCCAGGCCGATCGGCAGCTCAATCGATCCCAGTTTCAGATTGACGGGCACGCGCCACTCGCGAGGGCTGGGGTCCTTGAACCGGAGCACCAGAACCGACAGCGACTTCAGCGCAAAACTCCAGATAACACCGAAGGCATA